>Ga0187770_10002155_pt1 | contig 10897 bp, 6 predicted proteins | sample 0116_SJ02_MP02_2_FD_133154 | JGI IMG/M metagenome (GOLD analysis project Ga0187770, IMG submission 133154) | Tropical peat soil microbial communities from peatlands in Department of Meta, Colombia - 0116_SJ02_MP02_20_MG | ecosystem: Environmental > Terrestrial > Soil > Wetlands > Peat | place...
CTGGGGAGCAGCCGCCTTGTAAACATGGCCTCAAGAAAGCGGCAGGTCGCGGGTTCGAACCCCGCCCGAGGCTCCAGAATACCAATAAATTCAGACCCACTCTTTGACTAGAGTTATGTTTCCTAACCCTTAGGACTGACTCCGGGAGATTATCGCTGGAGTACCCTAGTACTACATTCGCGTCTTTCTGCTTGTCCAGTCTGCTAATTTTGCCACTGCTTTTTCCTTCATTCATCTTGCGGCAAATTTCGCGTTATACTTGGTTTGCTTGGCAATGGCTCAGGTCAGACCACGGATGGCTAGTCTTCTATTGTGACCTCGTATTGGGCTTCTTTCGTGTTCGTCTTCTCCCAAGGCCGTTTGTAGACCATTCGGATCAGTGTTATTCCCTTCTTGCAGGGTATGAACGTGAAGGACTCTGTTCCACCGCCTCCTGTTTTCTCCGGGACGCGTTCGTAGTTTGTGGTTGAAAGTTGCAGGAGTAACTTGTCGTAGTTGGCCTCCCACCTATGCCCCGTGGTTCTATTAGAGGGTAATTCAATCGAGAATTCGTTTCTGAGCTTCACGTTGAGTTTCTTTGTTGGCATAGTCATTCTGGTTACGGCGTCCTATGCTTCGTTCGTGGACGTAAGCGTTTTGTGATCCTTCAAACAGGTGTTTTTCAGCTTACTACGCGAATTGTCCAGAAGTCGCTGGCGAGATTCTGCTCGAGCAGGTATGCGTAGGGTAGGGTGAAGTATCCTTTCATTCCCCAGCCAATTCCCCAAGAGTTTCTTACGATGAACCAGTTCTGTGAGTCATCGTATCCGACAGCCATTACAGCATGTCCGCCAATAGATGCCTCCGTCGGTGCTGGCATCGGGGCATGACCGGTTTGGGCTACTTGTTGGCTTTCGAAGCTTTCGTACACAGCAAAGCCAAAGACAAATGGGTAGCCGGAAGCTAAGCATCCTTTTAGTTGATTAGAAATCTGCGAAAGCCTCTGGTACTGCACTGCCTCAAACTTCAATGCTTGTTGATAGCATTGTTGGGGAGGTTGAACTGCGAATTTCGTGATATCATAGGGCCATAGGTCTTCAGGGCAATCCCCTTGGTTCGCGACGCTTTTGATTCCGTCTCGGATTTGGCCGCCCGAATCCTCATTTACCGTACCTTCCATTTTACGCTCGTTATAGTAGATGAAAAGTCGTGATGGAACGAAGATATTCGCTTGTTTCTCTTTCATCTGATCGAATTCCAATGCGGCCGCGATAGCATTGGCAGTGCAACTTCCAAGTTGTCCCTGGTCGTATACGGCGGGACATTTTGGTCGCAGGTCAACACTCGGGGGAAGGTTGAGTAGAACTTCGCGTGGTGCAGCATAGAGATGGTCTCTTTGGTCTGGAAGGTCTCGAATCCAACCGTATCGTGCTATTTTACGCGGCATTTTTCCACCCCCATGCGGTTTGGTCGTGCAATTCAAGCCATTATGACTAGGTACTCGCTGTAAAATAGGTGCGGGCGCTATTTGGATTCGTCCCTATGAGTTGTTGGTCATTAATCGGATCTGCGTGGCATTAATGGTGTACACCGAGAGTGAGTCCTGATTATAAGCGGCATACTCACTCTCGTGTTTGTAGCGAGGTCAAGGCTCGATGAGTTCACACCCTTTGAGAATCCAAGGGCATTCGTGGGTATGCCCCCACTGCCACCACAAACATCTGCGTCATGAGTGGCACCATGAAGTGACTACCGGTCTAGAACGTTGCAGCTACTGCCACGCGAACCGAATCCCACCATCAGGGATGAAGCCCACAAGCTGGCGTACCATTCGCTGCAATGACTGCGGCAGGAACTTGACATGAAGAAAACCTACCTCCAATGTTGGATGCGATCTTCGTGCACTTCAGAGTTATTTCTTATGTCGTGCGCGTTGAATCTGTGAAGTTCCGAACGGGGCAATCAAATCCTACCCCACGGGCTATCAAAGTCAAGTGCTTCCAAGAGAATCGGTTCCGTTGTCATCGATTGCCGTGACTTCCACAAGATGCTCTGGCGGGAGGCGCTGCGCTACGTGCCGAGAGCTTCAAAGCCCCGCACCATCGATTGAGAGGGCTATTGTTCTTATACACAATCCGGCCCACAGGAGGGGCGAGCGTAGTTTAACATGACGAATCCCACTGCGGTCCTCGACACGAGCATGGGGACGATTAAGTTAGAGTTGTTCTCCAACGAAGCGCCCATGACAGTTAGGAATTTTATGAAACTTTGCGGAGATGGCTTCTATGACGGCTTGATTTTCCACCGTGTCATTGCCGGCTTCATGATTCAAGGAGGTTGTCCAGTTGGAGATGGAACCGGTGGTCCGGGATATGTCATCAAAGACGAGTTTGTTTCAAGCTTGAAACATAGCACGCCAGGGATTCTATCAATGGCAAACGCTGGCCCGAACACGGGCGGCTCACAATTCTTCGTTACACTGGCCCCCACACCATGGCTCGACGGAAAACACACTATATTCGGAAGAGTCACCGAGGGCATTGATGTCTTGCAATCAATCGGCAAAGTTCGGACAGACAAACATGATCGGCCTCTCGAACCGGTGAAGATCAGGTCGGCCAAAATTGTTGATAATTGATAACATGAAAATCTCACATTCCAATTGGCGATAATCTTAGCGTCTGGCAATCAAGTAGACTACAAAGTATCATCAAACACCATTTCGTTCGGTTACAATGCAACTAATCCTTCAGCTAAATTACTAAATCTCGCAACTTCATTGGTGTTTGAGGTTCGGAAAAGGTTACTTATATCCACCGCTTTCCCAACTGGTAAGGTGTGTTTTCTTGCAAGTTGCAGATTACGATCTGCTGCTCGACATTGATTTTGAAGGGTTGAAATTCAAGGGACGGGTACTTATCAAACTGAACGCAGAACAGGACGTGGTTCTGAACTCGGTTGGTCTAATCATATCGAGTGTGAGTTCAGGGAAGCGCAGTTTTTCCTTCAAGCTGAAAGGAGAGGACTTGATTGTCGAAACAGGTCCATTTGAAGGGACGTTGCAGATAGATTACGCAGGTTCCATTCCTGATCTGTTGGCTGGGATTTACAGGGCTCCCTACGACCATACACACATTATCACCACACATTTTGAAGCGGCTCAAGCGAGGCGAATGTTCCCTTGCGTCGATCGGCCCGACGTTAAGGCCGAATTCAAACTTGCCGTAAGAATAGGCAGAGACTTGGAAGCGATCTCGAACATGCCGGTCCATTCTGTGGGCAACGATGGCGGGAAGAAATTAGTCACTTTTGAGAAGACGCCGCGGATGTCCACGTACCTCCTCTACCTTGGAGTTGGCAGGTTCGAAACGCAAACAGTGAAACTCGGCACGACTGACATAATCCTAGCCACCGTTCCAGGAAAGGTAAAGCTTGGAAAGTTCGCGCAAGACGAAGCCCGTGGTGCAATTCAATTCTTCAATTCCTACTATAACTTGCCCTATTCGCTCCCTAAGATCCATTTGATTGGTGTTCCTGAGTTCGCGGCGGGGGCTATGGAAAATTGGGGAGCGATTACTTTTCGTGAGGTCATGTTGTTTGTGGATGCAAGAACGAGCACAAAGACAATGATGCGCGTTTCAATGGGTTTGGCTCACGAGCTGGCTCATCAGTGGTTTGGAGACTTAGTTACGATGAAGTGGTGGGACGATGTCTGGCTTAACGAAAGTTTTGCAACATTTATGGCGTATAAGGCGGTGAGTTCGATTCATCCAGACTGGAAGATCTGGGATAACTTCTTCAACGGAGAGCCAAAGGTTGAAGCGCTCGCAGGGGCTCTAACTAGAGACTGTTTGATGAGCACTCACCCCATCCAAGTTCCAGTGAGTTCTCCCGATGAAATCGAACAGATTTTCGACGCCATTAGCTATGGCAAAGGTGCGCACGTTCTTCAGATGCTCGAATCGTACATTGGAGCAGAAGCATTTAGGCAAGGGATAAACCGTTACCTCTCCGCTCACGCCTACTCTAACGCCACCGGAAGAGATCTCTGGTCTACGCTTGAGGATACTTCTGGCAAGCCAGTGAACGAGATGATGTCTCGTTGGGTGAAGCAACCTGGTTATCCTGTTGTGACCGCCTCATATCGTGACGGGAAGCTCAGCTTGACGCAGGAACGTTTTCTCATCTCGGAAGGTTCCAAGAATGCGATTTGGCCGTTGCCATTAGTGCTTGAATTGAATGGGGAGACACGAAGCATTCTAATGGACGGTGCGGAGAAAACAATTGACACCAGCCCCCTGAAGTCTCTAAGAATAAACCCTGACCGCACAGGTTTCTACCTGGTTCACTACCTGGGCCTTAGCGACCTTGTTTGGGCCAGCAACCTTTCGCCCTTCGATAAATGGGGCATAGTATTCGATTCATACTTGTTTCTGATTTCAGGAAAGTTGACTTTCAGGGAGTATCTGGAAGTACTAGAGCCTTTCAGTAAGGAGCGCGAAACACTTCCCGCCGGGGAAGTATCAGACCAGCTCGGGCTCCTGTACGCTCTGGTTCCTTCTGAAATCATGGAAATCTCAAAGGCATTTCATCGGGTCCAGTTGGAGTTACTGGAAGGAAAGGACGACAAGATGAGCCTGCTCGCCCGGGGCAAAATGGCCTGCCGCTTGGCATTAGTCGATGATGGCTATGCCTCCAAATTAGGTAAGAGTTTCACCGATTTCTATAACACACTACCTGACATGAAGCAAGCTGTAGCATTGGCTTACGCTAGGTCCACAAATGATTACGATGGTCTCGTGAAGGCCTATAAAGAAAGCAACTCCGACGAGGACAAAGTCAAGTTCCTTAGCGCGATGACATCCTTCACCGACCAAGGATTAGTGGAAAGGACATTGGAGTTCGCCCTAAGTGGGGAAGTCAAAAGGCAAGACGTCATAGGAGTAATTCTCGCCGCAACTGAGAAACCACATACTGCACGCATCACCTGGAACTGGCTGCAATCTAACATAGAGAAGATTCGGGCGATGTACTCCAATACAGGTGCCCTTTCGGGCCTATTCATCACAATATTACCAGTCTTAGGGGTCGGCAGAATTCAGGAAGTTGAGAGCTTCTTTGGGAAGCACAACATGCCTGAAGCAGAAGTGGGAATCAAAGCGGGGCTTGAGAAACTGCGAGCTTACGACCGACTCGTCAGAAACATAGCGGAAATGAGGGCTAACGAACCATAGCCAGCGTTAAACGCCATGGCTAGAAGACTTTCTTCTTAACGAGAACCAAGAAGACCACAGCGATAACCAAGAGGGCTGCGGTTAGGTTTTCCACCTCGCTCCAGTTAATTGCTGATTGACTCGTGAGGCTTTGCCCTGTTAATGGGTTGAGCAGGGTCTCAACTGGCGCGTAGTCGTCTGTGAGAACGGGAGCCTTACTTGTGTCCAGGGTGAAGTAGTTCTCGACGTAGCTAGCAGGTATTTTGGGTGTTGACGTGTTTGCTGCTAAATTTGTAAAGTCAACTTTACTCAAGTGGTTGGGGAGCAGTGTTCCAAGTATAATGACGTTTTGTGGGTCTTGATAATCAGCCCCCATTACTGGGAAAACGTAGACATTTGGGAAAACTGTGCTCATAGTTCTAACCTCTGCCGCAAGCAGCTGTGCTTGGTCTCCGGAAGTTCCGGCGATGAGGTTGGAAATTACGCTACCCCCGCTGGTTAGGTGAGAAGAGACTTCCGTGAAGAACTCGGTAGTCATCATGTGAAATGGCACGTAGCTTTTCGAGTAGGCATCCAAGATCATTAAGTCATATTTCTGGGAGCTCTCTTGGAGGAGGATGCGGCCATCTTCGTTGTAAATGTGTAGTCTGGGGTTGCTGGCGTTCACGGCGAAATATTCCTCGGCGACTCGGATAACCTCCGGGTCGATTTCGGCCACATAGACTGTAACGTTTGGATAATTGTTAAGAAACGCCTTGGGGCCGGTAAAGCCACCGCCGCCGATAAACAATACTCGAGTAATATTCGAACTGAGCAGGAACCCGAGGTTGAAGTAATCCGTGTATTCGAAAACTGTGCGGCTAGGATTGTTCAAGTCCATAGCACTATGTAAGTTGTCATCGAGGATCAGGTAGCGGACAGTTGATTGGTAGACAGGGTCATAAGCGTCGGCCACAATCAGGTGATGGTAAGGCGTATCAGTTTCGTAGATTGTGTCGCCAAGCGCTAAGGTGTACGTGGCGACTGTTATTCTACGGCTAACCATGTAGGGCGCCGCAAGTGGTAAAACCAAGAGGACAACAAGAATGAAGACTTTCATCCTAAACCCAAGCCCAAAGAACGCAACAACCAACAGGGTTACCCCCAGGCTGAGTATGATTTTGTTCACGCCAAATTCTGGTATTAGGACGAAAACGGTGAGGAAGGTGCCCACTATGCTACCAAGCGTCGAAAGCGCGTAGAGGTTTCCTGACACCTTTCCCAGTTTCTCGAAGCTCTTTGTTGCGAGACGAATCGCAAAAGGTGATACCATGCCCAACAAAACGCTTGGGAGTCCAAGTAGAGCGACCGTGGCTAGAAGCGGCGAATACCTATCCCCGATACTCAGTTTGACGATGAAGTCGAAGAGAGGTGGAGCGAGTGCTGGTAAGACAATGACGAGAAGGCCTGCCACAAAAATCACGATTGAAAGTACTTGGAAGTCTGGTTTCAGGTCGGCGATTTTTCCGCCTAAGTAGTACCCAGTGCTCAGAGCTGCAAGAACAACGCCGATGAGGCTGCCCCAGACAAAAATCGAATTGCCGAAGACTGGGGCGAGTAACCTGCTTCCAAGCAACTCAAGCGACATGACTACAGCGCCTGAAACGAAAACGGATAGCAAAAGCCGCAGTTGCCGAGCCATCTGAACAAATCGCCTATTCTACTATGCGGCTATGATGTTCAGAGGCAATTCAGATTGTAAGGCATGGTTTGTCGTCTTGATACTTTGTACTTTTGGCTATATGTATCATGGGAGTATTAGCTTGGAACGCGAATGGATTTGTAACTAGCGTTGACTGGTAGTTGTCTAACCAAATCTGCATATTGATATCTGAGCCTGGAGGAACTTCAATGTGAGTCGAGTATGGGGAGTAACCTCCAAGTGATACTCCCATTCCGTAACTTCCTTCGGGCACCCACACTTGGAATGAGCCATCAAGACTGTACGTTGTGTAATTTCCAGGTTTAACATCAATAACGCTGGTTAGCGTGTAATCGCTTGGTTCGAGGGTTATGGTTGCCCACGAGAGAGGCCTTGCGAATCCGAAAATGTCTGGGCCAGTAATGTTCCCAGCTATTCTAGTGGCACGATCAAGGACCTCCACAACCGAAACATTCCCTCTCTCCCTCGTCGGCACGAGTACTTGCAATTGGTTTTCTTGATAATACCCTTCGACCCATATCCTGACAGTGTACTCGCGGGGCAGGTCGCTCCACGGATACAAAACTAAGCCTCCCGGGCTTTGAATAGCGCCGTCCGTAGTATCATAAAAGCCTGACCAGACAAAACGTGGATCCCCGTAGTATTGGTCGAAGCCCACCACAGTGAAATGGAAAGTCGCGTTATTGTTAGGAATGTAAGTGGCATTTGCTGCAACGAAATTTCCAAATTGGTCGAATACCTCAACACGAGCTGGTGTCGCGTCTATGTTATTGATCGGTTGGGCGAAGGGTAAGGTTGAGGTTATGTTTGAAAGTATTCCTTCATGCCTGAAAGCCAAGTCAAGGTCAATTACGGGGTTCTCAATCATCCACACCGCGGCATCGCTATTTCCGCCCAACTCGACATTCAGGTGAATTATTTCACTTTGGGTGTACCCAAGTGTTTGGACATAAACAGAGTAACTGTCGGTCAGCAACCCTACGTAAGTGAAAGTTGTACTCGTTTGGCCCTCAGGTTGCGTTGCGTTCGCTTGGTAGGTCTCACCAAGCGAACCTATGATCTTAACGTCAATGGTTTTGCTCGGATAATTCCACGGTCCACCTACCCATGGTGTCTGGTCGTCGATAGAGAAGATCGTAAGCAGTATTCCCCCGGCCTTATACACAGGTAAGCTGATGCTTACGACAGCATCGCCCAGGCCTATGGTTGCGTAGAAGTTCGCCGTCTGGTAGTAAAAGTCCCTAATACCCAGGTTTGCATTTCCGGCGATAGTTGGCGACGAGGACACAGTAGCTACAATTTGATATGTTCCTGGTAGAATCCCAGAGTTCTGTGAGAAAAGGGATGCGATTCCAAAGCTTCGAGCGTTACTGAACCCTTGTAACTCCACTGTAGCTTCGGTCGCGCCTGCAGGAACGAAGGTTACATTTTGTGCACTAAGTGCCCCGCTGGGACCGTACGCTGAAACAGTCAGCGTTGCGGGAACTGAAATTTTATCTGCCCCTATGGTTCCGTTTTCATTTCTGAAATGTACGGTAACGAGGAATGTGCCAGTTCTAATTAGTGGTATCATGGAAAAGGTTTGAGTGGTCTCGTTATCCACGTGCAACCTAACCTCTTCCAGCTGAACGTACGATGTCACGTAGGCATACAACAAATAGTCGCCGGAGGTCAGGCCGGATGTGTAATCAGCAAAGTCCTGAGGGATTCGCCCATCAAACCCAACTTCATATTGAATCGTAAAAGGAAAGGTCACTGAGTTACTGTCCGTTGTTAACCCGAAACCGTAAGGTGCAGGAATCGAAGCTGCAACAGATCCGTCTAGATTTAAAATTTTCACGGAGATCGATCGATTTTGTATTCTTGAACCTCCAAAGAGGGTGACTCCGAAAACGTTTCCCCATGGGATCGGAGAGCCTTCCGCATTTTCCGATAATACTGTCCCAGTAATTTTGACACTTCCGGTTAAGTAGATGTCTACGGCTTCAAGTGACTGCGCGGGGCCGACGCTTACCCTGACTGAGTCGGTTGCTGGAATGTAGCCAGCAGCGTAGGCAGTGATGTTGTAGGTACCTGGAGCAACTCCGAACAACGTATAACTTCCAAAGGCGGTAGAGTTGATGAATGTTTGAGCTGAAACAGCATTACCGAGATAATCATAGCCAGTCGCTAGGACTCGGGCTCCCGTCCCATTTGCCAGCTGGATTGGTTGCCCTTTCAATGATGCGTTGTGTTCTCCGGAGTCCCTGAGAACTCCGGAAATATATGCTGGGTCCCTACTGGCTTTGACTACTATAGTTGGGAAATTCTGGGCTCCTATCGACTTTCCGTTGATGAAAGCTTTGAAAAAGTAGCGTCCCGCAATGGAAGGCGATGTAACCTGGAAGAACCTGATGTATTGGGCTTGGTTTGCAAGGAAGATTCGATGTCCAACCAGTGGGGCCGAATAAGAACTAGGGCTGTCAGTTACGGTGATATTGTTAAAACTGATTTTCCACCAGTTGGGGCCAATCTGGTCCGAACTTGACAGTTTTGAGAGCGTGATAAGGTGCGGGTCGTAATTATTGGTAAAGCTGGTCCAAACGTTCCCTAGTGTCAGTCCCACGAAGTCGGGAGGGATGTAGATGTCGACTGAAACTGTCGACGAGGTCGGCACCGAGGGAGGAGAAGGCAAGATCTGAAAGTTCGCCGTCGCCAAATCGTCCCCTGGGCTTCCTATCACGGTAATAGTGTAAACACCCGGCGCGACATTACCCACCACGAACGAAGGAAGTAAGGTTAGGGTCCCGCCAGCAATCGAGCAGGTGGTTGAGCTACCCGCAGCGATAATGCTCCCACTCAAAGCGCAGCTTGTATCAGCGAGCGAGAAACCTGAACCTGATGATACAGAGACGGTGTCACCAACGTGGCCGAACGAAGAACTCAGAGTTATTTGTTGAGAACTCACTGTAAATGAAGCCACAGCTTCACCTGAATCAGGCCCCGTAGTGGTCGCGGCGATTGTGTAAGTGCCAATTGGGCCTGCCACAACAAATGAACCGGTCAAGATGTGGCTTGCAATAGTGCACGTAGGAGTAGATACGGCCCCACCAGTCAAAGTTGTGCAGGAGTCAGTCGAGTAGAACCCAAACCCAGAAACGCTGACAGTCATGCCGTCCGGGCCTGAAGATGGATTGAGAGCCAACGACGGAGGAAGGACAGTGAATATGGATGATGAGGAATCGCCCGTCGGGCTACCTGTCCCAGTGATCGTGTATGCTCCTGCAGGAGTATCACCCACGGTGAACGAGCCGGTCAGAATTCCGTCTGAAATTGTGCAAGTGTTAGAGCCGAATAGTATGCCTGTCAATGTGCAGGTCGTGTCACTCGATGAGAATCCTGAAACCGACACCTGAACTTCCGACCCAATCTGAGCGGATACTGGATTGAGCATGAGGGTTTGATTCAGGGTGACAGTGAACAGCAGGTCTCCAACACTGTTAGTTAGTATGCTGCTATTCGGGTAACTCAACTTGACTGGGCCAAAGCCGGGGAATCCCTCGCCCAGCGTAAGGTCATACTTGCCGGGTGAGACTGTCACACTGTCCGAATGGACAGAGTTGGGAGCTGCGGAGACTAGGACCAAGGCTAGCAGTAGCAAGAGCGTGACTCTCATGGCCGCTCGCCGCCTAGAACGACGACGCAACATTAAGGGAGCCAACGTAGCAACGTAATAATAATGAACTCATTGAGAGAAATGAATGAAAATTAGCCGGGTTTAAGTTTCGATAGGTCCTCGTTATCTAGGTCGGATTCTGACTCTTCACCAAGTTCAGCTTCGTTTACTTGATGCCCTCGAGTAAGGACGTGTGCAATGCCGAAAACCGCCGCGACAATAATGAATCCCGCCAAGAATGAAGCCGCGGTAAAAGGGATGTACGTAGTCGTAGTCGTACGGACGAAGGTCGCGCCTCCATAGGTCGGTTGGGGGGTCATGAGGTAAACGGCATAGGCGTTAACGGCA
>Ga0187770_10002156_pt1 | contig 10897 bp, 9 predicted proteins | sample 0116_SJ02_MP02_2_FD_133154 | JGI IMG/M metagenome (GOLD analysis project Ga0187770, IMG submission 133154) | Tropical peat soil microbial communities from peatlands in Department of Meta, Colombia - 0116_SJ02_MP02_20_MG | ecosystem: Environmental > Terrestrial > Soil > Wetlands > Peat | place...
CCTACACATACGAAGCCTACGATACGAATGGGCGGTCATACTGCGGAGGCACGCTTTACGTCCCGACCGGAACGACAAGCTACTCCACAAGTTTCGCTTGTTCTTGAGCACAGGCATCAACGTCGGCCGGATATACGCCTACTCACGAGAACGGCCTGACACTTCTTAGGGGGGAAGCGGAGATTTCAGGGCGGGGGCAGAGCACTTAGATATGAAACGCCGAATGCTAGTCTTCTGGGCAATTGTGATTGTGGCGGCGGTTTTTGCCTTGGCTATGACCTACTGGATATTTTGGGTTCTTGGCGGCCCCATCTAGCGATTTTGGTGGGGCTGGAAAACGTATGCCTTGCTAACGCTTCTTCCCGCTTCCGGGAGGCGGCCATTTACTTGGTGGAGGCTGAGGCTTTCTGGGAGGGTACCTGTTAGCTCTCTTCAGTGCGATTTCGGCCGCTCGTTGCGCTGCCTTTTCCATAATCTCGTTCAGAGTCCGCATCCATGGCGGGGCGCGTGCAAGGAGAGCCTGAATTATCGATTCGTTTGTAGTTGCAATGTTCACTCTCGCATCAGTCAGCTCTTTGGCCGAGCGCTTCAGGATTGGAAGCCGAACTCAGAGGTGGGGTTCACTACCGAAGGGACTCTATGGCTTCCTTGAGCAGTGACCTGTGGCAGGACTTCGGGTCCTTCTCTGTGCACAGCAAGGTGATGGTGCCCTTCTTCGATTCATTGGCCAGACTCTGCAGCAGCTCCTCCTTCCCCTTCAGGGACCTGCGGTAGGCCATGGCGTATTCCTTCCAACTCACTTGCCCTGATTTGTAGCGCTTGATTAGGTCGAGGGGAGTTCCCAGCTCTTTCATCCAAGCGTCCACCTTGTCACTGGAGACTCCTCTGGGCCAGAGGGTCATCACAAGGATTCGCTTGCCGTCTGATTTCTCAGGAGGAGAATAAACTGACTTCGCGATCTTGATCACTTTCGGGGACCTCTACGTATTGCGTTGGGCTGTCTCCCAATGCGTTATTATGAAACTTCCGGCTCCCTCGATAAATCATTGCATTTCTGCCCCGTTTGCAGGACGGCTATAACCAACAAGAACAGATTCTCTAGCAGAACCTGTGTAAAAGAAGGTTATCGACTTGGGATGGTAATCAACTCTGGCAATTTCAAAAAGGGTTCAATCTCCTTGAACAGGGGCAGAACGCTCGAGTCATGGGTGGGAGAAGAAAGGGCAAAGGAGATTAAAGCAAGAATGTCTCTCAACTCTCGGAATAAAGCCCCGCAACTGAGAAGGTTGAACGATGATCCCACAATCATTGCCCGTCGCCTGAAATCTCGGCACTTCCACGATGAAGTGGTGCTGTGGCTTTCCAAGCAACTTCGGTCTTCCGGCGCGCGAGTTTTCGTGCTTTCAGAATATGTCCGGGAGAGGCGAATTCCGGACGCCATAATATTCGATGGAAAGAAGCTGATAGCCCTCGAAGTTGAGACTGAGAAGAAGTGGAAGCCGAGTCATGCCTCTACAGAGGATCGCCTTTCGCGATTGAACTCGACATGCCGCTTCTTCGACGAGACCAAAGTCGTCTTCCCTGCCGTGGGGGAATCAATTGACCAAGTCGGTGCGGGTTACCTGGCTCATCTTGGATTCAAGAAAGATTAAATCCTGAGAGAAAAGCCTGGGCAAAGAGGAGGTAAGAGAGCAAGACATGCCGACCCACGGAAGTCAGCAGACCAGTCGAAAGCTGGCTGCCTTCAATCACAAAGGCTGGGAAACTCTTCTAGAGAGCCCATGAGTCCGAAGTCAGACTCCCAAGCTAGAGGCTAAGCCCAAGACAAGCAAGATCCCGAAGGTCAGGAACAAGCGGACCTACGAGAAACGCTTTACTCTGAAGCGTAAGCCGGGCCAGAACTGGATGCGCCGGTGACAGAGCAGGTTCAGCACGGGCTAGAGGCAGCGATAGCCTTCGTTGCAGAACAGGTCTCCGAAGGCAGAGTGGGTTCTAGGGCCCAGCTTGAGAAACTGAAGAAGCGTGCGGCTTCGGAATTCGCCCTTGACAGGTACCTTACCAACTCTGAAATAATCGCCTCGCTTTCTCCGAATGCACGAGCCGGGTTCGAGGAGATGCTGCGCGTCCACCCCAGGAGGAGCGCCTCAGGGATAGTGGTCGTCACTGCGTTCTCGGCGCCCTTCGCCTGCCCTCACGGTACATGCGTCTTCTGCCCTGGAGGGCCGCGCTTCGGCACCCCGCAGTCATACCTCATTCACAGCCCCGGAATGAGGTCCGCCCTGGAAGCTGGGTTCGACCCTGTCTTGCAGGTGCGAAAGTGCCTCGCAAAGTATCACGCCAACGGGCACGAGGTGAGCAAAGTGGAAACCATAATCGAAGGAGGAACTTTCATAGCCGTCCCAAGCGAATACCAGAAGGCATTCGTCAAGGGCGTGTACGACGGACTGAACGGGACGGCGTCTGCCTCCCTTGAACAGGCACAGGCGGCTAACGAATCGTCGTCCAGCCGCTGCGTGGGCCTCACACTGGAGTCGAAACCCGACTGGTGCAGGCCACAAGACATCGATCTTATGCTATCCTATGGCATCACGCGGCTGGAGATAGGGGTGCAGTCCCTCAGGAATGAAGTTCTTTCAAAGAGCAACAGGGGGCACACAGTGGAGGACACCGAACACGCATTCCAGGTCGCAAGGGACGCCGGCCTAAAGGTGACCGCCCACATGATGCCAGGCCTCCCTGGCGCCACTCCCGAGAAGGACCTGGAGGATCTTCGCAGGTTGTTCGAAGACGACGCGTTCAAGCCAGACATGTCCAAAATGTATCCCACCCTCGTCGTACCGGGGACCCCCCTTTCTCGCCAGTTCGAGAGGGGGTCATACCGGCCCTACTCCCTCGAGACCGTCGTCGAATTGCTGAGCGAGATGAAGAGGTTCGTCCCGAGTTGGCACAGGATTATGCGCATACAGAGGGAGATACCAGCGAACGAGATCGAAGGGGGCGTCAGGGAAGGCAACCTGAGGCAGCTGGTCCTGGGCAGGGCACATGAGAAAGGGTACTCCTGCAAGTGTATCCGGTGCAGGGAAGTGGTTCTCCGAGAGCCGGAGGCATTATCGAAGGAAGATTCGCTCGAGTACGCTGAGCAGAGGTACAGGGCGTCGGATGGCGAGGAAGTATTCGGATCCTACGAACTCGCGCGCTCCGGTGTCATCTCTGCATTCGTAAGGATGCGTGTTCCCTCTGCAAAGGCTTACAGGTCTGAGATGCACCGCTCGGTAGTCGTCAGAGAGCTCAGGGTCTATGGGAGAACTGTCCGTGTGGGACAGAGGCGGACCGCCGCATGGCAGCACAGAGGACTGGGCGCCGACTTGATGCACAGGATGGAGAAGGTCGCAGCCGAGGACTTCGACGCAAAGAATTTGCTCGTAACGAGTGCGGTGGGGACGCGGAACTACTATCGCAAGCTGGGCTACGAGCGCCTCGGTCCTTACATGAGCCGGGGCCTGAAGTGAGGCGACCCGCACCGAATTATGCTTCGAGATTCAGAGAGTGGTTGTAACAACGAGGTGAAGTACAGGGCTAAGAGGGTGGATCACACTTCGTTAAGATGGGGACCCGCCATTGTCCATGATTCAGCCGGATGACGAGTACAGAGGCTGAACGTGGCCGGCTCTTCCTTCCCTTTTCTTCTACTCTTCTTGTCGAGACATCTCCGAGGGATCGTAAGCTTCGAACTCGACACCCCAGGGATAAGCAACAACCTTGAGAATCATGCCTCCGGAGCGTAACTTTTCCGCCAATTCGCTTTCTGTAATCATATACTCGGGCCGTTCAGCATGTGCTATGACGATTTTGTACGGACGCCCAAGACTCCCCGACAGAGTTCTTTGAGAATGTAGGGAGCCAGAATCGAAGGTCCACAGGCCCCCCGTCTCATGCCTCTACGGGCAGGAATTGGGGGACTATCTGAATGCCGCAGCCTTGGGGCAAAATGCCCATACTCCGATTTTAGAAAGCGCCCCTTGAGTGCGGCTACCTCTGCCGCCGATTCCCCGTTGCTGGTCAGGCTATGAGCTCTTGAGAACTCCCAACCACTGTTCAGCGGTAAGGATCGGGTAGATGTCGAACTCGTAGAATGGGACGAACATTGTTCCCATTCGAGCCATGTCGTCTTCGCTTCCCTCGAACATTGCGTACCCCTTCTGGCCATCAGGGCTGGTCCCCCATTCCTTCAGCGCGTAGGATTTCAGGCTCTCGTGTACCAACTCTGTGTGTGCTATCTGTTGCTTGATTCTAGCTTCCCGGTTCTCTGGGAGTCTGGCGTTTACAGCCTTCCAGGTGACAAGGTACCTCGTCATAGTATTCTTCGCGGCCGAGACGGGGCAGTAAGCTAATACGATCTTGTCTCGTTTCCCAGCGTGGTTTGGTCATCCCAGCTCGGTTAAGGCATAGGTCCAAGCCGACTACCTGCCAAACCCCACCAAAATCGGTTCGTTCGGTGATTCTGCTACAACCCGTAAATAGCGCAACAGACTTTGATGATTTTTCGACCCAGAATGGCTCTGGGAGAAAAGGTAGAGGAGGAAAAGGGCAAACTCACTGGGATGTCTATCAAGTCCATAGGAGCAGAAGGAGTGACCGCCGAAGCTAGCTTTGTCGGTGAGGCACAGGGCTTCGGTCGCTATTCGAGCGGCAGGAACATGGCGACATTCACCATACTCCAGGGACCCAAAACGACCAGGAGCACAGGACAGGGCGTATTCGTAACCAAGGATGGAGAATCCCTTCCGTGGCACATGAACACCATCGGCAAGTACGGCACGGACAGACACAATGTTGTAGGCATAGCGACATTTAGCACACTTTCTCAGAAATACGCTTGGGTCAACGACATCCTCTACGTTCTGGACATAAGCATCAGCTCGGACCTGACGGAGTATACCACCACAGTGTACGAATGGAAGTAGACATCCCTCCCTTCCTTTTTCTGAGGCAGTTGACATATATGTCCAACCCACTAAAATTCGCTAGGCCGTTCTCATGAGTAGAACTTTACACCCCATGACGCTACCCTCTGTGGCATGAGACGCAGAACGATGGCGCTAGTGGGAACCGCCGCTGTCTTCGTGGTTGCTTTCTTTGTCTTCGCCCCGATAACCTATTCTCCCACCGTCGTCTACGGACCGCTTGTTTTCTACAACAGTTCTCAGAACCAGCCTACATATCCGAACTGGGAGTCCTTGAGTTGCTGGGCGTTTGGATTTGGCATGTATTACGGAAGGACAGTTTTCCAATACAACGACTCCTATCAGTCTGGATGCCCGTCTCCCACGGCGTCTTTGCCTTAGCCTCCAGATTGTCGCTGTCCCCGCAAATAGAGCTTTAAGACTGAACCGGGTCGGCTCCTATCGCATGGGCGACCTCTCGGGATACAGGGGAGATGCCCTGCGGTTCCTCCAAGAAGCAGGTGCCTCCGTGGGAGACATCCTTGAGGTCCAGACACAGTGGGGCGCTGTGGCCGGGACCCTCGTCCCGAGATACCTCTACGGGGACGGGGAGCATATCGTCCTCAAGTTGAAGTCTGGCTACAACGTCGGACTGAGCCTTTCCGGGCTCAAGGGAGCGCGAGTGAAGGCGAAGGGAGAGAAGCCTTCCTTTACCGCCCCGCCGCCCCCGAGAGCAGTGAAGGGACTTCCGCGGGTGCTCATTCTGGGCACAGGTGGAACAATCGCGAGTCGAATCGACTACAGAACGGGTGCTGTGCACCCCGCTGTCTCGTCGGCCGAGTTGCATTCCCTTGTTCCTGAGCTGTCGACGGTCGCCCGAGTCGAGCCCGAGTTCGTGTTTGACGTTTTTAGCGAGAACATGACGCCGAATCACTGGACCAAACTGGCACAGCGCATTCGGAGGGCGGTTGACGAAGGGGTCGACGGCGTGGTGGTAACACACGGCACGGACACCCTTGGTTACACCGCAGCGGCGCTGAGCTTCGCGCTGACCGGGGTCCCAGTGCCTGTGGTGCTAGTTGGCGCGCAGCGCTCTTCTGACAGACCCTCTTCGGATGGCCCCCTGAACCTGGTGGCAGCCGTGTCTGTCGCTGGACGTGCCGAGTTCGCGGGCGTGTACTTGGCGATGCACTTGGGGGAGAGCGACGACAAGGTCGCCTTCCACGGCGGGACGAGAGTCAGAAAGAACCATACCAGCAGGCGCGACGCCTTTGTCTCAGTTGGGGTGCCCCTGGCGGCCGTTTGGGGGAGGGCGGGCATAGAGTACGCGGCCGAAGGGCTCCCCCGGAGGGGAGGAGTCTTCAAACCGAAGACGAGGTTCGACGACAGGGTGGCCCTGCTGAAGTTCTATCCGTCTATGAAGGCCTCCCTGGTCGCAGCAGCCCGCAGGGCAGGGATGAAGGGGCTCGTCATCGAAGGGACGGGGTTAGGACACGTGAGCAAGGAGGTGGCGGCAGAGCTCCGCACTTTCATCAAGGGAGGGGGCATGGTGTGCATGACATCACAGTGCATTAATGGGAGGGTTGACATGAACGTCTACAATACAGGAAGGGACCTCCTCCACGATGGCGTCCTCCCCCTCGAGGACATGCTAGCAGAGACGGCACTCGTGAAGGCCATGTGGGCCCTCGGCAATACCAAAACAGTGGCGAAAGCAAAGGAGCTCATGGCGGCGAATCTTGGGGGGGAGACGACCACCCGCACTTTCCCGGGGCAAACAACTTGGTAGGAGACGGTGGTCCCGGCGGGCTTCTGGTCGGGTTGGAAATCCATCAGCAGCTGGCTTGCAGCACCAAGCTTTTCTGCAGCTGCCCTCCCATCAAGTCAGAGGTCCTCCCGTACCAATTCGAGAGAAGGCTCCGCCCTGCGCAGAGCGAGACGGGGCGCATCGATCCGGCCGCTGTCTTTGAGTTCTCGAAGGGGAAATCGAACAAATACTTCTGGAGTCCGGAGTCGTCCTGCCTGGTCGAGGCAGACGAGGAGCCTCCGCATCCGCTCAGCTCCGAAGGTCTGGAATCGGCCCTCCTGGTGGCCAAAACACTTGGGTCGAATGTCATCGACGAAGTCCATGTGATGCGAAAAATAGTCATCGACGGCTCGAACACGGGGGGATTCCAGAGGACCGCGGTGGTCGGGCTCGGAGGTTCCATCGACGTCGGAGGCGAGAAGGTTGGGGTGCAATCTGTCACGCTGGAAGAGGACGCTGCCAGGATCATAGGCGAAGACTCCGCATCGAGGCACTTCGCTCTCGACAGGCTGGGTGTCCCCCTCGTCGAGGTGGCCCTGGACCCAGTCAGGGGGGACCCGGAGTTGGTTGGAAAAGTCGCCCTCTACCTAGGAAGGGTCCTGAGATCTACGGGCAAAGTGGCCAGAGGCCTCGGGACGATCCGGCAGGACCTCAATGTTTCCCTGTCCGGAGGGAGGGTCATTGAGGTCAAGGGTGTGCAGAAGCTTAATCTCCTCCCTCGCGTGGTCGAGTATGAGCGGGCACGACAGTCTGCGCTAGTTAGTGTTGCAGCGAAGCTCAAAGAGAAAGGGGTGAAGGCTATCTCCTGTGGCATTACTGACGTCACCGAGGCAGCCCGCAACTCTGGCTCGAGAGTCCTTCGGGACAGGGTATCTGAAGGAGGGAAGGTCGTCGCCGTGACAGCCCGCGGGCTCAAGGGGCTTTTGGGGTGGGAACCGGCGCCAGGGTTCAGGCTCGGGAAGGAGGTCGCTGAAGTTGCCAGGGCCAACGCTCTAGGCGGAGTGATCCACTCTGACGAATTCGAGCATCAAGGAATCCAGCAAGAAGAGGAAGCACTATTCAGATCGTTGACGGGGGCGGAGGAGAACGACGCAATCGTCCTCTTGGCCGGTATGTCCGAGCAGGTTGATGCCTGCGTCCCCCGAGTCGTGGAGAGGCTAGAGGAGGCCGTCTCCGGGGTCCCGGCCGAAACAAGGGCGGCGACAGACGCGGGCGAGACGAGGTACATGAGGCCAAGGCCTGGATCACAGCGCATGTACCCCGAGACAGACATCCCTAACATCGGCGTTACGAAGAGAATGCTAGCGGACCTTGACAAGATGGTTCCCCAGAACTGGGACGCGCGCGTCTCGAAGCTCGCCCAAACCTATGGCTTGAGCGAGGACATGGCGCTGAAGCTCTACGACTCAGAGATGGACGGTGAGTTCGAGGCCCTGGCCGGGGAGCTCAAGCTCGAGCCATCGGTTATCGCATCGGCGTTGGTGGACCTGCCCCCCCGGCTCGCAAGGGAAGGCGTCCCCGAGGCCGCGCTAGGCCTGGAGGTGCTTGTCGGCGCGCTGCGTGCGGTCGCCAACGGGAGAATCGCCAAGGAAGCAATCCCCGACGTCCTGAAGGCTGTGGGCGAAGGAAATAGGGAGATAGACGACGCCATACGGTCTCTCGGCCTGGAGCGTGTCAGCGAGTCAAAGATTCGAGCTGTAATTGAGTCTGTGCTGCTTAGGAATTCTGGATTGGTGCGCGACAAGGGTGACGCCGCCTTCGCCCAACTGATGGGTGAGGCGATGAAGGAGCTCAGAGGGCGCGCCGATGGAGCTGCCGTGGCACGACTCCTGAAAGAGAAGCTGAGCCAAGCTGGCCGCCCATCGAAGTGAGCCGGGCAGCTAGACAAGGTCCAGGATTAAAACGGAAGTTAAACCAGATTTGCGCTTCACCTGCTGGTTTCTTCGGCCCAAGTGAAAGCATTGATGCCTGAAGCGCCAGGATTGAATGGAATGCTGGCAAGGCAAGCTCATGCCTTTTTATCTCCCTTCCGCGGAGGGGTAAGTCGGGTCAGAGCCAGAGGTAACCATGAACCCTCCTTTCGCTGGTAACCTGAACTTCGGCCTAGTGGTCGGTTTCGTTGCGACGCTTGCCATTGCTTCGGTGCTCAACGAGTTCGGCGACATCATGTTCAGGAAGGGAGTGGCCAGGCCCTTCTTCTTTGGGAAGTACAGGCTCCACCACAAGAGGTTCCTATTCGTGTTCCTCCCAATTGGTTACGCCCTCCTCTCATCCCTGATAGCCCTCGGTTACGTTCAGATAGTCTGGAGTGATTTCTGGACAGGGATAGTTACTACGTTCATAATCGCCTCCGCATGCCTCCTCCTCGACCTCACCGTCGATTATCTTCAGGACAGCTGGGGGTGGGGACTAATCCACCACGAACTCATCTACCTTGCCGTTCCTGCCTTCGCCTTCACCGATTTCTTGCATCTGGCGTTCTAAAAACTTCCTCCCTTCTGCCCTGCGGCTGCATAAGGATCGAAACAGCTGGTCCGGGTGTACTCGTGCGTCTCGACACCAAGTTTCGGACCCGGCTCGATTCGAGCCGAAATGGGTCTCTTCTCGTTCCCGGCCCTCGGAGACTCGATACCATGAGCATAAGGGGTATTATACCCTTAGAGCTGAGTAAAGGCCCAACAAGAGAGGTCTGAAGTGGTTGAGGACAACTCCTGGGCTCCCCGCGCTGGTCAGGGTTTCCCGGAAGAAGATAGGCGTGATCTTCGCATTCCTCGGAGTCCTCGAAGCCGTTGCGTTCTGGGGGGCTGGTTGGTGGGCGTCCTTGATATTCTTGGGCGTCATGTCGCCATTGGCACTCTTATTTTATTCTGGGGTGTCACGAGAGTCGAGTGTCTCAATTGCCCGGGGACGTGTCTTCGTATACCCGAGGGCGATTGGAAATAAGACAACGGCCCTTAGCGAGTCGATCTGCAAGCCAGAAGCAATCAAAGAAGAAGGGGGAGCGGTGCTGGTCTTTTCTAGGTGGTCCCAGCTGAGAATCGTGTTTCAAGATGAGACGGAGAGGACATCATTCATATCAGAAGTCTCAAGTCTGCTCAAGCGCTAGTGTTGCCCTCGTGGGTTCCTCCCACACAGAGCCATGCACACCAAGAATCGCTAGGGGTTTCTCGTGAGCAGGCGTGTCCCCAGCCAGACCAGATCCGGATAATGGTTGTGCCGTTGAATCTTGATACCTAGTTTTTCACAGAAAGTAGGTGGCTCGAGTTTCAATGGAACGCCCAGTTTACTTATGCACTACTTGTTACCAGTTTCCCATGTGCTGGGACGCTGCGAATCATGTGGCAAGGAACTATCCGTTGCGACCGAATTGAGGTTGTGCGACGAGTGCCTGTCGAGGCCTGTCGTGGTATTCGTGCGCAAAGACTGAGACGGACTCTTTCCACAACATGCAATAACCATGGTGCGGGGGATGTCGAAGTATACTGGTGTTAGACTCCGGTATTTTGCATGTGATGGAATTCTACCTGCTTCTACAAATCGAAGTATTTGTAGCCCAAAAAGGGATATAGTTATTCACGTCCCGCGGCTAGAGCCAGTGTCTCCGAATGAGCGTGGGTTTTGGTGCCAGCTCAACGACTCTTGCGTAGCGCGCGCGGATGTTTCTGATGTCGCAAGCGCGGCACGGTCGCCTACTGGAGGCCGTCTTTCCAGCTAAAGGGTGCTTGCGGTGACGACGATTGTTGGTTCTTTGTGCTCTTGTCTATCCGGTCGCCCAAGAAGAGCGTGATAGCCACGACAAAGCTCAACACTTTCCCTACGTCGTTGAGCAGAGTAGGTAACGGGTCGGATGGGTAGGGGAAACCGATTGAAGCCCACGCGGCAAGAACCAGGAACAACCCCGCAAGCGAGAACATGGTGTACTTGGAGAGCTTGGCCAGGGGAGAGAACGTGACCAGTAGCATCGTTGCGAGCTCTGTGAGGAACAGAGGCAGGAAGTAGAGCGCCCTGAAGAGTAATGGCGAAGGCGGTAACGCTATGGTCATGTTGAAGACGATCAGGTCGAAGGGGAGCTCGAATATCATCGGGCCCACCGCAGCGCCAACGAAAGCGCTGAGCAGTGCAACCTTGATACCGTGTTTCCGCGTCA
>Ga0187770_10002157_pt1 | contig 10895 bp, 12 predicted proteins | sample 0116_SJ02_MP02_2_FD_133154 | JGI IMG/M metagenome (GOLD analysis project Ga0187770, IMG submission 133154) | Tropical peat soil microbial communities from peatlands in Department of Meta, Colombia - 0116_SJ02_MP02_20_MG | ecosystem: Environmental > Terrestrial > Soil > Wetlands > Peat | place...
GCTCCAGGGGATGAAGGCGCGGAACCCGCCGGTCTCGTCCTGCAGGTCGCGTACCTTGATCAGATGCTCCACCCGCTGCTCTACTGTCTCCACCGACCCGTACATCATGGTCACCGTGGAGGGGATGCCGACCCGGTGGGCCGTCCGCATGAGGTTGAGCCACGCCGCCGCGGAGTCCTTGTGAGGTGCGATCTGCTCTCGCACCTTGTCCACCAGCATCTCCGCCCCGGCCCCAGGAATGGAGTCCATTCCAGCGCCCTTGAGGCGCGCGAGACAGTCCTCCTCGCTCAGGTTGGAGATCTTGGCCAAGTAGATGATCTCGGCCGGCGACAGCCCGTGGATGTGAATCGGGAAGCGAGCCTTGATGGCGCGGAACAGCTCCTCGAAATAGTCGATCTTCAGCGCCGGATTCAGGCCCCCCTGGATGAGGATCTCGGTCCCGCCCAGCGCCAGCAGCTCCTGAATCTTGCGGAAGACCGCCTCCCTCGGCAGGACGTAGGCCCCTTCGGCGCCGGGCAGCCGGAAGAAGCTGCAGAACTTGCACTGCACCCAGCAGACATTGGTGTAGTTGATGTTCCGCCCGATGACGTATGTAACCAGACCCTCCGGGTGGAGGCGCCGGCGGACGAGGTTGGCCCACGAGGAGAGTTGCAGGGGATTCGCCTGGCGGAACAGCCGCACCCCATCCGCGAAGCTCAGGCGCTCCCCCCCCACGATCTTGTCCTCGATACTGGCCAGACTCCTGTCCGTAAGTCGCATTCCTATTGCTCGTGAAGCGTGAGGCGAAGTCCCGGTCTTCCCCTCACCCTTCCCCTCTCCATCTCAAGGGGAGAGGGACGGGGTGAGGGTTTCTCGGCTCGCTGCTCGCGGCTCTCCAACCACATTGTACAGGGCATCGCGCTCCAGCGGCTCGCGCCCCACCTCGGCGATGAGGTCGAGAAGCTCCGCCATCCCCAGGACCTGCCGGTGCGAGGTCGTCCCCAGAGCGTGGGTGATCTCGTAGTGGGACACGGTGCCGTCGATGTCGTCGGCCCCGTACCAGAGCGCCATCTGGGCTACGGCCGGCGTGATCATGATCCAGAAGGCCTTGACGTGGGGGAAGTTGTCCAGGAGGAGGCGCGCCATGGCGATCTCCCGCAGGTTGGCGTAGCCGGTGGTGACGGGAAGATGCGACAGCTCCGTCCGGCTGGGGTCGAAGGCCAGGGGCACGAAGCACATGAACCCGCCGGTCGCATCCTGCAGCTCCCGGATGTGGAGCAAGTGGCGGACCTTCTCCTCCTGCGTCTCGATGTGCCCGTACAGGAGCGTGGCGTTGCTCGGGATGCCGGCGGCGTGGACCGCCCGGGCCACGTCGAACCAGCCCTGGTTGTCCAGCTTGGCGCGGAACAGCTCCTCGTGGACGCGATCGCTGAAGACCTCGGCGCCGCCCCCGGGGCATGCGGTGAGCCCCGCCGCCTTCAGCTCGGGCAGGGTCTCCGCCAGGGACCGCTTGGCCGCGCGGGCGATCTGGGCCAGCTCGATCATGGTGAAGGCTTTGATCTGCGCGTCGGGCCGCGCCGCCTTCACGGCCCGCAGGAGGTCGAGGTAGTACTGGTAGGGAAGCTTCGGGTTGATCCCCGCGACCATGTGGATCTCGCGGATCGGCTCCCCGCCGTACTTGGCGACCCGGGCGGCCGCCTCTTCCGGGCTCAGGACGTAGCCTCGCCCGTCGGTGCTGTTCGGCGCGGCATAGAAGGAGCAGAACTTGCAGAGCTTGTTGCAGATGTTGGTGTAGTTGACGTGGAGGTTCCGGACGAAGTACGTCCGGGCGCCGCTCTTTCGCTCGCGCGCCAGGTTCGCCAGGTACCCCACGGCCGTGAGGTCGGGCGTCTGGTACAGGCGCATCCCATCATCGAAGTCGAGGCGCCGTCCCTCCAGCAGCTTGGCATGGATGCGATCCAGCCCCGCCTGGCGGAGCTGGTCCAGGATGCTCCTCATGCCTTCCGCTTCTCCCGCCGGGCGCTGCGGGATCTGTCGGCGCTGGTCGTCCCTTGCAGCTCGTCCATGCGCTTCAGGACGGCCGCCGCCTGCGCCTCGTGGCGCAGCCGCAGAGCTTCATGGTCTTCGGCCGAGAGCTTGCCGGACTTGAGGTCGAAGTCCAGCTCCTGGATGGCCGCGTAGATCGTCTCTTTCTCTGCCAAGAGATCGGCCAAGCCATCGAAAGGGTCAGACCCCTTCGTCTCCGTCTCCGAGGGACGCCCCGCCAACAGGAAGAGCGGGGCGGCCACGAACGCGACCACCACTGCTGCGATGCCGAGCGAGATCACCACCGCCATTCGGCCTCCACCTTAGAACCGGCAACCTGGCACTCAGGCAACCAGGCAATATGGAGTTCCCCGTTCAGGACCCGCCGTATCGCCAGATCGCCTGATTGCCAGATTGCCGAATCGGCGATTGGGCGATCAGGAGCCGGACGGGCCTTCCCGCTCCTTAAGGTCCCGGTGGACCCGCTCCACGTAGGCGGGGTCCAGCGGCGGTGCGGCCTGGTGCCCCCGCTGGGTCCAGCGCTTGGCCGCCAGGTAGACGCCACAAGCTCCCACCAAAAGGGCCGCAAATGGCAGGCCCCAGACCAAGAGGTTGAAACCCCGCTTGGGCGGCTCCAGCAGGACGAACTCTCCGTACCGGCTCACGAAATACGCCTTGATCTCTTCGGGGGTCTTCCCCTGCTGCAAGAGTTCCCGGATCAGGTTGCGCATCTCCTTGGCGAGGTCCGAGGGCGAATCCGCCACCGACAGATTCTGGCAGACCACGCAACGCAGCTCCGAGGCGACGTCGCGGACCCGCTCGTCCATGTCCGGCGATGAGGATCCAGCCTCTGCCCTGGGCGGACTTGGCGCCACGGCCAGAATCGTCAGAGGGATCAGCAGGCCCGCGCACACGAGCGCCACGAGGGCCCATCCCCCTCGACGGCGGGCCGCGGTGCCCCCTGGTGCCACGCGATCTCTCCGGCGCAGCCCCATCTCACTTTTCCTTCAGGATGGCCCGGGCCTGCTCCTCGATGACGTCGGGGCTCAGGGCCCCCACCTGCTTGTAGGCGATCCGGCCCTGCCGGTCGATGAAGAAGGTCTCCGGGACCCCGTACACGCCGTAGTCGATGGAGATCTTGCTCCCCGGGTCGGGGCCGTTCGGGAAGGTGAAGTTGAAGCGAGCCATGAACTCGCGCCCGTCGACCTCCTTGTCCTGGATATCCACGCCCACCATCATGAGGCCCTGGTTCTTGTACTTCCGCCAGGTGGCCTCCAAGAGCGGCGCCTCCTCGTAGCAGGCGGGGTAGCACCACGAGGCCCAGAAGTTCAGCACGACCGGCTTGCCCTTGAGCCCCTCCAGTGAAAGACTGTCCCCGTCGTAGACGGCGATGCGAAAGCCCGGCGCCGCTTTCTCCACTAGAGGAGACGGGATGGCCTTGGGATCGGTCCGGAAGCCGTAGGCGAGCAAGACGATCAGGGGGACGCATGCGAGGGGGATCAACGCTTTCTTCCAGGACATGAGTGACTCCGCGCTCCCGCGTCAGCGCGGGACTCAGGCCGCCTGCGCCTTGGCCCGGATGGTGAGCAGGGCCAGCCGCCGCTCCGGCAGGACCGCCACGATGACCCCCAGGAGGATCACGACGCCCCCGATCCAGATCCAGGAGATCATCGGATTGATGATGACCTTGATGGTGGCAGAGCTGCCGTCTCGCTCAAACGACGACAGGATGACGTACAGGTCCTCGCTCCAGTGGTAGCGGGCGTCCACGCTGGCAAAGGGCGACTGCTGGTTCGGGTAGAACCGCTGCCCAGGCGTGAGCTCGCCCAGGGGCTTGCCGTCCTGCGAGGCCATGACGTTGGCCCACACCAGGATGTGCGTCGGACGTTCTCCCGCCTCCATCCCGTCGAAGCGCACAGTGTACCGCCCGACCGTCAGGCTCTCCCCGGGTCTCAGGGTCTGTTCCCGTTCGACCTTGTACACCGAGGAAACGGCGATGCCGATGACCGCGATCACCACTCCGAGGTGCACGATCAGACCTCCGTACCGCCGCCGGCTCTTGAGCAGGAGCGTGCCGAAGGCCGTGAGGAAGGTCTCGCCCATCGTCCCGGCCCGCGTGCGGGTGGCCACCACGAACTCGAAGATGATGGTGCCGATGACGAAGAAGCAGAGGGCAAAGGCCGCCAGGGCCTCGACGTGGCGCATCCCCAGCGCGTACAGGACGGCCGTGCAGGCCGCGGCCCCCAGGATGGGCTTCAGGAAGTTTCGCTGGAGGTTGTTGAGGGAGGCGCGCCCCCAGGCGATCAGGGGGCCGATCCCCATGAGCAGGAGCAGGGCCATGCCCAGCGGGACGCTCACCTTGTTGAAGTAGGGCATGCCCACACTGATCCTATTGCCGCGGACCGCCTCGGACAGGAGTGGGAAGATCGTCCCCAGGAACACCGTGAAGCAGATCCCCACCAGGACCAGGTTGTTCAGCAAGAACGCGCTCTCCCGGGAGACAATGGAGTCCAACTCACCGTGGCCCTTGAGCTGGTCCGACCGGTAGGCCACCAGGCCGAAGGAGAAGAGCAGGACCAGGGCGAGGAATGCCAGGAACATGACCCCCACCGGTCCATCGGCGAAGGCGTGCACCGAGCCCAGGATCCCGCTCCGCGTGAGGAACGTCCCGAAGATCACCAGCGAGAACGTGACCGTCACCAGGACCAGGTTCCACACCCTGAGCATCCGCTTGCGCTCCTGGATCATCACCGAGTGGATGAAGGCCGTGCCCGTGAGCCAGGGCATGAAGGACGCGTTCTCCACCGGGTCCCAGGCCCAGTAGCCCCCCCAGCCCAGCGTCCGGTACGACCACCAGCCGCCGTAGAAGATCCCGCCGGTGAGGAACAGCCAGGCCACCACCGTCCATCGCCGCGTGATCCGGAGCCACTCCTCCGTGGGGCGCCCCGTGATGAGCGCGGCCATGGCGAAGGCGTAGGGGACCGAGAAGCCCACGTACCCCGAGTACAGGAGCAGGGGGTGGATCAGCATGTCGGTCACTTCCAGGAGCGGGTTCAGCCCGCGGCCGTCGGGTGGGATGGGGAAGATCCGGGCGAAGGGATTGACCGCGAAGGTCATGAGGAGAAGGAAGAAGACGGAGATCCCCTGCAGCACCGCCTGCACGTACGGCATGAGCTGCCGGCACCCAGAGGGTCCCCGGTCGCTGTAGCGGGCGATCACCAGGGCGGCCATGAGGGACTGGAGCCACTCCCACAAGAGGATCGAGCCCTCCAGCGACCCCCAGAGGCCGGCGATCTTGTATCGCGTCAGGCTCTCCCGGGTGCTGTTATTGACCACGTAGCGCAGGCTGAAATCGCTAGTGATCAGCGCGTACTCCAAGAGGAAGATGGCCAGCGTCACCAGGCAGAAATGAGCCAGCACCGCGTTGCGGGAGCTGGCCAGCCAGTCCTCCCGCCCCTGCCGCGCCCCGAGGACCGAGGCCGCGGCCGCGTACAGCGTGACACCCAGCGCCAGGAATAGCGTGAATCCACCCAGGGTGGAGATCATTGCTTGCCCTCTTTCAGAAGGGACTTGAACAGCTGCTTCTTGCCTTCCAGGCTCTCCGGGTGCGCCGGCGGCTTGTACTCCTCCGAGTGCTTGGCCATGATGGTGCTGGCCCGGAAGTAGCCGTCGGGCATCCAGGTCCCTTCCACCACGGCGCCCGCGCCCTCCTTGAACATGTCCGGCGCCGTCCCCGTGTGCCGCACGCGGAGCGTCCCCTGCCCGTCCGTGAGCTGGAAGCTGAGCAGGAGGCTCTGCGGATCCCAGCGGACGGAGCCATCCACGACCATGCCTCCGACGCGCAGCGCCTTCCCCCGCAGCTCGTTCTGCTTCTGCGCGAGTTCGCTCGGCGTGTAGAAGTACACCATGGAATCCCGCACGCCGGAGTAGATCAACCCCAACAGGGCCCCCACCACGATGAGGCTCGCCACCACGTATTTCAGCTTGCGCCCCTTCATCGGCTCCCCCGCCCGCCGTCCCCTTCCAGGGCGGCCAGCTCATCCCGCGCGTCGCGCAGGCGACGCTTCAGCAGGATGAGATACAGGAGGAGCGCCACCGATCCCACGCCATATGCCAGCCCGATGAATCCCCAGCTACCCACGTCGCCCTCGCTTGAGTCGCGTTTCGGCCGCCCGGTGGCGGATGCGCTCCAGACGGATCCGCTCCAGCAGCAGGTAGGTGTACAGCAGGATGAGCCCCGCAAAGTTGATCGCCAGCGGCACCAGCATCACCGACGCCACCGAGGGGCCGCCGGGCCGCAGGATCGAGGAGGGCTGGTGCAGCGTTCGCCACCACTGGACCGCCAGGTGGTTCAGCGGGATGTCCAAGAACCCGATGATGGCCAGGACCGCCCCGTAGCGGGCGCCGGCCTGCGGCTCCTCGGCGAAAGCCCGCAGCATGAGGTACCCAACATAGATCGTGAACAGGATCGCCGTAAGGGTCAGCCGCGCATCCCAGGTCCACCAGACCCCCCAGGTCGACTTGCCCCAGATGGAGCCGGTGGCCAGCGTGATCCCGGTGAGGACCACGCCGATCTCGGCCGAGGAGACCGCCACGGCGTCGAAGCGCAGATCACGCTTCCACAGGTACAGGATGCTCGAACAGAAGACGACGAAGAACGCCAGATAGGCCGTCACGATGGACGGGACGTGCAGGTACATGATGCGCTGGACTTCTCCCTGCACCGCATCCGGCGGCACCACCGCCAGACCCAAGTACAGGCCGGTGGCCAGGACGACGACCGCCGCTGCCCCGAGGGCCTTGGCTGCCAACGATGGTCGGGCACCCGCTCTCCCCCCTTCCGACGCCCATGGAACAGAAGCGGCGACAGTTCTCTCTCCCATCACTCCTCCAGGACGAATTCGAACACCAGGGGGCTGACCACCAGGAAGATGAGATCAAACCCGGCAAGCAGCTTGAGCCAGTGGCCCACCTCGCCGAGGCGCCCGCCTGCCAGGATCACCTCGGTGGCGCGCACCGACCCGAGGATCACCGGCACCGTCAGGGGGAACAGCAGGAGGGGGAGCATCACCTCCCGCGCCCGGAGGTGGGCCGTCATCGCCGCCAGCAGCGTCCCGAGGGTCGAGAAGCCCAGCGTGCCGAGGAACGCCACCAGGGCCAAAGACGGCAGGTAGGCCCAGATGTCCAGGTTGTACAGGATGCCGAAGAGCGGCAGGATCAGCGCCTCGGCGGTGACCATGAACAGGACGTTGCCCGCCAGCTTCCCGAAGAAGATGGACTCGCGGTCGCCGGGGGTGAGCAGGAGCTCTTCGAAGCACTCGTTCTCCCGCTCGGCCTGGAAGCTGCGCCCGAGCCCCAGCATCCCGGTGAAGAGGAAGGCCAGCCAAAGGAGCCCCGGCGCCACCTCCCGCAGTTTCTCCCGGTCCGGGCCCAGAGCGAAGTTGAAGATGAACAGCACCAATGCAGCGAAGAACAGCATGGCATTGATCCGCTCGCGCGCGCGGAGTTCCACCGTGACGTCTTTCCACGTCATCGCCCACGTGCGCCGGAGCAGTCCCACGACCATGCCTTCAGCTTGCGCGCTCATACCGCTCGGTCCCAACCGTCACTCCGCATTCCGCCCGACGAACGAACTGCGTACGAGTGTACACATGTACGAATATACGCGATCGAAGCCCGTACACTCGTACCCTCGTACGTTCGTACGCCTTTGCTCTTCATTATTCCGCATTCCGCAATTGGCAATCCGCATTTGGTGAGTCGGCGTTCTCCGCGTGCCGCCCGTACAGATCCCGCAGTTCTTCGGCGCCGAGTCGCTGTTTCTGGACGCGCAACGCCACCGCCCCGTCGCGCATCAGAATGAAGCGATCCGCCATGTCGTACGCCCGGGACAGGTTGTGGGTCGCCACGACCGCCGCCCCGCCCCGCGCCGCCACCGAGGCCACGTAGCCGTTGAGCAGGGCGATGGCCGCCTGATCCAGGGTGTTGTGCGGCTCGTCCAGGAACAGGAGATCCGGCTCGAAGAGGAGCATCTTGGCCATCACCAGCCGGCGCTTCATCCCGGTACTGAAGGTCCGGACCTTGGAGCGCGCCTGGCCGTCCAGCCCCACCTCGGTGAGCGCCTTCCTGATCGGCCCGCCGTCCACGCGCATCCCGTGCATCACCGAGGCGAACTCGAGGTTCTCCTTGGCGGTCAGATCCTCGTACAGGTGGTGGTTGTGAGAGATCATCCCGATCCGGCGCCGGATGGCGTCGCGCCCCTTCAAGAGATCCAGGCCCAGCACGCGCCCACCCCCGGCCGTCGGCCTGATCGCCGTGGCCAGAAGTTTCAGGAGCGTGGTCTTCCCTGCCCCGTTGGGCCCGAGCAGCGCCACCACCTCGCCCGGATCCACCCGCAGATCCACGGCATGCAGAGCGAGCGTCGTCCCGAACACCTTCGTGAGGCCCTGGACGTCCACCATGGCTTCGGCCATGCGCTCTCTCTCGCCGCCTATCCGCCCGCCTCGGGGGAAACGCACATGCCTGGGGCGGCGCTTCGGTTCCCTCGCCCCATGAGGCTCAGGCGATGGCCCAACGGCTAGTTCCGCTCGCCCGCCGGGGCGGGAAGTGCGGCCGCATCGTCCACGGCTCGCCGCGCGCGCGCCTCCCATTCCTCCAGCTCGGGGGTGAAGTATTTCAGGCGGATCTTCTTGTATTCCTTCGTGCTGTACAGGAGAGCGTACCCAGTGATGCCGGTCGCCTGTGAAATGGCCGTGATGATCTCCTGGCAATCGCGCGCCTTCTGCCCGTGGACCATGGTGAAGATGCTGTAGGGCCAGTCCGGGTAGGTGGGCCTGAGATAGCAGTGGCTCACGGCCTTGAAGCTCCCCATGATCCGCCCGACTTCCTCCGTTCGCTCGGGGGGCACGACCCACACACCCATGGCGTTGGCGCGGAAGCCCGCTTCGCGATGGTACAGGACGGCGGCCATCCGCCGGAGGTATCCCTGCGCGGCAAGGTGCGCCGCCACCTCGAAAAGGACCGGCTGCGCAAGGCCCATTCGTTCCGCCATGGGCCAATAGGGCTCCGGGATCAACGGGATGTCCTCCTGCAGCTCGCGGATGGCGGCGATGTCGATCGAGCGCAATCCGTCCCGGCCGGCCGACGGGCGACGCGCATCGGTGTATCCGCCCGCGCCGGACTCGTCGCGCTCCGCCCCGTTCTTTCCCTCCATGTCTAGCTGCATCCCGATCTTGAAGAGGCGCAGCGTGGGCAGGACCCGCGTCGAATCGGCCCCGGCCATGGCGTGCAGGTGCTGCACCGTCCACTCGAAGTCGCTCGTCGGCGGCACCGCCAGGGTGAACCAGAGGTTGAAGGCGTGGTTCCGCTTGTAGTTGTGACTGACCCCGGGATGGCCGTTCACCACCGCCGCGGCCGCGTCCAGTCTCTCCGGCTGGACGCGCATCGCCACCAGACTGCTTCGATACCCGAGGCTGCGGGTGTCGAAGATGGCACTGATCTGGCGGATGATCCGCTGCTGCTTGAGGGCGGCGATCCGGTCAATGACCTCAACTTCTGAGAGCGAAAGTGGCGTACCCAGGGCCTGGAATGGGCGGGACACCAGCGGGAAATCCGCTTGGATCACATTCAGCAATCGCTTGTCCAGATCATCCATGGATAAGCTCCCCCCTCCGCACCACCGCCCGCACCCCTTGCACCCCGGCTCCGGTGGGTCGGCAAGCGGTCGATGGATGATACTGGATTTGCCTCGGGCTGACAAGCGCTGCCTTCTTGCAGTGCTGGCGGAAGCATCGCGCGGAAACAGCCCGCCGGCCCTGCGATGCTCCTGAGGGAAAGCAGCCAGTACACGCGGGGGTGAGGGCAAGAGTCGGGAGCCAGGTACCCGCGCGGGTGCCGGAGAGCCGAGGAACAGGCTGTAGGCGTGGCGGCGATGCAGGTCGAGGAAGGCCGCACTAGCGGCGCGCGGCGGCGCGCCGCGAGGCGGCCGCCTCGAGCCTTGAGAAATCCGCCTCCGGCAGGCAAGGCATCCCGGGCGCGGGAGCGTAATCACGCCCCCCGGCCCCGTGAAAGTCCGAGCCTCCCGTCACCAAGAGTCCCCGTCGCTCGGCCAGGCGGCGGTAATGCCTCACCTGGCCGGGGGTATGCGTTCCGTGGTACGCCTCGATCGCGTCCAGCCCGGCCGCGACCAAGTCGGGGATCGCCTCGTCATAGTCGTGCAGGCCGGGATGGGCCAGCGAGGCTAACCCGCCCGCCTCGTGGATCACCTGGATCGCCTCGATGGCGGTCACATCGGGGCGCGGAACGAAGGCCGGCTTGCCCTCGGCCAGATACTTGTCGAATGCCTCGTCGGTGTTGGAGACGAAGCCACGCTGCGCCAGGACCCGGGCGAGATGAGGTCGCCCCACGTTTTCATTCATGGCGCAGGCCAGAACCTCTTCCGCCTCGACGACGATGCCCAGCGCACGCAGCCGATTGAGCATCGCCTCGAGTCGCGTACGGCGGGCCTCTCGCCTCTCGCGGAGGAAGCCGGGCAGCCGTAAACCAGCGGGATCGAAGAAATAGCCCAGGAGGTGCAACTCAAATTTGCTTCGCCACATGGCGGAAAGCTCAACCCCTGGGATCAGACGAAGACCCAGGGCGCGAGCGCGCGCCTCAGCCTCCCCCAGAGCTTCTAGCGTGTCGTGGTCGGTGATGCTGAATACGTCCAGGTGGGCGGCCTGGACGGCTTGCACTAAGGCCTCCGGACTCAGCAGTCCGTCCGACGCCGTCGTGTGCGTGTGCAGGTCAATCCGCATTTTCCCGCCAGGCCGAGGTTGACTCACAGGAGCAACGGCCTGAGGTCATCCCCATGCCAACGGCGTGCGAGTGCACGAACGTACGAATGTATCCCC
>Ga0187770_10002158_pt1 | contig 10894 bp, 5 predicted proteins | sample 0116_SJ02_MP02_2_FD_133154 | JGI IMG/M metagenome (GOLD analysis project Ga0187770, IMG submission 133154) | Tropical peat soil microbial communities from peatlands in Department of Meta, Colombia - 0116_SJ02_MP02_20_MG | ecosystem: Environmental > Terrestrial > Soil > Wetlands > Peat | place...
ACCGATTCATCGGTCATCACTTTTTCCAGCACCACTTCGCCCGCCGGGGTGCCGCGCAAAACCCCTTGCAGGCGCGACTTCTCCAGGATGGCACCCACGCCGCTGGTCTGGTCATCGATCAGCAGCACACTGGCCACGTGATTTTGAACTCCGCGCAGAACTTTGCCAACGACCCCGTCCGCGGTGATCACCGCCATGTCCGGCCTGACTCCGTCCCGGCTGCCCTTGTCGATGTAGATGGAGCGGGATTGTTCGCTGCCACTGGACCCAATCACTTGCGCAGCCACGGTCTTGGCAATGAACTGTTCCCTGAAACCCAAGAGCGCCTGCAGGCGGTGCGCCTGTTCGGCGTCTTCGTTCAGCCGCACCCGTTCGATCTCAAGCTGCTCGATCTGATGTTTAAGTTCGCGGTTTTCCTGCCTCACTCCGCGCAGATAAAAGTAGCCATGCCAGAGGCTGCGGACACCGTTCTGGCACCAGACGATGCCTTTCTCCAGGGGCGTCACAGCGTCGATGGCCCAGATGCGAATCAGGCGGGTAGGCACATTTTCGCCGGGCCGTTTGACCTGGATCGCCAGCCCCAGCACCTGCCCGAACAGCAGCGCCGCCAGGATAGTGAGGTTGCGATAGCGGCTGATGAGGTGTTCCATGATTCAAAAACGCGTCGTTCGTCCTTGGTCCTGCGTCGTTGGCCGGGCGTGATGCCGAGACTAAGTGGTGAGAGATCGTCAGACCTGGAAATTGCGCACGACGAACGACCAACAACGAACGACCGTGTTACTCGATTGAAATCTTCCGCAGCAGCTTGAAGTCGCTGAGCATCTTGCCGGTGCCCAAGACCACGCTGCACAGCGGGTCGTCGGCAATCGAAACTGGCAGCCCGGTTTCTTCGCGAATGCGCTTGTCCAGATTCTTCAGCAGCGCGCCACCGCCGGTGAGCACAATCCCGCGGTCGCTGATGTCGGCGGAAAGCTCCGGAGGCGTGCGCTCCAGCGCCACACGGATCGCGTTCATAATCGTCGACACGCACTCACTGAGCGCTTCACGAATTTCGCTGTCATCCACAGTGATGGTCTTGGGAACTCCCTCGATCAGGTTCCGGCCCTTGATCTCCATGGTCAGTGGCTTCTCAAGCGGGTATGCGGAACCGATCTCCATCTTGATTTGCTCGGCGGTGCGCTCGCCCACCAGCAAGTTATATTTCCGCTTGAGATAATTCATGATGGCTTCGTCCATCTGATTGCCCGCCATGCGCACGGAACGCGAATAGACGATGCCGCTGAGCGAAATCACGGCGATGTCCGTCGTGCCGCCGCCAATATCCACCACCATGTTTCCGCTGGGCTCGGTGATCGGGAGGCCCGCGCCGATAGCCGCCACCATGGCCTGTTCTACCAGATGCACTTCGCTCGCCTTGGCACGATAGGCCGAGTCCATGACCGCCCGCTTCTCTACCTGCGTGATCTCAGAAGGCACGCCGATCACGATGCGCGGATGCACCAGCATCTTGCGGTTATGCGCCTTCTGGATGAAATAATTCAGCATTTTTTCGGTCACTTTAAAATCTGCTATGACGCCGTCTTTCATGGGCTTGATAGCGACGATGTTGCCCGGCGTACGCCCCAGCATCTCTTTGGCTTCCTTGCCTACGGCCTCCACCTCGCCGGTGTTCTTATTGATGGCCACAATCGACGGCTCATTGACCACGATGCCTTTGCCCCGCGCGTACACCAGCGTGTTAGCAGTGCCAAGATCGATCGCAAGGTCGCTGGAAAACATACTGAACAGCGATCTCAGGTTGTGCGCGCCGCTGGAATGAAAACCGTTCGATGACATACGTGAAACTTTCTCTCTCGTGAACTAGATAGTCTGCTCTTACCCGCGGTGATCGAGGCTACTCATTATTCTATGAGATAAGCTGAGCCGATCCCCTGCACCAAAGTGCTTGCCCTAGTGAGCCCTAATCCCTTCGCCCTATACACCTTATTGAATCACAACTTTCTTCTGCAGTGTGTTCACTCCGCCTTTTGCGTTCTGAGCGGTGATGGTGATAACGCTTTCTCCCGTTGCCAGTGGCGGGGTGAAGTAGTGAAAACTGCCATCGTTGCCGAGCATCGGTACTTCGGCGCCATTCACCATGACCCGGGCACCCGCCTCGGTTTTCCCCGTCAACTCCAGCACGTGCCCGTGCTGGACGAAAGGATCCACTTCCAGACGGAGCGCCTCCGAGTCTTTTTCCTTGGGGATGAGGGTAAAGCGGTTCTTTTCGCTCTCTACTGATTCCTTCCCTTCAGCGTCTACGGATTGCACCATCCAGTAGTATGCACCCTGTTCCAACCCAGAGACCAACACATCCGCCGTTTTCACCGTCCGATCCACAATCGTGGAAGAAAAATAAGGATTCTTGGAAATGCGCAGCCGGTAGCCTTTGGCGTTCGCCATCTTCGTCCAGGAAAACTCAACCGGCCGAGGATCGCCGGATACGAAGATCGGCGCCATGTTGGCCGGGGAAATCGGTGTCGGCGGGCCAATCTCCTTCAGCTTCTCCATGTGCGCGGACTGAGCGTGGAAGTTGACCTTCTCCCAATCAGACAACCGAACGGTCTCGCCGTTGCGTGTGATGTCGCTGGTACCTTTCTTGACCAGGATTTCGTGCTCATCCGTCTTCGGATCGTTGTGTACCATGGCAGCTGAATCCGGCGCCAGGGAAGCCGTTGCCCCTGCCACGATGACCCGCGATTTTGAACCCTGAACGTAGGTCGCAGTCGCTAGATCCACGGTTCCGGTGCTGACCGCGACCGCCACATTCGTTTGCTGTTGATCGTTCGCCGAGTTTTCTTCAACAACGATCAGCGAATCCTGCTTCACCGTATAGTTCGTCCCATCGCTGAAGACAATCTTGGCCATGCCTTCCGAACTGGTCTGCACCACATCGCCTTTTTCCAGGGGAATGCTGTAATCGGCCGTCGTCCAACTGCTGGCGTTTGCCTTCTTGACGCGCACCGTGCCATCGAGCGCGGTGAAGTGCGCCTGCTGTGAGTTCATGGCTCCGGACTTGGCGGGTCCTGCCGTTCCTGCCACCAACTCCAGCAAATGCCGGCTGAAGCCGTCCGCCGCCTTAATGCTGTTGTCAGTAAATTGCGGAAACGCCAGGTGCATGCCGATCGAACATAGAAGCACGCCCGCCAACACCGTCAGCAGCACGCTGCGGTAGGTGACCGTCTTCCACGCGATGTGGATTCCAGGCTTTTGGTTCGCCGACACCAATGCCACCAAGAACCAGCCAAATTCGAGTGAATATGGGGTTAAATCGAGACTATCACAAGCAGAATAGGCGATGAACAGGTAATCATACGAGAACATTACCTTGGTGCGGGGCTAGGGTTTGCTGGCCTCGAACAGGAGGTCAGGACTCGCGCGCAGCAGCGGGAAGCGCACAGATCGCAGCATGTCTTCGAAGTCCTGCCCATAACGGGGATAAACCTCAGTGGGTGCTGCGGCTGTAACTCGATAGTGATCGTCGCCCAGGCTGAAGAATTCAACCATTCCCCGATACGCAACTCCCTTGTCTGACCAGCTCATTGTCCAGCGCGTGCCGGAAATACCATCGCGCACAACCGAGGTCTCACCCGTGCGCTTGAAGTCATCGCTCTGCGAGACAGACGCTTCCAGCATATGCCGGTATAGATCGGGCGTGGACTCCAAGTGTTCCCGCGTCAGCACCACGAACGCGAGCGTGCCAGGCTTACCCAAGATTGCATTCCACGGCTGGCTTGCCGAACCAGGTTCTTCCTTCATCAGTTTCCATTCGTCGGGCAGAGACACCTTCATACCTATGGAGGAATTCTGATAAATGTGGGGATCCGCGGGGGCAGCCGGCAGCGAGGCAATAGTGTCGGAAGCGGCTTCTTTCCTGGCGAGATCGGCCGCTTCATTAGAGCCAAGAAGAAGAAATTGGCAATTTTCGCCATCAGCGCTGCAAGTGAGCGTGCCGCGCCGGGGCAGCTCAATCTCAGAGACATCCGGAAGTTCCATGGGCAGCTGAGTCGCTTTCAATGTTTCGGCAAAAGGCTTCAAAGATTCACTGCCAGAAATCTGACGTACTTCAGCAATCTTGTTCGGTGCGATCACGGCGACCATGAATTCAGCCGTACCAAAGCTTTTCGTCGGATTCGCAACCCGGACGGAATGCCTGGCAAGGAGATCAGCCTGGCCGTGTTCAATTAGAACTGCAGCTTGCTGTTTTGAGCCGACCAGATTGGTGAGCTTCTGTTTGACCTCGGCGATTGTGTCCGGGTCCGCTTCGCTAGACAGGCTTCCTGCCGCCGCGGCCATTGCATAAATGTGGATAGCATCCTCCCGGCGTCCGAGCTTTTCGTAAATCTGAGCAAGATGACTGCCAATTACCACCGACGAACGCAACTCCCAAGCTGCGCGTACGTACATCTCCGCTTTATTTGCTTTGTCACGGAGAAAATAAACCCAACCCAGGGTGTCCCAATAACTCGCCAAGCTGTTCGCAACGCTTAGCTGTGTTGGTGCAAGGTGCTCAAGCGATACACCGTTCAGCTGCAACGACTCCATTGTAACTGCGGTTTCCGCCCACTTCTCCGCCCGATCAAGCTCGACATTCCGCAACGCCAACTGATAGGCGGCGCTGTTCCACATATTTGCTGAAGAGGATGTACTCGTCGCCTGTTCCATTTCTGAGATCCCCTTGGCCTTATTTCCAAGGTCCAGATCGCATTCGCCCATCGCGAGGAGAACATTTCCGTTGTTTGGAGTGAGTGCGAGGGCTTTCTGAAGCTCAGGGATGGCCGCTTCGCACTTCTTTTGGTCACGAAGAAGCATACCGAGGTTGCTGTGTGCGTAATGGTCTTGCGGGTTTATGACGAGCTGTCTTTGGAACTGCGCAATTGCGTCATCGTATTTTCGTTGCTTCCAGTACACCCTGCCAAGATTGTTATACGCAGTAACGCTATCGGGCTCGATTTCGATCAGCTTCTTCAATGCACTTGCCGCTGCATCCAGTTGCCCCATTTCAGACAGGGATATTCCCAGGAGGTTCCATGCACTTTTGTAGTCCGGAGATAAGGCGGTGGCTCGACGAGCGATGTTGGCCGCAGTTTGATAATCGTGACGATTGTAGGCCTCGTAGGCCGTACTATAGAGACCTTTAATCTCGACTGAATTAGCAGCTTGTGGCTCGCTTGGCGCTGCGCCTCGTGGTGTTAAGCGGAAGTTAACCGTCACCGTCATTTGCACTGGAACCGGCTTGCCTTCATAGGTGCCAGGCTCGAACATCCACCTACGTACGGCTGCAGCCGCATTCTCGTCGAGGCCGTGGCCCAACGACTTAGTTACCTGAATGTCGTAAGGTTTGCCGTCAGTCCCCACGAAAACTTGAAGAGCGACGGTACCTTCAACTCGGGCCTGACGCGCTTTCTCCGCGTAGATCGGGTCCGACTTCGTTAAGGCCCGCGGTGGCGTAGCGCAAGGGCCGTTGGGAGCTGAATGAGGGTCGCCGCAGACGAACATAGGCTCGTGCGACTCAACCGAGATGGTGTCTTGTGCGAACGCGTATGCCGCTAGAAGCAGCAGGGGAACAAAAGGTGTGCGGCGCATAAACCCATTGGACCAAGCCAACATTATAGTGGAATGGCGCCCGGCAGAGACCCAAAAAGAAGGATGTTTCCGAGCCATAAGGTGGTATTTTCCCCGAAATGGGTTATCCTTCTGTTGTCCCTTCCAGGCAGTGACGATCGCCTCAGGGCCCAGGCGGCGATGAGTCCAGCAAAGCCTACCAGCCGAGCCTTTTTTTTCAGCAGGGTAATTCTGTGTCTCGTGTTCTCGATGTTCCTTGCCCCTAACATAGCCACGGAGCAAACTGCGCAACCCCAGGCTTCTCCGAGCACCCCCGCGACTGCGCAAACTGCTGACAAGGCTGTTCCCGAGGTGGCCTCCCACGATGAGGCGGCCACCTTCAAGGTGAATGTCCGACTGGTTCTCGTGCGAGTCGTGGCGCGCGATGCCCAGGGCCATGCCGTGGGCAATCTTCGTAAGGAAGACTTCCAGCTGTTTGACAATCGCAAACCACAGGTCATCACCCTTTTCTCTGTGGAGCAGCCTGGCACCCAGATCGCACGCGAACAAAAGACCACGGAAGTCCAAGCCGGCGAGAACCCACCCGGCAACACCCCAAACGTTCCTGAGCGATTCATCGCCTATCTCTTCGACGATGTCCACCTACAAATGCAGGATCTCCTTTTCGTCCGCAACGCCGCCGACCGCCGTTTGAGCTCGCTGCAGCCGACCGATCGCGCCGCCATTTTCACCACTTCCGGCCAAGGCAATCTCGACTTTACCGACGATCATGCCAAGCTCCATGAAGCCTTGCTCCGGCTGCAGTCGCGGCCTGTTGCCGCCACCACCGAAGTGCAACAGTGCCCCTACATGAACTATTACATGGCAGATCTGATCGTGAATCAGAATAATTTGATCGCCCTGCAAGACGCGACCAGTGATGCGCTGCAATGTACTGGAATGGGTGCTGCGGCGACCACCACGGCTGAACTCGCGCAGGCTAGGCAATCTGCACAGGTTGTTGCGTTCGCGGCCGCACAGATGCAATTGGGACTCGGAGATTCCGAAACACACCTTGTTCTCACGTCGCTCAAAGACGTTGTGCGAAGAGTCTCCGCGGTACCCGGTCAACGAACTGTCGTGCTCGTGTCTCCCGGCTTCATCACGCCTCGGATGCAGTATGAAATCACCGACATTATTGATCACGCACTACGCGCCAACATTATTGTCAGCACGGTGGATGCGCGTGGTCTTTATGTTCCTTCCGGCGTGGGCGACGTCAGCCAGCAAAACGTGCCGAATATCAATGCAGCGCCGCGGGAATCGTTGTATCAAATTGACGAGGCTTCTGCCGATGATGATGTGCTGGGCTCGCTGGCCGACTCGACTGGCGGCACATTTTTCCACAACAACAACGATCTCGAGGGCGGTCTCAAGCAGGCAGCGGAAACTCCCGATTATTACTACGTTCTCGGTTTCTCTCCGCAGAACCTGAAATTTGACGGAAGCCTTCATAGCTTGGGCGTAAAACTGAGCCATCCAGCCAAGCTGAGCATCCAGGCGCGAAAGGGCTACTACGCTCCCAAGCAAGCGCCTAATGCCGACGAAGAAGCCAAACAGGAAATCCAGGAGGCCGTCTTTTCGCAGGAAGAAATGCACGACCTCCCGGTTGAGCTGCACACGCAGTTCTTCAAAGCCACCGACCTCAATGCGAAACTTTCGGTGCTGGTTCATGTTGATGTGAGGCGGATGCACTTTCAGAAGGCGCAGGGCCGGAACAACAACAATCTCACCATCGCCGCCGCCCTGTTCGACCGCAACGGCAGCTTTATCACGGGGAATGAAAAGGTTCTGGAAATGCGCCTGAAGGATGAAACGCTGGAGCGCAAGCTGCAGTCAGGGGTCACCCTGAAGACCAGCTTTGACGTCAAGCCGGGTAGTTATCTGGTGCGCCTGGTGGTGCGCGACACTGAGGGCTTGCTGTCCGCTGAGAACGGGGCCATTGAGATTCCGTAACATAAGGAGAGGTGTTTTATGAAGCGCCGCCAGTTCCTATTCTGCTTAGGACTCGTGTTGGCCGCGAGCTTGTCGGTCGTCTGGCGATCCCTTTCCGGGCCTTCGGTTCAGGCGCAGCAGTCAGATGCCACCCTCACGCTTAAGGCTGAAGCGCGGTTGGTGCTGGTCGATACGGTTGTCACCGACAAGAAGGGCAACTACGTCCACGATCTCACGCAACAGGATTTCAAGGTCTGGGAGGACAACAAGGAGCAGACTGTCAAGAGCTTCTCTTACGAATCCGAAAGCAGCCCCTCGGCCAATCCGCAGCGGCGCTATCTGATTTTGTTTTTTGATAACTCCAGCATGGACAGCGGTGAACAGACGAGGGCGCGCGAGGCGGCAGGGAAGTTCATTGACGCGAATGCCGGTCCCAATCGCCTTATGGCAATCGTTGAATTCGGCGGCACGGTAAAGATAGCGCAAAATTTTACGGCCAATGCTGACCGGCTCAAGCAGGCCGTGGCCGGTGTGAAGTCGTCCTACGTGGCCTCCAACCCTGACGCTAACGCCCCGTCGATTCCTACTCCCCCAACCGGGGTTCAGGTTGCATCGCTGGGCGCGCCTCCTGTCATGCCTTCTCTTGGCAACGCGGAAAGCGACTTCGGAGCGCGCACCGTCATGCTGGCATTGCGCGATCTCGCCAAGAACCTGGCATCGGTGCCGGGCCGAAAAACTCTGGTTATGTTGACCTCGGGCTTTCCCCTGACCAATGAGCTACAACCTGAGCTCACGGCGACGATTGACTCGTGTAACAAATACAACGTCGCGATCTATCCGATAGACGTTCGCGGTTTGGTCGCAACGGTCCCCGGCCCACCGACAGGCGCAGGGACGCAAAGTCCGCAGTGGTCGCATCCAAGCCGACTTTTAACTGCCACGTTTAGCTATTCTGGAGATGAAGTCCCGCAGCCGCATCTGGTGCTGGTGCAGCACACAGGTGGTGGCGCCCCGGGTGGTGGGGGTGGAGGGTCCCACGGTGGCGCACCTGGCGGAGGCCCCGGCACTGGGAGCGGAGGTGGACATGGAGGCTCGCCCGGTGGAGGCACGCCAGGGGGCGGCAGGACTGGCACCGGTGGCAGCCCGGGCGGGACTGGCACTCGGGGTGGAGCGCCAGTCTCAAGCTACTACAATCCGAGTTATCAGCCGACCGTGATTATTCCCCCGATTCCTCCAAGCGCTACCGACAACCAGCAGGTGCTTTATGCTCTAGCCAGCGGCACAGGTGGCTTCGTCATCGTCAATACCAACGATTTGCTGGGCGGCATGGAGAAGATCGCGAAAGAGATGAACGAATACTACGTCGTTGGATACACGCCGGCCGATACTCCAGAAGGAAGCTGCCATGCGATTCGTGTCAAAGTGGCTCGTAGCGACACGGTCGTCCGCTCACGCAGCGGATATTGCAACGTCAAACCCGCCGACATGCTTGCAGGCCAACCCGTCGAGAAGAACCTGGAAAATCAGGCAAATGGCAGCCAGGCGGGAACCATCACTGCGGCCATCCAGACTCCGTACTTCTTTACCTCCGCGAACACCGCCCGTGTAAATCTGGCGATGGATGTCCCGGCCAGTTCGATCAAGTTCGAAAAAGTGAAGGGCAAGCAGCATGCCACGCTCAATGTGTTGGGAATCGCCTACAAACCAGACAGTTCCGTAGCCGCACGCTTTAGCGACGCCGTCAATCTTGACTTCGAAAACAAGAAAGATGTCGAGGACTTTGCCAAGGAACCGTTCCACTACGAAAACCAGTTTGACGTGGCATCTGGGCAATACAACCTGAAAGTGGTGTTCAGTTCCAGTGGTGAAGCTTTTGGAAAGCTTGAAACTTCGCTAACCATTGAGCCCTACGACGGCAAGCAGTTCGCCCTTAGCTCGATGGCGCTCAGCAGGGACGTTCGCAGGGTTTCCGATATGGCGAGTGGTTTGGATGCCGCCTTAATGGAAGACCACACACCTCTGGTGACCCGCGGCATGGAGTTCGTGCCCGCCGGGACCTATCGCTTTAAGAAAACAGACACGGCTGCCATTTACGCGGAAGTGTATGAACCACTTCTTGCCGGCGGCAATCCTCCCCAGGTTGGAATCGAACTAAAGGTCCTCGAGCGCAAGACCGGACAGCAGAAATTCGATAGCGGGCTTTCCAATGCGCAGTCTTTCATGAAAACTGGGAGTCCGGTAATCCCACTGGGCCTCAGGCTCCCTGTCAATACGCTCGATCCGGGGTCTTACCGCGTCGAACTAAGCGCGATCGACTCGGCCGGCAATAAGTCCAAACCGCGCACCGCCGACTTCGAGATAGAGTAGGAGACCAGGCCAGGAGGACAGGAGCCCTGCATCATTTGGCGGCATCGGTGCGGGAAATTGCTGGTTCCCGCTTGTGCCATTCCGTAGCTCTCTCGTAGGCATGAGCAACCTGCAGGACGCGGGACTCAGCCCAGTGCGGCCCTGCGATTTGCAGACCGATGGGTAGACCCGTCTTGGTAAACCCGCAGGGAACCGAGATTGCCGGCAGCCCCCACACGTTAAACGGCCGGGTATTCCGCAGCAGCGCCAGTTCTCGCGGCCGCAACAAATCGGGACTCTCTTTCAGTTCGGCGAGGGCCGGCGCCACGATGGGAGTCGTGGGAGTTACTAGCACGTCGATGTCTTCAAAGACGCGGCTGATCTCGCTGCGCACTTGTTTCAACTCACGGCGACGCTCCTCGACTTCTGGCGCAGAAATTTTCTCCCCGGTACGGATGCGCCGCAGAGTCTCGGGCTGGTAGAGTTCGGGAGAGCGAGCCACAAACTCGGCGTGGTAAGCGTAGGACTCGGCGGCTTGCAGAGTACGGTCGGTGGGCACGGCGAGTTCAATCTCACCAATCTCAGCGACAAGCGATTTGAGCACTCCGAGCGCCTGCTCGACGGCACAAGCAACTTCCGGATCAAGATCTTCATAAAAGAATTTGCGCGGGATGCCAACCCGTATGCGATCTGCTCCGCGATCTAGAAGGGCAAGGTAATCATCTACGACGACTTCCACGCTGTTCTGGTCCTGTGGGTCGTAACCGGCAATGGCCTGAAGCATGACCGCTGCGTCCGCAACCGTCGAAGTAAGAGGTCCCGCGTGATCGAGCGACCAGGAGAGTGGAATCACACCACGCAAGCTCACGAGTCCATAGGTGGGTTTCAACCCCACGACTCCACACAGCGCGGCGGGTTCGCGGACGGATCCGGCGGTGTCTGTGCCAATGGCTCCGTAGCATAAACCGGC
>Ga0187770_10002159_pt1 | contig 10894 bp, 7 predicted proteins | sample 0116_SJ02_MP02_2_FD_133154 | JGI IMG/M metagenome (GOLD analysis project Ga0187770, IMG submission 133154) | Tropical peat soil microbial communities from peatlands in Department of Meta, Colombia - 0116_SJ02_MP02_20_MG | ecosystem: Environmental > Terrestrial > Soil > Wetlands > Peat | place...
CACCCGCGGGCTCGGGTGCTTCCTCGTGCCGCGCACCGTCGACGGCGTGCCCAACGGGTTCCGGATCCGGCGGCTGAAGGACAAGCTCGGCACCCGGGCGCTGGCCTCGGCCGAGATCGACTTCGACGGCGCGCTGGCCTGGCCGATCGGCCCGGTCGAGGAGGGTTTCCACGTCGCGGTCGAGGAGCTGCTCAACACGTCGCGCTGGCTGAACGCGGTGGGGTCGACCGGCATCATGCGCCGCGCCTACCTGGAGGCCTCGTCCTTCGCCCGCCACCGTCTCGCCTTCGGCGGGCCCATCGCCGCCATCCCGGTCGTCCGGGAGCAGCTGGCCGTGATGAAGGTGGAGGAGCACGCCGCGCTGTCGTCGACCATGGCCCTCACCGGCATGCTCGGCCGGCTCGACGACGGCACCGCCGAGGACACCGACGTCGGCGCCTACCGGCTGCTCGTGAACGCCAACAAGTACGTCACCTCCGTCGGCGGCACCGAGGTGGCCCGGCGCGGCATCGAGGTGCTCGGGGGCAACGGCACCATCGAGGACTTCTCCCCGCTCCCCCGGCTCTATCGCGACGCCATGGTCTACGAGAGCTGGGAGGGCACCCACAACGTGCTCTGCGCGCAGGTCCAACGCGACTGCGCCCGCCTCGGCGTCCTCGACCCGCTGCTGGCCTGGACCCGCTCGACCCTGGCCTCGTCCGGCTACGAGAACGGCCCCGAGGGCGCCGGCGTCGTCGAGGCCCTCGACGCGCTCGAGCCCCGGCTCCAGCGGTCGATCGCGGCCGGCGCCGAGGGAGCGGCGCCGTTCCGCCGTCAGCTCGAGCTCCTGGTGCGCGCCGTGCAGGCCACGTGCCTGCTGACCGAGGCCGGGGCGCCGTCAGGCGACGATGCGAAGGCGGCCGCGGCCGCGCTCTTCGTCCGGCGCTACCTGGTGCCGGGCCACGAGCCCGAGGACGACCCCGAGTGGTCCGGCCTGGTGGACCGGGTCCTGGCCGGCGACACCGACTGAGCGGTCGGTCCCGCCGGGGACCGCGTGTGCCACCCATCGCGGGCGGCCGGTTCAGCAGCCGTAGACGACGGTGGTGCCCTGCGGCTCCTGCGTCCCCGCCGCTGGATTCAGGGTCTTGACGTTGGTGTGGCCGATGGCGCCGCAACTTCCGTCGTTCTGTGGGTTGAACCCGTCGCCGGACAGCGTCGCCGCCGCCGTGGCGTAGTTCTGCCCGACAACATTGGGCACCGGGGTCGTCCCGGACCCCGAAGAGAGCGTCAGCGTCACCGTCGACTGGCGGTTCGCCGAGCTGCCGCCCGACGGGGTCTGGGAGATGACCGTGCCCACGGGGAACGAGCTCGGCTGGCTCGTGCCCACCGCGCAGACCAAGCCGGCCAGTCCCAGGTCGTCGCACGCCTTGGCCTGCGTCTCACCCACGACGTTGGGGACGGTGACGGTCGGCGAGGTCGTCGTCGTGGTCGGCGAGGTCGTGGTCGTGGTCACCTGCGGGGCCGTGACCAGCGTGACCGTCCCGCCGGGGGTGATGGTCTGGCCGCCCTTGGGGTTCTGGTCGCAGACGACGTTCAGCTGCACGCAGTTCGGCGACGTCGTGACGTTCACCTGCAGCCCCAGCTGCTGGAGCTGGTTGGTGGCGGCCTGCACCGACTGGTTGGTCAGGTCCGGCACCGCGACCGGGGCGCCCTTGCTGCCGGTCACCAACGTGACGGTGCTGCCGTGCTTCACCATGGCGCCAGAGCCGGGGTCGGTCCGGATGACCTGCGTGTTGGGCGCGTTCGAGGTCGGGTCCGCCTGCACCGCGGACTTGAGCCCGTCGTGGGTGAGGGTGGCCTGGGCCTGGGTCACGGTCTGCCCCACCAGGTTGGGCACGGTGACCTGGGCGGTCGTGGAGCTCGTGGGGGTGGCCCACCAATTGAGAGACTTGCCGAGGAAGAAGACGACGACCCCCAGCGCGACGAGCAGCACGACGAGGATGCCGACGTAGAGACCGGTGCGGCTGCGCACCTCCTCCTCCTCCACGCCGGCGCGCACCTGGGGCATGGCCTGGGTGGAGCCGTAGGTGGCGATCGCCTGGGTCGTGCCCATCGCCGCCGCCATGGGCACCGGCCCGGCGCTGACCGCCCGGCCCTCGCGGAAGCGCAGCAGGTCGACCCGCAGGTCCTCGCCCGTGGCGTAGCGGTAGTCGGGCGACTTGGCCAGGCACTTGAGGATGATGGCCTCCAGGTCCGGCGGGACCCCCGGGTTGATCTCGCGGGGGGCCGGCGGGTTCTCGCGCACGTGCTTGGAGGCGACCGCGACCGGCGACTCGCCGACGAAGGGGGGGCGGCCCGTCACCATCTCGAAGAGGACCACCCCCAGCGAGTAGATGTCGCTGCGGGCGTCCACGGCGACACCCTCCGCCTGCTCGGGCGAGAAGTACGTGGCCGTGCCCATCACGGCGCCGGTCTGGGTGAGGCTCTCCTCGGTGTTGACGGCACGGGCGATCCCGAAGTCGGTGACCTTGACCGTGCCCTCGTCGGTGATGAGGACGTTGCCGGGCTTGACGTCGCGGTGGATCACCCCGTGGCGATGCGCGTAGGCCAGGGCGGCGGCCACGTCGGCCGCGATCTCGACGGCCCGGTCCGGGTGCAGCGGGCCGGCCGTGCGCAGGATGGACGACAGCGGGCGGCCGTCGACGAACTCCATGACGATGAAGTAGGTCCCCCCGTCCTCCCCCCAGTCGAAGACGGGCACGATGTTCTGGTGCGACAGGTTGGCCGCGGCCTGGGCCTCGCGGCGGAACCGCTCCACGAACGACCGGTCCACCGACAGCTCGGGGAACAGGACCTTGAGAGCCACCGGGCGGTCCAGCATCCGGTCGTGGGCGCGGTACACCTCGGCCATCCCCCCCCGGGCGACCAGGTGCGACAGTTCGTAGCGCCCGGAGAGGACGCGGGGGGTCTGGGTCGAATCCATGCGGGTCAAAGCCTACGTCCCGCCATGGTGGCGCCTCGGTCAATCACGGCTGGTCCTCCTGGTGTGCCGACTGCTGAAAACGGTCATTCTCTTCGGGAAAACCGCGTCCGGCGGTGTCGCCCACGGCCGGCCCGGTCACGGCAGCGCCAGCGCGGCCTGGATCATGGCATTCACGATCGGCCCCGAGACTTCGGCACCGGTGGCGGAGAGGGACTGGTTCGGGACCACGACGGCGACCGCCACCTTCGGGTGGCTGGCCGGCGCGAAGGCGATCATCCAGTCGGTGGTGGCCGTGTTGCCCACCCCGACCTGGGCGGTCCCGGTCTTCGCCGCCACCTCGTCCTCGGGTGGGAACCCCACCCCCGACGCCGTGCCGTACTCGACGACGTGCTCCATCAGCGTCGTCACCGCCGCCGCCGTGGCGGGAGAGGTCGCCTGGAGCCACACGGTGGGCTTGTAGACGAGGACCAGGTTCCCCTGGGAGTCCCGGATCTGGGAGACGACGTGCGGCGTCATGATGCTCCCGCCGTCGGCGAACGCCGAGGCCACCATGGCCATCTGCAAGGGGCTCGCGATCGTGCACTTCTGGCCGATCGACGAGAAGGCGAGATAGACCTGCGCGCCCAGATAGCAGCTCGGCTGCAGGAACTGCGACACCTGGTACACGCTGTGGGGCAGGTCGATCGGCGGTTGCTGGTTGAACCCGAAGGCCGTCGCCTCGGCCATCATCCCCGGTTCGCCCACCTTGGTCCCGAGCACCGCGTAGCCGGTGTCGCACGAGGGCGGCAGCATCTCCGCGATCGTGCCGCCGCAATAGGAGGCCCCGTAGTTGCAAAGCGGGGTCGTCTGGCCGCCGAAGGTGTGCGGTGGGATGCACGAGTAGCCGGGCATCGGCACGTCCACCAGCGTCGGCGCATGGTCGTAGGTGGCGGCGGTGGTCACGGTCTTGAACGTCGACCCCGGCGGGAAGATGTCCTGGTAGGCCAGTGAGACGGCGGGCGCGAAGCCGGTGACCGGGTCCCGGGTGTTGGACGCCGCGAAGGCCAGCTGCTCGGCTTTGGTGTCGTTGGCGGCGAGCGGGTTCGGGTCGTAGGTCGGGTTGGAGTACATGGCCTCGACGGCCCCGGTCGTCGGGTCGAGCACCACGATGGCGCCGTCGCGGCCTTGGAGCTGGGCCGCCGCGTCCTTCTGCAGGACGCCGTTGAGGGTCAGGGTGACCGTGTCGGTGACCGTGGTCGTGGTGAGCAGGTCGCCGAGGGTCTCGACCGGCTTGTTGTGGGCGACGAGGTACTGGTTGTAGGAGCTCTCGACGCCCGTGGCGCCGTAGATCGGCGACAGGTAGCCGACGACGTGGACGAACAGGCCGGCCGTCGGGTACACGCGCTGGTACTTGTAGGTGCCCGAGGTGGCGGGCACCGACTGGGCGAGGATCACTCCGTCGGCGCTCTGGATGCTTCCCCGGGGCTGGTTGGTCCGCTGGGCGATCACGGCCGGGTTGCCGGGCGCCGTCGCGTACTGGCGCGCCTTGACCACCTGGATGTTCGTCAGCTGGAGGAGCAGCACCGCGAAGCACAGCAAGATGGCCACGCCCAGCCAGCGGATCCGCCGCGACATCAGGCGGCCCTCCGCTCCGGGCCGGCCCCGGGCCGGCCGAGCGCGTGGGCCGTGGTCGTGGTGGCCCCCGGGGTCGTCGACGGTGTCACGGTGGTCGGGCAGTTCGACACGCCGGGGAAGACCGGCGCGCTCGCCGGTGCCAGCGCGTTGGTGCCGCACTCGAGGAGGTGCACGAAGTTCTGGGCGGCACCGAGCGAGGACTCCTGGACCGCGTTGTCGAGGTTGGGCACGCCTGCGGGGACCAGCGAGTCCGGCACCTTGTCACGCGTCACGTCGGGATAGCGCACCACGATCTTGGGCTCGATGCCGAACACCCCGCCGGGCCGGCCCTGGTAGATCACGACCTCCTTGCAGGTGTCGGGCACCGCCGGCCGGCAGGAGGGCAGCGACGGGTCGTACACGAGCGCCACGTAGTAGGAGGAGTCCGAGTACCACCGCACCAGGTACCAGGCGCCCACGCCGAGCCCGGCCAGCAGCAGGAGGAAGAACAGCACCCGGAACGTGATGCGCCGTGGCTTGCGCGGCCCGCGGTCGCGCCGGCGCCCCTTGTCCTTGGAAGGCGGTCCGGGCGCCGGGGGTGGACTGCCGATCCCACCGCTCGGGGCGGCCCCGGTGGTCGGGATCGTCGTCGTCGACAGGGTGACCACCCCGGCGCGCCCGGCCGGGCCCGGTGCCCCGCCCTCGTCCAGAACGGCCGCCCCACGCGCTCCGGCCGCGCCGCCTGCCGGCGTACCCACGGCGACCCCCCTGCCGGCACCGGGCGGGTCCTCCCCCGCGTCCGCCGTGCCTCCGGCCGCGGCGGGCGCCGACGACCCCGAGGGGGATGCCGCCAGGGCGGCGGCGGTCTTCTCCGGCTCGTCCTCGTCGCCGACGAGCACGTCGACGACGACCACGGTGATGTTGTCGCTGCCCCCGGCCGTGTTGGCGTCGGAAACCAGGGCCTCTGCCGCCTCCTGGGGATCCGCGTGCGCGAGCAGGACCCGGGTGATGGCCTCGTTCGACAGCTCGTTCGACAGCCCGTCCGAGCACAGGACGATCCGGTCGCCCTGGCGCGGGACGACCTCCCAGACGTCGACGTCGACGTCCGGTCCCACGCCGAGGGCCCTGGTCAGGATGTGGCGGTGGGGGTGGATGTCGGCCTGGGCCGGCGTCAGCTCGCCCCGGGCGACGAGCTCCTCGGCCACGGAGTGGTCGACGGTCAGCTGCTCGAGCGAGCCGCTGCGCAGGCGGTAGGCGCGGGAGTCGCCCACGTTGGCCAGCACCAGGCGGTCGCCCTCGCCGGTGTTGACAAGGCCGACGGTGGTGACGGTCGTCCCCATCCCCCGCAGGTCGGGGTCCGAGTTGCTCTTCTCCCAGACAGCCGTGTTTGCGTCCCGGACGGCCTGGACGAGTCCGTTGGGCGAGGGCTGGACGTTGAAGCGGTGGGCCAGGGCGTCGATGGCCGTGTTGGCGGCGACGTCGCCGCCGACGTGGCCGCCCATGCCGTCGGCCACGGCGAACAGCGTGGGGCTCTCGAGCTTCTGGTCCTCGTTCACGGCGCGCACCCGGCCCACGTCGGTGGCCGAGCCCGACCGCAGGATCGTCACCGCGACACCTCGAAGACGGTGCCGCCCACCTGGAGGAGGTCCCCACGCCCGAGGCGGGTGGCGGTGGCGATGCGCTCGGCGTTCACCCAGGTCCCGTTGGTCGAGCTCAGGTCCTCCACCCAGAGGGCGTGGTCGCGCCGGAAGAGCCGGGCGTGCAGGGCGGAGGTGTAGGAGTCGTCGACCCGCACCCCGCAGCCGACGGCACGGCCGATCGTGAGCTCGTCGTCGAGGTCGAAGACGTTGCCCCGCTGGTCCTCGGGCTCGATCACCTTCAGGCGGAGGCTCCGCCGGTCACGACGGCCCGACGGGGCGCCGGCCTGGATCTCGGCGCCGCCCCCGGTCCTGGACGGGCGGATCTCGACCCACACGGCCCGGATCACCCGGAAGAAGAACAGCCAGACCAGCGCGACGACCAGGACCTCCAGGGCCCGGAGCAGGTTCTGGTTGTCCAGCGCGGTGAGGAGCACCATGACGAGGTGGTCGATCCGCCCCTACGAGGTCTGGAAGCGCAGGATGGTGGTGCCGACCGTGATGTCGTCGCCGTCGGCCAGGACGCGCTCTCTGATGGGGACGCCGTTGACCCGGGTGCCGTTGGTGGACTGCAGGTCGACGGCCACGACGTCGCTGCCGCTGCGCCGGATCTCGGCGTGACGACGGCTGACGTTGGGATCGGTGAGCACGATCGTGCACTCGGGCATCCGGCCGATGAGGATCGGCTCGGCCTCGAGCGGGATCCTCGACCCGTCCGGCAGGATCACCGAAGCCGCGGGCAGGCCCATCGCGCCTTCGCGCATCTCGGCCCGGACCGTGTAGCGCCCCGGCTTCAGGGCGTCGTCGCTCTGGAGCTCCACCTCGACCGGGCCGATGAACTCGTAGCCCTCCGTCCTCGCGTGCTCCCGGGCGGCGTCGCCGAGCTCCCGGGCCAGCGCGTCGAGGAAGGTGTCGAATCGGGCCGCGTCGGTGGGGGACATGGTGACCACGAACGCGTTGGGCGCGATCAGGCCCCGGACCCCGACGCGGCGCATGAGGTCCATCTCGCGGGTCAGCCGCCGGCCGATCTCGACCGGCTGGAGCCCGCCTCGCAGGCCTCGGGAGAAGGCTCCCTCGACGAGACGCTCGATGCGCTGCTCGAATTGCTGGAGTCCCATCGTGAGGGAACAGCCTACCGGTGCGGGGTGCCGGAACGGGGTGGCGCGGCCCGCCACGGGACCCCGTTGCGCCGAGGCCGGAGCCCGGTCCGCGGGTGCCGTGGCCTGGAGCGTTCGACCACGCACCGTCACCGTCCCGCGGATCGACCCGGCGAGTCGAGGCCGGCCGGTGGGCGGGAAGGAGCGGTGCAGGGGTCCGCTAACCTGAGCCGGTCACTCGGGCGAGTGGCGGAATTGGCAGACGCGCAGGATTCAGGTTCCTGTGTCCGAAAGGATGTGCGGGTTCAAGTCCCGCCTCGCCCACCCACCCACCCAACCGCCTGCTCGGGCGACAGGCCAGGAGCCGAGGACCTACCGGCTCGTGGCGCGCCGCCGGTTCGGCACGGCGAGTCCCGGGCCCTGAGAAGGGTCCGGGTACAGGGGGGTCGAAGGGCCCTATGGAAGGCGCGGACGGGGCGCGACAAAGCCTGTGGGGATTCGGCCAGGAGTCGACATGGCCGTGGATGCGAACGGGCGTGAAGTGACGGGTGGATCGGGTGGTGTTCTGTCGCCGCTCGTCACATTCCTCGGTCGTCGGATCGAGCACGAGCTCGCCGTGCCCTGGTTCTGCCGTGACAACGAGCTCGTCCACCGCATGATCGGCACCGGTGAACGGTACGCGAGCTTGTTCTTTCCCGAGGTACACGGCATCGAGAACATCCCTCGCAACGGACCCGCGCTGGTTGTCGGCAACCACTCCGGGCTCTTCTACATGCCCGACGTCTTCATCACCGGCCTGGCCGTCGTGCGCAGGCGCGGCCTTGACCAGCCCTTCTACGGGCTCGCCTACGACCTTCTCTTCGCCATTCCGGGGATCGAACGGATCCTGCGGGGTCTCGGGGGGATACCGGCCGGACACGAGCAGGCCGAAGCCGCCCTGGCCCAGGGTGCGCTCGTACTCGTCTACCCCGGTGGGGACTACGAGGCTTGCCGGCCCTGGTCCGAGCGCGACCGTGTCGAGTTCGCTGATCACCACGGGTTCGTGAAGCTCGCGCTGCGTGCTCGGGTCCCCGTCGTCCCCGTGGTCGCCTATGGGGCTCACCATACGGTGGTGATCCTGTCGCGTGGCGAGCGATTGGCACGTCTTCTGGGCCTGAACCTCCTGCGCATCAAGGTGTTCCCGATCCTGCTTGGCCCACCATTCGGCGTCAACTCGTTCCTCACCCCTCCACTTCCCCTGCCGGCGGCGATCACCGTCGATTTCCTTCCGCCCATCGACTGGACGCACCTGGGGCCCGAGGGAGCCGACGACGAGGAAGTCGTGGAGCACTGCTATGGCGAGATCACAGCTCTCATGCAGGCGACCCTCGACCGGTTGCACGCCGAACACCCCCACCCTCTGCTGCGAGGCGTCACGCATCTCCTGCAACGTGGTCCATCGCAACTCGAGGTTCTTGCGTGAGCGTCGCCGGCGCCGACCGTCGCCGGCGACGCTCGCCAGGGCGACGATGACGGCCCACGGCGCCCGAGTGTCGGTTGGTGAGCGGGCCGCACCGACGGAGCCAGGCGCTCCGCCGCAGCGCCCCGGGGCGAAGGACATCGGGACCCGTGGGCGCCGCTGGCCGCGCCGGATCCTTGTCGCGGCCGGCGTCTTCCTTCTGGCCGTGGTCGGCGTCTGCGCCTACTTCTTCACCGCCTACGAACTACGCACCCATCCGGGGGCCAAGTCGGTCGGTGCGGCCGTCCACAGCTTCCGCGGATCCGGCTCGGGGTCCACCTCCCCGGCGTCGGCCTACCGCGTCCCGCAGGCCGGCGTCTACACCATGGCGGGCGAGGGGCTCGAGCACATCTCGTTACCGCCCAACTCCCAGAAGGACGGAGCGGTGATGCCGGTCACGGTCAGCAACCTGGCCTCGGGGTGCTGGCGCTGGCGCCTGGACTTCACCGTGGCCCACTGGGAGGACTACGTCTTTTGCCCTTCGGCCTCGGGGCTGCTCCAGCCGGACAACCGCATCTATCAGGCCTGGGACTTCGGAGCCATGTCGATCACCAATCTGGCCACCATCACCTGCCCGGCGGACACCGTCGTCCTGCCGCCGGAACCAAAGCCGGCGGCCGTGCTCAGCTGGGAGTGCCCTGAGCAGAACACGGCGAGCGGCCCAGGGCTGTCGTCCACGACGGCACGCATCGTCGGGCCCGAGACACTGCGCATCGGCGGCGTCGCGGTGCCCACCGTGGAGGTGCAGCAGACCGCAGTCGTGTCGGGCACTCAGACGGGCAGCGCCACCTCGGACTGGTGGTTCGCGACGTCGACCGGGCTGCCGGTGCGCCTCGACCGCCACATCGTGGTGCACTCCCCCTCGCCGATCGGCACCATCACCTACACGGAGGACGGCTCGGGACAGCTGACCTCGCTCACGCCGCGTACGTGAGTGGGACGGTGTGCACCAGCGGCGTCACGCGCCGGCGGGTTGCACCATCCCCGAGGCGGCGAGCGCCCGGTGCACGAAGTCCCGGACCGCGCCCGACCACAAGAATCCGATGTGGCTTCCCTCGAACCAGTGGATGGAGGGCTGCTGCCAGTGCTCCCACAGGGCGCGCACCTGTCGGTTCGGGTGGACGAGGCGGTCAGCCAACCCGGCGAAGATGAACCGCCGGTCACGGGCCACCCGCGGGGGCAGGGCCAGTGGGGAGACGACTCGGTGGACGACGCGGGCCCCCGCGGCCAACTCGGCGAACTCGGGCAACCGGCGGAAAGCCGCTGGGGCGTGGCGCTCGAAGAGCTCGGCGAAATCGGCGGCCGGGACACCGGCGATGACGCAGGAGAGGTCGCGTTCGGTGCCGGCGACCACGGCGGCCGTGTAGCCGCCCAGCGACAGCCCGAAGACGCCCACCTCGTCGTGGTCGTGGAGCCGGATCCAACCCACCAGGCGCCGGGTGTCCCACACGGCCTGGGCGACCCCATGGACGGTGTCGAGCAGGTCGTCGTTCGGGAACCCGACACCAGGGAGCCTTCCGCTCCGGCGCGGCCCATGGAGGGGCATGATGGGGAACGCGAGGTTGAGGCCCAGGGCGTGGTGCAGCCAGGCCGCCTGGAAGGCAAAGAGGTCGGTGCGGGGATAGCCCATCCCTGCACCGTGGAGGCCGACCAGCCACGGTCGGGGGGTGCGGTGGCGCAGTACCCAGGCGTGCGCGGTCCGATTGGCGCCATGGGCAAGCCAGCGCGCCCGCCCGGGTTCGTCGGGATCAGGGTCGTAGTCGCTGTCGAACTCGAACTTCTCGAAACGGAGGCCACCGAGCAGGCGGGTCCGACTGATCCGGGGCTCGGCGGGCGGGGGCGAAGGGAAGTAGGCCGACGGGTCGTCGAGCCAGCCCCGCCGGCCATAGAGTTCGATCGCCTCGGCCACCTCGGCGCGAATGCGACCGTACTGCTCGGGAGCCAAGGGGCGACGAACCAACCGGGCCGCGCTCAGAAGGGATTCGTCCGCCAGCGCCCCCAGGGCCAGGCTGGGGCTGGGAAACGCGACCGGGTCCCCGCCTCCTCCTCCGACCGGCGCCAGCCACCGCTCCCAAGCTTTGACATAGAAGCCCGCAGCTCGGCCTAC
>Ga0187770_10002160_pt1 | contig 10892 bp, 6 predicted proteins | sample 0116_SJ02_MP02_2_FD_133154 | JGI IMG/M metagenome (GOLD analysis project Ga0187770, IMG submission 133154) | Tropical peat soil microbial communities from peatlands in Department of Meta, Colombia - 0116_SJ02_MP02_20_MG | ecosystem: Environmental > Terrestrial > Soil > Wetlands > Peat | place...
GCCCCGCGGCAAGGTGCGGGAGCAGGCGGTGCCACACATCCACGCTCATCGCATCGTTATGCAGGAGCACCAGCGGCTCGCCGTCCCCGGCGGTTTCGTAGTAGGTGTTGATGTCATTTGCCTGGATGAAAGGCATGGTTTGACTCCAGGGGATCGAGGCGCGCACGTGTCGGATCGACTCGCGACTCACACGGGACCGGGTGGCTTGGCATCCAGGAAGGTGTGTGCCTTGCCGAGCAGGTCGCGAGCGTTCGTGAAAGTCAGGCACTTCAGCGCCTCCTCGTAGGGGAGCCAGAGGTACCCGGAATGCTCGGAGGAGAGCGTGACGTTGCCCGTGGCCGTCTCCGCCAGGAAGTAGATGACCACCTTCAGCATGCCCTCCCCGGCCTTGCGGTAGAAGTAGCGCATCCCCTCCTTGAAGCCGGGGATGAACCGGGCGTCGCGTATGCCGGTCTCTTCCTGGAGCTCGCGGGCGGCCGTGGTCTGCGGATCCTCTCCCTTCTCGATGTGCCCTTTGGGGAAATCCCAATGGGCTCCGTAATCGAGGAGCAGGTACTCCCGCTGTTCTCTGACCCGGAACAGCACCACGCCGGCTGAGATCTCGCGACCCATCTGTCCTCCCACATTCTTATACCCCGAAAGGCTGGCTGCTGCAAACTCCCCGCACTGCGAAAAGGCTTGAAAATCGCGTGAAGGTAAGGCTAGAGTGTGCCGGGAGCAGACAATTCATGCGTCGAGACTCTCCCTCCGTCGGTCGGAAAGTGCCCCGAAGGTCCTACGAACGGGATCGGCGCGCCATCTTGAAGCTCGTGCCCAAGCTTCGCAAAGTCAAGCCCCGGAAGGGGCGCTGACAATTCGACCGGTGGCTACATGCAGCCTCCGAGGAAATCATCGCCGTCTGCAAAGTGCTTGCAGAGGAGCGGAGCTTTGACCAAACATCTTCCCTCTCCGACCCGCGCCGATTTCCGCTTCTGGTGGCCCGTCACGGTCCGATGGGGTGACATGGACGCCATGGGCCACGTGAACAACATTATCTATTTCCGGTATCTGGAATCCGCGCGGGTTGGCTACTTCGAAGCCTTCACGGGCTGGACCGGACGTGACGAGGGCGGCGGGCGGCAGGGGCCGGTCGTCGTGTCGCAGACGTTCAATTATCGTCTCCAGGTGTACTACCCGGCCGAGCTGGAGGTAGGGGTGCGCTGCCGGGATATCCGGAGCCGAAGCTTTGTCCTGGAGTACGGGGTCTTCCGCAAAGGGACCGATGAATTAGTCGGCGACGGAACCAGCGTGGCTGTCTGGCTGGATTATGGCACGAACAAGGCCATGCCGATTCCACCGCATCTCCGGCAGGCCCTCACGGAGAATTGAAAAACGTTCGGCTGCTCGCGGGTTTGGTAGTTCGTGGGTACGGTCGAACCGCCGATCGCTCTTTGGTCTTCTACGCGAACGGCGCCGGCTTCCCCAGCAGGCGGGCATAGGCCTCCAGGTATTTTTCCCGGGTCTTGGCGATGATCTCCGCGGGCAGCGGCGGGGGCGGGGGCTTCTGGGGCCATTTGATGGAGAGCAGGTAGTCGCGCAGGAACTGCTTGTCGAAGGAAGGCTGCGAGCCGCCCGGCTTGTATTGATCCTTGGGCCAGAACCGGGAGGAGTCGGGGGTGAGCACCTCGTCCACCAGCATCAGGGTGTCGTCGGCCAGGCCGAACTCGAACTTGGTGTCGGCCAGGATGATGCCGCGGGCCTCGGCGACGGAGCGCGCCCGGATATAGACCGCCAGGCTCAGGTCACGGAGGCGCTCCGCCAGCTTGCCACCCAGGTCCCGGACCATGTGATCGAAGGACACGTTCAGGTCATGCGTGCCCAGCTCTGCCTTGGTCGCCGGGGTGAAGATGGGCTCCTCCAGGCGATCCGACTCCACCAGGCCATTGGGCAGACGGATGCTGCACACGCTGCCGCTCTCCCGATACTCCTTCCATCCCGAGCCGCTGAGGTATCCGCGGACCACACACTCGAAGGGAACGACGCTGGCCTTCCTGACCATCATGGACCGGTCCCGGAGACTCTCGGCGTAGGCGCGGCAGGCGGGCGGAAAGGTCGCTACGTCCGTGCCGATCAGGTGGTGCGGGGCAAGGTCGGCGATCTGGCTGAACCAGAAGGCGGAGATCTGGGTGAGGATCTTCCCCTTGTCCGGGATCGGATCATTCATCACCACGTCAAATGCCGAGATGCGATCCGAAGCGACGATCAGCAGGGCCCCCCCCAGATCGTAGATGTCCCGCACCTTCCCCCGGCCCTTGAGGCTGAGGCCCGGGAGGTTCGTTTGGAAGAGCGCTGTCCCCATGGGTTCCTCCGTGGCGCAAGCAGGGTTGGTCAGAAGCGGCGACATCCTACCACAGGGGTCGGATCGGCCGGAAGGAAATCTGACGTGACATGGGCAGCGCGTTGGATGAGCCTAGCAAAATGGAGAGAGTGGATGGCACGGCTCTCCGCCGGGGGAAAAGTGTCCGCCTTGGTCAGGAACTGCGCTTACCTCATGTTGTGTATCGTGGCGGCCGTGCTGCCGGCCTGCGCCCGTGTCATCGCCTGGCCGTCCCCCGAGCCGGATCAGGACTTCGTCCGCCGCCACATCGCCGTCATGGAAACCAAGCCCTTCGACGGCGTGGTGCTCCAGGCGACGATGGCCGGACAGGAGGGGACCGCGCGATTCTTTGCCTGGTCTGCGGTGAATCGCCGGTACGGCATCGAGGACTTCCAGTCCTTCGTGGAGACGGTCCGCCAGGTTCCGTTCCGCCGCTTCGGACACAACTTCCTGCGGATCAATCTGAATGCCACGGATCGCCCCTTTGACATGTTCGACGACGAGCCGTGGGACATCCTGATCGCGAATTTTGCGATGGCGGCCAGGGCGGCGCGCGAGGCGGGCCTGCGCGGGCTCATGGTGGACCCCGAAGCGTACGCTGAGGCCGAGCCGGGGACCGAAGTCCCCCGATTCAACGTCTTCGACTTCCGCCTCCGCCGAACGAGCAAGGAGTTTTCTGCGTATCGCCGGCAGGCGTTTCGACGCGGGCAGTCGGTCGGTCGAGCTGCCGCCTCGGCGTACCCGGGTATCACGCTCATCTTGGCTTTCGGCCCCAGCGCGACATGCCTCGGGCGCGGGCCGCTCCCGGAAAGACTCTACGGCCTCCTGGGCGCCTTCGTGGATGGCCTGCTGGCGGGGGTCGGGGGACAGGCGACTGTAGTCGAAGGGTTCGAGCTCTCTTACCCATACCGGTCGTGCGATCGCTTTCAGTCGGCGTATGCCGACCTGCGGGGCCCCTGCCGGGACCTTTCCCTCGATCCCGCGAAGTACGATCGCTGGCTGGAGATCGGATTCGGCCTCTGGCTGGACTACGATTCCGTGAGCACGTGCAAGGATGCGCGAAAGTCCGGGAGTGACTGCCGCTGGTACGACCCGTCGCTCTACCCGCCAGAGCAGCAGCATTTCGTGGACCCCCAAGAGTTTGCGCGCGCCGTGGCGTTCGCCAGCGGGGTCAGCGACGGCTACGTCTGGATCTACACCGCGGAACCGAAGTGGTGGACAGAGGAGCATCCCCTTGGAGAGAACCTCCCCGATGCCTACCTGAGGGCGTTGCAGACGGGACGGGATGCTACGAGCCTGTCCTGTCCGCGGCCTGCGAACCCGCCGCCGTCACATGCCATCCCTGCAAGCGATCGGTGATGCAGGTCGGGCAAGGTCCGCGGCCGGGGTCCGTTTTCATCCGGCCGTCAGTGTGATACGATATCGGAGTCATGAATTTACCTCCACGCTTCGGCGCAGCATGCTGCCGGACCCTCATCCTCAGTTTCGTCCTGGCGATCCTGGTAGGCACGCAGGCCCTCCCGGCCTCGGCCTTCCTGGCCGATCCGCAGCAGGACCTCCCGCACCTCGACAAGCTGGAGATATTCCAGCCCGGTGAGCCGAGCATCCTGTATTCGGACCGGGACGAACCCTTCGCCTCGCTGGCCCCGGAGTTCCGCATCTTCGTCCCGCTGGCCCGCGTTCCCAAGCTGGTTCAGGAGGCCATCTTGGATGCGGAGGACGCGCAATTCTACCAGCACGGGGCCATCAGCCTGAAGGGGATGGCGCGCGCCGCCATTCGCAATCTCGCCTCAGCGAGACTCAAAGAAGGCGGCAGCACCATCACGCAGCAGCTCGCCAAGAGCCTGTTCCTCAGCGCTGAGCGCACCCTGACCCGGAAGATCAAGGAGATCCAGCTCGCCCAGGAGATCGAGCGGATATACAGCAAGGACAAGATCCTGGAGATGTACCTGAACACCATCTATTTCGGGGGAGGGGCCTACGGCATCGAGGCCGCCGCGCGGACCTACTTTGGCAAGTCGGTGGGACAGCTCACGCTGGCCGAGGCGACGGTGCTGGGCGGTCTTCCCAAGGCGCCAAGCTCGTACTCGCCCTTCAGCAACCTGAAGAAGGCCAAGGAACGCCGGGACTACGTGCTGAGGCGCATGGAGAAGGAGGGACACGTGACCGCGGCCCAGGCCCGGGCCGCGAAGCGGTTACCGATCACGCTGGCTCCGCTCTTCAAAGGTCGGGGCATTGCCCCCGCCTTTGTGGATTATGTGCGCAAAGAGCTGGAGCCGAAGTACGGACGGGTCCTGCTGACCAGAGGCGGCCTGCGGATCTATAGCACACTGAACCTGGACATGCAGCGGACGGCGATGGACGCCATCCGCCGGGGCCTCGTCGGGATCGAGAAGGCGCAGGGCCCCAAGCGGAAAGCCGGTGCCTCCGACCAGGGCATGCTGGAGGGCGCGCTGGTCGCCCTGGATCCAAGGACGGGCCAGATCCGGGCCATGGTGGGGGGAAGAGATTATGCCCGTAGCCAATTCAACCGCGCGGTCCAGGCCCGCCGCCAACCTGGATCGGCTTTCAAGCCGTTCGTGTACGCTGCGGCCTTCGAGCACGGGTTCAATCCCGCGAGCCTGATGGATGACTACCCGGTCAGCTACTCGATCGCGCAGAACGGCCGGATGGTGGAGTGGAAGCCGGAAAACTTCGACCACCAGTTCCGCGGACCGGTCACGTTACGCCGGGCGCTGGAGGAATCCATCAATGTCCCGACGGTCCGTTTGCTGGAGGCGGTGGGGATCGAGCCGGTCATTTCTCTGGCGCACCGGATGGGGTTGGCATCGGAGTTGCGGCGGGAGTATGCGCTGGCGCTGGGCGTGTCCGAGGTGAGCCTGCTGGAGCTCACCTCCGCCTACGGGGTGCTGGCCGACGGAGGGATCCGCGTCCCGCCGACGAGCGTTCGCCGGGTGACCGCTCCTAACGAGGACATCCTCGAGGCGAGCGAGGTGACGGGAGATCGCGTGCTTCCCGAGGAGGTGGCGTTCCTCGTCACCAGCGTCCTCGAGGGCGCGGTAGAGCGGGGAACTGCCAAGCGAGCCCGGATCCCCGGACAAGGCGTGGCAGCCAAGACCGGGACCAGCCAGGATGCCGCGGACCTCTGGCTGATGGGGTACACCCCCCGACTGGCGGCGGGGTTGTGGGTCGGCTACGACCAGCCGCGCCCCCTGGGTTCTCAGGAGAGTGCGGGGCGATTGGTGGCGCCGATCTGGGCCGACTTCATGCGTCGGGTACTCCACGATCTCCCGCCGGAGACGGCAACCATCCCGGACCGTGTCTTCAGCGCGACCGTGAACTATTTGACCGGCCTTCCGACCGGTCCCGATGACCCCCAGGCCATCACCGAGTATTTCATCCGAGGTGACGTCAGGGGCCCGGCGACGGCGTCGCCGCCTGCATCACCTCCTGAGCCGGCGCCTGTTCCACTCGCACCCGCCGTCCAGCCCATCGCACCCGAGCCCGCAGGCGCCAGCCAACGATAGGCCTGGGTGAGGGCCCTACGGGGCCAGCAGCACCTTCCCGGTCGTTTTCCGGCCTTCCAACAGGCGGTGGGCCTCGGGGGCATCCTTGAGGGGCAGCGTCCGGCTGATGCGAAGCTTGAGCTTGCCGGAGGCAATCCAGTCGAACAAATCACCCGCCCGCTGGAGGAGCTCGGCCCGGGTTGCCGTGTACTGCCCCAGACCGGGCCGCGTGAGAAAGATCGCGTTCTTGGCCAGGCGCGCCGGATCCAGCGAGGGCACCGGCCCGCTGGACTGACCGAAGAGCGCCAGGACGCCCCGCATCCCGACGCAGTTCAGGCTCTTGTCGAAGGTGGTCTTGGCCACCGAGTCGTACACGACGTTCACGCCCTTCCCGCTCGTCAGGCGCATCACCTCCGCCTCGAAATCCTTCTCGGTGTACAGGACGACCTCGTCGGCTCCGGCCTCGCGGGCTAGGGCCGCCTTCTCCTCTGTGGACACCGTGCCGAAGACCCGCGCGCCGCGCATCTTGGCGATCTGGATCAGGAGGAGCCCGACCCCCCCGGCGGCCGCGTGGACCAGCGCCGTATCTCCCTTCTTCAGGGGATAGGTGCTGATGGCGAGGTAGTGCGCCGTCATCCCCTGCAGCATCGTGGCGGCGGCCAAATGGGAATCCATCCCGCTGGGCAATTTCACCAGCCGCTCGGCCGGCACGGCCGCATACTCGGCATAGGCGCCGATGTGGGGGGCGTAGGCCACCCGGTCGCCTGTCCGGACCTCGGTGACGCCCGGGGCCGTCGCCGTGACCGTTCCGGCCGCTTCCATCCCGGGAGTGAAGGGAAGGGTGGTCTTGTACACACCCGCTCGAAAATAGCAATCGATGAAGTTCAGCCCAATTGCCTCGACCTTGACGACCGCCTGGCCCGGACCCGGGCTCGGCAGGGGAATCTCCTCGTACTGCAAGACGTCTGGCCCGCCCAGTTCGTGCACGCGGATGGCTTTCATGGATCCTCCCTCGTCGGCATGCGTCCTCATCCTTCCGAACCAGCAATGCGAGTATCAAACAACGCCTTATGACGCTACCAGAGTAAGGGGGTGAGGTCAAGTTGCTGGCCTGGGTTTGTCTGGCCTGGGTTCCGTAATGCTCCGTTGACGCCGGAGCGATCCTCGCCTAGCATTCCCGCATGGCGACGCCTGCCTGTCTCGACCGGTTCCACCCCCTTGCCAGGGACTGGTTTGCTGGAAGCTTCGACGCGCCGACACCACCCCAGGAATTCGGTTGGCCGGCCATTGCTCTCGGCCGGCATGCGCTCGTGTGCGCACCCACGGGGTCCGGGAAGACCCTGGCGGCCTTCTTGTGGGCGATCGACGGCCTGGTTCGATCCGCCACGAGTGGGAAGCTCGAAGACCAGACCTCGGTGGTGTACGTCTCCCCTCTGAAGGCCCTTTCCAACGACATCCAAAAGAACCTGTGGGAACCCCTGAGGGCCATCCGGCAGCTCGCGGAAGAGCGTGGGACTCCTCTGGCCGAGATCCGCGTTGCGGTGCGAACGGGGGACACGCCAGCGAAGGAGCGGGAGTTTATGCGCCGGCGGCCGCCGCACATCCTCATCACCACACCGGAGTCGCTCTACATTCTGCTGACGGTGGAGAGCAGCCGGAGATACCTCGCATCGGCCCGGACAGTGATCGTGGATGAGATCCACGCCGTGGCGGCCGACAAGCGGGGGGCGCACCTCGCGCTGTCGTTGGAGCGGCTGGATGATCTGGCGGAGGTACCGCTACAGCGGATCGGGCTGAGCGCGACGCAGCGGCCGATCGAGGAGATCGGCCGGCTCCTGGTCGGCACCCGGAACCTCACGCCGGATGGAGCGCCGGATTGCGCCATCGTGAATGTGGGGCAGGGACGGGATCTGGACCTCCGCCTCGAGGTGCCGGACCAGCCCCTCGGGGCGGTCGCCAGCCACGCCGTGTGGGCGGAGGTGTACGACCGGATTGCGACCCACGCCAAGGGGGTCCGGACGACCATCGTCTTCGTCAACACGCGAAAGCTCGTGGAACGGGTGGCGTATCAGCTCTCCCAGCGATTGGGAAGGGATGTGGTGGCAGCCCATCACGGGAGCCTGTCGCGGGAAACCCGCCTGAAGGCGGAACAGGGGCTGAAGGCGGGGGCGCTCAAGGTGGTCGTCGCCACGGCGTCGCTGGAGCTGGGGATCGACATCGGGCACGTGGACCTGGTCTGCCATCTGGGCGCGCCGAGGTCGCTCAACGTCCTCCTCCAGCGCGTGGGCCGGTCGGGTCACTGGCTCGGCGCCACGCCTCGCGGGATTCTCTTTCCGGGCACTCGGGACGAGATGATCCAGTGCGCCGCGGCCATCCGGGCGGTCCGGGCCGGTGAGCTAGATCGGGTGATGATCCCCAGGGCCCCACGGGACATCCTGGCACAGCAGATCGTGGCCACAGTCGGGTCGCACGAGCGGACGGAGCAGGAGATGCTCGCCCTCGCCCGGCGCGCCTACCCGTATCGCGACCTGAGCCGGGGCGAGTACGAGGCGATCCTCACGATGCTGGCGGAGGGCGTTTCCACGAGGCGGGGGCGGCGATCCGCCCACCTGCACTGGGACCGGGTGAACCGCCGGCTGCGTGGCAGGCGCGGGGCGCTCCTCACGGCCATCACCTGCGGCGGGGCGATCCCGGATGTTGCCGATTACCAGGTGATCGAGGAGCCGGCGGGGACATTTGTCGGAACGGTCAACGAGGATTTCGCCGTCGAGAGCGTGGCCGGCGACATCTTCCTCCTGGGCAACCGGTCCTGGCGGATCCGAAAGGTGGAGCCTGGGAAGGTCCGGGTCGAGGATGCGCAGGGCGCCCCACCGACCATCCCGTTCTGGCTGGGCGAGGCGCCCGGACGGACAATTGAGTTGTCGGCCGCCGTGGCCGAGGTCCGCGAGGAGGTGGCGCGTCGCCTGCCGGACATCCAGGGGGCCGTGGCGTGGCTCTGCTCCGAGTGCGGCGCGGACCGGCCGGCGGCCGAGCAGATCGTCGCGTACGTGATCGAGACCCTGGCGATCCTGGGAACGGTCCCGACGCAAAAGACGATCGTAGCCGAGCGGTTCTTCGACGAGGCGGGCGGGATGCAGCTCGTCCTGCATGCGCCATTCGGGAACCGGATCAACCGGGCCTGGGGCCTGGCGTTGCGCAAGCGGTTCTGCCTCACCTTTGATTTCGAGCTCCAGGCCGCGGCCACGGATGACGGGATCGTGCTCTCCCTGGGCGAACAGCACAGCTTCCCGCTGGAAAGCGTGTTCGCCATGGTTCGCTCGGACACGCTGGATGAAGACCTGGTGCAGGCAGTCCTCCAGGCGCCCATGTTCGGCGTGCGCTGGCGCTGGAACGCGACGCGCGGGCTGGCCCTGTTGCGCGCCAGAGGGGGTCGTCGGGTGCCCATGCCGCTCCAGCGCATGCAGGCAAACGACCTTTTGGCGGCCGTCTTCCCGGATCAGGTGGCCTGTCAGGACAACCACGCCGAGCCGATTACGCCGCCGGACCATCCCCTCGTCAACGAGACGATGGAGAACTGCTTTACCGAGGCCATGGACGTCGAGGGGCTGCGCGCCCTCATCCAGAGGATCGAGCGGGGAGAGCTGCGAACCGCAGCAGTGGACACGCCCGTGCCATCGCCCATGGCGCACGAGATCCTGAACGCGAATCCCTTCGCGTTCCTGGATGACGCCCCGCTGGAAGAGCGCCGCGCCCGAGCGGTGTCCCTCAGACGGGTGAACGTGGATCTGGCGGGGGGTGTGGGAGCGCTGGATCAGGCAGCCATTGACGACGTGAAGAGTCAGGCTTGGCCAGATGTGCGGGATGCCGACGAGTTGCACGATGCGCTTTTGAGTCTCGTCCTGCTTCCGACGCAAAAGCTAGGAACCTGGCGGGAGTGGATGGGGGAATTGATCGCTGCGGGGAGGGCGTGCCCCATCACATGGAGCCGAGAGCCAAGATGTGGACCATCGACCATCGACGATCGTCGATCGTCAATCGTCGGCGAGCACAGCGAGCCACGAGAGAGCCTAGAGGCGAGGGCGGAGAGCCGAGAGCCGCGAGCCGAGAGCCGAGGAGGACGAGAGACCCGGGAAGAAGGCTATGTGGCGACGGAACGGGTGGAGTGGGTCCGGATGGCGTTGCCCACGGCAGAGCTCACAGTCGAGGTGTCTGCCGTCGCCGGCAACGTTGCGACGTCGGTCGCGACGGAAGAGGAGGGAGTTCGTCGGATCGTTCAGGGATGGATGGAAGCCATCGGGCCGACGACGGCGGTCGGGCTGGCGCAGCGATTGGGGCTTCTGCCAGGCAGGGTCGAGGCCGCACTCCTAGCCCTGGAGGCGGGCGGCGCTGTCCTGCGGGGGCGGTTCACCCCCGGGGTGGATGCGGCGACCACGGAGTGGTGCGAACGACGGTTGCTCGCGCGGATTCACCGGTTGACGCTTTCCCGGCTGCGGCGCGAGATCGAGGCCGTGGCGGCTGCCGATTTACTCCGGTTCCTGTTCCGATGGCAACACGTGCATCCGGGCAGCCAGTTGCACGGGCGCGATGGGATCCTGAGCGTGATCGGGCAGCTCCAGGGGATGGAGCTGCCGGCGCCGGCCTGGGAGCGCGAAGTGCTGCCGGCCCGGATCGCCAGGTACAACGGCGCGGACCTCGAGCAGCTCTGCCTGTCCGGGGCAGTGGCCTGGGGACGGCTGCGCCTCCGCGATGACATGGCGAAGAACGAGGAAATGCCGCGACGGCGGCAGACGCTCACCCGGTCCGCATCGCTGGGATTGGTCCTGAGAGAGCACCTACCGCGCCTGCTGGAAGCAGGGCCGGTCGGCGCGGACGAGATGTCGGGTCTGTCCTCGACTGCTCGTGCGGTCGTCCGGCACCTCCAGACCCGCGGGGCGTCCTTTCTGATCGAGATCGCCAGGACGACCGGGCACCTGGAAAGCCAGATCGAGGAGGCCCTGTGGGAGCTGGTGGCGCGCGGCCTCGTGACCGGC
>Ga0187770_10002162_pt1 | contig 10888 bp, 6 predicted proteins | sample 0116_SJ02_MP02_2_FD_133154 | JGI IMG/M metagenome (GOLD analysis project Ga0187770, IMG submission 133154) | Tropical peat soil microbial communities from peatlands in Department of Meta, Colombia - 0116_SJ02_MP02_20_MG | ecosystem: Environmental > Terrestrial > Soil > Wetlands > Peat | place...
GCTTCAGCGTTACAGGCTTCCCGAACCCAACAACCGCAGGCACAGCCGGCACAGTCACAGTTACGGCTCTAGACCAGTACGGCAACGTCGCAACAGGCTACACAGGCACGGTGCAAATAACTTCAAGCGATCCATCTGCCGTTTTGCCTCCAAACGCTGGTCTAACCAGTGGTGTAGGCACCTTCAGTGTCACTTTGAAGACCGTCGGCACCCAAACGATAACAGCAACTGACACGGTAACATCATCAATCACAGGCACTCAAACAGGCATCGCAGTAAACCCAGCTAGCGGCGCAAGCTTCAGCGTCTCAGGCTTCCCGAACCCAACAACCGCAGGCACAGCCGGCACAGTCACAGTTACGGCTCTAGACCAGTACGGCAACGTCGCAACAGGCTACACAGGCACGGTGCAAATAACTTCAAGCGACCCTCAAGCTGTTTTACCCGCTAACGCAGGCCTTACTAATGGTGTAGGCACCTTCAGCGTCACTCTGAAGACCGCTGGCACCCAAACGATAACAGCAACTGACACGGTCACATCCTCAATGACTGGCTCTCAAACAGGTATCGGGGTAAATCCAAGTAGTGCGGTGACCTTTGGTTTTAGCTCAGTTGGTGCGCAGGCTGCAGGCACATCATTCACTGTGACTATTACGGCTAAAGACGCATACGGTAACACCGCTACAAGCTACGCTGGCGCAGCGATGTTAACTGATCTTAATGGGCCGATTAGTCCGGCTTCAGCCACATTTGCCGCTGGCGTCTGGACTGGCCCCGTAACCGTTACGGGGGCTATGGCGGAAGATGCTTTAATTGCGACTGATTCAGTTTCATCAAGTATTGCCGGAGAAAGCGGCCTGTTCACTGTTAACCCGGGTCCTTTGGCAAGCTTCACTTTCGGCAGCATTAATAGTCCGCAGACTGCTGGCACAGCTTTCAGCGTAACGATAACTGCCGTGGATCAATACGGCAACATTGAAACAGGCTACGCTGGACCAGCTACGTTAACTGACACTTCCGGATCTGTTTACACGACTGCTCCTGGCACGACGACTACAGGCGCGTTTGCCAATGGTGCGTGGACTGGTTCGGTGACTGTCACGAAGGCGACTACAAGCGATGTTATTACGGCGACTGACCCCGCTACAAAGATGGCTGGTTCGAGCCAATCGTTCACTGTTAACTCTCTTGCTACCCCTTCAGGCTTCTCGTTCAGTACTATCGCGAGTCCGCAGACAGCTGGCACAGCTTTCAGCGTAACGATAACTGCCGTGGATCAATACGGCAACACCGTCCCAGGCTACACTGGCACCGCCAAGTTGACGGATACTTCTGCGTCGATTAGCCCAACTTCAGCCACATTTGCTGCTGGAGTCTGGACTGGCTCCGTGACTGTTACTAAGGCGACTACAAGCGATGTTATTACAGCGACTGATTCAACTAACGATTTGACTGGTTCCAGTAGTCCGTTCGCTGTTGGACCAGGTGCTTTGGCAAGCTTTACTTTTGGCACAATTAGCAGTCCGCAGGTTGCTGGTACATCTTTCACGGTAACCGTGACTGCTTTCGATAAATACGGCAACGTTGAAGCAAACTACGCGGGTCCTGCGACGCTCACCGACATTTCTGGATCAATAAGCCCAACCAGCACCGGTGCGTTCACTGCAGGCGTCTGGACTGGCTCTGTAACAGTCACAAAGACGAACACTGCCGACGTCATCACCGCGACCGATGCAAGTTCTGGGATGACTGGGTCAAGCAACTCATTCGCCGTTAACTCTGCTGCCTTGGCAAGCTTTACCATCAGCACGATTCCTAATCCGGTGACAGCTGGCAAGTCTTTCAGCGTAACAATAAGCGCATTTGATCAATACGGCAACCTCCTTACGAGCTACTCTGGCGCGACCTTAAGCGATCTCTCAGGATCAGGATCCCTCAGTCCAACAACAACCGGCGCGTTTACTGCTGGAGCTTGGACAGGTAGCTTGACTTTAACAAAAGCCTACACTAACGACGTTATCACTGTGACTGATTCAGCTTCAGGCATTAACGTGAAAAGCAACCAGTTCAATATCGTCGCTGGATCGATTGATCACTTCGTGTTTAACACTATTGGCCAGCAGACTGCTGGCACGGCTTTCACTGTAACTATTACGGCTGAAGATTCAAGTGGCAATACTGTTACGAACTATGCTGGTTCGGCTGGGTTCACTGACCTTTCGGGCACGATAACTCTGAAGAGTACAGGAGTGTTTACTAACGGTGTCTTGCAAGCTTCGGTAGCGATTACGAAGGCGTATACGAGTGATGTTATTACTGCGACTGATACATCGACGGGAGCTACCGGGAAGAGCAACACGTTCAATGTCGTTGCAGCTCCACCTACACAACTCGTCTACACTGCTGGGACATCGCAATCAATTACTACTAGCACAGTTTCCTCGGTAATTACGGTTCAGCTTGAAGACGCTAGCGGGAACCCAGCGACTGAAACCTCCAGCGTAACTGTTAACTTAGCCACAAGCACAACAACTGGAACTTTCTGGAGCAACTCCGGCGGCACCACGAAGATTACTTCGGTCACAATCGCGGCCGGGTTGAGCACTGCGAGCTTCTACTACAGCGATACAGCTGCGGGATCACCAGTTCTCACAGCTTCTTCCACAGGCTTGACATCAGCAACCACAACATTCACTATAAGCGCAGATAAGCTGGTTTTCATCGAAGGCGCAACCCAGACGTTAGCCACTGGTCAAACTTCAACGGCGATCATGATTGCACAGGAAACTCCAACTGGAGGTTCAGATTACAACATATTTAGCACCACAACGATTCAGCTTACTACGACTTCCGCGGGCGGAGAGTTTGTCAGTACGCCAGGCGGCAGCAAAATAACAAGTGTCACCGTCGGAGCGCTGTCTTACGAATCTAGCACTTTCTACTACGTCGATTCAGTGGTCGGAACCCCAACGCTCACAGCCTCTGCAGGAGGATTTACACCCGGAACCACAATGTTTACCATTTATGCACCCACTCTCAGCAGCTTCAAGATAACAGCCACTAGTTACAACGTGGCGGTTGGCACATCTTTCAGCATAACAATAACAGCCATTGATCAACAAGGCAACACTATGACCAGCTACACGGGCACAAACACTTTGAGCGCGTCTTTAGGAGCAATCAGCCCAACAAGCACAGGAGCGTTTACAAACGGAGTATGGACGGGTTCGGTATCGCTTAACACGGCAGGCAGCGTCACAATATCGACATCAGGTGGAGGCGCAACAGGAACAAGCAGCACATTCACCGTTTACACACCTACTCTCACTAGCTTCAGCTTCAGCACCATCGGTAGTCCCAAGACTGCCGGAACAACCTTCAGCATAACCATCACGGCTAAAGATCAATACGGAAACACACTCACAAGCTATGGTGGTACAGCTGCTTTGACGGAGACCGGCGGCGGTGCAGGCGGAACTGTCAGTCCTGCATCGGTGACCTTCACCAACGGCGTGTACACTGGAAATGTCTATGTGACTAAGTCAGGTTCAAGCGTTACTATTACTGCAACATCTGGATCTGTGAGTACTGCGAGCGGCAGCACGTTCACAGTTAACATGGGCACTCCTGTTAGCATTACGGTTTCTCCTGCTACAGACACTGTTACTGCTGGAAACACTGTAACTTACACGGCTACAGGTACTGACGCTTACGGCAACACTGGAAGCGAAACCACCTCAGTCACATGGAGCATAAGCTCCGGCGCTGGCGGCTCATGGAACAATAACGTCTACACGTCTGCAACTGCTGGTACATGGACAGTTACAGCCACTTACAGCACTTCTGTTAAAGGCACAGCATCTTTGACGGTCAATGCAGGTTCGCTGGCTCAATATGTCTTCGGCACCATTAGTAGTCCTCAGACTTCTGGTGTTGCCTTTACTGTTACTATAACTCAAGAAGACGCAAGCGGAAACATAGTGACAACCCAAGGAGCAACTCCGGTGTTAGAGGTCTCGCGCGGAACAGTAACTTCTACAAATTGGACATTCTCAAACGGCGTCTGGACTGGACAAGTTACCGTTACTCAGACGCCAGCTCGCACTGTCTACCTATACGTAAATGGCTACCAAAATAATAACAACAGCAATACATTTACAGCTTAACCACCAATAGACAACCACTATCCCTAATTTCCTTCACTTTTTATTGTTTTTGCATTTAGAATATTGTATTTATAGACGGTTTATTTTCACGCGCGCTCCAATTTCCCTTTGTTTTTTTATTTTTAGAACTGTCGGTTTAAACGATTCATTCTCGAACAAATTTCCACGAGTTTGCATGATCGTTATATCAACGCGCGCGGAATCGTTACGGTCTCGTCGACGCGCACTATCTTTATGTAAATAAATATCACAACTAACAAAACAGCAGCAAATTCTCCGTCTAAAATCGGTAGACTATCCTACACTTCCCCTATTCTTGCTTTAATCTAACAATTGCGTCTTTAGAATGTTTTTATTTCATGTTAAATTTTATCGGACTCTACCTTTGGCGCTAACTTACCCTGCAACTAAATCGATAACCGAAAAAATAGAGAACCCCCAATTCATCCCTCTCTGATTTCACACCAAAAGTCGGTTGAAACCCTTTATTTCGATAGTCTATTCCAAGAAAACAGCTATTAAAGCTGCAGCATCAGGTTTTTAGCCATGCAAGAAGACAACAAAACTAAGAGGCAAAACTGTACACATTGCCTCGTTACGTCTTCAACGAACTTTGCGTTCCTGATAGAACTGTTAAGTTACCGACTAAGCAATTTGACTAATAATTTGCAGTTGATATTTGATAAACATTGGAATTATAGCTGAACAAAGCGTTGGCCAGTCTTCAAGCTGCACGCGTTACTGGGCAAGTTGTTTTCGAGTTTGCTTATCAGTTTGCTTTTTCCAATTTTGAAAATCATAAAAATGGCTCTCAATGATCGATTCATCTGATTTCGCCGTTTAATAATCATGTCTTGTCACAAGTAAAACGACTTTAACTGAATGTTGGTTGTTCTCCTCTTAGCAGCTGAGAAAGGAGCTTGATTTTCTCATCTAACAACTCAGATTCTCTTGTAGACTCGGCACGTAAAGGTTTAAGTCAAAAAATCGCGTCTTTCTTTGAATAACCATATCAAGTACCAACTCCTTTATAGCTCAAAACACTTTTGAACTATTGTTCTAAAAGCAATAGAAAGGTCGCAGAGAATTGACAAAAATCAAGTCGAGTCCAACTTTCCTCATGTTTGATCTTCTGTACTTGAGATTGCCGTCGCGTTTATCTTTGAATTTGTTCGTTATGAAAGATTCTGTTTATGGCATTTGAAAATGTTGCAGTGCCAATAGAGCGTGTGCTTCCAGTCTAACAGAATAATCTAATAACGGACGACCAATCGTTGTTTTAGCCGCAATTCGAGTTTACGTTTCCGTCTGCTCCAAGATTTCATAATTGCTGATTTTAGTGTTCTGCAGGATACGATTATGTGGCTTGATTTACAATAGAAAGTTTCAATGAAATAGGTATGGTTAATTATCCTGATTAGCTTGTTGTATAAGATATTTGTAGTGTTCCGCCGTTAAAAAGTCCCGATGTGACGCCGTCGCCGCCATTTTCTGTTTGTATTTGTCCAACATTCTGGAAACCTGTGTTTACAGTGGCTGAGGATGAGCCTATGAACTCAATTGACGTGCCAGTTACAACTACGTAAACCTCGCCGTTCACGCAACTTATATGGCCCTGTGGTCCATTGCCTCCTCCAGTGTTTACCCAGTAGTAAGCAAACGTGCTGTTCATGTAGTTTACGTTCCAAATCCATTGTTGCGTGTTGGCGTTTGCCGAGTTATAGGCCCATATTCCTAATTGTTGGCTTCCACTTGATACTGTCATGGAATCTTTAAGTGTGAGCGTGTAGCCGCTTGAAACACTTACATCCCAATTATCAGTTTCGCTTCCTGTCATCATGGTTGTGTAGTCAACTGTATGTGTGTTGCCTGGGATAGGCGTTGGTGAAGGCGTCGGGCTCGGAGTAGGCGTTGGGCTTGGAGTAGGTTTAGGCGTCGGGCTCGGAGTAGGCGTTGGGCTTGGAGTAGGTTTAGGCGTCGGGCTCGGAGTAGGCGTTGGGCTTGGAGTAGGTTTAGGCGTCGGGCTCGGAGTAGGTGCGGAAGTTGGAGCAGTTGTTGGCGCAGTTGTAGGGGCTGGTGTTGAACGAGGTGTAGCGGTTGGAGCCGGAGAAGATTTGGGAGTTGATGTGGGAGAAGTTGTCGGTGTTGGAGTTGGAGACGTTTTCGAGCTGAGCGAGTTCGCAGGGGACTTGAACTCTTCGTAAGCCGCTGCAACGCTGGCCAATGCGATAACTGCGACTAATATCACTACAATAATCATCTTTGACACGCCTGATTTAGAATGAATGATAGTCAATTACACGCAAGTCTCCATGATGTTTATTTATGTATATTCATGTCTTTTTTAACTGATATTCCTAAAAATGATATATTTTAGCTCGCCGTTGCGTACGCGAAAACGTGGTAAGAACCGAAGTTGAAATTAAATCCCTTCGAAAATGTACGAATTTTAACTTGTTGAAAGCACCAATCGCAATCGATGCTCTTTTTCATTGCTGAGGAAAGTTTAAAGTTGAGTTGGCGATGAAAGACTTTCTTTTTGGAAATGGATTAAAATCAAAGGAAGTTTTTACTTTCAGTTTACGGAAATCTGTGTTTAAGAGGTTAATGATTTCGCATTGCTTTTCGACTAAATCTAAGCCCTTTTCTGTAGCTCTGTAAATTTCTCTCCCCTGAACTAATTGTCTCTCGAGAAGGTTTGTCTCAATCAAAGCTGAAAGGTACTGGTTAAGCTGGCTGAAGCTTAGATTGGCTTTAAACATAATGTGAGTTTTTGATGTTCCGTTCTTGGCTATGTTTATGATCTCAGCGATAATGACAAGTTTGTCGCGACGTTTCGGAGTGTTTTCGCTTATTGTAATCGTCATTTTGGCGTCTCTCTTCTAGAATTTTTTTCTATAAGTATTTCAGATGCTTTTAGTTATAAGCGATGTTTCAACCTGTTTATTATATCGGATTTCGCAATATACTAAAGGAAATCGATTCAAACTTTAAAACGGAATTTTTGCTTGATAATCAAGACGTCAAGCAGGGTATTCCACGTCTGGATTAAGCTTACCCGTGAAAATCTTTTACAGCTTCATCAGAACAAAAAAAGAACTAAAACGAGGATTCTCAACTCGCGATTTAAGCAATAAGTCTAGACCACACTGGTCCCGTGCTGATCTTCATTTAGCAAATCTACTACCCGTTGTTGCCTTTCCATAAACGCCATGCCTCTTGCTGTGGACTTATAGATTACTCTTCCACCCTGCACAGACTTTTCGAGAAGACCATGCTCCAACAGAAAGGCAAGGTACCATTTAACTTGGCCAAAGCTAAGGTTGGCTTTGTACATGATTTGGGTTTTCGCCGCACCTTTCATGGCGATAGCTATGATTTCTGCCATGATAACAGCTTTGTCCCGTCTTTTCGATTTATTTCCATTAAGTTCTGTTATAGTCAATCACTACGGCTCTTTACTCTAGAACTTTTCTCTAAAGTTTAATCCACGGTTACGCATTATAAGGCATGTTTCGTACAACCTATTATTCAAAATTTTGTAATATGGACGCTATCGATCCTAAGAGAGAAACAAACCCAACCGAGCGACGCAATCGAAACTGTATCGTCAAAGTGTAGAAGCTTCCCGTACGTCCTTTCAACATCTATAGGGTCGCCTTGCACACACAGAAACAAAAACAAAGGACAAAAAGCCAATCGCGTCATACACGCAGAATTCAGTTTCACGAGTGAACTTAAAAAATCATCCTTGGCCGTGTCCTCAACCAAAGCAGTTGTATGACAGGCGCCTTCAAGAGTTTCACCGGCCGCAATGACGCAGTGTTCACTCAGAAGAACAGCTTTCACCCTTGAATCTTAAGCCATCCGTAGCTGTGCCCGCTAGCTCAGCCGAGCCAGGCGGCTCATGCAGAAGAAGAGGAACATCGATAAGCACTACGATTTTCATCTGAAACTTCCACTTAATTTCCCTCCCATCATAAGCTATTCACGAATTGGAGCACCAGCTGCCCGCAAATAATAGCATAGTCAGTTCCTTTTTTGCCATTCTTTGATAACCGCGCGTCCTTAGGAAACTGTTATAATATTTCGTCTAACACTTTATAATCTGGAGGTGCGTGTGCTCGTTAACAATCGGTATTGTTGGAAAAACGAACACTGGAAAAACAACTCTGTTCAACGCAGCCACATTGCTGAACGCAAAGATTTCAAACCTTCCATTCACGACAAAGAAGCCGAACGTGGGTACCGCATATGTATGTGACACCTGTGTCTGCAGAGAGTTAGGCGTCAAGGATAATCCCTTGAATTCCTCATGCATTGATGGTTGGCGATACGTTCCAGTTAAGATCGTTGACGTCCCGGGCTTAATCAAGGATGCGTGGCTTGGTCGAGGCTTGGGAAATCAGTTTTTGACCGTGATTGCACAGGCCGACGCGCTGATTCACGTTGTTGACGCGTCCGGTTCAATAGATTCTGAAGGTCGAATAACCACCCCTGGCAGCGGTAATCCCGTTCAAGACGCTTTTGACGTTGAGTTTGAGCTTCAGCGTTGGCTAGCCGAGATCATTTTGAACAACAAATCAATGGTTCTTCGCGAAATTGCCTCCGGCACCACCACGGCCGAAGCGATCGCGGACCCTTTGGCTTGCGTTAAGGCTAACGCTGGAGCCGTTTCCCAAGCGTTGATCCTGTCTGGACTGAAAGACACAACTTTTGACCATTGGACGATCGATCAGGCTGCTAAATTCTCTGGCTTTTTGTTACCCTTGATCAAGCCAACCTTAATCGTCGCAAACAAGATGGATATCGCAACATCTGAAAACTTTCTAGGAATGCTTAGAAAACAATTTGGCAGGGATTTTGTGGCGGCTTGCTCAGCGGAGGCTGAGCTGGTGCTTCGGCGTGCTGAGAAAATGGGTTTGCTACATTACACTCCAGGCGAGGAGAAGTTTACGATAAAGCCCAACGCTGCACTTTCAGCAGCGCAGAAGGGAGCTTTGCAATACGTTGAAACTCGGGTTATGGATAAGTGGATGCGGACTGGAATCCAGCAGGCGTTGAACACTTTGGTGCTGAAGCTGTTGCGGATGAACATGATTTACCCAGTCGCCGACGAATCGAAGCTTAGTGACCACCATGGAAACGTGCTTCCAGACGTACACTTGCTGAGAGATAACTTGACGCCATTAGATTTGGCACGCAACGTGCACACTAGCCTTTTAAAGAATTACATTCTTGCAATCGATGCAAGAACTGGCATACGTCTTCCTGCAGGTTATATTCTGCGACACAGAGACGTCATTAAAATAGTTACTCGACCCAGGGCGAAGCAGAAGACTTAGCTGCATAATTGAAGTTGCTCTTAACGTTGCTTTAGGCTGGCGATTTCTTTCGTTGTCGCCTCAAGCTCCCTCCGCAAAGTGACCATAGCTTCTTTGAGGTGCTTTTGCTTCTGTTTCAGACGTTTAAGGTCTTCGTCGGATTCTTGTTTGCCCTCTTCAAGGAACGCGGAGAAGAAGCTAGGCATTAAGGGCATTGGAAGCTTTTTTGGTTCAACGTTTAACACGTCTCTTGCAAATTCTTGAAACAGCGAGTTCATGCTGCTTGCGAGTTCACTCTGTTTAACAATGGCGCGTTTGAGTATGGCTTCGCCTACATCCGTGATCTTGTAAACCTTTATTTTCCGGTTTTTCAGTGCGGACCACTCGCCTACTATGTACCCTGCCTTTTCGAGGTCTCTTAATATCGGGTAAACGCCGCCGGCTGTTGGCCTCCAGAAACCTTTGGTTTTGTCTTTGATTTCTTTCATTATTTCGTAGCCGTGTGCAGGCCGTTTGTTCAGAATGATAAGCGATGCTACTCTAATGTACCCTTTTTGGGCTTCTTTCACCCAGTTGCCTGTTGTTTTCTCCTGTTCTTCAAAGGTCATTTGCGGGTCGGAATATAGATTCTATCAACAGAATATTTATATTTTGCTTAAACATATTGCAACGAATCATATCTCAACATAAGTTGGTGTCAGCTTTGGAAGAAAACGGAGTCATTAACAATGACCAGTAGGTTGGTCACTTTTGTACAGAACACCTTACTTGAGTGGCCACTCTATAATTGTTTTTGAGGCGCAAAACATGTCTCAGGAAGAAAACCAAACAAAAACTAATCAGTCAGACGAATCAATAATCTCGGTACAAAACCTCACCAAAATGTTCAATGATTTCGTGGCAGTAGACAGCATCTCATTCGACGTGAGGAAGGGTGAAATCTTCGGGTTACTCGGACCTAATGGCGCAGGCAAAAGCACAACGCTGCGCATGCTTTCTACATTAGCCCGACCGACAAAAGGAACAGCAACTATAGGCGGTCACGACATTGTCAAAGATGATACAGAAGTAAGGAAACTAATAGGCATAGTTTCTGAAAAAATGATCATGTACAACCGCTTGACGGCTAAGGAAAACCTAGTATTTTTCGGAAGTCTCTTCAACCTTCCCAAAGATGTCTTAGACAAAAGAATAGACGAACTGCTTGAGCTGGTTCAACTGACCAAATGGAAGAACGCTCAAGTGGGCACGTTTTCTACAGGCATGAGACAGAGGATGAACGTGATACGGGCGCTACTGAACATGCCACAGGTGCTCTTCCTCGACGAGCCTACGCTGGGTTTGGATCCTCAGTCATCGGTTGAGATTCGAGAGTTTATCAAGAAGCTAAACAGGGAA
>Ga0187770_10002163_pt1 | contig 10888 bp, 11 predicted proteins | sample 0116_SJ02_MP02_2_FD_133154 | JGI IMG/M metagenome (GOLD analysis project Ga0187770, IMG submission 133154) | Tropical peat soil microbial communities from peatlands in Department of Meta, Colombia - 0116_SJ02_MP02_20_MG | ecosystem: Environmental > Terrestrial > Soil > Wetlands > Peat | place...
GCGATCACCGCGCGAATGCCGAGCAGGATCGTGCCTTTTGCCGCCCAGTCGCGCGAGGAGCCGGTGCCGTATTCCTTGCCGGCGAAAACGACGAGCGGCACGCGCTCGCTCTTGTAGCGCATCGCCGCGTCGTAAATCGTCATCCGCTCGCGCGACGGGTAATGAATGGTGAAGCCACCCTCGATGCCGGGCACCATCTGGTTCTTGAGACGGATGTTGGCGAAGGTGCCGCGCATCATCACCTCATGATTGCCGCGCCGCGTGCCGTACTGATTGAAGTCGACCGGCTTGACCTTGTGATCGACGAGATATTTGCCGGCAGGCGAATCAACCTTGATCGAGCCGGCTGGCGAGATGTGGTCGGTGGTGATGGAATCGAGGAACAGGCCGAGCACGCGGGCGTCGATAATATCTGTCGGAGGCTCGGGCCGGCGCGACATTCGGGAGAAATAGGGCGGGTTCTGCACGTAGGTCGATTTGCTGTCCCAGGGAAATGTCAGGGCGCCCTGCACGCTTATCTTGCGCCAGTTGGCGTCGCCCTTGAACACGTCGCCATACTTGCGCGTGAACATTTGTTTGGTGATGTTCTTTCGGATGAAAGTGTTGATCTCCCGGCTCGACGGCCAGATGTCGCGCAAATAGACCTTGCGGCCCTTCTGGTCGGTGCCAAGCGCCGCCTTGGCGACATCGATCTGCATCGAGCCGGCGATGGCATAGGCGACGACCAGGGGCGGCGAGGCCAGATAGTTGGCGCGCACGTCGGCGTTGACCCGGCCCTCGAAATTGCGATTGCCGGAAAGCACGGCCGCGGCGACGAGATCGCCGTCATTGACCGCCTTGGAAATCTCCGGCGGGAGCGGTCCGGAATTGCCGATGCAGGTGGTGCAGCCGAAGCCGACCAGATTGAAGCCAAGCTTGTCGAGGTCCTTCTGCAGGCCGGATTTGTCGAGGTACTCCGCGACCACCTGCGAGCCGGGCGCGAGCGAGGTTTTGACCCACGGCTTGACAGTCAGCCCCTTCGCCACCGCCTTGCGGGCCAAAAGTCCCGCCGCCATCATCACGCTCGGGTTTGAGGTGTTGGTGCACGAGGTGATCGCCGCGATCACCACGTCGCCGTGGCCCAGCGTATGGTTGCGGCCTTCGACCGGAACGCGCTTTTCCATTTCGGCGCCTTTGCCGAATTCCTTGTCCAGCGCCAATGCAAAGCCGCTCTTGACCTCCTTGAGCGGCACCCGGTCCTGCGGACGTTTCGGTCCCGCCAGCGACGGCTCGACCGAACCGAGCTCGAGCTTGAGCACGTCGGTAAAGACCGGATCCGGCGTCGACTTGGTGCGGTACATGCCCTGCGCCTTGGCATAGGCGAGCACGAGCGCGATTCGCTCGGCCGTACGGCCGGTATCGCGCAGATAGCGGATGGTATCGTCGTCGATCGGAAAGAAGCCGCAGGTCGCGCCGTACTCCGGCGCCATGTTGCCGATGGTGGCGCGGTCGGCGATCGAGAGGCTGGCGAGGCCGGGACCGAAAAATTCCACGAACTTGCCGACAACACCGCGCTTGCGCAGCATTTGCGTGACGGTGAGCACGAGATCGGTGGCGGTGACGCCTTCTTTGAGCTTGCCGTTGAGGCGTACGCCGATCACTTCCGGCAACAGCATCGAATAGGGCTGGCCAAGCATGGCGGCCTCGGCCTCGATGCCGCCGACGCCCCACCCGAGCACGGAGAGCCCGTTCACCATCGTAGTGTGCGAATCCGTGCCGACCAGTGTGTCCGGATAGGCGAGCTCGGCAGCGACGACCTTGTCGCCGAACTTGACCTTGGTCTTGGCCGTCCAGACCGTCTGCGACAGATATTCGAGATTGACCTGGTGGCAGATACCGGTGCCGGGCGGCACCACGCGGAAATCCTCGAACGAGCGCTGCGCCCATTTGAGAAAGCGGTAGCGCTCCTGATTTTGCTTGTATTCTTCCTCGACATTCTTCTTGAACGCGGTGTTGTCGCCGAAGAAGTTGACGACGACCGAGTGATCGATGACGAGGTCGACCGGCACCAGCGGATTGATCTTCCTGGGATCACCGCCGAGCGTCTTCATGGCGTCGCGCATGGCGGCAAGATCGACCACCGCGGGCACCCCGGTGAAATCCTGCATCAGCACGCGCGCGGGGCGGAAAGCGAGCTCGCGGTCCGACGTCCTGGTTTTGAGCCACTGCGCGACCCCCTGGATGTCTTCCTTGGTCACCGAGCGGCCGTCTTCGTTGCGCAGCAAATTCTCCAGCAGCACCTTGAGGGAAAAAGGCAGCCGCGAAATCCCCTTCAGCCCGTTCTTTTCCGCCGCCGGAAGGCTGTAGAAGGCATAAGTCCTGGACCCGACCTTGAGCGGCTGCAGACACCTAAAGCTGTCGAGCGAGGCCATGATTATTTTCCCATCCTGCCGGTCCGTTGCCGGCGCAAATCGCAGGTCATGAATTGCCGAAAACGCGCCAAGGAAACGTCGCTGACCGGATACGGCAAAGCGCGGGCAACGTGCCGCTCTCCGTCCCGCGGCTTATAAGGTCTTTTCAAGACTTGTGCCAGTTCGGCAAGGAATAGTCCGCTATCATCCCTTGCATGACTCGATTGTTGTTCAGATAGGGGAAACCCTGTTGGGAAACGTGCCGCGGCCGGAACATCGCTAATGCTGCTATCCGCAGTTGATCTGTCCTGCCGCCGCGGCGGACGGGACGTTTTTGCCGGTGTAAGCTTCTCCGTCGCGGCCGGCGAAGCTTTGACCGTCAGCGGCCGCAACGGCGCGGGCAAATCATCACTGCTGCGCATGATTGTGGGACTTGTCCGTATCGCCGGCGGCCGGCTGGCGCTGGAAGACGGCGATCCCGAACTGACCATAGGCGAGCAATGCCATTATCTGGGACATCAAGATGCGCTTAAGCCTTCGCTGTCCGTCGGGGAAAATTTGCGCTTCTGGGCGAACTATTTTGGCGCGGGCGACTCCGATATCGGCGAGACACTGGCGATGGTCGGTCTCGACGCGCTGGCCGAACTGCCGGCCGCCTACCTCTCCGCCGGGCAACGCCGGCGGCTGTCGATCGCACGACTTTTGGCCATACGGCGGCCGATCTGGCTGCTCGACGAGCCGACCAGCACACTCGACACCATCGCACAAGGCCGCCTGAGCGAATTTATGCGGGCGCATCTTGCCGCCGGTGGGCTCCTTATTGCTGCGACGCATGCGCCGATCGGGCTGGACGGAGCCAAGCGGTTGCGGCTTGGAGAGCTGCAATGATGCGCGGGCAGCACCCTTTAGCCGCGCTCCTTTTCCGCGACATGCGCGTCGCCGTGCGCGTCGGCGGCGGCGCGCTGATGGGCGTGCTGTTCTTCCTCGTCGTTGTGACGCTCATGCCGTTCGCGCTTGGGCCCGATCTCGCGCTCCTCAAGCGCATCGGGCCGTCGATCCTGTGGCTCGGCGCGCTCTTGGCCAGCCTGCTGGCGCTCGACCGCCTCTTTGCCTCCGATCACGAGGACGGCTCGCTCGATCTGATCCTGACGGGCCGCACGCCGCTTGAGCTCGTCGTTGCGGTGAAAGGCTTCGCCCATTGGCTCACCACCGGCTTGCCGCTCGTTGTCGCCGCCCCGCTGATCGGGCTTTTTCTCAACCTCGATGCACCGGCCGAGGGCGCCCTGGTGCTGACGCTTCTCGTCGGGACGCCCGCGCTGACTTTCATCGGACTTGTCGGCGCCGCCATCGCAGTGACACTGCGCCGCGGCGGCGTCCTACTCGCGGTGCTGGTTCTGCCGCTTACCGTCCCGGTGCTGATCTTCGGCGTGGCGGCGGCGAATGCCGCCGTCGTCGGCCCGCTACCGTTCGGCACCCCGTTTACGATCCTGTGTGCGCTGACGGTCGCAAGCCTCGTGGTGGGACCGTTTGCCGCTGCCGCCGCGCTTCGGCAGGAAATGGAATAGAAAAGCGTTATAGGACGCTGCCAATGGCCCTCGTCGATTTCGCCAACCCGTCGCGATTTCTCAAGTTCGCCGATCGCGCCCTGCCCTGGCTCGGCGGCCTGACGGTGATCGCCTTTGCGTTTGCGATCAACCGGGCGATGGGCGCGCCCGACGACTATCAGCAGGGCGCGACCGTCAAGATCATGTTCCTGCACGTTCCCGCAGCCTGGCTCGGCATGCTGGGCTGGGGCGTGATGACGGTTGCCGCGCTCGGCACGCTGGTCTGGCGCCACCCGCTGGCCGATGTCACCGCGAAGGCCGCAGCCCCGATCGGGGCGGCTTTCACGCTGCTTTGCCTGATCAGCGGTTCGCTCTGGGGCCGGCCGATGTGGGGTACCTACTGGGTATGGGATGCACGGCTGACGTCGGTGCTCGTCCTGTTCCTGCTCTATCTCGGTGTAATCGCGCTGTGGCGTACGGTCGAGGATCCGTCGCGCGCGGCGCGCGCGGCCGCGATCCTGACGCTGGTCGGCGCAATCGATCTGCCGATCATCAAGTTTTCGGTCGAATGGTGGAATACCCTGCATCAGGGCGCGTCGGTGTTTCGCCTGGGCGGATCGACCATCGACCGTACCATCCTCGTCCCGCTGCTGATCATGGCGGTTGCGTTCACGCTCTTGTTTGCGACGCTTTTGGTCGCGGCGATGCGTAACGAGATCCTGCGCCGGCGCGTGCGCACGCTGCGGCTGATGCAGGCGAGTGCGGCGAGCTGACGATGGAAGCAGGCAGCCACTTCGGGTTTATCCTTGCAGCCTACGTCGCCGCGGTGGCGATCGTGGCCGCATTGATCGCGTGGGTGATGGTCGATTACCGCGTGCAACGCCGCCGGCTTGCCGATCTCGAAGAGCAGGGCGCCACCCGCCGCTCGGCGTCCGGCCGCTCCGGGCCCTCGCTGCAGCAGGCGAAGGAGGAGGCGTGACGGCGGGCACGAACGACAACGCAGATGTCGCGCGCCGCCGTATCGTCGTGCTGGCGCCGCTCGCCGTTTTTCTCGCGCTCGTGCTGCTGTTTCTAATCCGCCTCAATGCCGGCGATCCCTCGCGCATTCCCTCGGCGCTGATCGGCCACCCGGCACCGCAGACTAACCTGCCGCCGATCGCCGGGCTTGAGCGCGATGGCGCGCCGGTGCCCGGCATCGATGCCGCCGGTTTCGAAGGCGCGGTGACGGTCGTGAACGTCTGGGCGTCGTGGTGCGTGCCGTGTCACGACGAAGCGCCGCTGCTCATGCAGCTCGCGCAGGACAGCCGCGTGCGTCTCATCGGGATCAACTACAAGGATCAGCCCGATAACGCCCGCCGTTTCCTCGGCCGCTACGGCAATCCGTTCGCCGCCGCCGGCGCCGACGAGAACGGGCGCGCCGCGATCGAATGGGGCGTCTACGGCGTGCCGGAAACCTTCGTGGTCGGCCGCGACGCGCGCATCGCCTACAAGCTGGTGGGACCGATCACGCCCGAAAATCTCGACAAGGTGCTCAAGCCCGAGATCGAGAAGGCGATGGCAAAGGGATCGTAGCCCCTACTCCGCCGGCTCGGCCGAATATTTCTTCAGCAGCGGAAGTTGCAGTGCGCCGAACAGCAAGGTGAGCGGCATCACACCGAACACCTTGAAATCGACCCATACATCGGTCGAGACGCTGCGCCAGACGATCTCGTTGAGCACCGCGAGCGCGAAGAAAAAGATCGCCCAGCGCAGCGTCAGCTTGCGCCAGCCGTCGTCCGTCAGGTGGAAGAGCGAATCGAAGACGATGCCAAGCAGCGGCTTGTTGAAAATGAGCCCGCCAAGCAGCACCGCGCCGAACAGCGCATAGATAATCGTCGGCTTGATCTTGATGAACGTGTCGTTGTGCAGGATCAGCGTCAGCCCGCCGAACACGAGCACGATCGCGGCGGTGACCACCGGCATGATCGGCAGCGCCCGCGTGAGCGCATAGGAGGCGGCAAGCGCCGCCAGCACCGCGACCATAAAGGTGCTTGTAGCGACGAAAATGCCGTAGCGGCCGTTGGCGAAAAAGAACAGCACCAGCGGCCCGAGATCGAATGCGAGCTTGAGGAGCGGGTTGAGCTGCGGTTTGGTCGAGGTGGTCATCGCGGCACGGTGTGTAGCGTGGCCGGCTCGCGTGCTCAATCAGGAATCCAGCCCGGCGATGGCGTGCGCAAAATCGCGCGCCGAAAACGGCGCCAGGTCATCCACGCCTTCGCCCACGCCGATGAAATGTGCGGGAACGGCGAATTTCGCCGCGATCGCGACCAGGATGCCGCCGCGCGCAGTGCCGTCGAGCTTGGTCATGGCGAGCCCTGTGACGCCGACGGCTTTACGGAAAATCTCGACCTGCGACAGTGCGTTTTGTCCGACGGTGGCGTCGAGCACGAGCAGCACGGCGTGCGGCGCCGACGGTTCCGCCTTTTTGATGACGCGCACGACCTTTTGCAGCTCGTCCATCAGCTCGGTGCGATTCTGCAAACGGCCGGCCGTATCGACGAGCAGAAGGTCGATGCCGCGCTCCTTCGCCGCCTGCACAGCGTCGAACGCGAGGCCGGCGGCATCGGCGCCCGCCGCACGCGCAATGAAGGCTGCGCCGGTGCGCTCGCTCCAGATCCTGAGCTGATCGATGGCGGCGGCGCGGAACGTATCGCCGGCGGCCAGCATCACGCTGCGGCCCTCGGCGCGGAATTTGGCCGCGAGTTTGCCGATGGTCGTGGTCTTGCCGGAACCGTTGACACCGATGACGAGGATAATGAACGGCTTCTTTGCGGCATCGATTGCCAACGGCTGCGCGACCGGCGCCAGCACCTGTTCGATCTCAGCCGCCAGCACGGCCTTGACCTCGGCCGGCGAGATCGCGCGGTCGTGGCGGCCCTCGCCGAGTTTCTCGGCGATGCGGCCCGCGACGTCGATGCCAAGGTCGGCGCGGATCAGCACCTCCTCAAGCTCCGCGATGGTTGCGGCGTCGAGCTTGCGCTTGGAGACAAGGTCGGAAATGGCGCCGCCGAGCGCCGATGAGCTGCGCTTGAGCCCGCCGGTGAGGCGCTGCCACCAGTTTCCCGTTGTTCTGTCATCCATTTCAGTAACGCTGTCGCTCTTTTGGCGCCCGTGATAGCGGTTTGGCCAAGGTACGCAACCATGACCCCGGACGAGATGGTGTCGTGGCTTCTCTACCGCGACGCCCTGATGCTGGTGATCGACAAGCCGGCCGGCTTTGCCGTGCATCGCGGCCCGAAAGGCGGCGAAAGCCTGGAAGACCATTTCGGCGCCTTGCGTTTCGGTCTGCCGCGGGTGCCGGCGCTCGCCCATCGGCTCGACCGCGACACCTCGGGCTGCCTCGTGCTCGGCCGCCACCGCAAGGCGCTCGCGCAGCTCGGCAAGCTTTTCAAGACCGGCGCGGTCGGCAAGACCTATTGGGCGGTGGTGGAAGGCGTGCCGGACGCCGACGAGGGCCTTCCGCTCGGACGCCTCGATGAAACGCGCGGCTGGTGGATGCGGCCCGATCCTAAAGGCCAGCCGGCCGTGACCAGGTGGAAGACGCTGGGGCGCAGCGGATCGCTTGCCTGGCTCGCGCTCGAGCCGCTGACCGGGCGCACGCACCAGCTGCGGGTGCATTGCGCCGAAATGGACTGGCCGATTGTGGGCGATGCAATCTACGGGAGCGCGCCGCGCACCGGCGGCCCGACCCTGCACCTGCATGCCCGGGAGGTCGTGGTGCCGCTGTACAAGAACCGTGCGCCGACAAAAGTGGCGGCGCCGGTACCGCCGCACATGCGCGCCGCGCTCGCGCAATGCGGGTGGAACGGCGAGCAAGTCACCCTCCCCCGTGAAACGAGGGAAGAAGAACCTATGCCGCCACCAATTGCCGGCCGTCATGCGCGGCGATTTTTAGATCGATGATCGTGCCTGGGGCCGCCGGCATCGCGAGCTTGACCTGCGTGAACTGCTCTGTGCGGCCGCGTTCTTCCGATTCCATCAACACCCGGTGGGTCGCGCCAACCTCGGCATCGAGATGCCGCCGCAACGCGACCGCGCCGCGCTCGCGCAGGCGGTGCGCGCGCTCCTTCACGAGGCCGCGCGCAAGCTGCGGCATGCGCGCCGCCGACGTACCGGGCCGCGCCGAATAGGGAAACACGTGCAGATGCGTCAGTCCGCACGCGTCGACCAGATCGAGCGAGTTTTGAAACATCGGCTCGGTCTCGGTCGGGAAGCCGGCAATCAAATCGGCGCCGAACACCACGTCTGGCCGCAGTCGGCGCACGGTCTCACAAAACGCGATCGCGTCGTTACGCGAATGCCGCCGCTTCATGCGCTTGAGAATAAGGTCGTCGCCGGCCTGCAGCGACAGATGCAGATGCGGCATCAGCCGCGCGTCACCGGCGAAGGCATCGAGCAGGTCGGCGTCAGCCTCGACTGAATCAATCGACGACAGGCGCAGCCGCTTGAGCTGCGGCACGTGCTTGAGGATCTGCTTCACCAGTCTGCCGAGTCTGGGCGTGCCCGGCAGGTCGGCGCCGTAGCTCGTGATGTCGACCCCGGTAAGCACGACCTCGCAATAGCCGTTGGCGACCAACCGGCGAACGTCGTCCACCACCGCGCCGATCGGCACCGAGCGCGAATTGCCGCGACCGTAGGGAATGATGCAGAAGGTGCATCGGTGGTCGCAGCCGTTCTGCACCTGCACGGAAGCCCGCGTGCGGCCTTCGAAGGCTTCGATCAGATGCGGAGCGGTTTCTCTCACCGCCATGATGTCGTTGACGATCGCCTTGGGCGTATCGCCGAGCCCGAAGCCGGCGCGCGCCCGCGCCCACGCTGCGGTGCTGAGCTTTTCGGCGTTGCCGAGCACGCCGTCGGCCTCGGCCATCGCCGCGAAAGTCTGCGGTTCGGTCTGCGCCGCACAGCCGGTAACAACGATCTTCGCTTGCGGGCGATCGCGGCGCAGCGCGCGGATCGTTTGCCGCGCCTGCCGCACCGCCTCCGCCGTCACCGCGCAGGTGTTGACCACCACGGTATCGCTCAAACCGGCGCGCTCCGCTTCGCGGCGGATCACTTCCGATTCGGCCGCGTTGAGCCGGCAGCCGAAAGTAACGACCTCGACGCTCATGGTTACGCGGCTCCCGCGCCAGCGAACAGTGCGGCGTCGAAGCGGCCCCTGTCCTCGTACTCGACCGGGCCAGTCATCAGCACGTGGTCGTCGCCTTCGCGCCATTCGATGGCCAGATCACCGCCCGGCAACGTGACCGTGAGCTTGCGGCCGGTGCGACCGAGCCGCGCGGCGGCAACAGCAACGGCACAGGCCGCCGAGCCGCAGGCCTTCGTCAATCCGGCGCCGCGTTCCCAGGTGCGAATGACGACGTGATCCTGCGCGGCGATCCTGGCGAGCGTGATATTGGCGCGCTCGGGAAACAGCGGATCGTGCTCGATCCGCGGCCCGATCGCCGCAAGATCATAGGCCTGCGGATCGTCGACCCAGAAGATTATATGCGGATTGCCCATGTTCACTGCCGAGGGCGAGCGCAGCGCCGGTGCGCCGGGCGCCTCGAACGCCATGTCGAGCGTGCGGGTGTCGGCCATTTCCTTCGCCAGCGGGATCTCGTCCCAGCGAAAGCGCGGCTTGCCCATGTCGACGGTGAACAGCCCCTGCCCCGCCTGCCGGCAGGCGATCAGACCGGCGGCCGTTTCGAAACTCAATGCGTCTCTGCCGGTCTCGGCACCGACGAGGGAGGCGATGCAGCGCATGCCGTTGCCGCAGGCGCCTGCTTCCGACCCGTCGCTGTTGTAGATGCGGATGAAGGCGTCGGCCGGGCCGCGCGCCGGATAGAGCGCCATAAGCTGGTCGTAGGGCTCCTGCCGCGCCGCCGCGCGCGCCTCGGTGGCGGCGATCGGCTTCGGCGCGCGCCGCAGGTCGACGATCACGATCTCGTTGCCGAGACCGTTCATCTTTACGAACTCCCTGCCCGCCAAAACGCTCATGATAAAGCCCAAATGTGCCGGACTTATATGAGGAGTGGGGTGTAGCGCGCCAGTGTCCTGCCGGGGGGGCGCGACGGATTGGGCGGGGGATGCGCGCGGCGTGCTAACGTTCACTCGGAAGGTCAGGGGACGGGCGGCGCCGGCCGGGGCGCGGCCTTGCTACAGGGGAGATTCCGATGTTCCTCCGCATCGTGCTCGGTATCGGTGTGGCGGCTTCGATCGTGCTTGCCGGCCCGTCCTGGGCGCAAAAACCCGCGCAAACGCCGCCATCGGCCGCGCCCGCGTCCCCTTCGCCGGCGGCCAATGCGGCGGCCGAGTCGGGTGAGGCGTTCGGCGAGGACGCAACACTTACCGCACACCCGATCATTTACCTGAAGGGCACCGGCACCTGGGACAACGCCTTTGACACCATCAAGGGCTCACTCAAAAAGCTGAAGGCGTTTGCCGAAAAGGAGGGAATGAAGTCCGACGGCATGCCGATCACGGTCTTTACCGCCACCGACGATACCGGCTTTCAGTTCGAAGCTGCGCTGCCGATCGCGGAAGCACCGAAGAATCCGCCGCACGGCGACATCTCGGCTGGAACCTCTCCGGAGGGCCACGCGCTCAAATTCGTCCATCACGGTTCGTACGACGCGCTGGACAACACCTACGAGGCGATCACCAACTACCTCGATGAGAAACGGCTCGAGGCCAAGGACATGTTCATCGAGCAATACGTGACCGATCCGTTGACCACCAATGAGGACGACCTCGTGGTCAATGTCTTCGTCATGGTCAAATAGCCTTCGCCTAAAATTGCCAGACTTCGCCCGGCTGCAGCGTCCGGAATCGCTCGGCCGGGATTCCTGCAGCGTCCAGCGCCTGTGCAAGCGCGGCCACCGGCGCATCGATCGCCTCGTCAGTCAGCTGGAACGTGCCGTAATGGTGGCCGAGCGC
>Ga0187770_10002164_pt1 | contig 10887 bp, 11 predicted proteins | sample 0116_SJ02_MP02_2_FD_133154 | JGI IMG/M metagenome (GOLD analysis project Ga0187770, IMG submission 133154) | Tropical peat soil microbial communities from peatlands in Department of Meta, Colombia - 0116_SJ02_MP02_20_MG | ecosystem: Environmental > Terrestrial > Soil > Wetlands > Peat | place...
ATCTGTAGTGGGACGGATGCGGTCGCTGGAGCCGCGCTGCGGCTCTTTGCCCCATAAGCCGTAAAGCGCCGCGATGATGAAGCCTGGTATGGCACAGATAAAGAACGGTCTGCGCCAGACTCCTCCGAAGCTCAATTGCCCGCCCGCCAGGTAGCCGAGGGCCGCGCCCACGGGAATGGCAAGATAAAAGATGGAGAGGATACGGTTGCGTTCGCGCTCGGGATAGAAGTCGGCCAGAACGGCGGGGGCGAAGATGCCGAAGGTAGCCTCGCCGATGCCCACGAAAGCCTGGCGGATGTAGAAGGTCCAGTAGCTGTGAACCCAGACGGTTGCCAGAGTGGCAAGGCTCCATAAAACCGCGCCGGCGATAATGAGCGGCTTTCGCGGGAAGCGGTCCCCGAGCCAGCCAGTCAACGGCGCAGCAATCATGTAAAAGATAAAGAGCGCTGTGGTGAGCGCGCCCATCTGGTGGTCGGTGGCGCGGAACTCACTTTGAATCAGCGAGAGTTCACCGGGCAGAATGTAGCGGTCGATGTAATTGAGCAGGTTGAGGGCGATGAGCAGCGTCAGCGTCGCTACGGCGGGGCTGATGCGAGGGCGGTCTAGATGGAATGAGATGGGCAAATGAGTCGATCCAGTGCAGCTTTTGGAAGTTAACGAATATCACATCCAACCCATGTTCCTCTTTTCTATTTCGATTTAAGTCGCCGGATAATTTCCTGCCGTTCAGGTCCTAAGACTCGAATTCGAACATAATCTCCGCCACTATACTTCTGCGCGGTGCGATATTCAAATACCCCGGAGTAATGATCGATTTTCGGGTCGAATTTCCATGCTGATACGTTATAGAAGTGCGAATCGAAATGTGACTCTCCCTTTCCCCACACAAAGTCAGCAAGAACCAGAACCGGGTACGGCGAAACTTCGGGCAGATTCCACATTGCGTATTGGCTCACGTTTGTTACGCCCACCCACGGAAGCAGGTTCTCGATTTTACCTTCGGAGATATATCGCAATACCGCAAATCGAGTCAGAGTACCGCTGCCGCCTCCAGAAAACATGGCCGTAAAGAACACCCAAGAGCCGCCATCGGCGAGTGGAAGGCGCTCTGAATGTGGTTCCAATCCGAATTCATATGTAAGATCTTTATCCTCTTGTTTTGAAGGCATTTCGAAGCATATGTCAGGCCTGCCGAGCACACACACTGTCGCGCCGGAGGTTGGAAACCCGTCGGCATCCAGCTTGCCTTCCTTCTGAGTGAAATGTGGAAAAGGTTGGGACCGAGAAGTGCTGGGAGCTTGCCCCTGAATCAGGACACTGGTTGCAAGAACAGCAAAAAGGCTTAAAGTCAAAGACCGTTTAATACAGACCATGAGTGCTCCTCTTAGGCAGTTGGCCGCGGCCAGCGCGCTTCAATGGTGGTGCCGAGGCCCCCGCGGGGGCGGAATTCGCAGCGGACTACTGCCCATACGGGGTCACAGGCCTTAACCACATCCTCAAGCACCTGGTTGACGATGTTTTCCTGAAAGATTCCCAGGTTGCGATAAGAAAACAGGTACTCTTTGAGCGATTTCAGCTCAAGACAGTGCTGGCGGGGCATGTAGCGGATGGTCAGTACGCCAAAGTCAGGAAGCCCGGTTTTGGGGCATACGGAGGTCAGTTCCGGGTTATCGATGAAGATTTCGTAACCGGGAAACTGGTTTTGCCAGGTTTCGATTGCCGGAAAGGAAAAATCCAGGCCAGCCTTAGCGTGATCGTCGGTGTAGCGAGGTTCTGGAGCCATGCTTAGATTCTACGAGACCGGGAAATGGCTGGCCAGAGAATCAATCTTTTTGCTCACGCAAAGCTGTTTCTAAGTCTTATATACTGTGTCTGGTTGACTGAATGGCACAAGAAAGAAAGCTAACGGTCCGGCCCAGGATTTGGTGGGGCCTGATCGTCCTCCTGATAATCGTATTTTTCGCGGTGCGGGCTCTCACCAGGGACCGTTTGCAGGTACGCGTGGCCCAGGCGTCGCATATGCAGCTGATAAGCACTGTCAGTACCAACGGCCGTGTTGAGCCGGATGTGAAGTACGAGCTTCACGCCCCGATTGCGACCATCGTTAAGGAAGTGTATGTGCAGCCAGGCGATGTGGTCCCGGCGGGTAAGCTGCTGATGGTACTGGATGACTTGCAGGCTCGTGCCCATGAAGCCTCGGCCGAGAGCGGCGTGAAGGCCGCGCAGGCAGGGCTGGAGGCGGCACTCCATAACGGGACCCAGCAGGAGCGCCAGATGGCGACAGCCGAGGTGACGCGCGCGCGGCTGGAACGCGACGATGCGCACCGCAGCCTGGACACGCTCACCAGGCTCAATCAGACCGGGGCAGCATCTTCCAGCGAAGTGGCCGCGGCGCGGCAACGGCTGGAAACAGCCGAGGCTAATCTGCATGCCGCAGAGCAAAGCAACATCAACCGCTACTCTCCGGCTGAGGTTGAGCGTGCGCGGGCCGCGCTGGCCGATGCTGAAGCCGGCTTGGCTGAGGCACGGCAGGTGTTGGCGCACACCCGCGTTCTTGCTCCCGCTGCGGGAACGGTTTATCACATCGAAGCAGGGCGTACGGAGTTTGTCGAAGAGGGCAAGTTGCTGCTTCAACTGGCCGATCTTCACCACGAACGGATAAGGGCCTACTTCGACGAGCCGGAGATTGGGCGCCTTGCGGTTGGCCAGAAGGTTCAAGTCAAGTGGGACGCCAAGCAAGGCCACATCTGGAACGGCCACATTGAGCTAACGCCGATTACGGTCATTAATCTGGGCACGCGCAGCGTGGGCGAAGTGCTGGTGAAAATTGATGACCCAGACAGCGAGCTGCTGCCAGACACCAACGTGACCGTAACGGCGACTACCTCCAGCGAGCCCAACACATTGAGTATCCCGCGCGAAGCTCTGCACTCGGAAAACGGCAAAACCTACGTCTTCAAGGTGGTTAAGGGGATGCTGCAGAGAACCTTTGTGACCACCGGAACCATCAGTCTAACCCAGGTTGCAATCCTCTCCGGTCTTAATGAGGGCGATATCGTGGCAACCGGTTCAGAGAACGGACAGCCCTTGCAGGAGGGCATTCCGGTCAAGGTTGTGCGGTGAAGGCATTGTTCGGACTCCTTTTGGCGGGGCTGATCACAACGGCAACCGCAGCGCTGCCGGCGCCTGTGCACGGACAGAAAAATCTGCTTACCGAAGCCAACGAGGCCTTGCAGGCTGGAGAGGCGGATAGGGCGATGGCGCTACTGGACAATCCGGACGATCTGGAAAAGCAGGGAGACAGGGCCGAAGCATACAACCTCAGGTGTCGTGTTGAATATGCGCTGGAACAATGGAATCGCGCCGCGAACGATTGCGAGCAGGCGGTAAAACTGGATGAGCAGAACTCGGACGATCATCTTTGGCTGGGACGAGCCGTAGGCGAAAAGGCCAGCCGGGCTTCGTTTTTGACTGCCTATTCGCTGGCCAAGCGGACGCGCGCTGAGTTTGAAGAGGCCACCCGGTTGAATCCCCGAAATATAGAGGCATTGGCTGCGCTGGGCGAGTTTTACTATACAGCGCCGGAGATGATCGGCGGTGGCATCGACAAGGCTGAAACAGTGGCCGCGCAACTGGACAAAATCGACCCGGTGCGCGCCCACGAACTCAGAGGCAGCATCGCCGAACATCGCAAGGACTACGGCACGGCCGAGCGGGAGTTGAAGCAGGCGATTTCCGGGTCACAGCATCCGGCATTGCAATGGATGTCGCTGGCCGGCTTTTATCGCCGGCGTGAGCGATTCACGGAGATGGAGTCTGCGGTACGCAGCGGAGAAAATGCCGCCAAGCGGGATAAGCGCACAGGCATAGCGCTCTTTAACGGGGCTTTCATCTTGCGCGCCACCAACCGCGATCTGACGCGAGCAGTAAAAATGCTCGAAGAATATCTTGGCAGCAACTTAAAAACCGAGGAAGGGCCTGCGTTTGTGGCCCACACCTGGCTGGCCCAGCTTAAGCTGCAGCTGGGCGACACAGAAGCAGCCAGACGGGAACAGGCATCTGCGCTGTCCCTGGCGCATGAGTACAAGCCGGCACAGGATATGAAGCTTTGAAGGGTTATCAGTTAGTGACGAACAAATACAATCCGATGAAGCGCTGCACATGGATGCTCGCCGTCATGGCGATGATGACCATGCCGGTCCCGATTTCCGCACAGGTATCGCTGGTCACGATCGTTGACCTGGCGCAGCGCAATTCGAGCGCCGTGAGGCTGGCCGAAGCCGATGTGCGCAAGGCACAGGCTTCACTGGCTGAAACCAAGTCCGTTTTCATGCCCAGCTTAAACTTCGGCTCGGGGCTTCCAGCTGTGCCCTCGATCGGCTTTTCCGGCAACCCGCCATCGATCTTTACCGCTACCATGCAGTCGATGGTTTACAGCGTTCCCCAAAAACTATACATCTCTGCGGCGAGCGCCGGAGTCCAGGCCGCAATTTTTCGATTGAAAGACACGCGCGAGCAGGTTGCGCTGGACGCATCTGTGGCGTACATCGAATTAGATACTGTCACGCATGAACTGGATGCCGCGCGCCAACAGGAGTTATTTGCTGAGAGGCTGGTGACCATCGAACAGCAACGCGCCGAAACGGGTGTGGATCCTTTGAGCGAGCTGTTGCAGGCACAACTTACTGAAGCGCAGTTAAAACTCCGCCGTCTGCACCTTGAGACTCGCGCCGGCACATTGGCCAGGCAACTGGCGGCTTTCACTGGCTTGCCGGCTGGGTCCATCATGACGGATCACACCAGTATTCCCGAGATTCCGGCAGTGAAAGCGGGCGAGGCTGCGCACCCCACAACAGGCGCCGAATCAGCGCGCATGTATGCGCTTTCAAAACAACGGATAGCCCGGGGAGACACGGTACACACGTATCTTCCCCAAATCAGCTTCGATGCGGAATACAGCCGTGATACCAGGCTTCTGAACAACGCCAACTCTTACTTCGCGCGTCCCTTGAAAGCTGACAACCTGAGTTCGGGATTCTCCATTCAGGTACCTCTCTTTGACCTTGGCCATCACGCCAAGTCGAGAGAGTCGGCTGCCGACGCGCTGCGGGCAACCGTTGAAGCCGAACAAGCTGAGCGGCAAAGCAACGTGCAGATCGCGGAGTTAACTGATAGCCTGCGCGAGCTGGACACGCTGGCGGAGATTGCCAGTCTGAAGCAGCAGATTGCCAATGAGCAGCTACAAGCCGTGCTGGCGCAATTGGAATTGGGCAACGGCGCCGGTTCCGGCCCTGGTTCGCCTCCGCAAATGACTCCCAAGGCGGAGCAGCTGGCCCGTATCGATGAACGCCAGAAGTTTCAGGATGCGCTGGATGCGGGATTCGACCTGAGCAAAGCGCGATTGAGCCTGCTGCGCGCCTTGGGCCACATGGAAGACTGGCTGAAAGAACTGCACGCAAAGTAAGCCGAATATGGAAGAGTCCATCAAGCATCTGGACAGCTCAGACACACAAATTTAAAAACTGTCGCTCGAACGCTATTTCATTCAAAACATTCCTGATAACTGTGATAAACGGCCAAAAATCATACGGGATGTTAAAATGAAAGAGATGACAAAGCCCCTGAAGACACTCCTTTTAAACCCTCCCTCGTTTGAGAATTTTGATGGCGGCGCCAGCTCGCGCTGGCCGGCAACACGAGAGATTGAGTCCTACTGGTACCCGGTCTGGTTGACCTACGCGGCTGGTATACTCGAAGGCTCGCGTCTGCTCGATGCTCCTCCGCATCACATCTCCGCCGAAGAGACCATCAATATCTGCAAGAACTACGAGTTCCTGGTGCTGTTCACTTCGACAATCGGATGGGACGGAGATCAGCATTTGGCAGAGGCCATCAAGGCCGCCAATCCATCCATCCGTATCGCCTTCGTCGGCCCGCCGGTTACCACCTCGCCGGACAAGGCTCTAAATGAGTGTCCGGCGCTGGATTTCATCTGCCGGCGCGAGTTTGATTATTCCGTGGTCGAGTTTGCTCATGGCAAGCCGCTCAATGAGATTCTTGGCATCAGCTACAAAAAGGACGGCAAGGTCATTCACAACCCTGACCGTCCGCAGATCGAAAACCTCGACGCGCTGCCCTGGGCTACCAAGATTTACAAGCGCGACCTGGACGTAAATCGCTACAACGTGCCCTTTTTGCTGCATCCTCACATAGCGCTCTACTCCACGCGCGGCTGCCCGGCGCAGTGCACTTTCTGCCTGTGGCCACAAACCCTGAGCGGACACGCGTGGCGCAAGCGCTCCACCGACGATGTGGCTGCTGAGTTGGCCTGGGCCAAGGAGAACTTTCCCGAGGTGAAGGAGTACTTCTTCGACGACGACACCTTCAACATTCAGGGTCCGCGGACAATTGAACTCTGCGAAAAATTGAAACCACTAAACCTGACCTGGAGCTGCACCTCGCGCGTCACCACCGACCGCAAAACCCTTCAAGCCATGAAGGAGGCTGGCTGCAGGCTGCTCATCGTGGGCTTTGAGTCCGGCGATCCACAGATTCTCAAGAACGTCAAGAAAGGCGCCACTGTTGAGCGCGCGCGCGAGTTTGCCAAGGACTGCCACGACCTGGGCCTTATTATTCACGCCGACTTCATCCTCGGCCTACCGGGCGAGACCAAGGAGTCAATCCGCAACACCATCAACTTCGCCAAAAAGCTGGATTGCGAGACCATCCAGGTCAGCATCGCCCACGCCTATCCGGGAACCGAGTTTTACGACTACGCCGCAAAGAACGGCTTTATCACCAACCAGACCATGCAGGATGAGGGTGGCCATCAGATGGCACACATCGAGTATCCCGGCCTGCCTACGGATTACGTGCTGGAGATGGTGCATCGCTTCTACGACGAATACTACTTCCGTCCCAAGGCCGCATTCCGCGTGGTCTGGAAGGCCTTTGTAAATCGCGATCTGCCCCGGCTTTATGTCGAGGCCAAAGCCTTCCTCAAGCTGCGCTCCCAACGCAATAAGATGGTGAAGGCGGCGCGCAGCAACCATGCGGAAGCCAGCGCCTAGGTCTCGCCACACATTTCACATATGCATCATCAGGACAGGAACACTGATGGCTCACGCTAGACTTACGCCGCGACAATACCTGATCCTGGGGCTTGTTTCCCTCTGCGCTCCGCTGGGCGATACCTGCCTGTCGCGCGGCATGACCGGATTGCCGGAGATTACCCTTGCGCATCCCACCTCGCTTTTTTCCGCGGTCTTCACTCCCTGGATCGCGCTGGGCATCGCGCTGCTCATCGGCTTCTTCGCCAGCTATCTGACCGCTCTCTCCTGGGCCGATCTCACCTTCGTTCTGCCCGCCACCGCCTCCGGCTACGTAATCCTCGCCCTCTCCGCGCGCTTTTTTCTGCACGAGGCGATTTCTCCAGAACGCTGGGCGGGAATTGTGCTGATAACCATCGGCGTGAGCTTTGTGGCGCGAGGGCCGTCGCTCACCGAACGCACACCGGCTCGGCCGCAGCCTCCCGCAGATTTATCAAATGCAGCAAAGGAGCAGTTGCGATGATCATTCCCTTCCCTGCTCCGCAACCCGGTCTCTGGGCCGCATCCGCCATGATCGCGGCTGTCGTTCTTGCATCAACAGCCGGCGAGGTTTTCACTGCCGCAGCCATGAAGTCCATCGGCGACATCGATAAGATTCGCGCCCGCTCCGGCCTCAGGGGCGCCGTCCGCGCCATCCTCACCTGTCCGCTGTTTTTTGCCGGTGTGAGTTTTCTGGCGCTGGCCTTCTTCTCTCTGCTCTTCGCCCTGAACCACATGAACCTGAGCCTTGTCGCTCCCGCATCGGCCTCGCTCACACTGGTCACCAACGCCATCGCCGGCAAAATCTTCCTCAAGGAAGACGTCGACCGCCGCCGCTGGGCAGCGGCCGTGCTGGTGTGTATTGGAGTTTATCTGCTGGCCCACTGAGGCCGGCTCAACGGCCCCTGCGCAAAAGCCAGATCACTGCCACTGACGCTAGAAAAACGAGATATGGTGCCACCCGATGCGCCACCCTGGCCGGCTGCACGGAGACATCTGCCATTACCATGCTCCCGGAGGCGATGGCTGCAATGAACAACAATAACGCCAGCACGCATACGGCCCACTCTACCCCGCTGAGCCTGGCAGCATGGTGGGCGTGGACGGCGAGGCTGATCAGTAGAATGACCGCCGCGAGGGAGATAATCTTATGAATGAACCCGGCAACTCCGCCATATGGCTTTCCTGCGTGACTCAACCAGAAGCCGGAGAGAAAGATGATGAGAAAAGAAAGAATGATGCCGACAACTCTGGCTTGTAACGCGCCCATGGCGCACCTCAATGATTCTGGATTCTGCGTAACATCTTACACTGGATCGTATTACGCGCGATTGTCCCTGCTCACCACGTTTGAATCCTCCTCTTCACCAAGGCTGTGAGCTCTGTGTGCAAACCCGGCAAAGAGAGAGGTGGCAACGAAGAAGAGCAGCGGATAGGAGAATAGGAAATTCAGGTTTGTCAGTGTCCGGCTAGAATCATTCTTCAGGTGAAGTATCTGACCGAGAATCACTTCGATAGGCACCCAGGCCAGGGCGGCGCCCAGCAACCAAGGCCACAGCGCCGCTATCAGCCGCATGACCGCACCCCTCAGCCGCCTCCACCGGGTGAGCGGTCTGCCGATTCCCGAAGCGGCAATGCAGGCTGCGATCAGCAGCGATATCGGCCCGAACCCTCCGCCCACAAGCAGCAACGCAACTGAAAGCAGGAGCAGAACCAGTGTTCGATGCTTTCTTCTGCTAATGGCGGCACACCATAGAATGATCGCTGCTCCCACAATCGTCGCGGCGATGCCAGAGGCCAGGAAGTTGGGAATCACCGTCATTGCCGGCTCATGGCCAAAGGGGAAAGGCAGACCAGCCCCGCCTGCAGCCATAATTCTTACGCCTCTGGTGGCAATATTTCCTTGAAGGATTTCGAGGAAACCGTGCTCTACGCCGAGGATCCCAGCATAGATTCCGTAGACTGCGGCGGTTGTCATCACCGCGTCCACCGGTCGATTCGATGGAATCCGTGCTTGAGAATGCGCTTGGCTCATCGCCCGCCTAGTGATTCATTCTTGTGGTAGTGAATCCATTTTACCTTGTATTCATTGCCTTCGACGCACGAATCGCATCAACCCTTGCGGCTTCAAGTCCGGGATGAGAATGCGTCGTGGCGAGCCATCAACTTCACAGACGGCCTCGGTAGCTAGATGCCCCGATCGCGCGGCGCTCTCCATCGTTGATGGCCAACCAGTCGCGATCCAATCTCCAGCTAAAAACAGATTCGGCCAAGGCGAGATGGTATTGGGCCGCGCTGAATCAATCCCCGGAGGCACGCCGAAGGTGGCGTGCATCTCCTTTATCAGCGCGACCTTCTCCAGTTTGGCCTCTTTCACGCGCGGGAAATATTCAGCCAACTCGCCGAGCGCCTTTTGAATCGCCGCCTCGCGCGGCAGCGACGCAAAGGCCCGCGTGGCGCTTACGACTAACTCGATGTAATGACCGCCACGGCTTGTTTGCAGCTTCGACTGGTTATACATCCAGTGAATTTCGCGGTCTAGGAGCACCGCGTGTTCAAGCCCGGTAATCTCGCGGTCAAACCACAAATGCACGCTGCAAATCGGCCAATGCTGGTGACGCTCAATCTGGCGGGCCAGCTTCTCCAATCCCTCTTCGGCGGGCAAATGCGGCAATAGATTCTGCGTCGCTTCAAATGGCAAAGCCAAAATCACGAAGTCAGAAACAAGTTCGCCGGTGCGCGCACAAATCAGCCACTGTGCTGAAGCTTCATTCCATGCTGCGCCTTCCACGCGCGTGTTCAGCAGCACGCTGCCGCCTCGCTCGGCGAGAAACCGCGGAACACCGGCGTAAAGTTCGCTCAGCGGAACCGTGCTCATCCCCATGCTGCCGGCTTCCGCTGAGTTCAAAAATAATTCGCGTATGACTTTGGCCGCGTAGGGCACGGAGATCGCATCAATCTCCGCGTTCAGGGCGCTGGCAATCACCAGCCGCCAGAAACGATTCAGCGCGCCCTCGGTTTGTTTGTGCCGCCGCAGCCAATCGCCAAGCGACTCGCGCGTATTGATGAGCGCTGCGGGTTGCATCATTGCTCGCATCGCGCTAGCCAGAACCAGCTTGTCAGCAAGCGTGAAGGCCTTCGCGTTCAAAAAACTCGGCGCGCTGTGCAGCGGCGCCGGAAGCCGCAACGGCCCCAGCTCGAAAGGACCCAATCGCGACCGTCGGCCTCCCGGCTCGATCATTATCATCTCGCGGGTCCAGTGAATGCGATCCGCAACGCCGATGCGGCGATAAAAACCCTGTAAATTAGTGCAACAGCCGAAAAGGACATGCTGGCAGTTGTCGATGACTTCATTGACGCCGGGATGCAGGTAGGAGCTGGCCCGCCCGCCGAGATAACTGCGCTGCTCGACTAACTGCACGCGGAAGCCCGCCTCAGCCAGGGCGCAGGCCGCGCTCATGCCGGCCACGCCGCCGCCGATGACTGTTACAGTCTTCTGCGAATTATGCGGCGATCGAATCAAAGATGAGCCCCATTCAAATAGAAAGCCGCGCCCACACCATGCGTGCCATGCCCATGCCCAGAATACCGAGCTTTTGCAGTGATGGCACACTTGCGCGGCGTGAAAACACGTCGTAGTTCGCGCGCTTGATGCGCTTGAGCAGGCTGTGATAGATCGTAACCAGCACCCACAGCGCTGGACGGCTCTCGCGGTCGATCAAGGGCAGCAACTCCTGTGCCGACCAATAATAAACCTCCGCCCGCGAGAGCCGTCCAGCGCTGTGGGTGCTGGTTACGA
>Ga0187770_10002166_pt1 | contig 10885 bp, 10 predicted proteins | sample 0116_SJ02_MP02_2_FD_133154 | JGI IMG/M metagenome (GOLD analysis project Ga0187770, IMG submission 133154) | Tropical peat soil microbial communities from peatlands in Department of Meta, Colombia - 0116_SJ02_MP02_20_MG | ecosystem: Environmental > Terrestrial > Soil > Wetlands > Peat | place...
GGACACTTCTCCGGAATGGGTTTATCCCACAGGGCAAAGGTGCATTTGGGATAGTTGGTACAGCTGTAAAAGGTTTTCCCTTTACGGGTCCTTCGTTCGACAATTGTCCCACCACATCCATCCTGAGGACATTGGACACCGGTCTCCAGAGGCTGAGTGAATTTACAGGCTGGGTAATTGGAACAGGCCAGAAACCTGCCGAACTTCCCGTTCTTGACCACCATCGGATTCCCGCATTTTTCACACCGGGCATCGGTCTCCATCTTGTTCTCTGCGGTTTCTTCCACCTCTCTCGTATAGCTGCATTTGGGATAACTTGAGCAAGCCAAGAAATAGCCTCGCTTCCCCCACCGTTTCACCATCTTCGAACCGCACCGCTCGCAGAGCGCGTCTGTGGGGATCTGCTCCCTCTTCACATCCCTCATGGAGACCTTTGCCATCTCCAAATCCTTTTGGAAGGGAATGTAAAATTCTTTCAGCGTTTCAACCCACCCCTTCTCCCCATCTTCAATCTTATCGAGATTCTCCTCCATCTGGGCTGTGAACTCGATGTCAAGAATATCAGGAAAGTTAACCACCAGGAGATCGTTCACTAAGCACCCCAATTCGGTTGGAAAGAACTTTCCCTTTTCCAACGCGACGTATGCTTTTTCCTTGATGGTGCTCAAAATCGCGGCATAGGTGGAAGGCCTTCCAATCCCTCTCTCCTCCAATTCCTTGATCAAGGTGGCCTCAGAGAATCGGTAGGGAGGCTGGGTGAAGTGTTGTCTTGGAGTAAGGCCTAACAACTCCAGAATCTCACCTTCGGATAAAGCCGGCAACCCCTTTTCTTGATCTCCGTTTTCAGAGTTGTCCACCCCTTCCACATAAAGGGCCATGAATCCTTGGAAGGTGGGAACGGTTCCCACCGCCGTAAAAATTGCCTCATCAGCTTTGATCTCTACGGTGGTTTGATCAAAGACGGCGGAGGCCATTTGTGAGGCGACAAATCGGTCCCAAATCAGTTTATAAAGCGCCCAGTGATCTCTGTCCAATTGGTCCTTCACCTTCTCAGGTGCCAAATCGATCGAGGTAGGCCGAATCGCCTCATGAGCCTCCTGGGCACCCTTTCGGCTCTTATAGAGATTGGGTTTTGGAGGAAGATAAGGTTCTCCAAAACGGTCCTTAATCCAGGTTCTCACCTGATGAACTGCCTCCGAAGAGACCCGGGGCGAATCCGTCCTCATATAAGTAATCAGGCCTACTGTCCCGATCTCACCGAGGTCAACTCCTTCATACAGTTTCTGGGCAATCCGCATTGTTTTATTGGCAGTAAAAGATAATTTTCGATAGGCTTCCTGCTGGAGCCGACTGGTGATAAACGGCGGAAAGGGGTGTCTCATCTTCTCTTGTTGGACGATCTTCGAAACCGTATAGGGGACTTTCTCGAGTATCTGCTTCATGGCCAATGCTTCTGATTCCTTAGCCATGCTCACCTTCTTACCCTTCCATTTGACTAATTTAGCCTCGAAGGCATTCGGAGAACCCTTTCCCCTCAGGGTGGCGGTGAGGCTCCAATACTCTTGGGAGACGAAATTCTGGATCTCCCTTTCCCTTTCACAGATGATCCGAACGGCTACGGATTGGACCCGGCCTGCGCTCAAACCCCGACGGACCTTCTCCCAAAGGATCGGACTGATCTGATAACCGACCAGGCGGTCCAATATCCGCCTTGCCTGTTGTGCCTCGTATTTGGGTTGTTGTAACCGGCCAGGGTGCTGGAGAGCATTGGCAACGGCCTTCTTCGTAATCTCGTTAAAGAGAACTCGATAAATATTCTTCCCCTCGTCTCCGATCTCCTCTGCAACGTGCCAGGCGATGGCCTCTCCTTCCCGATCCGGATCAGGCCCAAGGTAAATCGTGTCAACTCCTTTGCTCGCCTTTTTCAATTCGCGAATGATCTTGCCTTTTCCAGGGATGATCGTATACTGAGGTTGAAAATCATTTTCAAGATTCACTCCCAACTCGCTCTCCGGAAGGTCTTTAATGTGGCCCACAGAAGCCTTGATCACATAGTCTCCTCCCAAAAATTTCTGAAGAGTCTTCACCTTGGCCGGGGACTCAACAACAATCAATCCTTTTGACATAGAATCTTTACTCCCGATCATGGAATGATGGAATATCGGAACAATGGGCCACAATAACCCAATCCGATAATCAAATGCAAATTTCTGTCTTTGAAATCTTGGCCATCAATCCGTTAATCCGTCATGCCACCACTCTATCCCTCTAATTGTAAGCGAACTTCCTTCTTTTCACATCTTTCTGCTGAAACATTTGCCGGGCCACTGAGTGACCAGTCCTTTCAATTCCAAGTCCAAAAGGAAACTCGACACCTTCCCTGGATCGAGTCGACTCTCCCGGATCATGACGTCGATATGTGTGGGAGTCTCCCCCAATAGGTCATAGAGAATCCTCTCCTCTTCAATGAGATCCTCTTCTGGACGCTTGACCTCCTGGAGGATTTCACCTTCCCTCCTCCATTGAGGCAATATCTCTTCCAAGATGTCCTCACTCGACTCCACCATCTTGGCTCCTTCTCTAATCAACCGATTGGTACCCCGGCTGCCCTCGGCCCCGACATTTCCAGGGACGGCGAAGACCTCTCTCCCTTGCTCCAATGCATAGCCGGCTGTGATCAAAGACCCGCTCTTCTCACTGGCTTGGACAACGACCACTCCCAGGGAGAGGCCACTGATGATACGATTCCTCTTCGGGAAATGGCCTGCTTCTGGAGGCGATCCCATCGGGAATTCGGAGATCACAGCGCCATGATCGATAATTTTTGTAAAGAGGTTTCGGTTTTCGCGGGGATAGATCACATCTACTCCACAGCCCAACACGGCGATCGTTCTTCCCCCTCCTGAGATGGCTCCCCAATGAGCCAGCGAGTCGATCCCCCTCGCCATTCCGCTGACAATCGTCACACCACGACGGGCAAGTTCCTGGCTGATTTTCTCTGTGGCCCACCTTCCGTAAGGAGAGGTCTTTCTGCTGCCCACGATGGAAACAGCCAGCTCATCCTCTTTCTTCAACTCTCCCCTGACATACAATAGCATGGGAGGATCGTAAATCTCCCTTAATCGCTTCGGGTAATCATCATCCTTCAAAGTGACGATTTTACCTCCTACCTCTTTTAGTAAGTGTAGCTCCCTTTCCACCAGTTTTTCCAGCGGGCCCTTCCGGATTTCCCCAACCACCTTCTCCCCTAATCCTTCCACTTTTAACAGTTCCTTCGTTGGGGCATGAAACACAGTCTCCGGCGTTTTAAATCGATCCAACAGGCGCTGGATGAAGATACTTCCAACCCCAGGTGTGAGGCTCAAGGCCAACCAATAGAAAACCTCTTCGGCCATAGGGATCCTCAGGTAAGAGATGCTTTATCGGCTGAAGGCGGATCGGATGATAAAAAAAGGCTCGGAAGATAAAAGAATACCCTCAAAGCCCGTTGGAAAAATCCAATAACAAAATCCTCGGCTCTGGCAAGCTCAATTTCAAATTATTTCTTGACGATGAAGCTTGGAACTTGATGACAAGCCCAATTCTTGATTTCCTTCGGATTATTTCTTTTCTTCAACCTCCGCCATACCCTTCGTGTAGCGTTGGATCAAATCCCCTTTAAAGATGCCATCAAAAAAAACCTTGATGACCTTTGCCGTGTAAAAATTGCCGTATCGGCTGATGATCTGAATGTTTCCCTCGATGTTGTATTTCCTGGCGATATGCTTACCCGTGACAGGATGGCTGATCAATTCCGAGGCGCGAAAAACGGTGTATTTGTCCCCGATCGAAACGGGTTCACGGACCTTGAAGGCGAGATAGAGAATATCACCTTCGACCATAACGCTCTTCCCCTCTTTGCTTTCTATGACAATGCCGATTCCCCTGTAATCAATATCGCTGAAAAATCCTGCGGTCGCAGCCTCAGGGAATACCACTGGCTTCTCTTCCACAGCTTTCGTCTCCACAGGTTTTGTCTCCGTAGGTTTCTTCTCTTCGGGTTGCCCCTCAACCTTCTTTTCTACTGGCGCTGGTTCCTCCTTTTTAACCTCTGGCTCCTTAGCCGTCTCCTTAGACTTCTCCTCGGCGAGCTTCTCCTCACCGAGCTTCCCCTCAGCCACCACCATTTTGGGTTCCTCTCTCTTTACCTCTTGGATGGGGGAGAGACGAATCGGTCCTCCTGGATAGATCCAATGAGGATTGGTAATGTAAGGGTTTCGTTGCCACAATTTTGGCCAGAGAAAGGGATCTTTCAAAAACTGAGATGATATCTCCCAGAGGGTATCTCCTTTCTTGATGGTATAGAGCTCTTCTGCTTCTTTCTTCTCTTGTGCCAACGGAGAAGAAACCAGGCAGAGGACCGTGATCATCATTCCAAACAGACAGAGTGATTTTGATCTACTCATTGTCTTTCCCCTCTCCTACCATGTTTGCCAGAAATCGAACTCCCCATAGAAACTGGTTAAAAATTAGCCCCTTGTGAAGGAAATGTCAAGAAAAATTCTAAGCAATATCCATACCAAGCCCGAGCGCATGTTTTCTAATTAATCAAAAATACTAAACTTTCCCAACTCAGGGGAAACGGTTTCCATTTCCTATGGCCTTCAATGTGGACAATTTCTATACAAAATTTTTATAGGGCTGCACAAATTTTACCCTTTTGAATCGAGCAGGGGCTTGGCTTTCAGGGAGGAGAGGCACTGAAAGGCGTGGCAAAGGTGGCTGTGGTGGAATTGACAACAAAACTCTTCCTGTGTTAATGAGCGTTTGACCATTTCCCTTTTCCGCAGCATTCTCTATGGTGGACATTTTTCGATTCCAAGATTTTCCTTCATCGAACGAAACCCTCGATACTTTTTTGGACGACACCGTTCAAATTCTTCAGAAGAAAAGGGGATACCGATTTTCTATCGATGCCGTCCTCCTCAGCCAATTTATCAAGATTCGGAAAAATGAAGACGCGATTGACTTGGGAACAGGCTGTGGAATTCTCCCCTTGTTATTATCACATACCACAAACGCCCGCTCTTTCCTCGGTGTGGAGATCCAGAAGGGGCTGGCAGAATTAGCAAAGAAAAATGTGATGCTGAATCATCTCGAGCACCGGATATCGATCCTTCACAAGGATCTCAGAAAATTGAAAGGAATTTTCTCCCCAGGGTCATTCCATGTCGTTCTCTCCAATCCGCCATATCGAAAATATCGGACGGGGAGGGTAAACCCCTCCGCGGAGAAGGCGGTCGCACGCCACGAGATCAAAGGAACGCTGGAAGACCTGATCTCAATGGCGTCCTACCTCCTCCCTCCTAAAGGGAGATGCTATCTGATCTTCCCTGCCTTGAGAACCATCGATCTTTTGGTGTCATTAAGGAAGGAGAAGTTAGAGCCAAAGCGATTGCAGTTTGTTTATCCCCGGATCGACGAAGGAGCGAAATTGATTCTTGCCGAGTCTGTAAAGGCCTCTGGAGTCGAGCTGAAGGTCATGGAACCTTTGGTCCTTCACGGAGATCGTATGCCTACCGCGGACCAGCGTGGTTCGGGGCCTCCCCTGCACCAGCACGGTTGGGTGCCTTCCCGCAGGCAGGGCAGACGGGATGAGGGGGTACCCAGCGGCGTCTGAAAAATATTTTGACAACGGCCGGTGAATGGGATATTTTTTTTCTATGGATGGACTGAACACCATACCTCCTCTTGAAGAGAAAAGCTCCGCTCGCGAGGAGGCCCTCGAATGGATGGAGGAAGATTTAAAAAAAGTGGATCATGAGTTTCGAAAGAACTTAAGGTCCAATGTCCCCATCATCTCCGCCATCGGAGAACATCTCCTTCGAAGCGGCGGCAAACGATTTCGAGCAAAACTCCTATTGCTTTCAGCAAAATTATGCGCGTATTCCGGACAAAATCACATCTCCATGGCAAGCCTCATCGAGTTTATTCACACCGCCACCCTTCTCCACGATGATGTCGTGGACAATGCGAAGCTACGAAGGGGCATTGAATCCGCCAATTCCAAATGGGGGAATGAAGCGTGCGTCCTTGTGGGAGACTTCCTCTTTACGAAATGTTTTACGAGGATGGTGGAGAGCAACAACTGGAAGATTCTCCAAACCATCTCCAGAGCAACGACAACCATGGCTGAAGGAGAACTGGAGGAGTTGATCCGAACCAATGATCTTTTTCTGACGGAAGAAGATTACCTTTCGATCATCGCCCGCAAAACGGCCTATCTCATGTCCGCAGCCACACAAATAGGTGCCATCCTGGGGAATGTCCCAGAAGAAAAGGAAGAGGCGTTAGCTCGGTTTGGGATGGATGTGGGAATGGCCTTTCAGTTGATCGATGACAATCTGGATTACACTTCTAACAAATCTGGGAAAAAGATTGGCATCGACCTTCAGGAAGGCAAGATCACCCTTCCACTCATCTTCACGCTCAGGAACTGTGATCGAGACGAGAAGGCTTTTATCCGGGAGACCGTGGACTCCCACTCGATAACGAAAAAAGCCTTCTTCCGGGTGGTGGAAATCATCGAACAGTACCGGGGAGTCCAGTATACCTGGGAAAAGGCAAAGGAATTTGTTGAAAAGGCGAAGGGACATCTCTATCTCTTCCAAAATTCGAAAGAGAGAGAGGCCCTTTGCGCATTGGCCGATTATGTATTAGAAAGAAGGTTATAGTAGAACTCTGAATGCGAATGGCAGAATTCTAAGAAGCTGAGAAGATTAAATGAACTAAAAAAGGAGCAAGATATGGCGGAAACAGATTTGGTTCATGTGAACGACAAGAATTTTGGCGCTGAGGTTCTCAATGCAAACCTCCCAGTGTTGGTTGATTTCTGGGCCACTTGGTGTGGCCCGTGTCGTAGCATCAGCCCCATTGTCGAGGAGTTGGCAAAGGAGTTTACAGGGAGGGTGAAGGTGACTAAACTCAACGTCGATGAGAACCCCGCCACGCCGAGTCAATACGGTGTGAGGGGAATTCCTACCCTCATTCTTTTCAGAGATGGAAAGGTTTTCGATCAGATTGTGGGCGCGGTGCCGAAGAACCGTCTAAAGGGAATGATCGAAAAGGCCTTATAACTATCTAACGAGATTAAATCCGAAGCACGAAATCCGAAATACGAAACAATTTATAAATCCTAAATTCAAATATTCAAAACTTGATCATATTTTTTGTCTCTCGGTATTCGGATTCGTTTCGGATTTCGATATTCGAATTTCGAATTTGACAACATGAAACGGTCTTTTTTAAAATGCCTCCTGGTTTTTTGTCTCTGTGTATCATGGACATTTCTTCTCCCCCATTGCGCCAAGAAAGGGAAGGAGTCCGTTTCGACACCGGATTTTACGCTCAAGACCCTCGAGGGCCAAGAGATTACGCTTTCAAAGCTCAAAGGGAAAGTTGTTCTCCTGGACTTCTGGGCGACTTGGTGCGCTCCATGTCGGGAATCCATCCCCCATTTGGTCGAGCTTTACAAGACTTACGGAGAAAAGGGTCTTGAGGTGATCGGTATGAACCTGGATAGAGGAGATACGGATACCGTGCGCCGCTTTGTCAAATCGATGGATATCCCCTACCCTATCGCCCTCACCCCAGAGGAGGTATCAAGGGACTTCGGGGTGACTGCCCTTCCCACCACGATCTTGATCGACAAAGAGGGAAGGCTTCGGCAAAAGATCCTTGGATTTAATAGTGCTGTGGTCACAGCCAAGGTAACGGACCTCACCTCCGAAAAACCCTAATCAATACAGATCAATTCCAAATTCCAAATGTCAAAATATCTTCACCTTCCACAAGAAAATCGAGGATCACATATTTTCCCCTTTGGGCCTTGGACTTCCTTTGAACTTTGGGCCTTGGCACTTGACATTCTTCCTTTAAATTTGATTACCTCTTCTTGCTCTCCACGAGGAAACGGAGATATCCCTCGACGACCCTCTGAGGGTCCAGGTCAAGGGATTTTGCATAAGCTCTTAAGAAACCCTTCAGGTAAACCATTGCAGGAAGTTTATCCAAGGCCTCCCCTTCGATCCACTCCAGGATCTTCATATTGATCTTTGTTTCCACGGAGATGGTTTTCAGGTCGATGCCCATCCTTTCCCGAATCTGTCTCAGCGTATTTCCTCGATAGATTTCCTCTCCGACATTGACCGCAAGGCCTGTAAAGGAAAGGGGAGTCCCTTTCTCTCGCGACACTCCCTGCGCTTCAGGAGGTTCTTCCCATCTCTGCCCTCCTGATGTTTGAAGGCAGGACTGGTCATATTTCTTCCTCAAGGCATCATCCGTTAAAACTCGGTAAGCTTCTTCGATGGCGGTCTGAATTTCCTGAATCTCCCCCTCGGAGAAGAGAGAATAAACGGCCAAGGAATCGGAATGGAAGGTCTCTTTGGCGCGTTCATAAGCTCTCTGGATCTCCTTGGCAGTGGCGGTAGGGCTCACCTCCAGGATCTCATAATAGGTCTGTTCTTCGATCCCCTTCATGTTCAACCCGATTCAGATCGGCGAGACTTCTGATAACTATTGGCCAGCTTCGCGGCGATCTCCGTAACGCATTGTGCCGCCCTGGAACGGGAGTTCTCTAGGACCAAGGGCCTCCTTTTCCGAATGGAGTGACCCACATCCTGATCGTAGACAACATAGCCGAGGTAGTGAAGATGGATGCCGAAGTATTTCTGGCAGGCACTTCGAATCGAAAACCCGACCTCGATATCTTTCTTTGACCGGACCTGATTGAGAATAAGATTGGGGTGAAAGGTCTTCGCCTCCTCTTCGATCCTCTTGGCATCCTCCTCGCTGATACCCCTCACTGCTTTCATGAGGTCGTGAGGATTTTGGATTCCCATCTCGTTTTTTCGATCCATCGCATGATCGATGAGGGTCTTGACCGGATAGGAGGACACGGACTGCCTCAGCCTTCGGTAAAAAGCGCTCTTGAGAAATCGATACGTATTCTCTATCGAGGTCGGCTCAGGGGTCACCACGAGGATTCCCCCATCGGACATGAGAAAGAAGTCCAGAACACTCAGGGCATTGCCCCCTCCCAAATCTACCAGGACATAGTCGCCTTTCAGACCTTGGATCGACCGCAGCAGTTTTCGTTTCTGAACGCTCTTTGCGTCTGCCGCATTGAGAAGATCTTGCGCCCCTGAGAGTAGTTGAAGATTTGGGATGTCAGTGGAAATGAGCACTTCTTCAAGGTGGGAAACTCTTTTCTTAATGAAATCAGAGAGGGAGAGGGAAGGAGGAAAAATCCCCAAGAAGGTATGGAGGTTCGCTCCTCCCAAATCGGCATCAATGAGGATCACCCGGGCCCCCAGTCTCGAAAGGCAGACACCGATGTTGGCGGTTATGAAACTTTTCCCACTGCCTCCCTTACCACCCCCGATGGTCCAAATCATCTTCCGATCATCGTTCTGAGTCTGCCCCGTCCCTTTCAATTTACCTGCCTCGGATTTAATCTCCAAATCCCCCCACCCCCCCTTTAGCGAAGGCGGGACAGGGAGGATTAACCCCACACGCCGTCGATCTTCGTATGGCAATGACGGCATTCACCCTTCAATACCTCATTTTTCACTACCCGAAATCCCACCCTCTCGATCACCCTCCGTCCACAGTGAGGACAGAAGGTATCCTCTCCTTCCTCCCCAGGAATGTTCCCACAATAGACGTAGTGGAGTCCTTTCTTCATTCCAATCTCCCTCTTTCGATGAAGCAAAGAGGCAGGGGTTCTCGGAAGATTCAGCATCTTATAAGTTGGAAAGAAGGCGGAGATATGCCAAGGGACCTCTGGCCCCAAGGAGAGGATGAACTGGGCGATCTCATCAAACTCTTGATCCGAGTCGTTCAGGGTAGGGATGACGAGGGTCGTAATCTCCACCCAGATCTCCATCTGCCTCATCCGTCTCAGGTTCTCCAACACAGGTCCCAACTTTGCTCCGCAGACCTCTTTATAAAATTTCTCCCGAATACTCTTCAGATCGACATTTGCCGCATCCAGATAGGGTTGGATCGTCTTGAGGGCCTCCTCCGTCATGTAGCCATTGGTAACGAAGATATTCTTAATCCCTTCCTTGCTCGCCAAGACAGCGGTCTCGTATGCATATTCATAATAAATGGTGGGTTCGGTATAGGTGTAGGAGATCGATTGGCACCGGTATTCCTTGGCCAATGAAACGATCTTCGAGGGGAGAACGTCCGAACCTTCAATCCGCCCCTCATCCACCGGCATCTGTGAGATCTCATGATTCTGGCATTGAAGACATCGAAAGTTACAACCTGCGGTAGCAATGGAGAATGAGCTCGATCCAGGAAAGAGGTGAAAGAGAGGCTTCTTTTCAATAGGGTCCACATTCAGGGAGACCGCACGGCCGAAGACAAGGGTGTAAAGTTTCCCTTCCCGATTCTCCCTCACTCCGCAGATGCCCCGCTTCGAAGGTGCAACGGTGCATCGATGGTTGCAGAGATAACATTTTACCTTCCCATCCTTCAAGGGACTGTAAAGCATGGCCTCTCTCACTTCAGTTTCCCTGCCTCCGGGCGTGATTCGGTTTCATCGAATGAGGGGAACCCCTCGAAACGCGGGGCAGATGGACATTTTCCATCGGCCTACTAAAGATCAAAATGAGGAAGTTGCCTTAGGACATATTCCCTTATCCCCTGCGGGGTGGGGAGGTCCCAGAGGATCTTCTTTTTCTGAAGGAGAGGGAATAGAAGCTCTTTGAAGCGGCCGCCGCACGAGCATCGATTCGAACCTTGAATGGGGCGGCTTCGGTTCCTTTTGAAAGGAACCATTCTGTCCTGAAAGCATCTGGAGCATCGAAGCACGTTTTTCGCCCCTGACATCTTCCCC
>Ga0187770_10002167_pt1 | contig 10885 bp, 11 predicted proteins | sample 0116_SJ02_MP02_2_FD_133154 | JGI IMG/M metagenome (GOLD analysis project Ga0187770, IMG submission 133154) | Tropical peat soil microbial communities from peatlands in Department of Meta, Colombia - 0116_SJ02_MP02_20_MG | ecosystem: Environmental > Terrestrial > Soil > Wetlands > Peat | place...
CCGGGAAATAGGAATACTTTTTTTGAAAGTCGGGGCGGGCGTCTGTTGTCTGTTTTTCGGATGAAAGCGCGCTTGCGCGAACGCTTCGATCAACGCCCCGGTCTACCACACTTTTCAGCAACGACATGTCCGCGCCCGCGCAAAACCCCCGGCCGGCGCCAGTGAGAACGATCACCCGCACAAGATCGTCCCGCTCAGCTTCGCTGATCGCGGCACGCACCTCCTGCTCCATGACGGCGGTCCACGCGTTTAGTTTGTCGGGCCGATTGAGCGTGATCGTTGCGACGCGGTCGGCAACCTCGTAAATCGTTTCCTGGCTCGGCATGATGGGCGGGATTATATACAACTCGATTGAGTTAGTCGCTCTCGTCTTTTATCGACTCTCGCAATGCGGGAGATTTGTGCCCGGAGAAGCGCCCAGCGGAACTACAGTTTATTGAGGCCGTCGAGCGCGGCGACTTTATAGGCTTCGGCGAGAGTCGGATAGTTGAAGACCGTGTCGCGGAAGTATTCGATCGAGCCACCATGCGCGAGCACGGCTTGGCCGATGTGGACGATTTCGGTGGCGCGCTGGCCGATGATGTGAACGCCGAGCAGCTTTCGAGTGTTGCGGTCGAAGAGCATCTTTAGCATGCCGGATTCGTCGCCCAGCATCATGCTTTTGGCGAGCTCCGCGTATTTTGAAATCCCAACCTCGTACGGGACCTTCGCTGCGGTTAGCTTTTCTTCCGTCTGGCCGACCATCGAGATTTCGGGGATCGTGTAGATACCATAGGGAAAAAGCTCCGACATGTCCGAGCACGGTGCGCCAAACATGTGACTGCTCGCGAGGCGTCCCTGCTCCATCGAAGTGCTCGCGAGCGCGGGGAATCCGATTACGTCGCCAGCCGCGTAGATGTGGGGGACTGCCGTCTGGTAGCATTTGTTGACCGTGATTTTGCCCCGCCCGTCAGGCTGCAACCCCGCCGCTTCCAGACACAGCTGGTCGCCGTTCGCCTGGCGGCCGACGGCGTAAAGTAGAACGTCGCCCTGCACCTTCTTGCCGCTTTCGAGCTCTGCAAAGACGCGGCCGCGTTGATCGTCGTAGCCGACGCGCGTGACCTTTTCACCCAGCCGGAACGTAGCGCCCATCTGGCGGAGGTGGTACGCGAGCGCTTCGATGATCTCGCGGTCGACGAAATCGAGGAGCTGGGGCCGCTGGTCGATGAGAGTGACCTCGGACCCAAGCGCCGCCATGAACGAGGCGTATTCAAGACCTACGACGCCCGCACCGACCACGATCATTTCGCGCGGCAAGGTGGATACGCCGTTGAAGTCGTCGGTGTCGAAAATCCTTTTGCCGTCAAACGGGATTTCCGAGCTGCGCGCGGGGCGGGTCCCGCATGCGATCAGGACATTTTCACCATGCAGAGTCGTCTTTTCGCCCTCACCCTCGATGTCGATGGTGTGGGGATCGGCAAACTTCGCCAGCCCCTGATAGACAGTCACCCCGTTGCGCTTGAGCTGTGCGCGAATCACGTCCGTCTCGCGCGAAACGATACTCGTCACGCGAAACGAAAGATCCTGCAACGAAACGTCGCCGTTGCCGCGGTAGTTGCTTCCATAGAATGTCCGGACGGCGATGCCCGTTAGTTGAAAGATGGCTTCGCGTACGCTCTTGCTGGGAATGGTTCCTGTGTGGACGCACACGCCGCCGATCATCAATCGCCGGTCGATGACGGCGACCTTTTTACGAAGTTTGGCGGCGCAAATGGCGCCCTTCTGGCCGGCAGGGCCGCTTCCGATGACAATCAGATCGTAGCTTTGGTCGCTCATGCCTTAGTCTAGATACTCGTTTTGAAACTGCGGCAGGACGATAGCCTAGACACTGTCCGCCATAAATCTTACAGGAATATGAACGTCGCCGCGAAGGCGGAATTGGCGCACGCGACCGCGAAACCCACATTGGCGCTTTCGCAGCGTCGCCCTAAAGCCCCGCTGGATTCAGCCGAGAACGACCAAATCGATTTCGACGCGAACGTCGCGAGGCAGGCGCGCTGCTTCGACTGTCGAGCGGGCCGGTGGATTGGCCGGAAAGTAGCGGGCATACACTTCATTCATCGCCGCAAAATCGTTCATGTCCTTCAAATAGACGGTGGCTTTCACCGCCCGATCGAGTGACGAGCCGGCTGCTTCGACGATTCCTTTCAGGCTTTCAAGAACGCGCGTGGTCTGCCGCGCTACGTCGCCCTCCACGAGCTGACCGGTCACGGGATCGAGCGCAATCTGACCCGCCGTGAAGATGAATCCATTGGCTTTGATCGCCTGTGAATAAGGGCCGATCGCTTTCGGGGCTTTCTCGGTTGAGATCACTTCCTTCATGCCGCCTCCCTACAATAGTAAGAGTTCGAGTTTCACTCGCCGGTTTCCTGCCCGGCCGGGCCGAGCGGGTACCGGTCGCGAAAATCCTGTGGGATTCCCTTTTGATTGAGCCAGATGCGGAACATCTGGCCAAGGCTGCGGTTGGTCGATTGTTCAAGCGCAGAGCGCAACGCGTTGTAATCGACCTCCTGGCCACGCAGCAGCGCCACGAGCCGCGCCAATCCGCGCCGAACCTCTGTCTCTCCGCAGACATCTTCCAAGGCGACGTAAAAGAGCGGCGCTTTGGCGAGCGCAATGCGGCGGGGGCCGATCGGGTCGGTCAGCATAGTGAGGGCAAGGGGCATCTCGTCTGCGCGCGTGCGGGCGTCGTCGTAGCGGCGCAGATACTCGGTCACGCGGCCGCGACGCCCAGTTTCGCCGTTGCGGGCTTCATCGATCACGATCGTGGCGTATTCAGGCAGACCCTCGCCGATGCCAATCGATGCCTCCGAGCTGGGACGGAGTTCGTCGCCGAACCAATTGCGCGCGAGTGCGTGAGTGACGAGATCGAGAAATTTGCCGCTGTTGATGCCCAGGGCGAGTGCCTCGGGATTGACGATCGCTCCGCCAGGAAACGCGGTGGCTGCGGCTCCAACCTCAGCCGAAAATTGGCCTCGCAATTCCGGCGACTCGACGATACGTGGCGAAGTGATGTTCTTGTCGAGTGGACCGAAGTCAGTTTCGAGAGTGCTCCAAGCGGCGCCGGTTTGCGCGATCGCCGGAGCCGGATCGTCCTTCAGCGGCTGGAGCGTCCAGAACGCGGCGGAGCTAGAACGTGGATTCGCCAGTGTGACCGCGTAGCGACCCGCGACGACAAACGGCGGCAAATCATTCTTCGCCAGAACAAAGCGGTAATTCGTTTCGCCGCCGTCTTTCTTTTGCCCCTTCGGCGTGCCACGCGCCAACACGATAAAATCCGCAGGAACACGGATTGTGTAGCTTGCGAGATCGGGCGCGTTCGGATTCGGCGCAAGCAGGTGCTTCGGCGGCTCCAGTTCGGGGTACCAACCGCGAGACCCGAGGTGAAATTCATTGGCGCCGATGGTAACGCGCGAGCCGGAGTTTTGCGGATCGGCGAACGTATACTCGATCGACAGATTCCGAATCTGTTTCATCCCCCACGGAGAATCGAACGTGATGCGCAGAGCGTCGGGCTGCTCCGCGTGGTAATCGCCCGGAAGGTCGGCGACGGCGGCCGCGCGGCCATCGATCTCGACTCGCAGGTCCCTGCGGCCAAAATCCTTCTCGTTGGGAAAGTTTGCGTCCAGAAATGTAAGTTCGCCATTGCCCACGTTTTGAAGCTGGTATTGCGCGTGAATCTGCAACTGGTTGGGTGGCCCGGCAACAAAGCTGACCTCGTACGATTGTTTGAGAATCCGATATCCGGGCGCTATTGGAACCGCGCAAGAGTACCCGCAGAGCACAATGAGAAGCGGAATCAACGCAAAGCCAATCCAGCGCGGGAGCGAGCGATTCAAGATGGCAAGATTTTACCGGGAGCCGTCTGCTGGGCAAAGGTAGAAAAGCGGGGACAAAACTGCGGCCACAAGAGCGGAAAATACGGCAATGCCTAAGATCGCCCTGCGAAGTGACTCAAGATTTCTGCGTCACTGGCGCCCCTGCGGCGGAATGCCGTAATCGCGTTGGCCTGAGAATCGGGAACGCCCCGCCGGGCCAACTCCAGAAGCGTCGACTCACGCACGCCGACGTTTTTGAGTCCTGCGAGCGAAGCGCCCGACAAAACCGGCTGGTTCGCGGCTCGGTGACGCGCGACTTCGAGCACGATCGCATCAGAAAGCCCTGCGAGCCGCATTGCCTCAAACTCGCCTGCCGAAAGACCCAACTCGTCCATCCGTGCCAACTCGAGGATCGTGTTCTCGCTCATCTGCGCGCCGACCAATCCCGCGACGGCCTCTCCCGCATCGAACGGCCGCTTACGATCGCGAAAGATCTTGAACAACGCGATGCAGCTTGCGTCCGAGAAACCGCTTTCACGCGCAGCGGCGACTTCGGCAATCTCGGGAGTCGTAATGCTCATTGCTTTCAGCTGCTGAATCGAATCGTACGTCAAACCGGCGGCGTCGAGCGGCTTCGTATCAACGGGAGGAATCGAGTGGCAACCAGCCGCGAAAAGCGTCAGCCCAACGAACAGCGGCAGAGATACAGCCGACCGCCGTATGGAGACGCAGCGACCCGAACCACGGGCGAGATTGCGCGCCAAAACCGACCCCATAAAGTCATTCTACGCTTCGCAAACCATGTGAGAGGGGCGTGTGGCGCAAGAGGTATGAGCGCAGGACGGGACCTAGACGTTGTAAACCCGCTCGATGTCAAAGACGCCGGGGATGCGCTTGATGCCGGCGAGGATGTGTTCGAGCTGCTTGCGGTCGCGAACGTCGAGCGCGACTTCGATGCGGGCGCGGGTGTTGTCGTCGCCGCCGCTTTCAAACGTGCGAATATTCGCGCCGGTATCGCTGATGACGCTGGTGATCGCCGCGAGCATGCCCGGGCGGTCTTCGGTGAAGATGCGCAAGCGGACTGGAAATTCGGCCTGGGTTGAGCCGGCCCATTCGACAGGGATTCTGCGGTCAGCTTCGTAGAGCAGATTTTCCACGTTCGGACAATTCTTGCTGTGGACGGCGATTCCGCGGCCGCGCGTGACATAACCGATGATGTCGTCGCCGGGAATCGGGTTACAACACTTGGAGCGATAAACCATCAGATCGTCGTGACCTTTGACCAGGATTGTGGCCTCGTCCATGCCCGCCATGCGCTTGGGGACCGAGCCGGGCTTGGGCTGCTGCTCCTCAACAGGCAGAGGCTGGCCTGAGACTTTGGCCAGCACCTGACGCGCGGACCACTTGCCGTAGCCGAGGCCCGCGTAGAGATCGTCCACGCGCCCCGCTCCGTATTCCGAGGCGACGCGCTGCCATTCTTCCTGCGCGATTCTTTTCAGGTTGACGCCCACTTGCCGCGCTTCTTTTTCGAGCAGGCGGCGGCCCACATCGGTGGCTTCCTCGCGTTCATGCAGATTGATCCACTGGCGGATCTTACTGCGGGCGCGGGACGTGCGAACGAAAGAGAGCCAATCCCGCGAAGGCGTATGACCCTTTTGGGTGACGACTTCAACCACGTCGCCGTTGGCGAGCGCGTGGCGCAGAGGAACCATTTCGCCGTTCACCTTGGTGCCGGAACACTGATGGCCGACTTCCGTATGGATGGCGTAGGCGAAATCGACTGGCGTGGCGCCGCGCGGCAGGACGACCACGCGCCCCTTGGGCGTGAACGTATAAACCTCTTCCGGGTAGAGATCCACGCGGAGCGTCGAGAGGAACTCGCTCGGCTCCTGCATTTCCTGCACCCACTCGATCAAATGGCGCATCCAGACAATGCGCTGATCGTCCGCGGAAGAGGCAACCTCGGCCCCGCCCTTGTACTTCCAGTGAGCCGCGACGCCCTGGTCGGCGATGCGATGCATCTCCTGCGTGCGGATCTGCACCTCGAAGGGCTGACCGGCGTGAATCACCGTCGTGTGCAGCGACTGGTAGAGGTTGGGTCGCGGCATGGCGATGTAATCTTTGAAGCGTCCGGGCACGGGCCGCCAGATCTGATGGATTACGCCGAGGGCCGCATAGCAATTTTTCACCGTGTCGGTGATCACGCGCACGGCGAGCAGGTCGTAAATCTGGTCGAGATTGCGCTGCTGCTTTTGAATTTTCAGGTGCATCGAATAAAGGCGTTTGGTACGGCCCTGCACTTCCGCAGGGATACCGTTTTCGACCATCTTTTCCCGGATTGCGTCTTGAACTTCCTGAAGGAATTTGTCGAAGACTTTTTGCTTGGAGGCGACTTTCTTCTGCAATTCGAGAAACGACTCTGGCGCAAGGTAGCGGAAGGCGAGATCTTCGAGCTCGCCGCGGATCAAGCCCATGCCGAGCCGGTTGGCGACCGGGGCGTAGATGTCGAGCGTTTCGCGCGCAATTCGCTGCTGCCGCTCCGGCGCGAGATATTCGAGCGTGCGCATGTTGTGCAGACGGTCGGCAAGCTTCACCATGACGACGCGAACGTCGTTCACCATCGCGAGAAGCATCTTTCGGACGTTTTCGGCCTGCCGATCCTCGGGTGCGAGCAGGTCGAGTTTGCTGATTTTCGTCACGCCTTCGACGATGCGGCCGACATCGGGGCCGAACTGCTCGGAAATTTTCTCGATCGGAATCCGAGTATCTTCGACGACGTCGTGGAGCAAAGCGGCGCAAAGCGAGGTCACGTCCAGTTTCATGTCCGCGAGGACGTGCGCTACTTCGACAGGATGCGAAAGGTAAGGCTCGCCAGAGAGGCGCGTTTGCGACTTATGCTGTTCGGCAGCAAAATCGTAGGCACGACGCAGGAGTTCGAAATCGTCGCCGGGCCGGTTGCGGCGCACCTTATCGATCAGCTCGGCAAACCGCAAGTCGACCGAGCGCCGCGCAGCAAGGCTGGCGATGGGCTGACTAGCCGTGTCCATGCTCCATTATAAGCCCGTTGCCGGGCTGCCGCCCGCCTCGCGTCCCTTAGAGGCCACTTTTTTGCGCCGGCCTCGAACCGGCGGGACCAAGTGCTGGATTGACAACGGCGCTGAACGGCACTACCTTCGGCGAAGAGATTATGCAACGTCCCGGAGGCCGAGAAATCGTCACGAGGAGTGCAATTGCTTTCGCAGCCGTACTGGTCGCACTCGCAGGATTCTTCGGCGATCTTCGGGCTGCTCAACAACAGCCGAACAAGAAGAAACCGGCTCCCACCGCAGGCGCGCGACTCTACAAGGCGAACTGCGCGGTCTGCCATGGTAACGATGGCAAGGGAAACGGACCTCCGCCTGCGTCCTCGCCCTTCACGGAGCCGCCGCCCGATTTGACCACTCTTACTAAGCTCCACGAAGGTCAGTTTCCTGGTGCTTACATCGAATCCGTTCTGCGCAATGGAAAGCCAGCACCAGACCACGGGCCGGCGGAGATGCCTGTCTGGGGAACACTTTTCAAGGCTGAAAACCAATCTGACGAGGCTCAGGTGAGCGCGCGCATCAAGGAACTGACCACCTACCTCAAGTCCATCCAAGAAAAGTAAGAAGAGACGGGCGAGCGATTACGGCTTCCTACTGGCCCTTTTCAACCGGGTAGCCCTTCTCGATCCAGTCCGTGTTGAAGTTCGTCGGGATTGAGAGAACTTTCACATGCGTGAAACCCATCTGGCGCAACGCCGCGAACGCGGGGCGCACGTTCGGACACTTCACGAACGGGCAGCAGCCACAGTAGAGCACGATGTTCGCGTCACGCGGCGTGTCCTTTGCCCACTTGCGCAGGTCGTCGAGTCCTTCGGGTCTGGAGGTGGGGCCGTGAAACAGAGCTCCGGGGATATGCGCTCCATCGTAGAGGAACCGCGGCGCTACGCACGCCACGATCGGCTTGTCTTTGCTCGCGATTTCCTTCGCGAGTTCATCCGGCTGAATCGTTTGGGCAGCGGGAATTTCCTCAGCCGAAGACGGAGGTGTCGTCTGCTGCTGGGCCGCCGCGCGAACCGGCGCTGGTCTTAGCAGTGGGGCACCGAAAAAATACGCCGCCATCGCAAGAAAAGCAGTCAGGGCGGTGCCGATTACGCTGGCTACGAAACGCTGTTTCCCACTCTTTAGCATGGGCTGAATCTTCCCACAATCGCAGAAGCGTGGCGCGAAAAAAACGGCGGGCCTTAGGGGCCCGCCGGTGAAAGAACTGCGACAAGCTGGAAGCGCGGCTACGAGGTCGGAGTCAGGTTGGCCTTCTTCTGCTTGATCGCCTTAACCCGCTCGATAAGATCATCGGCTTGCTGGAGGTCCTGGTTGCGGGCCTCCGCGGTCGTCTCCATGTCCGCCTTCTGGCGGTACAGGAGATTCAGATACGCCATCGCGTCGTCGTATTCCGCGCGCAGCGTCTGCGCCTTCTGAAGATTGGTAATACCGTCGTCCACGATCGGGCCGTACTTATCTGCGAATCCCTTAGCGACTGCAGGAGGCAGCGGATCGCCTTCTTTGATCGGTTTTTTGGCTGTCTTGTTATAGTCGTCGCGCATGTCCTTATTCGCGCGGAACGCCAAAGACCAGTCGATCACGCCAACCCAGTAGTAGGGCTCGGGGTCGTCCGGCTTAATCTGAATGTGTTTCTCGTGGTAGGACTTCGATTCGTTGAGCTTTTCCGCGTCGTAGGGACTTCCACCCATGTTGTAGAGGATCGAGCCAATGCCGTCGATCGCCGAGAGATTGTTCGGATCGGCATCGAGAATGTTCTTGAATTCCGCGATGGCCTGCTCGCCGTTCCGAATGTTATCCGGGGAGGGAGCGCCCGGAATGTATTGGCTCGCGTACGCAGTGGCAAGATAGAGCTGCGCGTTGGTAAGGCTCGGATCGAGTTCCTTGGCCTCCTTGAAATACTCGATCGCCTGATCGAACTGGGCGTTCTTGTACGCATTGACGCCCTTATTCAGCCTGTCGCGCGCCTTCAATTTGTCGCAGCCCGCTCCCGCGGCGCACGCGGCCAGGACGATAGCCACGACAAACATTGTGTGGGGCTTACGCTGCATCCCTGCTCTCCTTAAGTAGTCGGTCGCTGCGGCTTCCCCAGGCAAGATGCCTGAACCGGCAGAGCGATCAATCGTCGAATCCGTGGTCCGGGCTACTGGCCTGCTTCGATCTTGGCGGTGATGAGCCCGACATGATCAATTCCCGCTCCGCGCATGATGTCGATCGCCCTGGCAACCTGCGAGAACGGGACCTCATCATCCCCCTTCACGAAGGCAACTTTGTCGGCGCGCTCTTTGAAAATATCAAACAGGCGGCTGCCCAGCATGTTCCAGTCACTGTCGTCCTGGTTGATCTTGAGCTTGTTCCCCTGCATGACCGAAACGACAATCGTCCGGTTATCGGGAGGCTGTTGCTTCTCGTTCGGCGGAGGAGGCTGAGGAACGATCGTCGGCAACCCCGTCGGGACGCGCGGCGTGATGACCATGAAGATGATGATCAGCACCAGCAGCACGTCGATCAGCGGAACAACGTTGGGTTCCGAAACCGGCCCCCCTTTACTTCCACCTACATCCATTCCCATGGGACAACTCCTTAATGCTCTGTATGGTCCGCCGTGCCGCTCGACTTAGTCACCGGGTGGCGGAGGCGGTGCACCCTTGGCCTGAATCTTCTCGGTCAACAAGCCGATATTCTCCACGCCGGCGGCGCGAACTTCATCGACCGCCTTGACCACATCGCCGTATTTCGCCCGCGCATCGGAGCGAACGTACACAGTCTTGTCGAGGCGGCCGGTGATCAGGTCTTTGACGTTGTCCGTGATTTGATCCAAGGTAATTTCCTTGTTGCCCGGACTCAGGAAGAGCCGGCCGTCGCGAGTGACCGCGACGATGATTGCGTCATCCCGGTCGGCATTCGGCATCTTGTCCGCGTTTTCGGCCTTGGCCATATCCACGGGAGCGCCGTGTTGCAACATCGGCGTAATCACCATGAAGATGATGAGCAACACCAGCATGATGTCCGCCATCGGGATGACGTTCGGGGCGGCCATTACCGGCGGCGCTTTGGGCTTGTACGCCATTGGTTACTTCTTTCCGCCCCGGCGAGTGATGAAATAGTTGATCAACTCCATCGAGGAGTTGTCCATCTCGACGTCGAAGGCTTCGACTCTGTTTGTGAAATAGTTGAAGGTCCACACGGCCGGAACCGCGACGAGCAAACCGAGCGCGGTCGTAACAAGGGCTTCCGCGATACCGCCGGCGACGGCCGAAAGACCAGTCACTTTCGAGCTCGAAATGCCTTTGAACGCGTTGATGATGCCCATCACGGTGCCGAACAAGCCGACGAATGGAGCTGTCGAGCCGATCGTCGCGAGACCGGAAAGGCCGCGCTTCATCTCAGCGTGCACGATCGCCACCGAGCGCTCGAGGCCGCGGCGCGCGGCTTCGATCACTTCTTCCTCGCTCACCTGTGCGGAGGCCGCCTGGAACTCCGAAAGGCCCGTGGCAACCACCTTGGCGATGTGGCTCTTTTTATTGCGCTCGGCGATCGAAATCGCTTCGTCGAGCTTGTTGTCCTTCAGCGCACCGGCCACCTGCTGGACGAAAATGCGCGACTGCTTCCGGGCGGCGCTGTACATGAGCGCCCGGTCGATCATGATGCCCACCGACCACGCCGACATGATGAACAAAATCGTGACCACAATCTTGGCCGGGATACCCATGTTGTGCCACATCGTGATCAGGTCCCAGCCGACCTCAGGGGCTTGATCCTGGAACATTGCCAGCAAGCTCACCAACATTGTCGCAACCATAGCTTTCGATCCTCCTCCATCATCGCCAATCGATCTCGGCAGCTGTCCTGCCGGTCGGAATTTCCTTCCCCATCCGTCCGGACCCGTGAACGGGTCCGGTCCTGCCTAGCCACCGAGTGTAAATACAACCTGAATCGTTGTGTCGA
>Ga0187770_10002168_pt1 | contig 10885 bp, 8 predicted proteins | sample 0116_SJ02_MP02_2_FD_133154 | JGI IMG/M metagenome (GOLD analysis project Ga0187770, IMG submission 133154) | Tropical peat soil microbial communities from peatlands in Department of Meta, Colombia - 0116_SJ02_MP02_20_MG | ecosystem: Environmental > Terrestrial > Soil > Wetlands > Peat | place...
GAGACGGGCAACGGGGGAGGCATATGGACGTATACGATTATGCGATGCAGATGGAGAGGGACGGGGAGAAATACTACAGGGACGCAGCAGCCCAATCCGCACACAAAGGCTTGAAGCAAATCTTCACCATGCTCGCGGATGCGGAAAAGACCCATTTCAACATATTCAAAAGCATGAAAGAGCATGAGCCAGCGAAGCTGCCTGAGGCCACCATCCTGAAGGACGTGAAGAACATCTTCGTGGCCATGAGACAGGAGAGGACCCTGGAAGGCATAAGCGATTCCCAGGTCGACCTGTACAGGAAAGCCCAGGACATCGAGAAGCAGAGCGAGGACTTCTACCTCGCCAAGGCGCCTCTGGCGGAAGACCCCGCCCAGAGGGAGACCTTCCTTCAGGTAGCCGGGGAAGAGCACAAGCACTATCTCCTTCTCGACCGGATCATAGAATTCGTCTCCAGGCCCGAGCAGTGGCTCGAAAACGCCGAATTCTACCACCTTGAAGAGTATTGATCGAAGGCTTCTTCAGGGCAAGCGCCTTTGAACCTTTTTCACTTCACACAAGATTGCAAAAGGTGCGTCGCGAACCAGACGACTCGTGCGCGGCGACTAGCCGAGAGAAGAGCATGAAGTATGATTTCGATCGGCCCGTGGAGCGGCGGGGCACCGACAGCCACAAATGGCAGAGGTACGGCGGGGACGTCATCCCCCTGTGGGTTGCGGACATGGACTTCGTCTCCCCCGAGCCCATCGTCGAAGCTCTACATCGCAGGGTTGATCACCGCATTTTCGGATACAGCAGGCCGGAGACGGACCTGGCAAGGGTCATCGAGGAAAGGCTCAAGCGGCTTTATGACTGGGAGGTCTCAGAAGAGGAGATCGTCTTCCTTCCCGGGGTGGTGCCGGGCTTGAGCCTTTCTTTTCTCGTGTGTACCCGGTCTGGTGATGGGGTCCTCGTTCAGCCTCCCGTCTATTTCCACTTCATCAACGATCCGGTGCTCCGGGGCCGAGTGCTCAACGACCCTCCCCTCGCTGCAAAGGGGGACACGTACGAGATCGATTTTGATGCCTTCGAAGCCTCTATCACGGGCCGCACGAAGATTTTCCTTCTCTGCAACCCCCACAACCCCGTGGGTCGCGTCTTTACGAGAGTGGAGCTGACCAGAATCGCAGAGATCTGCCAGCGCCACGGAGTCTTCATCTGCTCCGACGAGATCCATTGCGATCTCCTCTATCCCGGCCATCGGCATATCCCCATCGCCACCCTGGATCCGGAGGTCGCAAGCATCACCATCACCCTCATGGCCCCCAGCAAGACTTTCAACATAGCGGGCCTGGGAAGCGGCTTTGCCGTTATCAAGAACCCTGAGGTGCGGCGACTGTGGAACAGGGAGGGGCAGGGCCTCGTTCCCCACGTGAACATCATGGGCCACGTCGCGGCACTTGCCGCCTTCAGGGAAGGGGAGGAGTGGCTCGATCAGGTCCTCACCTATCTGGAAGGGAACAGGAATTTCCTCGCCCGATACGTTGAGGAGAGGCTTCCCGGCATCACGATGACGCGGATGGAGGCCACCTATCTGGCCTGGCTCGATTGCCGGCGCTCGGCCATCCCGGGGAACCCTTCTGCATATTTTCTGAAGGCAGCGAAGGTGGCACTCAACGACGGCGCAGAGTTCGGCAGGACAGGGGAGGGCTTCGTCAGGTTGAACTTCGCATGCCCGAGACGCGTCCTGGCCGAGGCCCTCGGGCGCATGGAGGAAGCTCTGCGTCGATTGTAAGCTGACCTTTGGAAGCTCGGGAAACATCATCTGCACCAGGCTTGGTTACCTGCAGCGGTCTTCTTACCCCAAAAATAGGGGGCCCAAATCTTTTTGTTGCAATGTATCCTCACCAAGTGGTAGTCAATGGTAGATAAAGCGGCGATGAAGGAGTAGAAAGATGGGCTATGGGAAAGGCCGGACCCCTGTTGGCGGCGAGCATGGCGTGGCGATAATAGGCGGGGGCGGCGCCGGCCTTGCCGCAGCGGCTGCCGCCGCGGAGGCGGGGGCGCGGGTCTTTCTGCTGGAAAAAAGAGCCGAACTTGGCGGCAATTCTGCGATGGCGGGCGGCATCTTCGCAGCCGAAAGCCCGGTTCAGAAGCGAATGATGATCGATGCCCGCAGAGATGTGCTTTTCAGGAAGGCCATGGACTACGCCCATTGGAAGACAGATCCCCTGATCGTCCATGCCTTCGTCTACAAATCGGGCGACACGATCAGGTGGCTCGAAGAGAAAGGAGTGAGGTTCGGCTGGATTCCCCCTCTCTATCCTAATCAGGAACCGCGTGTCTTGCATTGGCCCGAGGGCGGCGGAGCTGCCCTTATCAAGGCCCTTGTCAGGACCTGTACGGACCTGAGAGTCAGTCTGCTGAAGAAAGCGGCGGCAAAGAAGATAGTGGTCGGCGAAAGCGGAGCGGTGAAGGGTGTCCTGGCCGAAGGAGGGGAAGGGGAGTTCGAGATCAGGTCGAAGAGCGTCGTTGTCGCCACGGGCGGTTTCGGAGGAAACAGGGAGTTGTTGAAAAGATATGCCTCCCACTCTGAGAACAGGGTGCTCACGGCGCTTCCGCACCTTGGCGACGGCCTGTCCCTTGCGACGGAAGCAGGTGCGGCAACCGAGGGCCTCGGGTTGCTCCTGCTCAGCGGGCCAAGGGTCCCCGGCTCCTTCCTTCTCAGCGCAATCGCTGCCGAGCCGAGCCCGTTGATGGTGAACAAATTTGGCGTAAGGTTCAGCGATGAGAACATTCCCTGCCACTTCGAAAGGGGCAACACCGTGGACAGGCAGCCCGACAAGATCAGTTACGCCCTATTTGACGAAGCGATCAAGCATTACATCGTAGATGAAGGGCTGAAGCGGCCCGGATGGGGGTTGAAGCGCGAAGTCCTCTATTTTCAGCCGGGGATCGACATGGGGGCTCTGGAAAAGGAGCTCCGCTCGCAAGCGAAAAAGGGGTATGTCCGTATATCGGACTCGTGGGAGGATATCGCGGCTTGGATGGGCGCCGATCGCGAGACCCTGAGGGCCACCGTAGACGAATACAACCGGTTCTGCGATCAGGGAAGGGACGAAATGTTCGGCAAGGACCGGAACCTTCTCCTGCCTTTGCGCACCCCTCCGTACTATGCGCTGAGGTGCGGCTCGGGTTTCCTGGGCACGATCGGGGGAATCAAGATAAACCATTGTATGGAGGTGCTGAACAAGGCAGGGGAGCCTATTCCCGGTCTCTTCGCTGCAGGGGTGGACACGGGAGGGTGGCAGGGGGATACGTACGCCGGTAGGGACCTCGCAGGCAGCGCCTTTGGTTTTGCCATTAATTCCGGAAGAATAGCGGGCGAAAGGGCGGCTGCCTTTGACCGATCGAAAAAAGAAGAGCGCCATGAGCGCGAAAGGAGGGAATAGTCATGCCGGTGATCCTGGTGAATGTGCTCAAACAGCCGGATGTAAATAAGAAGAGGAAGCTCGTCGAAAGACTGACGGACGCGATGGTTGAGGTCTATGGGGCGCCCCGGGAAGCTGTTGTGGTGACAATCAAGGAGGATGAGCCGGAAAACGTCGGTATCGGGGGCGTGCTGGCCATGGACAAGGTGAAGTAGGCTTTGCTCTGACGGGCCATTTCGGGGGGTTTTGCCCGTAGAGAGCCTCATCCCTTTGCGAGAATGGCGGCTATCCGATCCCTTAGGGGCTGGCTCGACTCATCCGCTGCCTCAAGATCTATCTCGGAAGGGGAGCGTGCGCCGAGGCCCAGCTCCGCAGCCCGGGCGATCTGCTCCTGCCTGAAGACAGGCACTTTCATGATGGCGTCGTTGCTCCCCAGGGACTTGAGTATGGCCACCCCCACCGCGTCGATCGCTACCCTATCTACGGAGGCGAGAAAGACATCCCCCTTTGCCCGCTTTCCGGAGACCGGCCCACCGTCTGTGAAGGTGTCGATGCCGTCGAGCACCACGAGGGACGGCGCGAAAGGCACGTTGATCTCCGCGATCATCTTCCGTTGGTGGGGTGACGAGTGGAGCTCGTTCATGAACGAGAAGCCATGGCGGGAGGTGGGCACCGCGCCAACTGCCAGCTTGAGAGACATGGAAAAGATGCCGCCGTACTGGTGCGTCTTGAGACAGCACGTGGAGACGAGGCTTTCCGCTTCGATGATGGGCCGCGCGATGCGGAAGCCCCCCTTCCAGTGGCTCCCCGGGGGCTTTACGGGGACCCAGTCCTTCTCCGGAAGGCGGTCGAAATCGATTACTTTGACGTCCAGTCTTTCGAGGAGCTTCAGGACACCCTTCGCCTCCATTACCTCCCGCGTCGGAGGGAAGCTCCTGTCGCCGAGGCTGATGGACCTCGCGCCCATGGCCCAGACCTCGTTGACGAGGGCTTCCAGGGTGTCGTTATGGGTGGACCCAGGAACAAGGTCGGCGGTGTTGAAATTGGGTTTAATAAAGACGTCTTTCCCTTTGACCGGATTGATCCCGAGGGCCCTGATCGATCGCGCGACCCCAGCCTTACGCTCCTTAGTCTCTACCAGTGCAACGATGCTCATGAAACCTCCTCTCCCTATTCGTTCCGCCGGGCTGGAGCCGCCTCAGACCTGCCTGCTTCCGACTCCATGTCCTTGGGTCCCCTTCGGTTGCTATCCCTTCTCTAGCTGGATGGTCTCCACCCTGACCTTCGCAACCCCCTGCCTGTAAAAACCGAGCACCTTTGACGCATGTTCGCTCACATCGATAATGCGCTCCCCGGAGGCTGGGTTGCGGTCGCTCGGGAAGGGCCCCCGGTCATTCACCCTCAGGACGACCGACCTGCCGTTCTCCAGGTTCGTCACCTTCACGTGCGTCGGCAGGGGCAGGTATTTGTGGGCAGCAGTGAGCCCTTCCGGATCGAAGACCTCCCCGTTGGCTGTCATGGCATTGCGGCTATGCCGGGAGGTCTCGTACCCGTACCAGGAAGCGAGACCCGTCTCGTGATAGGTCTTTGCCTCCTCCACGGACATGGGGTAGTAGGTCTTGCCCTTCACCGTGTAAGGCGCGGTCTTCACCCGCCCCTCCCTGATCGCCTCCTTGGGAGCGATGCCGTCGATGGTCTCTATGTTGCTGTTCCTGAGGGGCCAGTCGAGAGGGGCCCTCACCACTTTGAAGGTGAAGTCCCCGATGCGGTAGACCAGTTTCGTCGTGCCCGCAGTCAGCTCGTATCCGCCCCTCACCACATAGGCGGCTGTCTGTACGGCGCCCTTGGTAACGTGGTAGGGAAGCGTCACTATCTCACATCCCGTGACGAGCAGGAAAAAGCCAGCCGCCGAAAGGGCCCTTGTAAGCGGTGTCTTCAATAGGGGTCCCATCGCGTCACATAGACTCTACTTCCTATCGGTCCCCTGATGCAAGACAAGGTTTTAGCGGGACACGGGAAGGCGTCCTGTGGTAGATCATTATCAACAGCATGGCCATAGCTCTGAAACTCTTAGCCACACCGGTTCTCATTGCCATCGCGACCCTTGCAGCCCGGCGGTACGGGCACGGACTCGGCGGATCGCTCGCCGGCCTGCCCCTCGTCTCAGGCCCCCTGTCCGTCTTTCTCGCCCTGGAGCAGGGGACGGATTTCGCCGCTCGCGCGGCTTTGTCGGGTCTGCTCGGGCTCGCGGCTGTCGCAGGCTTTTGTGCGGTTTATGCCCTTGCTGCGAGGATTGCCGAATGGCCCTGGGCCGCGCTCTCCGGCCTCGGCGCATACATCTTGTGCGCCTTGATCCTGGCGAGGCCCGATATGGGCCCGTTCCTTTCTCTTCTCCTCGTTTTGGCAGCAATCGTCGCGGCCCTGATCTTGGCCGGCCGTCCAGGCCCGGAATCGGCTCGACCCTTTCCGCCCTGGTGGGATATCCCTTTCCGGATGGCGGGAGCCGTTGCCATAGTGCTGGCCATCACGGGTTTTGCGCCTCATCTTGGGGCCCGGTGGAGCGGCCTTCTGTCGCAGTTCCCTGTCTTCGCTTCGGTAATGGCTGTCTTTTCCCACTGGCAGGGCGGTCCGGCGGCTGCCCGTCGCCTGCTGGCAGGCATCGTCACCGGCTCATCTTCCTCAGCCTGTTTCCTCCTCTTTGTAGGCCTGACAATCCGCCACCACACCCTTCCCTGGACGTACGGGGTAGGCGCGGCCATTGCTTTTGCCGTGGGTTGGCTCTGCCTTCCCGTACTCCGGGCCACGTGACTAAAGGCCTCCCTTTCTTTTGCCATATGCCAGTGATGACAGAATGACTGGCTCCATAGTTTTGTGCTATTCTCGTGGAAATTCAAGAAAGGTGTGCACCTTTTGGGAGGCATGAACGATGGGCTATGAACGGCGTCTTCTGCGCGTCAACTTGAGCCGGCGGACCACGGCGATCGAGACGATTCCGCCCGGGCTCTGCGAACTCTTCGTTGGGGGGAGGGGCTTGGGCGCTGCCATGCTGTACGCAGCGCAGCCGGCCCACGTTGATCCTCTTGGAGAGGAGAACAGGATCATTTTCTTGGCCGGTCCCCTCGCAGGCACCGCGGCGCAGTCGGCTTCTCGTTGGATGGTGTGTACAAAGAGTCCCCTTACCGGCGGATACGCACGCTCTGTGGGAGGGGCGGATTTCGCGGCCTGGCTCCGCTTTGCCGGCTACGATTCCGTGATAGTGGAAGGCAAGTCGGAAGAGCCTGCCTATATCCACCTCACCCCTCAAGGGTGCGAGATCCTCGATGCAGAGGACCTCTGGGGCAAGGATACGGTCAAGACCCAGGAGATGCTCACTGAGACCCACGGTGACAAGACGCGGGTCGCCTGCATCGGGCCGGGGGGAGAGAGGCTCGTACGGTATGCGGCGATCGTGAGCGGCAGAAGGACGGCGAGTCGCTGCGGCGTGGGCGCGGTCATGGGGTCGAAGAATCTGAAGGCCCTCGCGATCACCGCAGGGCGCAGCGTGCGGGTCTTCGATCCCGAGGGGTTCAAGAAGCTTGCCGCGGAACAGGGGCGCCTTTTTCGGGAGAGCGGCCAGTTCAAGGAGCACAAGGAATGGGGCACCACTGCCACCCAGAACGTGACCAACTCCCTGGGCATCTTCCCGACGCACAATTTCAGGTACGGCCAACTGAAGGACTGTGAGCGGATCTATGGCGAGGAATACCGTAAGCTGAGGACGGGCGATTTTGGCTGCTACAACTGCTCAGCCCAATGCGGCAAGGCCCACCGCGTGACGACCGGGCCCTATGCCGGCGCTTACAGCGAGGGACCGGAGTACGAATCCATATGGGCCTTCACGGCTCCCATAGACAGCATATCCATTGAAGCGAGCATACGGGCCGACCAGCTCTGCGACGATCTCGGCATAGACACGATCAGCGCGGGAAACTGCGTGGCCTTCGCATACGAGCTGTACGAACGCGGTATTATCGACCGCAGCGACACGGATGGCATCGAGCTTGTTTACGGAGACCATCAGACCATGGTGAAGCTCATCAGGAAGATCGGGCTCAGGGAGGGGTTCGGCAGCATCCTCGCCGAGGGCACGGTAAGAGCATCCCGCGACATCGGAAGGGGGGCCGAAGCATATGCCATCCATGCCAAGGGCATGGAGCTGCCCGCCTACGAACCGAGGGGCGCCAAGTCACAAGGCTTCAACTACGCGACCTCAAACATCGGGGGGAGCCACTGTTACGGCTACGCGGCGCAGGAGGTCTTCGGGGTGCCTTTCCCGAGGCCCATCAACCGGTTCGAGGAGGCGAAGAACGCGGACATCGTCATCGGAAACCAGGATAGCGCTGCCACGGGCGAAGTAGGCATCATCTGCAACTTCTCGAGGGGCTGGGGATGGTTCCCGGCCAACTTTGGCGGGCTCTTGGCCGCGGCAACGGGGATAGAGGCCTCTGCCGACCCGGTCTTTCTCAGGAAACTGGGGGAGAGGATCGTAAACGTCGAGCGGGCCTTCAACGTGCGCGAGGGTTTCGGGCGGGCTGACGACAGGCTGCCTTCGCGCATCCTCAACGAGCCGCTCCACACCCTCGGCGCGCCCGGAGAGGGCGAGATCGTGAGAGAGATGGAGGAATTCCTCGACCGCTACTACGAGCTGCGCGGCTGGACCGGCAACGGAGCCCCGACCCCGGGGAAACTCACAGAGCTGGGGCTCACAGAGCTGACAAAAAACATGCCCGCAAAGGACTGATACGGGCGCGCAGGAGAGCTGATCTTTAGAATGGCCGTCCTGAAACCAGGCGGGGGGCCTTGGCAGTGAGGCGCCCCTTTCCAGGGACCATGAAAGCGTGTACAAGAGGACCTGGGTGAGGGATAATAGAGACCGGGGCCGCATTAGTATCACCCTTCGTTTCTTGCTGCCCTTAGGCAATGCCATACCAGTATTCCCGGAGGAACCACATGATCGACATGTTACGAACGAGGCGCAGCATCAGGAAATATGAGAAGAAACCCCTTGACAAGGGGTCTATCGACGTTATGAAGGAGGCCCTGCTCAGAAGCCCCTCTTCCCGGGGCATCAATCCCTGGACCTTCGTGTTCGTGGACAATCCGAACGTCGTGGAAAGGCTCTCCCGCTCAAAGGAGCACGGGTCAGCTTTTCTCAGAGGCGCGCCGCTGGCCATCGTTGTGTGCGGAGACGAGACAAAATCGGATGTATGGGTGGAGGATTGCTCCATCGCGTCCATCGTGGCGCACCTCACCGCCCATTCCCTGGGACTGGGAAGCTGCTGGGTCCAGATCAGAAACAGGCAGCACTCTCCAGGGAGGACCGCGGAAGACTACATTCAGGAGCTTCTCGGGCTCCCGAAGCACCTCCGGGTAGAGGCGATCGTCGCAGTGGGCTTCCCCGGCGAGAGCAAGAGGCCCGTGCCGGTCGAGCAACTCGACTACGGGAGGATAAGGCGCAACAATTATTGAAGGGAAGGGCGCGAAAGGCCTCTTTCAAAAGCCTTTCGCGCCCGGCTGCAACTCTTTTCGCTATCCCCGAGGGGGCGACCAGGCGGCAAGGTGCTTCAGGTAGTGCCACCTTCTATCCACGGCGGCCTGGGCGCGCTTCATCAGATCTGCCGCGGCCTCCGGGTTGCTCCTCTGGAGCGACTTGAAGCGGTTTTCCTTGTAGGCGTACTCCTCGTAAGAGATGTTCGGGTCCGGGCTGTCGACCACAAAGGGATTCTTTCCCTCTGCCTCGAGCCTCGGATTGTAGCGAAAGAGGGGCCAGTGGCCGGAGGCTACTGCCTTCCTCTGAACCTCCACACCCTTGGCCATGTCGGGGATGCCCTGGTTGATGCAGGTCGAGTAGGCGACGATCAGGGAGGGGCCGTGGAAAGACTCAGCCTCGCTCATGGCCCTCACCGTCTGCGCCGGGTTCGCGCCAAAGGCTACGTGCGCCACGTAGACGTTGCCGTACGGCACCATCATGGCGGCGATGTTCTTCTTGGGCGTCCTCTTGCCCGCTGCCGCAAACTGGGCAGTTGCGCCGAGGGGCGTGGATTTCGACATCTGGCCGCCCGTATTCGAATAGACCTCCGTATCGAGGATGAGCAGGTTGACGTTCTCCCCTGATGCCATAACCTGATCGACCCCGCCGTAGCCAATGTCATAACCCCATCCATCGCCGCCGATGCCCCAGACGCTCTTGACCACGAGGTAGTCGGCGAGGAAGAAGAGGCTCTTCGCATCCTGAGATCCGTCGGCAGCGAGCACCTTTTTCAGCTCCTCGACGCGGCCGCGCTGGGCCTCGATGCCCGCCTGGGTTGACTGGTCAGCGCGGAGCAGGGCATCGATGAGGCTCTGGCTTTCGGCATAAAGGGGGCCTGCTGCCAGGCGCATGAGGATCTCGATCGCCTGGGCGTTGAACTTGTCGACCGTCTGCCTCATGCCAAAGGCGAACTCCGCCGCGTCCTCAAACAGGGAATTCGACCATGTAGGTCCTCGGCCATCCGCCCTTTTCGCATAGGGCGTGGTTGGCAGATTCCCCCCGTAGATGGAGGAGCAGCCTGTGGCATTGCCGATGTACAAACGGTCCCCGAACAGTTGGGTAAGGAGCTTGAGGTAAGGCGTTTCGCCGCACCCCGAGCACGCACCATTGTACTCGAAGAGGGGCTTCACGAACTGGCTTCCCTTGACCGTGGTCAGGCTGTAGAGGGAGGGGTCTGTCTCGGGCAAGCCGAGGAAGAACCCGTAGTTCTCCGCCTCCTGCTGCCGCAGCGGCTCTTGAAGCCTCATGTTGATTGCTTTGAAATTAGGGACTTTGTTGCCCTCTGCATCTTTCTTCTGGGCAGGGCACGCGTAGACGCAAGACCCGCAACCCGTGCAGTCCTCTGGCGCCACCTGGACGGTGAACCGCAGGCCCTTCATCTCTTTGCCCTTTGCCTCAGCGGACTTGAAGGAAGCGGGCGCTTTTGCCAGGAGTCCCGGCTCGAACGCCTTTATCCGGATCGTGGCATGGGGGCAGACAAAGGAGCACGTGCCGCACTGGATGCAGACGTCAGGCTCCCACACGGGGATGTGGACGCCGATATTGCGCTTCTCATACTGGGTCGTGCCAGTGGGCCACGTGCCGTCCACCGGGATCGCCGACACGGGCAGCGAATCGCCCTTTCCTTCGATCATCATGGCGGTTACGTTCCGCACGAATTCCGGCGCATCCGCAGGGACCGCAGGCCTCATGTCCGTTGCTGACGTGACTTTTGCCGGCACCGGCACCCCGGCGATGTTCTTGAGGGCTGTGTCGACTGCGGCATAGTTCATCTGGAGCACTTCCTCGCCCTTCTTTCCGTATGTCTTGGTGATCTCTTTTTTGATCGCCTTTACCGCTTCCTCCACGGGGATGATCCCCGAGATCACGAAGAAGGCCGTCTGCATGATCATGTTGATGCGCGCGC
>Ga0187770_10002170_pt1 | contig 10881 bp, 9 predicted proteins | sample 0116_SJ02_MP02_2_FD_133154 | JGI IMG/M metagenome (GOLD analysis project Ga0187770, IMG submission 133154) | Tropical peat soil microbial communities from peatlands in Department of Meta, Colombia - 0116_SJ02_MP02_20_MG | ecosystem: Environmental > Terrestrial > Soil > Wetlands > Peat | place...
AGCCAACCAGGATGTTGGATTCGCACCGGACTGAATGCCTTCCCACATAATGCTCGACATCTCCTGCTTCTTCTGGGTTACAGGCTCCGGAGACGTGACCGAGGGAAGCTGAGTGGGATCTCTGAGATGGCTTCCCGAAAGCAGTATGTTGTGCCGGTGCGACATGGTCTGTGAGCCGCATCACAGTGGCATGTGGCAACGCCCCAGACCTCTTACAAAAAGAATTCCATTTCTGCTCCGCGCCGCCATGGCTAGTGGTTGCTGGCAATGTCCGTTGCCGAACTTAAGCGCAAATCACGGCTTCGCGTGCGCCGCATCACAGACTGCTCTCGGCGTGTGGAAGCATATTTTGACAGTGCTCTTATTCAACCCGTCATCCTTCTAACCCCTCTTAGGGAGAACCGGCGGAGAATCGGCATGGAATGGCAATCCGAACAACCTTTCGACAGCATAGAAAGCACCTACGATTTTTTTCGGATCTTGTCGGACGCTGTCGCTGAAGCCAAGTGTGAACTTGAAGGACAGATCCAGATAGAATCGAAATCAAAATCCTCGCGCCGCCTGGACGCATTGCGAGTCGCAGCCTACAGTCTGCAAAAGCTGGAGTTGCACATCAGCTACAGCCGTCGCATCCTCAATGATCTTCGTTCCCTGCGCCGGCTCTTGTTTGAGGAACGAGCAGCTTCGAAAGCCGCCATTGCGTCGAAGCCAGTCGCACCCCCGGCGCCGGAAATCCCGGCAACGTCGTTGCACGTCGTGACGGCGCAGGTCGCCCGTGTGCGCGGCAAGAATGGCGACGTGGTTGCGGCTTGATCGCAGGCGGCAATCGGAAGGTGTTGTCGATCTACCCCTGCTGTGGGGGGATGAGGCGTTCCGCTATGCGGATGGCTTTCTCATGCAGGTCCCACGAGTAGATTGCTTTGCGGCACCCCTCACGGGCCATGCTGGTGCTCAACTGCCTCTCGGCTTCGTCAAACGTGCTTTCCGCGTCAATGTGCGCGCGGAAGGCTTCGTCATCCGCATGCTTCACCTGCTTGACCGCATTCGGAATTTCGGCGTCCGGCTTTTCCCGGCTGGCATTCTGCGCCAGGGCACCATAGGCGGCTCTCAGCTCGTCCGGCCACAGGAGTTTCATCTCCTTCGACAATTGATCCAAGGCGTCGTTGGCGCGGTCCGCGGTCTTGCGCACCCGTTTCTTTTCCTTCAGCCACTTCATGACCGACCATTCCAGGGCTTCGGCCATCAAAGCCTTGGCTTCCTCGACCTCGGGCAGCTTCCGCACCGCACACCCCTCCTCCGGGAAAATAAAGGTAATCCGCTGTCGCCAGCAAGTCTACGGGATGGGGAGTGCGAAGCCAACGCCTCACCTGCCGCCGACACCGACCAGCAGAAAGATGGATTTGATTTCGACTTCGTCGTAATTGGCTCCGGTTTCGGCGGCAGTGTGGCTGCCCACCGGCTGGCGGAGAAGGGCTATCGTGTTGCCGTCATGGAGATGGGGCGGCGTTGGAGGGCGGAGGATTTCCCGCACACGAGCTGGTCGGTCCATCGCTGGTTCTGGCGGCCGAAGCTGGGATTGCGCGGGTTTTTCAACATGCGTTTCTTTCGCCGCGCCGTTATCTTCCACGGGTGCGCCGTGGGCGGCGGCTCCATCACCTATGCCAACACATTGCTGCGGCCCCCGGACAAAATCTGGGACATGGGATCGTGGGCCGGACTGGCGGATTGGAAATCCGAAATGCCGCAGCATTACCAGATCGCCTCCCGCATGCTGGGCGTGGTCGAGAACCGCATTATGGGCCCCGCCGATAATCTATTGAAGCACGCGGCTCAATCACTGGGCATCGGACACACTTTCTATCCCACCAGTGTGGCTGTCTTCCAGCCGGCGGAGGGAGAGCAGGGCGGTAAGACCCTCCCGGATCCCTACTTTGGCGGAGCAGGACCCGAGCGCACCACCTGTATCGCCTGCGGCGGCTGCATGATGGGTTGCCGCTACGGGTCCAAAAACACCCTGGACCAGAACTACCTCTACCTGGCCGAAAAACACGGTGCGCGGGTGTTCCCGGAAACCAAGGTGGTGGGTGTCCGGCCGCTGGAGGGCGCGGCCGATGGGAGCGCCGGCTACGAAGTACGCACCGTGTGCTCGACGGCGTGGATACGCCGCAACCGCCAGCGGTTCACCTGCCGGGGCATCGTCTTTGCCGCTTCTGCGCTGGGGACCATGGAACTGCTATTCAAACTGAAGGAGAACGGCTCATTGCCGGCGATCAGTGATCAGCTCGGCAAATTCGTTCGTACCAATTCCGAGTCGCTGCTCGGGCTGCGGATTCCAGGCTATACCGAGGACTTGTCGAAAGGTATCGCCATCGGGTGCGGCATCTACATCGATGAGCATACGCACGTGGAACCCGTACGCTACCCGAGCGGCTCGGACACGATGATGTTCCTCACCACGCCGCTGACCGGAGGGCGCCCCGGCCCGATACGCATTGCCCTTTGGATGAAGAATATGGTCGTCTCCCTGCTGCGACACCCGCTTAAGACGCTGCGGCTGCTCGAACCCTGGGGCTGGGCGCGGGAAAGCGTAATCCTGCTCTGCATGCAGGCACTGGAAGGCCACATTGATATGAGATGGGAGCGCCCGTGGTTCTGGCCCTTCCGGAAGTGTCTCGTCAGCCGCGGCGAAAGGATCCCGACCTTCATCCCGCAAGCCAACCGTTTTGCCGAACAGCTCGCGCAGCTTACCGGCGGGACCGCCATGAGCATGCTGCCGGAGATCCTGTTCAACGTGCCCGGCACCGCCCACTGCGTCGGAGGCTGCATCATGGCCCATTCGCGCGATCAGGGCGTCGTAGACCACGGCGGCCGCGCGTTTGGCTACAAGAATATGTACGTGTGTGACGGGTCCGTGGTGGCCGCCAATCTCGGCGTCAACCCCAGCCTGACGATTACCGCCTTGGCCGAGCGGGCCGTGAGTTTCATTCCTCCCGCGCAATGGACGACATGGGACGACGGCGCAGAGCAGGGCCGGGATCTATCCTCAGACCTCAGCGAGACCACGTCACCGGGGTAAGGCCTTGATCGGCGCGGCTTCAACGCCTTGCTTTGCGGTGCTTTCGCCGGCCTGCAGGCTTCTTCAGGCGCGCTTCCAATTCCGCGACTCGCTTGCGCAGGGCGTTGTTATCCTCCTTGCCACCCTCCGTGGAGCTCGTCGCCATTGGAAGCGGAGGCAGAACGGCGGAACGAACCTCACTCAACCCGCTCTGCAGGGACTCCCGTACCTTCTTGTAGGCGCTGAAGGCGGAATTCAAGTACCACATCACGAACTCCCGCCCGACCCGGTCGGAGGCGACAATGAGCTGGCGGAGCAACTCGAGCGGCAGGCCGGTAGGGCCTTCTTTGGCATCCTCCACAACGATCTGCGTGAGCGTCACCCGCGTGAGGTCCTGGCCGGTCTTGGCATCCACGACCCGCACCTCTTTGCCGTTGCGGATCAAAGTGGCGATTTCTTCCAAGTTGATGTACTGGCTCGTGGAGGTATCGTAGAGCCTGCGATTTCCGTACTTTTTGATGATGACGGCGTCGCTTTTCACCCGGGCCTGCCCCCCTATGACGCAGTGCAATAAAAATTACTTTATCTATTGACATCGTTCCTGTAAAGGGCTACATTTTTCCTGATGCTGCGATGCAGCAACGGAGGCCTATCATGCCAAGAAATAGCAAGTCCGGCCCCGCCACTCACCACCCGTCTTCTTTCCTAACCCTGGTGTCCGGCTGGGTGCAGCAGGGCGTCGAAAACGTCTTTGCTACCGAGCGCGTCGTCGTTGACCTGGCCATGCGGAAAAGTGCCGACGCGATGAAGAGCCTGCGGGAAGGGGTGTCGGCCCCAGAGCATTCCCCGGTGGCAATTCTGACCGAACTAACCGTGGAGGGCACCTCCAGTTTCATTGAGGCGCAGCGCATTCTACTCAACCTGGCGCAGCATGAGAACGATATCGTTATGGGCGGCGTGAAGGAACGCGTCTCCGCTTCCGTTCCCGCCACTGCCACCACCGACCTGGTGCGGCGGACCATCGACACCTTCATCGACATGCACCGGGAGTTCCTCAAAATCACCAGCAAGCAGACCCAGGACTGGCTGGAGCAAGCCGGAAAGGGCAAATACGGCGGTACGCACGCTGCTGATCTTGCCCGCGAAGCCCTGGGGAACTTCGTCGATGCCCAGAAGAAGTTTCTCGATGTGATCGCGCAGGAGACCACGCATCTGACCGCCGGCAGATCCGAGCACGCCGCCAAGGCGGTTAAGAAGACCGAACTCACAAAGCTCGCGCGCGACGCCAGCAATGCTTTTGTCGAGATGCAGAAGAAGCTGCTCGACATTGCCGGCCAACAGATGAACGTCAACCTCAAGGCGGCAACCCGGACCCTGGAAGTGATCAAGCCGTTCCGGCTGCTGCCCATGGCCAATATAACCGGCGAGGGCGTAAAGAGGTTCGTGGACGCCGAAAAGGCTATGATTGCCTCTATGATCAAGCCTCGCGAGGCTGCGGACCGGGTATCGAAACGCCAGGCGAAGCGCGCCCCCCGTCCGCGGAAGGCGGCAACACCACATGCTACGCACGCTGTCGCCTGATGTTCAGCGCGGTTGAGGGCGTCGCGGCGAGCTTGCCGCAACATGGATCGAGAAACGTGCCGTTGCCGGCACAACGGCACGTCTCCTCGAGCGTGTAGCGCCCAAAGCTCACTGCAGCCTGCCACCCAACCCATTTGGACCGTTACCATCGTAACCTGCGACGGAGGGCGCGTTACTTTCATCGTCGTGTGAGCAACAAATAGCAGTGGAACTGAATCACAGGCTGCGTAATACTGAGTTGGAGCACCCGTCTCTATGGCGCCACGGCAACCCAGTAACCACCGCCCCGAAAGAGAGGCGGACATCCCCATCTGGAAAGAAGCGTTGTTCGGCGCCGAACTCGTTCTGTTGCATGCCTCGCCTGTCTATTACGGTTTGGGGGTGCCCCGCGGTGACGGCTCCGCCGTCGTGCTCATCCCCGGGTTCCTCGGTAGTGACCTTTATATGGCCCACCTGAGTGCCTGGCTTTCCCGTGTGGGCTACCGCCCTTATCTCTCCGGGATCCAGCTGAATGCTGAATGTCCAAACCTGCTCATCAAGTACCGGCTCGCCGAGATCATGGAGAAAGCGCTCCGTGAGACGCGGCGGAAGATCCACCTGATCGGACACAGTCTGGGCGGCATGATGGCGCGCTCCATTGCCACGCAGCAGCCCGGCGATGTCGCCTCCGTCACAACCCTGGCGGCGCCATTCCGCGGCAAGGTGCTCCACCGCAGTGTGATGCAGGCGACTAAGCTGGTGCGCGAACAAGTGATCAAGGAGCATGGTAAGGACGTTCTACCCGAGTGCTATACGGCACGGTGTACCTGTGAGTTCGTCAACAACCTGGAGTGCAAGATGGCCCCGCCGGTGATGCAGACCGCGATTTACACCCGCGATGATGGCTTGGTGGATTGGCGATATTGCCGAACGGGTGACCCCACCAGCGATTTTGAAGTCGCGGGCACGCACATCGGGCTGGTTTTCAATCCTATGGTCTACAGCATCGTGGCTGCCCGCCTGGCGCAGGCACAAGTACCGCGTTAGCCGGCGTCCAACTTCCCACGAACTCTCTGCCGTCTTCAGCGCGCCAGCGGAGCGCTCTTTGCCGAGGCAATGGCAGCCGGAGACCGCGACAGAAGCCGGTTTACGATCGTCTGTTCGCCTTTGATCCACAGCCGGCTGCTGTAGAGGAGCGCGCTGCATTGCACTGTGATCCAGTCGGTAGAGGTGAGCGGCGAGGCAATGGCGGCGCGGTCGGTCAGCCAGCGGCGCGCGATGTGCCGTGCCATGACCACGCCCATCGAGGCGCCGTCCCCGCCGATGTCCTCCAGGATGCCGTCCAACGTGAACAGGACCTTCGAAAGCATGATCAGCGGAGCGGGGAAGCGTACTCCCTGAAACGCTACATCCTCCAGCATCCGCATGGCATCGGTGGTGCTCGGCAAACGAGTCAGCGGCAGGGCGTCCACAAAACGGCGCACGCGGTCACGAATTACCTCTGCCTTTCGTGAACCACGCCGGCCGGGTCGCTCTGCCATTGCCGTGATCGCGTCCGCAGCGCCCACAGGATCCCGGAGTGCAACCATCAGGAAAAGCAGCGCGAGCTGGCGGCGCTGTCCGCGGCTCAGGTGCTCGCGCAGGGCCCAATCAATGATGATCAATTCCCCCGTACGGCCGTTATAGAGCAGGTTGCCGGCGTGAGGGTCGGCATGGAAAAGAGAACGCTCGGTGGGCGCGAAGAGTGGGACAGCAACCAGGGCTTCCACCAGTTTTTCAGCTACCGCCCGGCGGCGCCCCGCAGGCATCCGGGCTGCCGCATCCGTCACCTTGGCCCCGGTTTCTTCCGTCATCGCAGTGATGGTGTCAGTACAAAGGGGCCGGATTACGCCGGGAACACGAATCCCGCGTACATGCTTGTAGAGCGCCCCCGCTTCCAGCAGCGTTTTTTGCTCGCGGGGGAAGTCCACTTCGTGCTGAAGCAGCCGCCGGACCTTCTTAAAGGTATCCGGGATGGCACGCGCACCGGATCCATACTCGCGGTACCGGCGCCCGAAGTGCTGCGCCAGTCCCTGCAGCAACTCCATATCCTCGGCAAAGTACAGGGGAATGTGCGGCTTCAGGACCTTGAAGACGCCCCGCTCCCGCGTAGCGCTGTGGGGATTGAGCCAGGTAAAGCAGATGACTGCGCTCACGCTGGCCTCCGACAGGAGCTTGGGTTTGATCTCGACCGCGCAGCGTTCCAGTTTCGGGCCCAGCTGCTGGCGAATGATCCCCTCCACACCGGCCGCGTCCACGTCGTGGATGCCGTTTTCCAGTTCCACCAGCGCCTTGCGCAGGGCAGGACGGAGGTGCCGGTTGCGCGCCAGCACTTGTCCAAGTTTTTGCAGGCCGGGGACCTTGGCAATCAGCTGCAGCAGGCGCGTCTCCGGGCGGGCATTGGGCGGCAGTTCAATTTGCTCCAGCAGCTTGACCGCCAGCCGCGCGTTCGAGAAATGTTCGGCCACAAACAGCATGGCTTCCCGCACCGGCTGTCGCCATACCGTATACGGCTCCGGAACCAAGTGCTCGACGGGAATCAGGTAATCGACGATCCAGCGGCCCATCGTCGCCCGCACAGTGCGTCCTGTCTCACTCTCCAGCGCCGCCTGGATGGCCGCAACCTGCTCCGCGCGCGTGGCGTTTGCCGGCACCAGACTGCGAAACGCCTGCTGTAATTGCTCGGGATCCAGACCGCGCAGATATTCCTCGAAGAGAGATGGGTCTGGCATAGAAAATCCGGATGGGCCGCTCCTTAGGCCACCATTAGCAATGTTAGACCTTCTCTCCCGCAGATGCGGATCGAGCGCCGGAAATGGTGCGCTCGGCATTGCCATATAGGGCCTCGATGTGCATCCGATACCGTTGTTCCACCGCCCGGCGCCGCATCTTCATCGAGGCCGTGAGCTGGCCGTCGGCGATGGTGAACTCGTCCGGCACCACCAAGAAGTTCTTGATGGTCTCGTACTGGGCGAGAGTCTGGTTGACCTCGGCGACAATCCCCTCATACAGGGCCTGCACCGTGGGATGCGCTACGAGTTGCTGCCGGTTCGCGTAGCTTATCTGCTGGGCTCGTGCCCACTCTTCCAATGCCGAGAATTCCGGCGCAATTACCGCCGATACAAATTTTCGGCCCTCCGCGAATACCGCGGCATACGCCACCACGGGGCTGCTGGTCAACGCCAATTCGATCGGCTGCGGAGTAACGAATTTGCCGCCCGAAGTCTTCTGCAAATCTTTTTTGCGATCGGTGATGGTCAGGAAGCCATCGGCGTCCAGATGGCCGATGTCGCCAGTCTTAAACCATCCATCCTCAAAGACGCTGCGTGTCTCCTCCGGCTTGTTCCAGTAGCCTTTGAACACCGAAGGCCCCCGAACCAGGATCTCTCCATCCGGGGCGATCCTGCATTCCACGTTCGAAAGCACCTTGCCCACGGTTCCCAGCCGGTGTTGCCTGGGATTGTTAATGGCGATAACGGGAGAGGTTTCGGTCAGGCCGTAGCCTTCATGGATGCGGATGCCGACGTCGGCGAACCACCCGGCCAGGTCCCGCCCTAGAGCCGCGCCCCCGGCCACGAAGATCTGCACCCGTCCTCCCAACCCCGCACGAATCTTCGAGTAAAGCAGCGAACTGGCCAACTTCCATCTGAGGGACTTGGGCTGTTCGCCGGCGAGAATTTCATCCCGGTGGGCATGGCCGACACGCAGCGCCCAATCGTAGACCGTCCGCTTGAAGCCCTTGGCGGTTTCACGGCGGACCTTGTCGCGGAGCTTTTCGTACACCCGCGGAACCCCGACGAAGATAGTGGGGCGAACCTCCGTGAGGTACTGCGGCATCAGCGTGAAACCAGGACAATAGGCGATGGTTACGCCACACGAGAAGAGCACGTAGTCGAGGTGACGCGCCGTCACATGCGATAGCGGCAAGAAAGAAATGCCTACCTGGCCGGGGGCAAGATCGAAGTAGTCCCGCGCATAAAAAAGATTCGAGACAAGGTTGCCGTGGGTCAGCATCGCTCCCTTAGGCGTGCCGGTCGTCCCCGAGGTGTACACAATCGTTGCCAGGTCATCGGGCCTGATGGACCTGCCGCGCTCGTCCATTTCAGAATCCCGCCCGGTGTCCGGGTTCGCCATCATGCGCTGCATGGGAATGCCCTCGGGAATCCCTACCTGATCCATTACCACCACCTTCTCCAGCGCGGTCCGGCCCTTGAGGGCAAGCACTTTCTCAAGCTGCTCGAGGGTCGAGACAAAAGCGATGCGGGCCCCCGAGTCCTGAAGAATAGCCAGGGTCTGCTCACCCGTCAGCGTGGGATAAATGGGAACGTCGACCGCGCCTAGCAGCAGGCTGGCAAAATCGGCCACCGCCCACTCCGGACGGTTCTCGCTGAGAATGGCGACGCGATCGCCCTTGCCGATAGCCCACTTGGCAAGGGATCGCGCCGTCCCGATCACATCACGGTAAAGCTCCCGTGAAGAAATCGGGAGCCACCTGGCTGTCTGCTTGCACAGCATGACCCGGTCCAGGTTGCGCTCAACCACGGAGTAAAAGATGTCGATGAGAGTCTCGGCCATTTGGCGCCGCTCTCCCGGTGAATCGCAGGGCCTATCGAAAGACCGGTCCGCAAATGAAACAGCGCGACTATTGCAAAATGTTCTTTCCAAAGCTGAACTTGGGCCCAATCGAGACCCGAACGCTATTGCGACCGCCATTCAGCAAACTGCCAAAAAAATCATAGTGAGCGAAGTCGGTGGTTGTACGAATACCAAAGTGCGGGGTGATTTCCCAGGAGATCCCGGCTCCGAAGCCGTAGAACGGCACCAGGTCGTTTTTCGAGCACCCGTTCAGGACCTCGCAGAACCCCCCCGCGGCCCCGTCAAGCGAGGCGAGAAATGCGCTCTTCACTTTGGCATTCGCGTGCAGTGCCCCGAGCGCCGGACGCACGAAGAAAGTCACCTTCTTGAAATGCCGGTAATTCAATTGCGGCCCGGCCTCATACGTTTGGGTGGAAATGTTGTAAGGCACTCCCCCCGCAAGGCCCGACCGGAGCTCTGCAGGTATTGTAGCTAGGAATGCTGGGTTAAGCTCGCTCGGCAGCAGCGAAGAGTGGCCAGTGTAATAGCCGAAATCGAAACCGAACGACAGCCAACTGCGATAGTTGTAACCAAGGTCGCCATCGAATCCGCGCTGAACCAGATTCAACGACGGTGTGGCCAGATAAGTATCGGCCCCAAAAATGACGAACTGTCGGATGTCGGTTTGTTGTGAGAAGGTGGGGATAGCGGTTGTTACCAGGAAAGCAACGACACAGAAGAGAAGCCGCCGCATGTAGATCTCCTTGCGACTCGCCCTGACCGGGGCAACTCGGTAGTTATTTAACCGCAGTGAGAACGACCTTTCTTTAACCGTAAAGGGAAAATCTGTCAGTGATGCCGGTCACCGATGGCATGGGCACAATAGAGGGCTGCAAGGGGGGCCCCAGGGTTCATTGTATCGGTGCGCAGCGTATGCTGCGCCACAGAGATTGGCCGGGGCCTCCGGGGTCTCGAAGTTCGATGACTATTGAGGTGTGCGGAATACAGTGACAAGCCATGGAATTGTCATTCCGAGCGGAGCGAGGAATCTGCATTTTGGCTGAGTCCGAAAACTGCAGATTCCTCGCGCCAAAACCGGGCGCTCGGAATGACAGTTTCACGGCTTGTTGGGCCTTCCGACGTTGCGATGATGTCACAATAATATGCAAACCTGACTAATGTGCCAGAACTTCGTGTACGCCAGCGGGGAGGGGCGGGTTGGCAGAGAGGAAGCGCTGCATCTCGGTCAGCACCCGGCCGTGGCATTCGAGGGGCGCCAAGTGACCGCAACCATCCAGCACCGCCAGCACGGATTGCGGCATCTGGCGGTGCATGGCTTCGCCGATTGAGAGTGGCGTCACGACGTCCTGCTTGCCCCAGACCATGAGCACCGGCATGGTGACGGTCGCCAGCTTCCCGTCCATGAATTCGCGGCCGGTGATCATGCTGGCCACGGTACGCTCAATCACCCAGTCCTCCGCCTGGAGCTGGCGCAGGAAATCACGCAGGACGAATGCGGGAATGCGCCCGGGATGCGGGGTCAGCAATTTTTCCAGTTCCTGAATCTCCGCCATCGTGTGCGGTGAGAACAGGCGCAGGTCGAAGGTGGGGGTGAACTTCATGCCCGCGCTGTCCAGCAGGACGAGGCGGTC
>Ga0187770_10002171_pt1 | contig 10881 bp, 11 predicted proteins | sample 0116_SJ02_MP02_2_FD_133154 | JGI IMG/M metagenome (GOLD analysis project Ga0187770, IMG submission 133154) | Tropical peat soil microbial communities from peatlands in Department of Meta, Colombia - 0116_SJ02_MP02_20_MG | ecosystem: Environmental > Terrestrial > Soil > Wetlands > Peat | place...
CAACCTTTGGGGTCCCAATCTCACGTCTGGTTAAGAAGTTTGAAGGGTCCATTCCTTATATTAGCGCCAACTCCCCGGGCAAAGTTGACGTTGAAGTCAGTCGTCCTGAAGTCCAGGGCTGGGGATGGGAGCCTCAAGCCGGAGCTGAATGAGTTGGAAGTCCCCGTCCCGGGCAAGGGAGAGATCGTGGTGAGGATGGAGGCCTGCGGTCTCTGTGGGACAGACCTGGAGAAGATGCGCGGTGAGTACACCGCCTCTATGCCCGTTCTCGGCCATGAAGCGGTAGGATTGATCTCGGCCGTTGGGGATGGGGTAACCGCGTTCAAAATAGGGGACAGGGTGTTCCCCCACCACCACGTCCCCTGCTACGAGTGCTACACCTGCAAGGCAGGAGACGATACCATGTGCGAGATGTACAGGAAGAGCAACATACACCCAGGGGGTTTCTCCGAGTACTTCCGAGTGCCGGAATGGAACCTGGCAAGGGGGGGCGTCCTCACGCTCCCAAACGAAGTCACCTTCGAGGAAGGCGCTCTGATCGAGCCGACCGCATGCTGCCTGCGGGGCATTCGAAGGCATGCGAAGGCGGGGGAGACGGTCCTTGTGGTGGGGGCTGGACCGGTGGGCTTGATGCACGCGCTTCTTCTGGAGCCTATGGAGATCAAGGTACTCATCAGCGACATCAGCAGGCCAAGGCTCGAGTTCGCAGAGCGGATGCGCCTCGGCCCTGTTCTCGATGCAGCCAAGGACGATGTCCCCGGCAGGACCAGAGCAGAGACTCAGGGGAGGGGGGCAGACCTCGCGATAGTCGCTTCAGGGAGCAAGGCGGCAATCATGCAAGCCCTAGGGTCCATCCGGAAGGGAGGGCGGGTCTGTCTATTCGGGGTGCCTTCTAGGGGCTCCGTCCTCGATTACGACATCAGTGACCTGTACAACTCGGGGCAGCAGATAGTGACGAGCTACGGAGCCGACGATGTGGATACGAAATCGGCCCTTGGGATAATCGCAGCCAACCCGGATTTCGCTCGACTCGTCACTCATAGGTTCCCACTTTCGAAATTCGATGAGGCAGTCGCCGCCGCGTCGGGAGGGGAAGCGATGAAGGTGGTAGTGACCCCTTGAGGTCCGAGCACATTTAATACGTCAACACTCCGCGAGGGGATAGATCGACATGGGTTGGGGAAAGAGGAACAGGATGGCACGCGTTATGAACGGAGGACGGACGGTAATGCTGGCGGTTGACCACGGCTACTTCCAAGGACCGACCACAGGCCTGGAGAACCCGAGGAAGACGATAGCACCCCTTCTGCCTTACGTGGATTCACTAATGCTAACCAGGGGCGTCCTCAGGACATCCGTAGATCCCGAAAGCACCGTCCCGATCGTTCTCCGCGTCTCAGGGGGGACAAGCATCCTGAAGGAGCTGTCGGACGAGGTCGTGACCACTTCGATCGAGGAAGCCGTCCGCCTGAACGCTTCGGCGGTGGCCGTCTCCGTATTTGTCGGTTCACCGAACGAGAAGCAGACACTATCGAACCTGGCGGAACTAGTGAACGAGGGAGAGAGGTACGGGATGCCGGTCCTCGCCGTCACGGCCGTTGGTAGGGAGATGGCCCGGGATGCGAGATACCTTGGCCTCGCGTGCAGGATCGCAGCAGAACTCGGGGCTAGCGTGGTCAAAACATACTACTGCGAGGACTTCCGAAAGGTGGTCGACGGGTGCCCCGTGCCGGTCGTAATCGCAGGAGGGAAGAAACTCCCGGAGAAGGAGGCGCTGCAGCTTGCCCATGATGCTGTTTCGAATGGCGCCGTGGGTGTCGACATGGGGAGGAACATTTTCCAGTCAACCAACCCCGTGGGAATGGTTAAGGCGGTGCAGGCGGTGGTCCATCACGGAAAGGACGCAGACTCTGCGTTCAAGATCTTCGAGAATGAGAAGCAGCCACAGTGACCCCGCCTAGAGCGGCCAGTTGTTCTGGGGTGCGTAGTAAGACAGTGACCGAGAGCTCAAGCACCCACGATTTGCCATTCTCCCACCGAAAGATACCCTTCTTCGGAGCGTAACAGACACCGCCAACCCGTGGAACGGTTTTAAGAGCGACGCCGGGGTCGCATCTCCGATGCCGCCACAGGACAAGCCAGAGGAGAGGCAGCCGACTCTGGCGAGGCGGAGCCCGTTCGCTCCCGCGACCAAGCTCTGCCCGAGATGTCTCAGCCCCCTGAAGACGGTGCTGGGGCTCCCCGGGATGACTCCGCCGAGGTACGAATGCGAGAAGTGCGGGTACGGCGGGGGTGTCTTCATAGAGCGGGAGCAACAGCCGGAGAAAGGGAAAAGCTGACTTTGGGGACGCCTTCCGGAACCGGCATCAAGCCAGGGACGGCGATGGTGGTGCTGGGTTTCGTTATCCTTCTGGGGTTCACCATCGCCCTTGTCGCTTTTTCATTCCCCGCGGGGTTCTATTCTGTCTTTTCAGGGAAACTTTCGCAGAACGTGACGTCAAATACCTCTATCCAGCCCTACTTCTGGATCGGCCCTGCAGTCGCCTTCGCCCCATTCACAGTGAGCGGGGGGGTCATGTTTGCGTTATTCTCCGCGGTCTACATCCTTTTCTTCCTCTACGCGCTGCAACAGAAGGAACGTTTGTGGAACTCGATAAAGACCGCGTTCAGGAGGGGTTCTGACGCCTTCGTATCGAGTCCCTTCATTGTCGTGATCGTCTCGATCGGGTTCCTCACATTCACTTCAAACGAAATCGACAACCTGGTTTCGTCGACGGGCGCCCCAATAGGAGGACCCACGGGGGACCCTCTCGCCCTGCTCTTTGGGTTCGCCTATGCTCCCCTGATAGAAGAAATCGGTTTCAGGGTGCTGCTCATTGGGACCGTGGCATTCATACTATCTTACGGCCGTCCCTGGAAGGAGGCTCTCGGGGCGCTCTGGAGACCATCGAAGGTCATGGAGGGCCTCGCAGTAGGGAGCGGGGCCTCGGTGATAATCTGGGCGGCGACCAGCTTCAGCGCAGTCACTTTCGGTGCCTGCCATGTGGTCTGTGGCAACACCTGGGACATAGGTAAGCTCCCGGAGGCCATCTATGGCGGGTTCGTTCTAGGGTACCTCTATGTCAGGTACGGCCTGCACGTGGCTGTACTGGCACACTGGGGGGTTGACTTCTTCGGGAGCGTGTACGCGTTCTTCGGTCAAGCAGCCTTTGGGATCCCGTGGGACTCGACCAAAGAGTACCTGGGGCAGTACCTGGTCGACATAGACATGCTCTACCTTTTCGGGTTGGCGAGCTTCCTGCTTGTTGTGTATCTGGGGCTGAAGAAGCTGGCGGCATGGCGCTCACGGGAGACGGCTGGCGACTTTGATAAGGGCCCGCCTGCGGGGGGAGGGGTCGGAACTTGACCGTCCTTGGTGCTCCAATCCTAAGAGAACTCGTGGCGAAGTACAGCACGATTTACCCATCAGACGAGTCTGCATTTGACGGAGACGGGTACGTCCTTACGGTGAGGGAGGACAGGACCCTCCACTACCTTGAGCACAGGAACATGATCTCGAGGGAGATAATTTTCACTCCCCCCGACTGCGTAGCGCACCTCACGTCGAAGAGCAGGTTCGGGAGGCTGGGGCTGTCGTTCTTGAACTCCGTGAAGGTCCACAGCGGTTTTGTGGGGAGGCTAGCCCTGGAGCTGGTCAACCTGAGCAACGAGCGGACCCCCATAACGATACGTCAGGGGGACCCATTGATCCACATCGAGTTCATCCGAAGGGAGGGAGCTCCCGAACCGTACAAGGGTAAGTACATGTTCCAGTTCATGGACGAGAGGGAGACGGCCATGTACGTCGACATACTCTCAAAGAACTTTCCCTCACTCTACCCGAGAGACAAACTGGAGATGGAGACTAGAAACAGGCTGGTCCACGAGGAGTAGGCTTAGATCCCGAGGGCGGACCTCAGGCCCTTGTACCTGTTCCTTATGGTAACCTCCGTCACCCCGGCCGCCTCAGCCACGTCCTTCTGCGTCTTGTCCTCGCCTTCAAGGGTGCAGGCGACGTAGAGGGCCGCCGCTGCGAGACCCATGGGGTCCTTGCCAGCCGATATCCTCGTCTCTTCCGCCCTCTTCAGAATCTCGAGCGCCCTTCTCTTGGTCTTCTCCGATAGCCCCGCCTTGGAGGCGATACGGGAGATGCACTTTGTCGGGTCAACCACGGGCATCTTGATGTCCATCTCCTTCAAAAGCAGCCTGTAGCACCTCGCAATGTCTTTCTTCTTCACGTTGCTTACTGCAGCCAGGTCTTTGAGGGTCCTGGGCGTCTGGGTATCTCTGCAGGCTGCGTAAAGCGATGCTGCGATGATGGCAGAAATGGACCTGCCCCTGACCAGCCCCCTCTCGAGGGCCTTTCTGTAGATGTAGGCTGCCTTCTCCACGACCGCATCCGAAACGGAGAGTTTGTCGGACAGCCTGTCAAGCTCGCTGAACGCCTGCCTGAGGTTCCTGTCTACAGGCTCGTGAACCTGACTGCGCGAGTCCCACGTCCTTAGCCTCTCGACCGTCGCCTTCATCGACGCGGAGAGGGACTTTCCGGAGGCGTCCTTGTTTATCCCTCCGATAACTGTAGCAAGTCCCATGTCGTGCATTGCTATGGAAGTCGGGATGCCTCCACGGCTCCTGTCGTCCTTCTCCTCCTTCGAGAAGGCTCTCCACTCGGGTCCAACCTCCTCGATCTTCTCCTTGACAACGAAACCACATGAACCGCAAAAGAGTTCCCCGCCCGCGGAGTCGACTATCATTGGACCCTTCCCACACCGTGGGCATTTGTCCATGGCCTTTTGCAGCCGCATCAGTCTCGAGAAGTCTTTGTCTCCAAACATAACAATCACTAACGAAATACTTACAAGCAACTCTCTCCCCACCCAATATATATGTCTTGTGGCCGATTTGGGAGAATCCTATGTCATGATGAGAGTCTTGCATGTGTAAATGAGAGTTCTGCAAAGAAAGCGCCGGCCAAGAGTCTTTCCTTCAGAATGTTCTTCCAGGAGAGGGGGAACACTAACAGGGAATGAAAGCAAAGGCCGGACCGGCAGCAGTGGTCCTGAGGCCCATCCTCGACACGTACATGGACGCGGCGGTGGCGCTAATCGGATGCAACTCCCGTAACATTGGCAGGTACTCCTGCGAGCTGGACGTCCTGGTGGTCAGTGGCGAACGACAGCCCTCCACCTCTTTGCGAATGGGAGACGTTTTCGTAGACCTGAAGTTCGCGTCTGAGAAAGAGGTCCTGAAACCGGCCAATCCCGAATACGCCATGTCGTTGGCCATCGCGAAACCTGTCAGGGATGCGTCCTTGGTTCTTTCTACGAGTTCGGCGGCGAATTTTGCTGTCAATGCTGAGTCGGCCCGAAAGGCAAGCGGGATACGATTGGCATCCGCTCTGAAGATACTTGGGCGAGCGGAGTCAGCCCTGTCGAAAGGCGCCCTCGTCGACGCTGATTTCTGGCTGCTTGCAGCGTCCTACGAATTCGGGTATGCACTTCTCCTGTCAAGTGAAGCCCTCCCCTCTCCCAGCCACCTGCTCGCTCAGTTGCGGGAAGGGGCGACGGGAAATCCGAGAGGGTTCGAGGGTATGTCTATGGGGGCCGGGCTCGAGTCTGCGGGTCGTGCGGGGTGCGGGGCGAGGCTGGAAGGCGTGACCGTCCTCCATGACGTTTTACGAGAAGGGTACAATGAGGCAGTTGCAGAGTCAGAATGGCCAAAGGCCAGGACGGAGATCATGGTGGCAAAGACCGAAGAGCTCGTCACAAGAATGGAGCTGGCAGAGTGCTATTCGTTTCTCGGCCAGGAGCTCGTGGACGGAATGGTCACCCTTCTGAGGCTGCACCCGAAGAGGACCCTAACTTCGCTGACAGAAGGGAAGGACAGGCTACTCGGGGAAAGGCTCGTACGCCAACTAGGACTGGCAAGAAACGAAAGGAATGTGAATTCGGGGCTTCAAGCTCTCAAACAGCAGGTATCCCTCCTGGCTCGAAAGAGCTGATTGCGCCCGACGCAGAACTTCGCTTAAAGCCTTATACCTCATCTACAATCGCCTAACTGCCATGGAACAAGGTACCAACGACGCCCTGGCAAAGATTGCAGGCAACGTGGTTGCCGCCCCTGACGCCGGGAGGGCCATGAGGGCATGGCGAGAGAAGCTTTCGATAAAACAGGTGACCCTGGCGGAGGCCCTTGGCATCTCCGCTTCGGTGCTCAGCGACTACGAGAGCGGGAGGAGACCTTCCCCCGGCGTGCAGTTCGTAAAGAAGTACATCGAGGCCCTGGTGAAGCTTGACGAAGGAAAGGGGAGGCTGGTCTCGCGCCTGCTATCCAGCGACAAGGACGAAGCTATTCTGTCGATTGGTGAGTTCACCTCCCCCGTCGGAGCACCGAAGATTCTGGACGCCCTCGCCGCCACTGTGCTGGTTGGCGACCCCAACACAGTGAAGCTCTATGGATACACAGTCGTAGACAGTATCAAGACCATCTATGCGCTGTCGGGATATGATTTCTACAGGATCTTCGGAGCGACGACCGAGCGCGCGCTTGTATTCACGAAGGTGGGAATGGGGAGGAGCCCCCTCGTCGCCATAAGGGTGTCCCAGTTGAAGCCGAGAGTGGTCGTCATCCACGGGCCGAGGGAAGTAGATCCTCTGGCCGTCGATCTCGCCCGTCGGGAGGGTCTGGTTCTTGCGCTGTCCGCTGCCCCAACGGAAGGGGCGATAATCGAGTCACTTACTGGCATTCGCACTTAGGTCGCCCTTGCGGCGATCCCCTTAACAAGGGACAGGATTGCACTGCTTGCTTCCACCTCGCCGCTGAACCTTCCCGGGGGCTGCCTCTTCCCGTACAGATCTCTGACTAGCTCTGGAAGCCTCGAGACGTCTGAGCTAGAGTACCCAAGGGCCGCCGCGTTCCTCTCCTGCTCGGCGTGGTGCCGGATGGGTATGACTATGATTGGCGTTCCCGCTGCAGCTGCCTCGTCGATGGTGCTCTTGCCAGCAGTTGAAACCACAAGGTCAGCCGCTGCGACCAGGTTCTGGTTGTCTGGGACAACCCCGAGGTCGTAGACGGAATCACCATCTATCTTGGGGCCGCGGTTCCCCGTTACAGCGAGGGTGACGCCAGCCAATCCTGCTTTTCCCACAGCGTCCCTTACCCGGAGGGCAAGTTCCCTCCCCACCCCGCTCCCGCTCGTGGCGAACAGAATCATCCCACCCTGGGGGAGGCCGTAGGAAGACTTCGCCTCTGACGGGGACCTCGTGGTCTGCCTCACGATGGGACCAACGAACCTCCTGTTCCCACCACTCTCGCCGGGCTCTGGGACTATCAGAAGGTCGACGGACTCTTGCAGCCCCTTGTACCACCTGTCAACCCTTGACTCGATCTTGCGCGCTACCCAGGTACGAGCAAAGCCGAGCGCCAACTCGTCGGCAATGAACACGCGCTTCACCCCCCGCTCCCCCGCTGCTATTATCCCAGAGAACTCCTCGTCACAGACCACGATGTCAGGCGAATAGGCGTCCAGAAGCCGGCGCGTCCGTGGCACCGTCCTTCTGTTTGCAATCCACGACCTTATGTACCAGAGGGCTACTCTGCTCATCTCCCCGTCCGAGATGTGAGGGACGGGGTCTTCCACTATGCTGTCTACCTTGAATCCCCTGTCCCGGATGAACTCGGCGGCCTTGCCCCCCGAGAAGAACCTGACCTCGGCCCCGCTCCGCTCGAGCTCCTGTGAAAGGACGAGGGAACGAGTCGCGTGCCCCAGCCCGATGGGGCTGATGCCATACAGAATCCTCGGCACGAATCCGAGACCCTGAAGTGTGTATTTAATTGCATGAAGTCGGCGGCGCCCCCGCCTTTGACTGAAACGAACCGGGGGACGCGTGCTAGTTGACCCTGGGTACAGTGGTGGTTGAGTTCTTCGTGGTGGTTGCATTTGCACTCGCCGCGGTGCTTCTGAACACAGTCGATGCCCGAGGGTTCCTCGCAAGCGCGACGGTCGGGTTCGCAGTCATATATGGTGGGGGTTTCTCCTGGTTCGTAATCGTCGCCGTTTTCTTCAGCCTTGGGGTGGTGTTCACCCTCTACAAGTACGGGTACAAGAGGCGCCTCGGAGGCGCCCAGGGGAAGGGGGGCGCCCGAAACTGGCCCCACATACTCGCCAACGGAGGTCTCGCTTCTATTGCCGCCATCTGGAACATGACGAACCCTGGGGTCATTCCTGCCACTGTCTTCCTGGGGGCGGTGTCGACGTCTGCCGCTGACACGGTCGCCACAGAACTCGGACTCCTCAGCCACAGCCAGCCGATGCTGATAACTCACCCATCTAGACAAGTGGCGCCAGGGACGTCAGGGGGGGTCACCACCCTTGGCTTCGTTGGGGCGGCCTTCGCTTCCCTCGTCATCGGGATAATGGCACTCGCGCTTGGCATACTCTCAGATCCATATCTCATTCTCCCGGTCTGCGTCATAGGCGGGGTGTTCGGGGCCGTGTTCGACAGCCTGGTGGGTGCAACGGTTCAGCGGAAGGGGTACTGCGTCGTCTGTCTGAAACCCACCGAGGCGCTGAGGCACTGCGGCGAGAGGACAAAGGCCACCCAGGGAAAGTGGTACATAGAGAACAACATCGTGAACGTCGTGTCTACAGTGGCGGGCGCGGCCGCCGCCATAGCTACGCTTCTGGTTCTTGCCCCTCTAGCCTAGGAAACCTAGTTATCTCGCCGAGCCTGTTGGAAAGTTCGGACACGAGCACGCGCTCCTGATTCCTGGTGTCCCTGTCCCGCAGGGTCACAGTGTTGTCCTTGAGGGTGTCGTAGTCCACGGTAAGGCAGACAGGAACTCCCGACTCGTCAGCCCTGGCGTACCGCCTCCCGATTGAACCAGACTCGTCGTAGAATACGTCGAAGCGCTCGCGCAGCGTCGCTGCGATCGACCGGGCTGCTTCCTGAAGACCGTCCTTGTTGACGAGTGGGAATACGCAGGCCTGGACGGGCGCCAGGTAGGGTTTCAGCGAAAGTGTCCTCCTCTCCCCCTCCCCCGTTAGGGACAACTCGACCACGACGTATGTTGTCCTGTCAACACCAAGAGAGAGCTCGAACACGTGGGGGAGGACCTTCTCCCCGCCATCCTCGACCGTGAAGTCCGTCCCGCTCGCCTTCATGTGCCCCCCGAGATCGTGGTCCCCTCTGTAGTTGCAGGCGACCAGCTCGAGCCACCCACTAGCAATCTTGACCTCGAGGTCATAGGCAGCCGTGGAGTAAAAGGCCCTGTCCTCGTCCGACAGGACTCTCAGCCGCTGTGCGCTCCTCGGCACCCCCGCCGCTTCGTAGAACTTCGTGATTAGGGCGAGGTAATGGCCGATAAGCATGTTTGGGATGACTGCTTTCTGCACAGCTTTGCCCAAGCTCATCTGAACGTCTTTCCCGTCGGGCGTCCTGAACGAGAGGACCTCCTCGTTCGCCCACTCAAACCTAGGGGAGTCTGTCTTCTTCGGGTTGAAGAAAACCTCGACCTCAGCTTGGTTGAGCTCCCTCAGCCTTAGCAGGCCCTGCCGCGGGGCGATCTCGTTCCTGAAGCTCCTCCCCACCTGGGCCATCCCTATGGGGAGTTTCGCCCTCTGGGTTTTGTAGAGGAGCGGAAAGTCGACGAAAATGCTCTGGCAAGTCTCAGGCCGGAGGTAGGCCTCCTCCACTGCCGGCCCAATTCCAACCCTGAACATCATGTTGAACCGGGTGGTGCCCGAGAGGTTCGAGCCGCACTTCAAGCACTTCACCCCCACCTTTGACATGAGGGAGTCATATTCTGCGTCGCTCAGCTTCTCCGGCACAGCCTTCCCCGTCTTCTCCTCAAGGAGCTTGTCTGGCCTGTAGACAGAACCGCACTTCGAGCACCTCACGAAGGGGTCTGTGAAGCTGGAGAGGTGCCCGGAGGCCTCGAACACTGGTTTGGGGAGGATCTGCGCCCCGTCTATCTCTATCATGCCGTCCCTCTTCACAATCACTCTACGCCAGAGCTCGATTATCCTGGCCTTGAGGGCTACACCTAGGGGCCCATAGTCGAGGAAACCGGCGGGCGCGTTGGGGTAGCTGGGCGCGGTCTTGAAGAAGAAACCGCGCTGCTGGGCTAGGCGGACGATTTCCTCGGAGGACATCCTCATCGAGGCTTCCGGGCACAAGATATATGCTATCCCCTCTTTAGAAACCGCCCGACAGAGTGTGTGCGGTTTTGCGCGCTAAGCGGACTTGCTGACATATTAGTCCGCTAAGCGATTCTAACCGGCGCTGGGGAAGGGGGGTTCAGAGCTATTTTGGTGGGGTTGGACAGTCAAGCAGTTCCTCAAACGGGACAATGGTCAGTGAGGTAATAGTGTTCATAATAGGTTATGTAACTTCCTAACCCAAACACAACGCAGGACAGCGACATGGTATGGACGCAAGCAAGACCGCCATGGCATACATAGTTGTTGGGGGTTGGAGCAACGGGCAGTAGGAAGAACTGAGTCACCAGAATTGCCACGACCATCGAGACTAGCAGCACAGCCGTTCTACGCCTCATGCCCCAGAGGATGGCCTCAGGGGGGTGTAAAGTTCTACTGATGACAACGGCTTGGCGACGTTGATGGAGTCAGACGACCACTGAGGGTTGACGTGTCAACGAGAAGACGAGAGCCACCAGAGAGACGATGATTACAACCACGCCCAAGTAGAAGAGATAATCGCCTAGGACATCTTCAGGAGGCGGAGTGTATTGACATGGCGACAGGTTGGCGGAGCATGAGCCCCCATAGATTGTGCTCGCCAATCCGCCCCCCACAACCGAAATGATGACGCCTACCAAGAG
>Ga0187770_10002173_pt1 | contig 10869 bp, 13 predicted proteins | sample 0116_SJ02_MP02_2_FD_133154 | JGI IMG/M metagenome (GOLD analysis project Ga0187770, IMG submission 133154) | Tropical peat soil microbial communities from peatlands in Department of Meta, Colombia - 0116_SJ02_MP02_20_MG | ecosystem: Environmental > Terrestrial > Soil > Wetlands > Peat | place...
CGCGACCTCCGGATGAAACTGGACCCCGTAAAGATGGCGTGAAGAATCTCGTATGGCGGCGGTTTTGCAATTCTCTGAACTGGCTATAACCTCGAAGCCGTCAGGTAGAGTATATGCGTAATCCCCATGGCTCATCCATGAAACAATCGGGCTGTTGATTCCTTGGAATAGGTCCGAGTAGTCAAGTATGTTGAGCTGTGTTTTTCCGTACTCTCGGCGCTTTGTCGCCTTCACACTGCCGTCCAAAATTTGGACCATGACCTGCAGGCCGTAGCAGATGCCTAGTATGGGCACTCCTAACCGAAAAATCCCTGGGTCACATTTGGGAGCATTCTCGTCGTATACGCTGGCGGGACCGCCTGAGAGAATGATACCCTTCGTTTTCAGCTTCAGGATGTCTTGCGATGTCATTGTGTATGGCAATAATTCTGAATAGACTTCACATTCTCTCACACGGCGAGTTATGAGGTGAGAATATTGGCCTCCGAAGTCGAGAACTGCTATCAGGTCTTTGGGCATCGCCCATCAGGTAGGCTTAGTGGAATTCTAACATTAAGATTGCCGGAGACATGATTCCTTTCTACCTTATCCGCCTCAGGCCTCTAGGATAGCGCAATGCTAGGTCAGCGTACGCTTCCTTGTATTTAGTCCAAAGTTGTTTATCGGCGTCCACAACGTCTCGAACAACTTTCGCGGGAACCCCGACGGCAACTTTACCGTCGGGAATCGTTTGATTGCTAGTCACTACGGTTCCCTCACCTACGATGCTCCAGACTCCAACTGTCCCGTAATCGCTAACGATTGCGCCAACGCCAATCACAGCATAGTCCTTGATTGTGCAGTTGTGAAGGAGCGCCCCGTGCCCGATTTGAACGTGGTTGCCTACTGCACATTTTTCATTAATCCTTGCGTGGAGGACACAGTTTTCTTGTATGCTCGTTTTTTCCCCTATTGTAATCGTTCCGTAATCTCCCCTGATTCTCGCGCCTGGGCCGATGTAGCATTGCGGCCCTATCGTAACATCGCCAAGAACTTTTGCGTCTTCATCGACGTATGCGTTGGGCGCTATTTTCGGAATACGCCCTTCAAATTCGAATATTCCCACCTAAGCCACCTTTACGCCTCATTTGGAATGCCGGCTCTTAAGATGCGTTTTGTGTGACCTGCCAAGAAATTATCCTGGCGCGGAACAAATTGTAAGAGAATTTGCCTTCAGTTAGTTCTAACTGACTGCCCCTATACGTGCTTCAAGTTGGTTCTTAGGCAGTACGCCAACTATTCGGTCAACTTCATTGCCGTTCTTCATCACAAGCAGTGTGGGTATTGCCCTGATGCCAAATTTTTCAGCAGTTTCTGGGTTGTCGTCAACATTTAGTTTCCCGAACACGACCTTCCCGCTGTACTCCTTCGCAAGCTCTTCCACGACGGGTGCGATTGCGCGGCACGGAGCACACCAGGCCGCCCAGCAATCAACTACAATTAGAGGGTAATTCTTGACAGTTTGGTCAAAGTTCCTGTCACTGACAACAATCGGTTTCTCTATGCTCGGTATTGACATTTGTCCAATCAGCTCACGTAATTTTTTTTCGCGTATTTGTTCAAGCTCGTCCAAAATGCGGGCCTCTTGCACGAGCGAGAGCCAACAAGTTCTCTTTCGTTATAAATTTACCCTGTAACTAACCAACTCGGTTGACACATTTCGATTCCATGTGATTCAAGAATAAGCCTGTCTGAAGATCATGTCTTTGAGCCCACCGGTTTGCGAGTCAACCTTAAGAGCCCAACGCATGGTAAACCAGAGTTGAACCCGTGAGTGAAATGCCTCTCGATTTTGGATTTAGCGAAGAGCAAGAACTTTTCCGTAGAACTGTTCGAGAGTTTGCAAGGAAAGAGGTTGCACCGAAAATTAGAGATGCGGAACGAAAGGGTGAATTTCCTTGGGAGCTCTATCGGAAAATGGGCCAGAATGGGCTCTTGGGTTTGAGGTTTCCCAAGCAGTATGGTGGGCAGGAAGCTGATGCAGTCACTATGGGAATTCTTGTGGAGGAAGTCGCGCGTGCGGGGTGGCAGATTCCGTTAGGCGATATCATGGGGGAGATTCTGTCGTTGCATGGACCGGAGAATTTGAAACGGGAGTGGCTGCCGGCGATGGCGAAGGGTGAAAGAATGCTTGGAATAGCGAACACGGAACCCTCCGCGGGGTCAGATGCTGCGTCCATTACTACGCGTGCAATCCGGAAAGGGGACAACTATGTGCTGAATGGCGAGAAACAGTGCATCACTGGCATAAACGAATGTGGAGCGTATTGTGTCCTCGCTAAGACGGACCCAGAGAGCGGAGCAAAGGGCGTTAGCATGTTTTTTGTCGAGATGAACAGGCCGGGAATCGAAAGGTATGACCTTGAAGCACTCGGATGGAAGCTGTTCTCCTTCGGAGGTATCGTGTTGAAGGACGTAACGATCCCAGTTGCCAACTTGATTGGCGAGGAAGGCAGGGGATTCTATTACGTGATGGAAACTTTCGACCTCATGCGATCGCTGATAGCAGTATGGTGCGTTGGCATGGCCGAAGCCGCCATTGAGGAAAATATCGAGTACGTGAAGCAGCGTACGGCCTTCGGGCGGCCTATCGGGAAATATGAATCGGTCCAATCCCGAATTGTTGAAGGTTATACGAGGCTTGAAGCCGCCAAGCTGCTCTGTTACAAGACGCTTTGGTCTAAGGATAGGGGTGAGAAGATAACGAAGTACTCAGCCATGATCAAATGGTACGTGCCGCAACTATGCTTCGAAATCGTAAACGACTGCCTTCAAAATCGGGGGGCAATCGGTTTCACGACTCAATGCCTAGACGAGTACAGATTGAGAGAAATACGTGGGGCAATGATAGGCGACGGGACGACGGACATTAACAAAATCGTTGTCGCCCGCGAATTGCTGGGCAAAGAGTTTCTGCCCTACCGGTGATTCTAACCCCTCCGCCCAGAATCGACTCAAGGCGGAGCTTGGACTACTATTTGCCTTCGCTGACAATGGTAGTTAGAGTAGACCGAATCTTGTCCAGCCTGCGGACTTTCCATGTGATGACTTCTTTCAGGCGATCCATTGAATCTGTCTCAATCTTCGCGACTATGTCGTAGACGCCGTATACGAAATAGGATTCCTTTACCTCGGGAACTTGGCGTAGGTCCTTTAGAATCTCATTCTCTGAACCAGCGTCAATATTCATGAAGACGAAAGCTTTGGGCAACGACTTAAACCCCACTAAGAATACTACCGATGAGCATTATGAGATTACCGCTTGGTTCTACTGATTAGTTGGCTCAGAAACAGCCGTTTAAGCCCTTTTCGGCGGGCCAGAGGTCCCCCGGCTTCACACACTCTGGAGTTCAATTCTACCCGCACCCCTTCATCAAACCCACACCGACTAAGCCACCGGAAGGCGTCTTGGACCGGCCACGTTCAAAGGAATAAATTCGATGCGATTTGGAAGTTCTTAGCTGGACGCCTGATTCAAGAAAAGCACCTAGTTGCGCAACCATTGAAGTTCAAGCTAAACAGGTAGCTGTCCGATCAATGGCCTGATTTCCTCAAACACTCGCAAGGCTTCCCCTCTGTCTGCCGAGAGCGCTAGGTGCCCTTTCCCATGGTCGACCAACAGGACGGAATCATGCGTGAAATTCACAATTATGCTATCGAGTTTCCCTGCTGCCGCACCGGACGAGAGACGATCACCCATCTCACACATCAACAAGACTCCAAGTTCCATGAAAGTACGGTCGTCCTTATCAGAAGTATAACTTCGCACTCCCGGTCGCATTGTGGAGAAGATAACTTTACCCTGTTCCGTGGAGTAAGCTGCCCATCGAATCCTCTGATGCAACCGGAATACGTCATCGGCGGTTAATTCAGGCAGGGCTACCCCGGCTGAACCATCAGTTGATGCGGATGTACGGTTATGTAGCTTTTTCCATTATGCCTTACGACATGAGAGGAGGCAGTATCCCAGACAGGAGCGAAAACCCGAACCAAACTTCAGATGCATCGCTCCCAGCGTCAACTGAAACTCAATACTTCGGCAGGTCGAACTAAGTTGGGGCATCGTGTTTCAGTTGTGCACCGCAATCCCCGCAGAATTTCATCTTAGGAAGTACTTCACTTCCGCAGGCACTGCATTTGTAGCTGGTCTTAACGTAAGCCGGTTGACGTTGAGTTGGAGGTGTTTGGGCTAGAGCTGGCGTCGAATCAGCTTTGGATTTACTTTTCGGCCTCGCTAGCAGAAATAGAGATGCCAGGAAGAGCACTAAGAAGATAGCCATCAGTGAACCATACAGAGTTTCCATCGTGGTATCAGTTGCAACCGTCGTAAACGTGTTCGTTATGTATAGTGGGTTAGGAGTCGAGACCGATGTCTGCGTCGTCGTACTTGTCTCCGTAAGAAGTGAATAGGCGGTGGCAGTTGTCATTGGTGTTTCGGGATAGCCATAGTTCGGAGAGCAGTTCGGATAGCTGGGGTAGCCGGGATAGCAATTGTTAGGCGGCTGATAGTAGCAATTGTTGTAATTGTAGTAGCAGTTCGAATTGTAACAGCCATAGTATGAGCAACCCGTTGTATAGTAGCAGCCGTTCCAATTACTGCAACCGTATCCCCAACTATTGCCACCGTATCCCCAAGTATTCCAAGTATCGGTTGATCCAAGCGATACAGTTGTCGAAGTTGTGAGAATAACGGTCGTTGTTGAAGGTTCAACGGTCGTTGTAGAAGGTTCGCTTGAAAAAAGTGTTGATTTCGCGTGTACCGTAAAAAACGTTGAGATAGGCAGCGTAGGAATTGTAACGGTATTGAAGGTAAACGATGTTTCAGGTTGGGGTAATGTAAACGACTGTGTGGGCTGAATAATCGTGGCTGAAGGGGGGTTAAACGTAGATAAGGGCGTTACAGACCCTAGAGAGTACGTAGAGAAAATTCCTGTCATATGGCCTTGGAGAACTGCAGCACCACTCGCTCCACTCGTTCCATCGAGTACAGCCACAACTGAAACTAATACGAGCAGGACAGTCAATCCGACCCGACTCTTCATCAACTCAAGACACCTGCCAACTCACCAATCGCTGCAACCCAGCCGATACCGTTAACTACGCTGTGTAGTTACCAAATTATAAAGGAGCCGGTTGGCGCCGATTTCATCCATCCCTCAGACGACTTGGCCCTAGTAACAAGCAAATAAAACGTCTGACGAACGGCTACTCAGTATGGAGAACAAGAAACCCTCTGTACTCTAGGAATTTGTCCCATAAGCTTCCTGGTTCTTCAACTTGACCCAAACCCAGGGCTAATTACGTCCGTCGATTTAATATGAGATGAAAATGCTGAACAGTTATGAGACCATCCCTAGAGGTTTCACGGTTAAGGTTGTGAGTATAAAGACGTCAATCCAGCCCCGGTTACTGATTCAACAGATAGAAGAATTGATTCGGAGGCGTTCCTCGACCGACCGAAGGATGGGCTACATATGGATGTTTGTGCCCGTGCTCCCGGTTTTGGTCGGAATTGGCCTCGCAGTTTCATTGATCGGAATCCTCGTCTCGGTGTTCTCGAGAATTGGGAGCCTTCAGCAGCCTGAAAGCGCGATTCCCGCAGCGGGCGCGATTCTCGCGCTATATGCTTTCGCAATTGTATCGTTTTACATCATACTCGCGTTTGGAGCTTTCGCAATCTACTTCATGATTGAAAGACGAAACTGCCATTTTAGGCGACAGCAACGACTCTTTTCGACTCTTCAAAGATACTTATCTTCGAAAACAGAAGCGGTCGAGAACGAGAATGTCTTCCGCCTCTGGCAATCCTCAGAGGAATCAGGATTGGAAGAACGCGATCGGCCAGCGGGTCTTTGGTCTGTTCTGTACCTTTTTGTGTCACCAATTGTTGGCCTTATTGTGGCCTTCAACCTTACCCAGGACTTGCGCGGACACGAGGAACTTCAGGCTAGATACCAAACAACCCTGCTGGGAGCCCTAAGCGACGTAGGCATCGTACCTCCAACTTTTCCTCAATGTAGGCTTCACAAAAGAGACCCGATACTTTTCATCATACTGACCGCAATAACGGGGGGGCTGTTCTGGATATATTGGTTTTACACATTGTTGAAAGATTACAATCAACATTTCCAAGACCAAGCACGATATGAAGACCAGATTCTTGCCCTTCTCAAGCCCCAGTCACCAACTAGAAAGTGCATAACTTGCGGTGGGGATGTACCGGAAACCGCGAAGTTCTGTCCTCACTGCGGGGCGCAGCAAGCGAGCTAGTGGCCTAAATGCCAATTACCACAGCAGTACGCGGGACCCTAGTTCGAAACAAGCTCCTGATCTCAGTAATCGCGATAACGTTCTTCGCGATAATCATTCTGACAGCAGTAATCGCATACGCCGTTCTCTTAACATCTCCAGACGTGATGAAGAGTTTCGCGAATCTAGTCGGCTCGACTGGAGCTTACGTTGCGATACCTCCACCCGATACGAAGGGCCTTTACGCGTTGATTTTCCTGAACAACATTGGACACTTTTGGAATCCTATCAGAATATGGGTTTGGGCTCCATTCATTGGCGCTATCAGTTTGGGTTATGAACTGCTTCTAAACGCTATCGTGATAGGTGCGGTTATCGCTTTTTCGAATCTCACGAAGGGTGCAATGTACACGATCGCTGGTTTAACGCCTCACGGTGTCTTCGAGATCCCGGCGTTTATACTGGAATTTACTGGGCTTGCACGCTGGCACATTACGACTACGCGGGCGTTGTATGAAAAGTTAAGCGGCCGTAACGTAGACCGGCCGCTCCTAAAAGAGGGAGTTAGCGACACGCTGTTGCTCTCTTTGTTGTCGGTAATTCTTTTCGCTATCGCCGCCTACTTCGAATCGTACGTCACGCCGCGTTTCTTGGGCCTTTAGCTCCCGCTCTACGCGAATTGGTAAGTTACTTGCACTGTGACTGTTACCTGCAGCGTGCCTGGTTGTATTGGTGTTGGCTGTAAAGCGGCATTGAAGGTTAAGGAGTTTGGTTGGAAGGTATAGCCGGGCGACACCGATATTGGACCGACTATGCTGACGCCTAGGTTCGAAGCCATCGCTCGCGCTTGACCATCTGCGTCCTGAAGCGCCTGTCCCAATGCCTGTTCCTGAAGTGTAGCTAGCGTCGTGCTCGAGAGGGTAAACATGATTCCTTGTACTTCGTTTGCTCCGGCCGAGACAGCGGCGTCCAGCGCTTTGCCTACCAAACTGAAGTCTTGCAAGGTAATTTGAATCGCATTCCGAGCGGTATATCCGATAATCCTAGAGGACGTTGTTTGATCGTAAACTGGTGCTAACGTATAGGACACTGTTTCAATCGAATTCTTGTTAATTCCTAGATTGCTTAGAGCCGCGAGGACATTTGTCATGGCTGCTGCGTTGTCGGAAGCAGCTTGTGTCGCAGAGGTCGCTTGTGTTTGGACGGCTAAAACCAATACTGCCTGATCGGGCGGTGCACTCAGGGTCGCCGTACCAGTAACTTGAATCGTCTTCGGAGTCGCGTTTTGTCCGGTAGTTTGTATGGTTGGAGGCCTAACAAGGGTTATGGCACTAATGAGTACAATCGCGACCATAGCGACGGCGGCCAAATAGTAGAGCCTTCTACTCGCAATTTCACTCATGCATTGCACCTCCTGCTTTTCTAAGCTGCATGATGAGCACCATCGCATTAATCCCGCGCTTTTGAACAGGCCGTTCACACTTTAGAACAGTCCAGCTGCACTCATCCGTGCCGTCTTTAATGGACAGATTCATGGTGAATAAGCCGCCGTGGGAGACTGCGTTCTTTGGAGTTTAGGGTTGAAATCTTATCTTGGCGCCGGCGAGGTTGCCCCTAGTTCTGTGACCAAGGTTGTTTAAGGTATTCATAACGAACCGTGTAATCGAGCGAATTGCACGGGACGTGAACCGGCCCTTTGAACGAATAGGCCTGCTAATGGGGGCCTTAGAGGACGAATCGCTTTGGGTGAATGACATCATAGCTGGAGGGAACGAAACAAATGAGGTTTCCTGCGTTTTTCCGCCGCAGCGCCTGGCAGAGGTTGCAAACGATATCGTCGAAGGGAAAATAGAAGGACGCATTGTGGGATGGTACCATTCCCATCCTGGTCACGGGCTCTTCCTCTCACAGACGGACCTCCAAACTCACATGGGCTTCTACCAGTTCTCCCCCTACGCGTTGTCACTAGTTGCAGAACCAAGTACTGGAGAGTTTGGCATTTGGATATATGAGAACGGAGTAGGCGTAGTCCAACTGCCAATTAGCTACATTCATATCATTTGAGCCCTTGAAATTCTCCGGTCCGCTTCTTTCTGGCTTCGTGGATTAGTATGCTCTCAATCTTTCGGGCTGACTGGATTCTAGAAGAACGGAGTTTCTTGATCGTTCCGCTCCAAAGGTCTGCTAACATGTATTCTGTGTAGCCTCTTCGGCGATAGTCAATTACCTGCAGGAGTATGTCCAACCTGTCTGCGGCGTGGACAATTCTAGATTCGAAGGTTTTTTCCACGTCGAATTCCTTCTGAAGGGCCGAATAGCTTCGATAGAGCTTCGGATTGTGTAAGCCGTCCACTATGTATTTCCAAGCTGACTGTTCCAGATCCTTTTTGATGGCCGCACCCCTAGGACCCAAGTATTCTAAGTACGCCTTGCTAATATCGAAGGTTAAGGATTCGGACAAATCGTGTAGAAGGGCTAATCGCAACACGCGCTCTATGTTCACATGTTTTCCTCGCTGCGCTTCGAGATCTGCGATGAGGAGCGCGAGCGAACAAGTTGAAAATGAATGATCTGCAACTGATTCAACATCCTGCAGTGATACTCCGTGTGTAATCCACCCGCTTCTAGGAATCGACTTCAATTTCGCTAAGCTGAGCATGAATCTTTGGATTGTTTTCGCCCCCTCGAGTTACATGGTAACAACAAGAGTTATGGCTTTGACCCTTTGTTCCTCGCTTACCCAATAGGTTGCCCTCAATGAAACGCAGCCTCCTACTAATCCTCATCCTTGTCGTTTCTACGGCTGGAGTCTTTTGGATGACATCGGTCAAGACCATAACAATCTTCCCGGATAAGCATAGCTACAGTTGGCAATCAGTTCCACTGGCGAATAACGGCCACTCTGATAATTTTGAGATCGCCTCTTACGACAAACCGCCATACAACATGAGGGGTTGGATAGAATTCGATGTGAGCTCGATTCCGACAGCGGCTTGGGTTGTTTCAGCCGAGCTTCGCCTACGGTTGTGGTCCAAAGGCGACCCCACTTTGGGCACTGAAGATTCGACGGGCAGAATATACGGAGTCTACCGTCTTAAACAGCCTTGGAATCAAACGGGAATTAATTGGGCTAATCAACCCAATTTCACCGAACTGCATCACGCCATAGCTGCCGTTCCCCCAGGCCAAGGTGGCTGGTACGGGCCTTTGCTATGGATGAATTGGGACATAACCGACATAGTGAGAGACTGGCACTCAGGCGTGAGTAACTATGGGCTCGTGGTGAAAGACATACAAGAATATGCAACAGGCCTCTATACGACTCAATTCTTCACGTATGACCAAGTTCCGAGTGTAAACTACTACCCGAGACTAATAGTAACTTATGTGCTCCCAATGGATCTGGCAATTTTTGGTGGCGTATTGATTGCAGAAGGTTTCCTTATCATTGTCATAACTCGAATGAGAAGTAGCAAGATAGAGAGTTCGAAGTGATAGAAGCAATGGGAACTCTGGCAGAAGGCGCAGGAAACGCTGTAAACGTTTGCATGGCCGTAAAGAATGATGAGCACGTATTGATTGTGACAGACCGCGCTACATTCGACGTTGGCGACGCCATTTCCAAAGCTGCCGACAAGAGATCGAAGGGAAACACAAAACTGCTGATCCTCGAAGACTACACGGAGCGCCCTGCGAAGGTGTTGCCGAAACCCATACTTGACTTAGTGCCATGGGCAAATGTTACGTTCTACGCGGCGACCAGTCAAAAAGGTGAACTTTCGATTAGGGGGCCGTTCATCCGGACAGCGATAAAGTACGCGAGGCACGCACATATGCCCAGTATTACAAGGGAACTCATGGAAACTGGAATGTGTGCCGACTACAGAAAGATCTCTGAACTGACAAAGAAAGTAGATCAAGTTGTGAAGGGTTGTAAGAAGGCAAGGGTAGTTAACAAGGCAGGAACTGAACTCAACGTCGAGTTTTATCCTTCTTGGAGATGGAAAGTCTCCGACGGCATCTTCCCTGAAAAGGGTATGTGGGGGAACCTTCCGGACGGTGAGATATACACCGCAGCCTACAAGGCAAATGGCAAAATGGTAATCGATGAACTCGGGGACTGGTTCAGCCCGAAGTACGGTGTGCTCTCAAAAACCCCTGTGACACTGAACGTGAAGGATTCGCGCGTTGACCTCAGCTCAATCGCATGCGCAAACGAGCAGCTTCGCCGCGAATTCAAAGGATATCTTAGCGAAGATCCCAACGGGACTCGGCTAGGAGAATTCGCAATCGGCACAAACACATTCCTGGAAAGACTGACCGGGAATTTGCTGCAAGATGAGAAAATCCCTTCAGTTCATTGTGCGTTCGGCGACCCCTACGCTCAGGAGACAGGTGCCGATTGGAGTGCGAGAACACATGTTGACTGCATAATGCTGAAGTGCAGTATCTGGATTGACGACAAGCAGATAATGGAAGAGGGAAAACACCTAATCAGCTCGATGGATTAGTCCGGCGTACTTAACGAAAGCAATAAGTACGAACCTTCAATATGACAGCGGCTCTCAGTTAGAGGAAAAC
>Ga0187770_10002176_pt1 | contig 10858 bp, 8 predicted proteins | sample 0116_SJ02_MP02_2_FD_133154 | JGI IMG/M metagenome (GOLD analysis project Ga0187770, IMG submission 133154) | Tropical peat soil microbial communities from peatlands in Department of Meta, Colombia - 0116_SJ02_MP02_20_MG | ecosystem: Environmental > Terrestrial > Soil > Wetlands > Peat | place...
CACCAGCACTCCTATGGAACTAAAGGTTTTTGAATCACCCGGAAAAGAGTGGGACGAATTTGCATCCCGGCATACCGATCTCATCTTTTATCAATCGATGTGGAGCCGGGTGCTCAAAGAGGGGTTGGGAGGGCAACCCCTCTATTTTTACCTAAAGGACGGAGGAGAAATCGTTGCCGGCTTACCAGGGGTATTGCTCAGCTTTAAGATTTTTAAAATTCTCTATGCGTCAATCCCGTATGGTCACTTGATTGGCGAGAAATCCTATTATTCTGTCTTTCTGCAACTCTTGGAGAAAGAGTTTAGAAGGAAAGGGATCGATCAGGTGCGTTTGACCGAGTCACCCTTTTCCGATTCCTATCCACCGGAATCTTTTAAGCCAATCCCCGCTAGATGTACCTTATTAGACCTGAAAAAGTTTGATACGAAAAGAATGCGGGAAGGTTACCGCAGTGAGGTAAGAACGGCTATTCGGAAAGCGCAAAAACACGGGCTGCTTATAAAGCGGGCCGCGTCCAGGAACGAAGCCGAGACCTTCTCCCAACTGTATTCTTCCTCTATGGAAAGAAATCGTGCGATCACAAGATATCCATTGCGATGGTTTTATGCGTTGTTCGAAATACTGGTTCGTCAAGGGAAGGCGGATATTCTTTTTGCTTTGACAGATGTTAATGAATATGCAGCGGGTGTGGTGGTGATCTATTCTAAGAATTCCGATCATTACCTTCACAATGGATCGGCGGAGACTTATTGGGAAGCCCGTCCCAACGACCTCATTGTGGATCATATCATCCAGCAAGGAGTGGAAGGGGGCAAGACGACACTGGATTTTATGGGATCCGACCCTGGAGACCTGTCCTTGCTCCGATTTAAAGAGAAATGGGGAAGCCAATCGAAGGATCTTAATACCTATGTGAAAGATTACCATCCCTTTCGATGTAAGATTTGGGAGTGGGGAAAGAGATCGGCAAGTTCGAGGCCGGGGAGCGCTTTGTTAAGAACATTCCGGGATTAAATATGTTGTCGGGGAGCCCCTTTGGCGAGCTTCCCTGTCCGGTGGGGACAGAGGGCTGCCTTGCATTTATAAAATGAATTTTTGTAGGGGCGCCCCCCCGTAGCCACCCAAAGGAGGCCCATGCCTAACGGCGGACAGGTACAGAGGGGCTCCCGTGCAGAATATGGGTGAGGGATAAATTTGGCCGAGACTATCAATTGGAGGGAAAGGGCCGAGAAGGGATTTTTAGCTTCGGGTATTGACCCAGCAGATAGGAGAGGTCTTAAAAATTATTATATCGACCTTCTCCATAAGATCGCATTGGAAGAAGTCCTGGATCTAAAGGGAGATGAGGTCGTTTTAGATTTCGGATGCGGAAGCGGCCGGATGGCCTACTGGATTGCGCCTAATGTGAAGCGAGTGGTGGGTTTGGAAATCACCCATGAGATGATTGATTTGGCTGAGGCGCATGGGACGGTCGAGAATGTGGAATTCATGGTTTACGATGGCGCCTGTTTTCCAGCAATTCCAGACCCATTCGATATTATCTTTTCTGTATGGGTCTTGCAATACATGGGAGGTGAGAAGTTGGGGAAGACTGTTTCGGAATTGGCCCAATATCTAAAAGAAGATGGGAAGCTTTACGTGATCGAACAGGCATCGGACGATCCGAAGGCGAGACGGCCAAAAGTTGACGAATATCTTCAAGCCTTCCAAGAATCGAAATTGGAGTGTCTTCGGTATTATCCCATTCGAAATGGCCGATGGTTCGTTCTCTACCTGATACGATATGGATTCATTCCGAAAAATTGGCTCCCCCGAATTGCCCATCGCGAATTGTCCAAAAGGAGAGGGGAAAGGGGACGAATCAATTTTTATAAAGACTTTCTCTTCTTGTTAAAGAAAGAATGATCCGGTTGTGTTTCTGAGGAGCATATTATGACGAGACGAAAAAAAACTGCTGTCCCTAAGCTTCCAAAGGAGGCCGTTCAAAGGGAGAAAGACGAATGGAAAACTTCCTTCATGTCTTCGAAATGGTTTGTCATCGTTATCCTCCTTTTGGCAGGAATCATCTGGTACGGTTTTTACAGTACACATACCAATGCGATTGAAGGGTCGGATGACAGGGGTTATGCTGAGATTGCAAGAAACATTGCCCATGGGAAGGGGGTCGTAAGAAATTTTGCCTACCCCATGGATATTAATTTTTTTAATAAGTTACCCATCCCTGACTTTTTCCACCCGCCTGGATTTCCTCTCATCATCGCGGGATTCTTCAAATTGTTTGGGATCTCGGACTTCGTTGCTCTGCTCCCTTCGTACCTCTCTTATTTTATCCTCATGATCCTTGTCTTCCTCTTTGCCAAGAAATATCTGGAAATCAAAACGGCAACACTGGCCCTCCTGATTTTAATCTTTAACAAGGATATTTTGGATCCGAGTACCGTCGCCATCAGTGAGGGGGTCTACACTCTGTTCTTTTTCCTTTTTTTCTTTCTTTTCGTAAGGGCAAGGTCCTCAAGGGATGTCTTCGTCTCGGGTATCGTTCTTGGAATGAGCAACTTAATAAGAGAAAATTTGTATCCTTTCCTTATTCCAACCCTCGTTTATCTCTATTTCTACCCCGATCTCCCACGCTGGAAAAAGCTGACTTTTTTTGTGATGGGGGTTCTCATCCCACTCGTTCCAAATATGGTCCGAAGTTACCTCATCACAGGGGCTCTCCACTTTTCCTACGGAAAATTCGGTATGATGGCCTTTACCCCAAAATATCCCTGGCTAAGCATTTATCGGAACATCCAGAATCCTTCCTTTCTTGAATTTCTTATGAACGAACCAGGCCAGTTTTTCGTCAAATATCTCAGTAATTTAGCGGCGGCACTCGAACGGGTTGTGTTTGTTTCTAACCCATATTTATTGGCTTTCTGTGCTGTTGAGATGTTTTATTGGAAGACCAGTCCGGAGTGGAAGAGGATCAAACTTTTGTTTATTTTCTTGCTTCTTTCGCAAATCCTTTTTGTCTCGTTGTTAACCTTCGCTGTTCGGTTCTTTACGCCCTTCTTGCCGCTGATGGCCGTATTGGCTTCGCAAGGCTTTTTGAGGATGGCGGAACAGTCACTATCGGACGTGAAGCCCCTTTGGAAGAAGAGAATCTTTGTTGTGAATGTTGTTTTATTCTTGATTTTTTTCATCATGCCCACGACGTTTAGTATTATCAGACCCACCCAGACGCTGAATTCTAAGACCCTCCAATATGGGTTCCTGATGCCCCGAGACGAAGCGAAGAGATTAAACGAATTCGTAAGTGCCGAGTTAAAGGAGAATCAAGTGGTATGGACAGATGTGCCCGAGGTCTTGGAGTGGGAAGGAGATCGTCTATGCGGATGGTTGCCGAACCGGATAGAGTCGATTTATGAAATCCACAGAAAAATCCCTGTGGATGCCCTTCTTCTCACAAACCTAAGGACCCCCCATGAAATGGGTGAGGAATGGAAATATCTCCTGTTCAGCGATCAGAGTTTGCCCTTGTACAGGAATGTCAAGTTCTATAATGGGGGGATACTCGTAGCAAAGTTGCTTATTCGTGACGAAAAGGAATGACGGTCCTTTATCGGAAAACGGGAAGGGGTCTTTGAAGGGGGAAACAGATAGAGAATTTGAAGTTCTCCAAAGAAAAGAAGTTAGGGCTACCCTATGGGAAGATCCTCCGATGGGCCATTGTCGGCGCCATTTTCGTCTTTTTGGGGAAGATGGTATGGGACCATTGGAGTCAAGTGAAGGATGCCCCCTTTACCCTCCGACCTGTTCCCTTCGTCTCGTCCACACTTCTCTTTATTCTCAGTTATTTCATACAAATCTGGGCATGGTATCTCATCACCCTGAGATTAAGAATTGCGGTCTCCATCAGGGAGACATTGGAGAGCTGGTTTTATTCGCAACTGGGTAAATACCTGCCGGGGAAGGTTTGGCTTCTTCTCAGTCGTTTCTACTTTTACGAATCCAAGGGGAAATCGAAGAAGGCGATTTCGATCGCGCTTTTTCTTGAGACTGTTACCATGATCGCGGCGGCTGGGCTGATGTTTTTAGTTGCCCTTGTCCTTTTTAAAGAGGTGAGGCCGTTTTATGCGGGAAGACAATCCCTGTGGCTGGTCCTTGTATTCTTCTTTGGCTTTCTCTCTCTCCACCCTCGCGTCCTTCAAAAAGTAGTAAACTGGACTCTTGTGTCATTTAAGAAAGATCCTGTCTCTCTTCCTATTTCCTACTCTAATATTCTTTGGATATTATTCGTCTGCGTCATTTCATGGGTCGCCGGAGGAGTCGGTTTTTATCTCTTTGTCGACTCTGTCTATCCTGTGGCGCCACAGTACATTTTATTCTTGACGGGAGCTTTAGCTATTTCAAGCACCGTAGGGCTGATCGCGATCTTTGCTCCGGGCGGGTTGGGGGTGAGAGAGGGGGCTTTAGTCTACCTCCTCTCGCTGGTGATGGCGACCCCGGTGGCGGTGGTCATTTCCGTTCTCACTCGTATCTGGATGACCCTTATTGAAATTGGGCTGGTCGGAATGGTATATTTGATCAGCCAATTTCAAAGAAGGTCAGAAAGAGGAGATCAACATGTCTAGACGAAAAAAGAAGGGGAAGGTGGATAAAGAGAAAAAAATCTCCGTATCACCCCAACCCCAAGGACGCTCTTTCCCTTTTCATCACCTCATCGCCATTGCGCTGATTGCCGGAGTGGCCCTGGTAGCCTACTCCAACACCTTTCATGTTCCCTTCCAATTTGACGACCGGGCGAATATCACACAAAACCCGAATGTCCAGATCAAGGTACTCACTTGGGAACGACTGGAGCAAATGGTCAGGAATACTTATAAGGAATCGATTCGCGTTTTTTCATATTTTACTCTTGCGCTGAATTACTATTTTGGAGGGGTCAATGTGTTTGGTTACCACCTGGTAAATTTTCTCATTCACATCGGCGCAGGTGCCTTCCTATACTGGTTCCTTCTCCTGACCTTTAATCTTCCTTCTTTAAGAGAAAAATATGGACCTATTTCATATAAAGTGGCTCTCTTTTCAAGTTTAATCTTCATCTCCCATCCCATCCAGACCCAGTCGGTCACCTACATTGTCCAGAGGATGGCCAGTATGGCCGGGATGTTCTATCTCGTCTCCATGGTTCTATATATTAAGGGTAGGCTATCCACCGGTCGGCCCCGGGTTTTTTATTTTGGGGGGACGGTGCTAAGTTATCTGTTGGGAGTTTTTTCGAAAGAAAATGTTGCCATTCTCCCTTTATTCATTGCCATTTATGAATTCTATTTTTTTCAGAATTTGGACCTAAGCCCAAAGGGAAAGAATATCCTTTTTGCTGTCCTCGGTGCCCTCCTTGCCCTCGGCGTCTTTGGGTTTATCATCTGGGGGCCTCGCTACATGCAGGTGATCAAGGAAGGTTACGAATATCGGGCCTTGTCATCCTCCCCCTTTACCATGGGAGAGAGGGTTCTCACTCAGTCCCGTGTCGTCCTCTACTATTTGACTCTCCTTATATTTCCCCATCCATCTCGTCTCAATCTGGATTACGATTTTCCCACTTCCAAAACGATTCTTGATCCTCCGACCACCCTAATCTCAATTTTGATCATCGCCGGGCTCATTGGGTACAGTATTTGGACGGCCAAGAAGAGACCCGTGCTCTCCTTCTTCATCCTGTGGTATTTTGGGAATTTGTTAATCGAGTCGTCGATCTTTCCTCTGGAAATGGTGTATGAACACAGACTTTACCTCCCGGCAGTTGGTCCGTTTGTTCTATTTAGTTTGTTCGTGGTGAGGGGGATAGAGAAATGGAGATACAAGCACCCTCTCTTAAAGCCGGCCACGGAGGTTGATAAGTCAAGCTCTTGATTTGAACATGAAAAAGTTTGGCGGGCTGATGGCCAACTGGTCTATTTTATTCCTGGTCGTACTCTTGCTATCCATGAGCACACATCAACGGAATGCTCTATGGGAGAGTGAAGTGGCCTTATGGAAGGACTGCGTTCAAAAGTCCCCCAAGAAGGAGAGGGCTCACCACAATTTAGGTTTTGCCTATCATGAACTGGAAAGGTGGGATGATGCCCAAAAAGAATATGAGGAGGCGTTGAGCTTAAATCCATATTATTCCCTGTCGATGTATGACTTAGGTTTGGTTTATTACCAAAAAGGGCTCCTGGACGAGTCTATCCACTATTATAAAGCGGCCACTGAATTGGATTCGAATTTTCCGGATTCCTTTTATAACCTCGGTATTGCGTATTATCAAAAGGGACTTTACAGGGAAGCGTTGGAGGCGTACGGAAAATGTTTGGAGGTTAGACCCGATTATGAAAATGCGAACGTCAATATTGGCCTTGCCTATAAAAAACTAGGAAACCGGAAGGAGGCGATTCGATCTTTCCAGGAAGAATTGAAAAGCCATCCCGATAATGTTCATGCCTATGTCGAATTGGGGTTGATCTATAAAGAATTGGGAGATTATCCCAAGGCCCTTTTCTATTACAAGAAAGCGATTGCCTGTCCCGACCTGCGCGATACTGAAGAGGTTCGGAAGGCGATCGCATCCATAGAAAAAGTCTACAGACAAAAGAAGGAAAAAGAGGGTTGACGAAGAAGCTGGAACTCCATCCTGTAGAGACCGCAATCTTTGCACTGGTTATTCTTCTCCTTTCCGTCGGGACCTATTCAAGGAATAGAATTTGGAATGACGAGATAGGCTTCTGGACCGATTGTGTCAATAAATCCCCGCATAAGGCGCGGCCCTATATTAACCTTGGGGTTTCCTATTTCGATATAGGGGCCTACGATAAGTCATTTGAAGTCACCCAAAAAGCCATTCAACTCGATCCGAAAAATGGAGAGGCGTATTACAACCTCGGTCTCGACTATCAGAAAATGGGAAACCTTAGAGAGGCGATTGCAATGGAAAAGAAGTCGCTCGATTTGGATCCCGCTATTGACATGGCCTACTATTCTCTTGGGGGAATCTATTTGGAAAACGGTCAGTATGAAGAAGCGGAGGAGGCTTTTCAAAGATTTCTCAAGATATATCCTTATGCCCCGGAGGTCCACAGTCTTTTAGCCGTCGTCTACGGCGGCCAAAAGAAGTTTGATAAAGCCGTTACAGAATTGGAATGGGAGGTTAGGATAAATCCGAACCACACCTTGGCGCATCTCAACCTGGGACAAATCTACTGGTATGAATTTCAGAACAAGGAGAAGGCACTCGCTCATTTGAAACTCGCTTTACTGTTAGATCCCCCTATTCCCAACCGGGCAGAGATTCTTCAGCTTGTCCGCCGGTTGGAAGGATTTCCGTGATGGCCTCTATAGGCTTCCCAGCCAATTGTCAGACTACTGCCATGGGCATTATGCCCCATCAAGATATGGAAAGGGCGCTGGCTATGGCCTTGTCTCTGGACATCCCATTTTGGCCCCAGCTCCCCAAAGTCAGTTACTTCGAAGACATGTATGTTCAGGCCTTGGAAAATTTCCCCGGAGTGAAGATCGATCCCATTCGCCAAAAAATCCATTTCGCCCTTTCCCGCTTTTACGAAGAGCTTCCGTCTTATTTCGAGAAGGCAGATGACCCCCAGACCTTCAGGCTGACAAAGGAGTTTTCCCTTGTCTACCATCGGTTTTTGGAAAGAGACCTTTCCCGGTATCCTGCGATCCGGGGTCAGATGATCAGCCCGATCAGCCTGGGGTTGAAGATCACGGACGAGGAGCAGAAAGCGATCATCTATCATGACGAGGTCAGAGAAGTTCTCTTTGATTTCATACAAAAAAAAGTGAATCAACAATACCGGGAATTGACGGAAAAGAACGCCAATGCCTTTGTATGGGTGGATGACCCTGGACTGGCCCTCATCTTCAACGCATTGTCGGGTTACACCGAGTTCCAGGCGAGGGCCGATCTGGACCGGTTTTTGGGAGGGCTGGAAGGACCCAAAGGGGTTCATCTTTGTGCGAAACCGGATTGGGACTTTCTCCTCAATTCAAAAATCGATATCTTATCCTTCGATTCCTTCAATTGCGGAGTCATGATCATCAACTACCCGTCCTTGAGAGATTTTGTGGATAAAGGAGGAATTATTTCATGGGGCATCGTTCCTACTTATACAGAACTTTTAGGACAGGAGACAATCGACTCTCTGATCGAGAAACTCCAAACCTTTTGGGAGGGCCTCTCCCGGAAAGGGGTGGACTTAAAAAGGCTGCTCCGTCAGTCCCTCCTGGCCCCTGCAACTTGCAATCTGCTCAATCCGGATAAAGAGAAAACCGTGGAAAAGGCATTTGAGGTTCTAAAGCAGTTGTCGGAAAAAATACGAAGGAAGTATCAGTTGAGTTAAAAGTTGAAGGTTAGGAGTTATGAATTTAAACGAGTCATGACTCACGATGGAGTGAAATGGGATAGGCCATGAATCGAATCGGCATCATCGCTAAGAGGAATAAGCCGGAGGCTGCCGCCATAGTCAGGAATTTAGTGGAATGGCTCCGGCCGAAGAAGATCAAAGTCTATATCGAAGGAGAGATGGGGAAACTCCTCACCCCGGCCCTTCCAGGGAGTTACTGGGAACCCATTGACAGAGAGGAGGTTCCAACGGGGATGGAGATGATTATCGTCCTCGGGGGGGATGGGACGCTTCTCAGCGTCGCCCGCCAGGTATGGAACAGGAACATACCCATCCTTGGCGTCAACCTGGGCGGACTGGGCTTTCTGACCGAGATCACCTTAGATGAATTGTACCCTGTCTTGGAGAAAGTCCTGCAAGATGACTTCACCATCAATGAGAGAGAGGTCTTAAATGCCGGTGTGATTCGAAGCGGGAAGCGAATCGCGGAATTCATCGTCCTTAACGACGCGGTGATCAACAAAGGAGCCTTGGCGCGGATTATCGATCTCGAAACGACCGTCAACGGCGAATATTTGTCGACGTTTCGATCCGATGGGTTGATTATATCGACTCCCACGGGTTCAACCGCCTATAATCTCTCCGCAGGGGGGCCGATTGTTTACCCGTCGCTCCATACGATCATCATCACCCCGATTTGTCCTCACACCTTAACCATTCGTCCCATCATTATTCCCGATGACGTGAAGATTCGGGCGTTGCTCAAGTCGAGTAACGAGGAAGTGACCCTGACCCTGGATGGTCAGCAAGGGTTCACCTTGAAATTTGAGGACGTCGTCGAGGTGGAGAAGGCGGAAGGACGCATCTTTCTGATCAAATCTCCTTACCGGCACTATTTCGAGTTGCTGCGAGAGAAACTCAAATGGGGAGAAAGATAACTTTGTGTCGGTAAATCGTGTTAGTGAATGGTGATTAAGAGTTTACGACTCACCCGTCACCAGCACGGATCACGAGAAACGTCGATGTTAATCGAGCTTCGCATTAAGAATTTTGCCATAATCGATGAGTTAAGCCTGTCCTTCTCAAAAGGGTTTAATATCCTGAGCGGCGAGACGGGGGCGGGGAAATCCATTATCCTCAATGCCGTCCACCTCCTTTTGGGGGACAAAGCCACCGAGGAATGGATTCGGAGTTCGGAAGAAGAGGCGAATGTCGAGGCGCTCTTCGACGTCTCCGGAAACCCGGAGGTCAAGCAAAAGATCAAAGAAAAGGCTCCTCAGGTGAAGGGCGCGGGAGAGGAGGATTCCCTCGTGATCCGGCGGGTGATCTCCCGATCCAGCCGGGGAAAAGTTTTTATCAACGGGAACATGGCCACTCTCGGAGCTCTTTCCGAGGTTGGGGAAGAGCTTCTCAGCATCTACGGGCAGCATGAGCATCAATCCCTTCAGCGGGTGGAGACCCACATCGATATTTTGGATGAATTCGGCGGACTACTCGGGCCTCGGGGAGAATTTCAAAAACAGTACGAAGACTTTCTCTCCTTATCGGAAGAGGTTGAAAAGATTCGAAGCGAGAAAGAGAAAAGAGCGAAGGAACGAGAGCTGATGGCCTTCCAGTCGAAAGAGATTGAGGCCTCCGGGATTCGGGTCGGGGAAGAAGAGTCTTTGAAGGAGGACCGAACCATCCTCACTCATGCGAAAAAGCTGATGGATTTTGCCGTCGCCTCCGAAGAGACGCTCTACTCAGGGGAGGGCTCAACGATCGAGAGAATTCAAAAAATTCTCAGCCAAGGAGGGGACATGGCGGCTATTGATCCCTCTCTTTCGCATCTTTTGAAAGCCCTGGATTCTGCCCTCATCCAGCTGGAGGAGATCGCCCTCGCTTTCAGAGACTATTCAAGAAGGGTGGAAATCAACCCGGCGAGGATTGACGAAGTTGAGAACAGGCTGGAGGAGATCGACCGACTCAAGAGAAAGTATGGCTCCACCGTCGAAGAGATCCTCGCCTTTAAGCAGAGAGCGGATAGGGCATTGAAATCCTTTACCTCGGACGAAGAGAAGCTTTCCCAATTGGAAAGCCGCCTGGAGCCCCTCGGGCGGATCGTGAACAATCTGACAAAGAAACTATCCGGGGAAAGAAAAAGAGTTGCATCGGAATTGAAGAAGTCTGTAGAAAAAGAGTTAAGTTCCCTGGGCATGAAAAAAACCATTTTTGAAATCCATATCGATCCGTTACCTCTTTCTCTGAAAGGAGTGGATCGAGTGGAATTTCTCATCTCTCCCAACGTGGGGGAGGAGGTAAAGCCCTTGGCGAAAATCGCTTCCGGAGGCGAGCTCTCGCGAATTATGTTAGCCATGAAAAGGATTCTGGCCAAAATAGGCGGAAGACAGGTGCTCGTCTTTGACGAAGTGGATGCTGGCATTGGAGGGGCGATGGCAGAGGTGGTCGGAAGGAAACTGAGAGAACTCTCGCA
>Ga0187770_10002177_pt1 | contig 10857 bp, 10 predicted proteins | sample 0116_SJ02_MP02_2_FD_133154 | JGI IMG/M metagenome (GOLD analysis project Ga0187770, IMG submission 133154) | Tropical peat soil microbial communities from peatlands in Department of Meta, Colombia - 0116_SJ02_MP02_20_MG | ecosystem: Environmental > Terrestrial > Soil > Wetlands > Peat | place...
CGCTGACAGTGTGACCATCGACGACCGGAACACGGTTGCAACTGGCGCTCATGCGCGCGGCCAGCGGCTTGACCGCATGGCCATCGAGCGAGCCCAGCAGTTTGAGCAGTTCCTCCTCCATCTTCTCTTCTTCGTTGCTGATGTAGGGAACGACATTGTCCAGAATGTCCATGGAGGCCACGCCAGGATAGCCCGCGCCGCTCACCGCTTGCATGGAGGTGGCGATGATCTGCTCGATTCCGAAGCGGTCAACGATGGGCTTGAGCGCCAGCACCGGGCCCATCACCGTGCAGTTGGAGTTGGTGACGATGTAGCCGCCCGACTCCTTGCGCCAGGATTGCTCCTCGATCAGGTGCAGGTGGTCGGCGTTCACCTCTGGCAGCACCAAGGGCACGTTGGGCGCCATGCGGAAAGCGCTGGAGTTGGAAATTACGGCGCAGCCGGCGGTGGCGAAGCGGGGCTCAAGCTCGCGGGCGATGGGCGCATCGATGGAGGAGAAGATGATCTTCGGCGCGCCCTCGGGCTCCGCCGGCGAGACGATCATTTGAGCGATGCGTTCGGGCAGAGGTGTGTCCAGGCGCCACTTGGCGGCCTCGCCATAGGCCTTGCCGCTGGAGCGGTCACTGGCCGCCAGCCACGTGACCTCAAACCACGGATGGCGCTCAATGAGTTGAATATAGCGCTGGCCCACCATTCCGGTAGCGCCCAGGATACCGATTGGATACTTGTTTTTCATGTCCGTAATGAATCCAGTGTACAGGAGGATTGGCGAAAATTGAGCGATTTTCGGACAGAGTGCGTGGAATACGCGCGCAAAATGTATAGGAACCCATCGCAAACGCCGGAAAAACAAGAGCGCCCACAGCATAGAACGGGCCGCGAAATGCCTGTTGAAAACCGCGTTTCCGGCCGATGATATATGCGGAGTTTCATCCATGAGTCCGCGGCAAATGGCCGGATCAAAACATTCGCCAAATCCAGCGAAGAAGGAGCCTGCGCCTCTTGTCTTTGACCGCTGTCTCACCTTGATGGTGCAGGGCGCCGCGCAGAATATGCCGGAGATCGACGCGGAATCCTACAAAGCATTTCGCAACAAAGTGCGCGAAGAGGCCATGCAGGTGCCAGACAGGCTGCCGGTCAACGAAAAGCTGGTGCAAATTCAGGCGATTGTGCGCGAGTTCGACAGTTACCGAAGGGCCGCGGAAGAGGAGCTCAAGGATCGACAAAATAATTGGCGGGCGCTGGTTTCCATGCAACTCAACGAGTTGCTAAAGCGGGTGTGCGTCGATCCCGGTTCGGCTGAAGCCGCACCACTGGTGTCGAAGATTGCGGGGCTGGAGACTGGCGCGCAGATTCAGTCGTATCGCGAGCGGCTGCAAAATTTCCTGCATCCCACCGGCGCCGAGCAGGACATTCCCGTGGGCGCATCCATGCTGAAGGCCGCCGACCGCACCACGGAAAATGACAATGCGGCCGGACTGCGCGGCGGCGGCGCCGCTGTCGAGTATGTAAAGCGCATCCTGGAGCATCGCGGCGGAGGATTCATCGCGCTCTTCCGGCTTGGATGCCTGGAGGTCCTCAGCCAGCGTTTCGGCATGGAAGTCGTGCAGGATTGCCTAATGGCCGTCTCCGCTTTTCTTACCCACAATCTTCGCGGTGAAGACGCCATCTTTCACTGGAGCGATTCGTCTCTGCTGGTCGTTCTCGAAGGACGTCCCAGCGAGCACATCCTGGCTGCGGAACTGCAGCGGATTGTCGCGCAGAATCGCGAGATCTACGTTAACATTGAAGGGCGCACCGTCATGCTGCGCGTCCCTCTGGACTTTGAGCTGACACCGATTTCCTTCCTGCGCTGCGCCGAAGATCTGTACAAGCTCACCCCCAAATCGGAAACCAAGTGGTGAAACCCATGAAAGCTGCTTCTATGAACATGCCCGCCCTGCCTTGCGATTCAGATCTTGATATTCTCGACGAGCTGCCGCTGCCCTATCTCGAGATCGACGCGCACGGCATCATTGCACGCGCCAATCGCGCGGCTCTCGACCTCCAACCTCCCGAGCAGGGCGAACTAGTCGGCCAGACGGCCTTTTCGCTGCTGGCGGGCGGCGAGCGCGAGCTAGGCCTGCACGCGTTTGCGGCGTTGATGGAATCGGGCGAGGAAGAACCCCTGATTGTGGTGCGTCACATCTATGACCGCAGCGGGAAATTCTCCGCTTATCAGATCTATCGCAGCGTGATGCGCGACAGAGCCGGCAATCCCACGGGCCTGCGCATCGTGGGCGTCAATGTCTCGGAGATGACCGAGGCCCTCGAAGATGCACAGCGCCGCAGCCAGTGGCTGGAAAGCATCGTAGACTCCATGCATGAAGCCATCATCGCCACCGATGCCACGGGCGTGATCGCGAGCGTCAACTCTGCCGCCGAAGAGCTTCTGGGATGGAAGGCTGAGGAACTTGTGGGCAAGAGCTTTGAGGAAGGCATCCATATGCGCAGCTTCGAGGCCGGCGACAAGACGCAGGTGACTTTTACCATGGTGCTGACGAACCGGTGCGATGGCTTGAGCACGCTGGTCGATCGCAGCGGCCACGAAATCACCGTCAGGGTCTGGAGCTCGCCCGTGATCGACAAGAAGAATGGCTCAGTAACAGGAATTGTACTGCTGATGTACAAGCCCGGCACCCCGATGATTGTGAAGGGATGAAGGATAACAGCTTCCAGCTCTTGGCTATTGGATTCCCGCCACGCGTTGGATCGCCTTTTGCGCCACTCTCTCTGCCGTACCCTTTCTTGCTTCTGTAGTCCGCATCGCAAACAACTCCGGGCTCAGCGCGGAAAAGATTGAAGCAGGCAGGGCTCTGTGTTTCCTATGCCCTATTCCCTGGTCCCTCGTCCCTGCTTTCTCCCGTGGCTGCCCAGCAGCCCTTCAAGCTCTTCCTTGAACTCGCGCACATCCTTAAAGTCGCGATAGACCGAGGCAAAGCGGATGTAGGCGACAGTGTCCAGCCCCTTCAGCCGCTCCATAATCAGCTCGCCGATCTCCGCCGTGGTGCGTTCGCGCTCCGGGGCCTCGGCCAGAAAAGCCTCGGCGGCATTCACGATTGCTTCCAGGCTGCTTGCCGGAACGGGCCGTTTCTCGCAGGCGCGCAACAAGCCGTTCAGAATCTTCTGCCGGTCGAAGCGCTCGCGGCGTCCGTCCTTCTTGATCATCATGTAGGGGATTTCGTCGATTCGCTCGTAGGTGGTGAAGCGGCGATTGCACTTCTCGCACTCCCGCCGCCGCCGGATGGAGTCAGCCTCTTTGCTCTCCCGCGAGTCCACCACCCGGTCCTGCCCGAAGCCGCAATAAGGACATTTCATACAAGGCGATTCTACGGCATGGAAGAGGCGGGGAACAGGGTGAAGGGTTCAGGATCCCAATTCTTGCGATAATATGTACTCCCAGTGATATTCAGAGGGTATTCTATGTGCATGATCGATCGGTGGAAAAAGAGGTTTGAGATTATTCGCATCCTTGGTTGGCTTGCACTCGTGGGTTTACCCTTTTTTGTACTGGCTTTGGTTACCGAAGAGAATTTGCAAATTTTCTTTACGGTGGTGGCGATGCTATTGATCTTACCTGCATTTATTTATATCTATATTGTCGTTATCTGGCATTGGAAGGAACGCTATCGCGGCCGGCACAGTGACTTATGGGGAGCGCTCATCCTGATTGAAACTAGCGGCTGGATGAAAATTGTTTACGTGTTCCGGCACATTCTTCCCGATATGTGCCACTCGGGCCGTTACCGGAGAGAGCCGCAATCCGCAGTAACGATACAGAATTCAAATTTGCCTTCTTAAGATGAATAGTTTCTTCGTGCGACCTTCTATATTTCTCTCTCCGAGGAATAGCTAATCTTAATCCTTAACCACTAATCCCTGCCTTTAATCAAAGACCACTGTCTTATTGCCGTAGCAGAGTATCCGCCGGTCCAGGTGCCAGCGGACGGCGCGCGATAAAACCATGCGCTCCAGGTCACGGCCCCGCGCCACCAGGTCCTCTACCTGGTCGCGGTGCGAGACGCGAGCCACATCCTGCTCGATGATCGGCCCGTCGTCCAGCACTTCGGTGACATAGTGGCTGGTGGCCCCAATCAGCTTGACGCCGCGGGCATGGGCGGCATGGTAGGGCCGCGCTCCGGTAAAGGCGGGCAGAAAGGAGTGGTGCACGTTGATGATCGCCACCGGGTAGCGGGCGATGAAGGCCGGCGAAAGAATCTGCATGTAGCGCGCCAGCACCACCAGCTCAATTTCATGTTGCGAGAGCAGTTCGAGCTGACGCGCCTCGGCTGAGGCGCGCCTGGCCGCGGTGACTTCGACATGCTCGAAGGGAATGCCGTAGAAGGCGGCCAGGCTTTCCACCTCGCGGTGATTCGATACGATCAGCGGAATCTCGCACTCCAATTCGCCCGCACGCCAGCGGTAGAGCAGGTCGGCCATGCAATGCAGGTACTGGGAGCAGAAGAGGGCCACACGCGGCCGCCGCTCACCCGAGGTCAACTGCCAGCGCATCTTCAGCTCGGCCGCCAGAGGCGCGAAAGCGGCGCGGAAGGCCTCCAAATCAAAGGGCTTCGAACCGGCTGCCGGGGGGACTGAATCGCTGCACGCTCCATTCAGGCCCCACTCCACGCGCATGAAGAAGAGGCCCAGCTCGTGGTCCTGGTGCTGGTCGGCGTGGAGGATGTTGGCCCCGTGCCGGTAGAGCAGCGAGGAGACGCGCGCCACCAGACCTTTTTGGTCCGGGCAGTCGATCAGCAGTACGGCGGAGTCTTTCATGCTTTCTCCAGCTTAAATCAGTCTCACCGCCGCTTTCGGGATGGATTGGCCGTGTGCGCAACGTGCCGGCATTTGCGCACCTGCGGGCTGAACCGAAAGAAACGCCGGGTTATGGGCACCCCGGCGCGTGTATGCAGCGTAAAACAGTTATCAGTGAGCAGTGGACAGCGCGCCGGGTTGAGGTTCGTGGACTCTCCGGTCCGATCATCCGAACACTTCGATAAGCTCAGGGCAGTCTCTCCATCCCCACGGACGATAACTTACCTCGGAAATCCCAAGCTGGCACAACCGCGAATATGACCGACCAACGAGAGACGATTGCCGGGATGGCGAGTTCCCACAGGTGGTTAGGCGGCGGTTTCGCCGCGGACCCGCAGAGGGGAGTTCAACTGCTGGCGGAGATTGCCGGCCAGATCGGCCACCACGCGCAGCTTCTCGGCCACCGGCGGAGGCGTCTCTGCCCCATTCAGGGCCAATTGGGAGTGGAGCAGAAGGCCGGCAACCGTGGATTTAAGCTCGGATTCGATGGCCGCGGCGGCGGCGCGGCGGGCCAGCGTCTGCTCGCGCTCGCGGCGGTGCAGGGCGGAGCGAATCTCACGGATCAGCCGCGCGGCTCCGGAGAGGGCGAAGCTGATCTGCAGGGGGATGGCCAGGCCGGCGTGCTCCCAGACAGCCTCGGCGGCGGCCGGGTCACACTCTGCCATGGTCTCGTCTACCGCCACGGCGGCAAACTCGCGGCGGCGCAGCGCGGCCAGCGCGGCCTTGCGTCCGTCGGCCACTTCCACTTCCATGCCCAGCTGCGCGGCCACCACGGCGGCGCAATTGCGGGCGCCTTCTATTCCGGTCACGATCAGAATGCTCATATTCAGCTCCTTGTTTGGTTCATCCGGTCAGCATCTCTCCGGCGCCGTTTGCGCTCCGCGCGGGTCAATTTCCATCTGCTTCCGTGAAGTTATCCAACTGGGCCTGTCAGGTTTCCCATCTGCGCCTGGTAAGTTTCCTGCCTGGATCCTGTGAAGTGCCGTAACTGCCCTATCGGCGCAATCTGTCCCAACTTGAGCCAGTGGCGTCTACTCTTCCCGAAGCGGGTCGGCGATGTCATACTCCTTCAGCTTGCGGTAGAGGGTGGTTTTGCCGATGCCCAGGAGCTTGGCGGCCTGCAGCTTATCGCCGTTGAGGGTGCGAATGGCTCCCAGGATTGCCTGGCGTTCCATCTCGGCCAGGGTGGTTAACTGCGGCGCGGCCCCTTCGGCGGCCGGCTCGCCGGCTGTGGCGGCTGCGCGCCGCGCCTCCAGCCCCTGCTGTTGCAGTTGCGTGGGCAGATCGCCCAGGTGCAACACCGGACCGGAGGAAAGGGCGCAGGCCCGTTCGATGGAGTTTTCGAGTTCCCGCACATTACCCGGCCAGTCATAGCGCATCATGGTGCGCAGGGCCTCGTCGCTCAAGGTGAACTTGGAGCCGTGCTCGCGGCTGATGCGGTCCAAAAAATGCGCCGCCAGGAGCGGAATGTCCTCGCGCCGGTCGCGCAGAGGGGGCAGGCGCAGGTTGACCACGTTCAACCGGTAGAAGAGATCCTTGCGGAATGCGCCCTTTTCCACCATCACCGCCAGATCCCGGTTGGTGGCGGCCACGATGCGCGCCTTGATAGGAACACGGTGGGTGGCGCCCACCGGGCGGACCTCTTTTTCCTGAAGGGCGCGCAGCAGCTTGGCCTGCAAATCGAGCGAGAGCTCACCGATTTCGTCGAGGAAGACCGTGCCTCCCTCGGCCGAGACCAGCAATCCGTCTTTGGAGCGGCTGGCCCCGGTGAAGGCTCCCTTGACGTAGCCGAAGAGCTCGCTCTCAATCAGCGTGGGGACCAGCGAGCCGCAATCGACGGGGAGAAAAGGCTTTTGCGCGTTGGGTCCATAGGCGTGGATGGTTCTGGCCACCAGCTCCTTGCCGGTGCCGCTTTCGCCCAGAATCAGCACGGGGTGGGAGCTTTGCGCAACCTTGGAGAGGATGCGATAGAGCTTTTCCATCTCCCCCGAGCGGCCGATCATGGCGCCCAGCCCCTGTGAAAGGCGGAGCCGCTCGCGCAACTGGCGGGTGGCGGTGTCGGTCGCCAAGCTGGCTGCGGCGCGGTCCAGCACCGTGGAAAGCTCGTCCATGGCAAAGGGCTTGGCCAGGTAATCCGAGGCGCCGCAGCGCATGGCCTCGACGGCGGCGTTGACCGATCCCGAGGCGGTCATGGCGATAACCGCCGTCTGGGGGTAGAGGAGCTTGACCTCGCTGACCAGCTCCAACCCCTGATTGGAGCCTGCCGGAAGGTTGACCAGCAGGATGTCAGCGGGGCTTCCGCGCAACATACTGCGGGCCTGACCAAGGTCTGCGGTGCTTTCTACCTCATAGCCCAGGCTGGCGGCAATCTCGGCGCAGGCCGAGCGCATCGCGGCGTCGGCATCGACCACCAGCAGGTGCAGGCGCACCGGCGGCTCCGCGAGTTGGGGGATAAACTCCATGGTTCTCGTGGTTACTACTGTCTCGAGCATTGTATTCGCCTCACGCATCAATGGTTAACTGGTTTTTTTGTTGCCGCCGCGCCGGAGTTTTTCTGCGGGTTCCTGTGCTGCGGATTATTTGTCAACGTGCCGCCGTCTTTCTGCCCGTTTGCGGCCCGATTTTTTGTCCTTTCAATACGGGCTTTTTCCACCTGCCGCCGTGTTTTGTCTACCTGCGCCCGGGTTTCTTCCTCACACCGCGGTCGCCGTCAGCCTGCACGAAGTCAGCGGGTGTGCACGGGCAACTCGATTCTGAAACAGGCTCCCGATGGGGAGCAGTTGGAGGCATGAATGCTGCCTCCGGCGCCCTCGACGATTGAGCGGGTGATGGACAGTCCAAGCCCGCGGTGGAAGGCCGGCCAGCTGCCAAACCCATCCGGAGTTGAAGCGACCGAAGCAGCCGCGCCGCCGCAGCGGGAGGTGTAGCCGGCGTCGAAGATCTTTTCCAGCGCTTCAGCAGGGATGCCCGGCCCGTTGTCTTCCACGGTGAGCAGCAGCCAGGGGTGAACATCCGCCCCGGCGTGAAACTCATGCAGGCTGATGGCGATTTTCCCCGAGGCGGGCATGGCCTCGGCGGCGTTCTTCACCAGGTTGACCAGAATCCGGGTCAGATCCTCGCCGGTCAACAGAACGGGCAGCGCGCCGCCCTCTGCGTCCACGGTAAGGGCGATGGAGGGTCCGGCCAGCGCGGAAAGCAGATTGCGATTGGCGGCAAGCTCACGAGCCAGGTTGTCAATCAACACGGGGGGCATCAGATCCCAGCGGCGCGCCTGTTCCAGCCGGTTGATGCTGAGAGCCTCAGGCCTTGTCCATTTCACTCTTAGACTGCTCGCTAGGCCGGCATCCTGGCCCTGCCGGGCATCGAGCGCCAGCATCTTCTCTACCAGGCGGCGGCTGGCAGTGGCCACCAGCCTCAGTTCGCCGGCGTAGTGACGGAAGGAGGGGGTGAGCACTCCCGGCTCCTCCAGCAAATCGCAGTAAAGCCCCAGCGCCGTGACCATGTTACGGGTGTCATGGGCCACTTCGGCCAGGCTCTCGCCCCTGCTGCGCAGGTTGGCCAGAGTCTCGACCACCGCCTCTACACGCCTGCGCTTGTTTACAGTGGCAGTGGCCATTTTCTCTGTTACCACTCCTGCATCTCCCGCTTCCTTGAGTCCGGCCGCCACTAGCCCTGATTCCATCAAATCTCTTTGATTTGGAGTTGCTGTGTGTCCTGTATGCTGCATCACGTGCTCCTGTTTGCTAGGGATTAAGGATTCAGCTCCCCGCATCTCGTACTGCTCCCATTCGCGTTTCTCAGTTCCGCTCTCATCTCCAACTTCCCGTTCCTGACCTCCGGGAGTGGAAACTGTCTTGTTCTAGTACACGTGGCGTGCCAAAGCAGGACAGTCAGACTAAGTTCCTGATAAGGGAGGAGTTTTTCCTCATATTCCCGGAAAACTGCGGCAAAGATATGCACAGGCCGCTATCCCAAAATGGGAATAATGGATGCGGCTAACCAGCGACAATATCATTTGTTTCAATGGGTTATGAGGAAGTTCCTGTTCCGGGCCGGTAAATCAGCCAATTCCCGTCTCGGAACGGGAGGCCGGGAACTGCTCTGGCCCTCGAACCAAGGCCGTTTCCCGTACAATCTCACCATGCCAGACTCATCCACCTTCTATCGTCCTGGCGGACGGCTGCCGCATGAGCTTCGCCCCCTCACCCTCACACCCGGCTATGTTCAGACCGCCGAGGGCTCCGTTATGGTTTTGCTGGGCAATACGCGGGTGCTCGCCTGCGCCACCATCGAGCAGGGAGTTCCCGGCTGGCTGCGCAATACGGGCCGCGGCTGGGTGACGGCAGAGTACTCCATGCTGCCCCGCTCCACCGTGACGCGCACGCCACGCGAAAGTGAGAAGGGCAAAATTGGCGGACGGACGCACGAGATTCAGCGGCTCATCGGCCGCAGCCTAAGGTCTGTCGTGGATATGAAGGCCCTGGGCGAGCGGACGGTGATTCTGGACTGCGACGTGATTCAGGCCGACGGCGGCACGCGCACTGCGGCCATCACCGGCGCAGCGGTCGCTCTGGCGCTGGCCCTCAACGCACTGGTCAAGGCGGGAACGCTAAAGCAATCGCCGCTCCAGCAATTGGTCGCCGCCACTTCGGTGGGCATTGTAGGCGGAACAGCCGTGCTCGATCTCTGCTACGAGGAGGATTCCCAGGCCGAGGTGGACATGAACGTGGTGATGAGCGAAAACGGCGGTCTCATCGAGACACAGGCCACGGCGGAGCGGGGCAGCTTCTCTCGTGCGCAGCTCAGCGCGCTCATCGATTTGGCCGAGATGGGGCTGAAGGAGATCTTCGCAGCGCAGCGCAAGGCGCTGGGGCTGTAACCTCTTTTATTTGCGAGGGGTCGCCGTGCTGCCTTCCACGAACCGGAAGTTCCTCAACACCAGCTGAACAATGGGATGCGGCCAGGACTCGTAACTGCTAAGTCCGGGATCGATGGGAAGAATATTCGTCCTGAAGATTCCCTCTTTACCTGGGACAGTCATCAGTGCGTCAAACAACAGTCGGCGTTTTAGCCCATTGCGCGTCGTCAGCATCATCATTTCAGGTGCATGATCGTCGAATTCCTGCGAAAAGGTGAACCACACGTCACTCTTGGCTGAGTCCGGCTGGTAAGTCACGCCGACGATCTGGTTGTCAACGACAGTAACGTTGATTCCAAAGCTCTCGCCAGCAAATAGGTACACATCGTTCTCAATGACATAAGGAATCTTGTCGAAGTGCTGTTGATAGTAATGCACTTTGTCGACGGCCAGCTTCAGGTCGAAAGGCGCGCGGAAAACCGGCTTCGCTGCTTCTAAATCGTTTTGTGCAGAAGTATTCACTCCCGCCATGGTTGCCAGAAATGTCAGGAGGATAATCGCGTTCTGTGTCTTCCGTCGTGCCATGGTAAATTCCCGGTTTCTCAGCGAAGAGCTTGCTTACCTCCAATATTGAACCATGCCCGCCTCCATGCCCGCACCATAATTTTCCCCTTGCCAATCCCTGTTACCATAAAGATGATTGCGGCTCCAGCGGATGGGTGCTCATGCCCTCTTAGAAAATCCACTTTTTATCCGGAGCCGCCTGAAAAGGAGAAATTTCATGCCACTGGTTTCCATGCGGCAACTACTCGACGAGGCCGCCAAAGGCGGTTACGGCGTCGGCGCCTTCAACGTCAACGATATGGAACAGATTCAGGCCATCATGGGCGCGGCCAAAGAAACCAAATCGCCGGTCATCATCCAGGCCAGCCGCGGCGCGCGCTCCTTCGCACAGGACCGCTACCTCTTTCATCTCATCCTGGCGGCGGCCGAGCTCAATCCCGAGATTCCCATCGCCATGCACCAGGACCACGGCAACAGCTTCGAAACCTGCAAGAGCGCCATCGAGCTGGGCTACACCTCGGTGATGATGGATGGCTCGCTCGAGGAAGACGGCAAGACACCGGCCAGCTTCGAGGAAAACG
>Ga0187770_10002178_pt1 | contig 10857 bp, 9 predicted proteins | sample 0116_SJ02_MP02_2_FD_133154 | JGI IMG/M metagenome (GOLD analysis project Ga0187770, IMG submission 133154) | Tropical peat soil microbial communities from peatlands in Department of Meta, Colombia - 0116_SJ02_MP02_20_MG | ecosystem: Environmental > Terrestrial > Soil > Wetlands > Peat | place...
CGGAGATGATAAAGTAGAGATTGCTGGCGTAGCGGGCATTGAAGTAGCTCGAGCCGGGGAGATCACCTTCGTCGCTCACCCCAAGTATCTTCGGAGGCTCGCTGAAACCAATGCCTCTGCGGTGATCGTCTCGAAAGAGGTCCCTTCGTCACCCAGGCCTCTTCTCTGTGTGCACAACCCCTACTTGGCCTTTGCCAAAATCTTTGCCCTCTTTTCAGAAAAACCTTACCAATCCAAAGGAATTGATTCGCATGCCTGGATCAGCCCCGCTGCCCAACTGGGCCGAGAGCTTACTGTCTATCCCTTCGTCTACATCGGAGACCGTTGCCGGATCGGGGATCGGGTGACCATTTATCCCGGTGTCTATGTGGGTGAGGATTCCTCCATTGGCGAGGAATCAGTCCTTTATGCGAACGTCTCTATCTACCCCGGAACAGTCATTGGCAAAAGGGTCATCTTACACAGCGGCGTGGTGTTGGGAGCAGATGGATTCAGATATGTGAAGGAGGGGGAAAAGAATGTGAAGGTCCCCCAAATAGGAAGCGTTGAAATTGAGGACGATGTTGAGATTGGAGCTAACAGTACCATCGATCGGGCTACCTTCGGGAAGACGGTCGTCCGAAGAGGGGTGAAGATTGATAACCTCGTTCAGGTCGCACATAATGTCGTGATCGGTGAGAATTCGATCCTCGTCGCCCAGGTTGGAATTGCAGGCTCGACAAAGGTCGGCAGCAATGTCACTCTGGCTGGACAGGTGGGGGTGGCGGACAACATCGAGATTGGAGACAACGTAATGGTGGGCGCTAAATCTGGAGTGCCCTCGAACCTGGCTGCTAACGAAGCCTATCTTGGAAGTCCTGCATTGCCCCACCGAGAGTTTCTCCGAGCAGCCACTGCGTTTCCAAAGTTGCCGGAGATGAGGAAGACACTCATCGAAATCGAGAAGCGCTTAAAGAAGATCGAGGAAACCCTCTCTTCGGAAGGGAAGGAGAAGTAGATGATCGAGATCAAAGAGATTATGAACATACTGCCGCATGCTTATCCCTTCCTACTGGTGGATCGTATCGTGGAGGTGGAAGCCGGGAAACGGATCGTTGGGATCAAGAATGTTACGTACAATGAGCCCTTCTTCCCAGGCCATTTCCCCAATCGACCCATTATGCCGGGTGTGCTCATTGTGGAGGCAATGGCCCAGACTGCTGGGGTGCTCGTTTTCAAATCGATGCCCGAGGAGGAACTGAAAAAACCGGTCTACTTTTTGGGGATCGATCATGTTCGTTTCAGAAAACCGGTGACCCCAGGAGATCAACTTCGTCTCGAATTGGAGATCACCCGGCACCGCCAATCGATATGGGGGTTTAAAGGAAAGGCCTTTGTTGAGGGAAAATTGGTCGCCGAAGCAGACCTTCTGGCCATGTTAGGAGAAGGTGCATGATCCATCCTACTGCCCTCGTTGATACAGAAGCTGAAATTGAAGAAGAAGCTGAAATTGGTCCTTACTCTGTCATTGAAAAGGGTGTTCGTATTGGGAGGGGGACAAAAATTGGGCCCCATGTGGTTATTCGGGAGGGAACTCAGATTGGGAAGAGATGTCAGATTTTTCAATTTGCCTCTATTGGAGAAGCACCTCAGGCTTTCGCTTATCAGGGAGAGAAGACTCTCCTCCTGATTGGCGATCAGAATGTCGTTCGAGAGTATGTGACTCTCCATCGAGGCACTCCCCATGGGGGTGGAAAGACCATTATCGGCAATGGCAATTACTTCATGGCTTACTCCCATGTCGCCCATGACTGCCAGATTGGAAATCAAGTTATCCTTGCAAACGGAGCCACCTTAGCGGGGCATATCCTGATCGAAGATTATGCCGTCGTCGGTGGACTCTCCGCTGTCCATCAGTTTTGTCAGATCGGCACCCATGCCTTTATCAGTGGCCTCACCGGTGTGACCTTAGACATCCCTCCTTACATGTTAGCATCAGGAAGTCGGGCCAAACTCTTCGGGCTCAACATGGTTGGCCTCAAACGCTCCCACTTTTCAGAGGAGACCATAAGGGCTCTGAAGAAGGCCTATCGCATCATATTCCGTTCTGGTCTAACATTGGAGAAAGCGATGAAGAGGATTTGGGGAGATCAGCTCTCCCAAACGCCAGAGGTTCAGCATCTTCTCCATTTCATTCAACATTCGAAGAGGGGGATCAGCCGTTAAGTGGGTAAAATCAGAGTGGGCGTGGTTGGCGTGGGGTACCTTGGCCAGTTCCATGCAGAAAAATATGGACACATGGAAGGGGTGGAATTGGTCGGTGTGGTGGATGTAAATTCACCTCGCGCAAAGGAAATTGCGAAGCGATGCCGGAGCCAACCCTTTTCCCACCACTCTCACCTCTTCGATAAAGTTCAGGCGGTGAGCATCGCCGTCCCCACGCTGTTGCACTATCCCATCGCAAAAGATTTTTTCCTCCAAGGGATCGACGTCCTTTTAGAAAAACCCATCTCTCACACTCTTGAGGAGGCTGACGAACTCATTGGATTGGCAGAATCGAAGGGTCTGATCTTCCAAGTGGGCCACTTAGAACGATTCAACGGGGCCCTTTCTGCGATAGAGAGGATGGTTCAATCCCCTTTGTATATCGAATCCCATCGATTGAGCCCGTTTCCAAGGAGGGGAACCGATGTCAATATCGTTCTCGATAAAATGATCCACGATATCGATATCGTCTTAAGCTTGGTAGGCTCAAAGGTGCGGAAGATCGATGCTGTGGGCATTCCCATTCTTACTCCTCACTCGGATATTGCCAATGCCCGGATCGAATTTGAAAACGGATGCAAATCGAATTTAACGGCAAGCCGTGTCGACAAGGAGGAGATCCGGAAAACTCGAATCTTTCAGCTCACCGGCACACTTTCCGTCGATTATCTCAATCAAGAAGCCTCTTTTACGAAAAGGGTTCAACGTAAAACCAAAGGTAAGACTGCCGAGATTGTCACAGAAGAGATCCCTGTCACAAAGGTTGACTCTTTGGAGGCTGAGATTCATTCCTTCCTCCAGAGCGTAAGGGATCGGAAGCGTGCTCGTGTCTCCGGAACGGATGGAAAGCAGGCATTGGAAGTGGCACTCCAGATTATCCAGAAGGTTGACGCAGGCGTTGGAATAAGAGAAAGAGAAGGACCATCGACTGGATGAAATCGAAGAAGATTTTGATGGTTGCCGGAGAAGTTTCAGGAGACCTCCATGGCGCCCATCTGATGGAAGCCATCCTTCGGATCGATCCAAAGGTCCAGTTTTTTGGGGTCGGGGGTGAACGTCTGGAAAGGATGGGAATGAAACTCCTCTATCCGTCTCAATCGCTTTCAGTCGTAGGAATTACAGAAGTCCTTTTCAAAATAAGATCCATTCTGAGGGCCCTTCGGGGATTGAAGCAATCCCTCGATCAAGAAAGGCCTGATTTAATCATCCTGATCGACTTTCCTGACTTCAATCTCCGTCTGGCCAAAATTGCCCATCGAAAGGGTATTCCAGCCCTCTATTATATCAGTCCTCAAGTTTGGGCCTGGAGGCCCAAAAGGGTGAAGTTAATCGCTCAATGGGTGAGGAAAATGGTCGTCCTCTTCCCCTTTGAGGTTCCCTTATATGAGGCAGCTGGTGTCGATGTTGAATGGGTAGGTCATCCACTCCTTGATATTGTGAAGCCGACCCTCTCCAAAGAGGCTGCCTTTCAACGATTCGGTCTCGATCCCAAACGGAAGACGATTGCCTTGCTCCCCGGAAGCCGAATGCATGAGGTGAAAAGGCTTCTCCCCCCGCTTCTGGCCACAGCTCATCTGCTTGCAAAGGAGATCCCAGACCTTCAGTTCGTCATTCCTTTGGCTTCTGGAATCCACCAGAGGCTCTTATCAGCCTGGATGAAAAATATTTTTCTGCCTGTAAAAGTGGTCGAGGGTGGGACCTATGAAGTGATGAATCTCGCCGAACTTCTGATCGCGGCGTCGGGAACAGCGACGCTGGAAGCGGCTATCCTTGGAAAGCCAATGGTCATCGTATATAAAGTCTCCTTCTTCTCCTATTGGATAGGAAGGGCATTGATTCAAGTCGACCATATTGGCCTTGTCAATCTGGTGGCAGGAAGAGAGATCGTACCGGAACTGATCCAGAAGGACGTCAATCCAGAAAGGATTGTTGAAGAAGCCCTTCGTATTTTAAGAGATCCAACCTTGCGTCGGAGGATGAGCGAATCGATGGCAGGTGTGCGGCAGAGCCTGGGAGAGCCCGGAGCAGCCGAGCGAGCGGCTGGCATCGTTATGTCGTTGCTGCATGAATTGCAGGATTAAGAATGAATAAGGGCTATCAAAAAACCAGAAAATCAGAGTGAAGAAAATTAGGCCATCAGGTGATCGGGAAAAGGCCACCACGTTGGAAAGGATAAAAATTGCGTATGTTTTTTTCTTTTATCGCTTTTTTCCTAATCATCGGACATCCTGATGTCCGCTACTTGATACCCTGACGTCCCGGTAGCGTTAAGGAATGAAGATGTCTCTCTACCGAAGACTCCTTGAATTTGTGAAGCCGTACTGGTTCAAATTAATCCTTGCGGTCATCTGTATGGTCGGCGTCTCTTTTTTGACTGCGTTTACGGCATGGCTTCTGAAGCCCGTTTTAGATGGTGCTTTTTCTAAGAAAGGTGCTGCTTCACCTTATGTTATTCCGCCTTTTGTGAAGAATTTAATCATAGAACTACACGTAGACAAGTTGCTCCCCCAAAATGGCATGGACATACTCCTCTTGCTCCCTTTTTTACTTCCCCTTCTCTATCTGGCAAAAGGCGTCTTCAATTACGGTCAGGCCTACTTCATGAACTTTGTGGGGGTTAGAATCATTGCGGATATCAGGGAGAAGCTCTACAGCCATCTACAGACCCTTTCACTTTCCTTCTTTACTAGAACGCCAACGGGCATCGTCATTTCACGAATCACGAACGATGTGACGCTGATTCAAGGCGCAGTCTCCAGCACTCTGGCTGGTATTTTCAAAGACATTTTTACGTTCTTCGGATTGGTGGGCGTTGCCTTCCTTCAGAGCTGGAAATTGGCCATTATCGCTTATATCATATTTCCTCTGGCGTTTATCCCTGTTAGAGAATTCGGGAAAAGAATGCGGAAATTTGCCCGGAAGGGCCAACTGCGAATGGGTCTCCTTACCACCTTTCTTCATGAGACGATCACCGGAAACCGGATTGTCAAAGCCTTCAATATGGAGGAGTATGAAAAAAGGCGTTTCACCGACGAGAATGAACGGCTATTAAAGACTTTCATAAAGAGGGTAAGGGTCCGGTCCCTGAACCGTCCTCTGATGGAGTTTCTAGGTGGGGGCGTAGCAGCGCCCATTGTTATTTGGGTGGGCGCCCATATGATTATGCAGGGGGAAATGACGATAGGCTCGTTTGTTTCATTCCTGGCTGCCGTATTTATGTGCTATGCTCCCATCCGCGAGTTAAGCCAGGTCAACCTTGAAATTCAAGAAGGTCTGGCAGGGGCAGCACGGGTCTTTGAACTCCTGGATACTGCCACAGAAATCAAGGAGGAAGAGGAAACGGTCTCTCTTCCGCTCATCTCAAAAGGAATCGATTTTCAAAAGGTCACCTTTAAGTATGGAACAGAAGCTGTGCTCAAAGAGATTTCCCTTCACGTGAAGGTAGGAGAAGTACTCGCCTTGGTGGGAATGAGCGGGGCGGGCAAAACCTCTTTGGTAAACCTTTTGCCCCGTTTCTATGATGTGGAGAAAGGTCAAATTCTCATCGATGGTTATGACATCCGAAAGGTCACCCTCAAATCCTTGAGAGATCAGATCGGTTTGGTGACTCAACAAACCATCCTCTTTAATGATACGGTTCGAAATAATATCGCTTACGGAAATCTGAAATGTTCCAATCAAGAGATTATCGAAGCGGCGAAGGCAGCTAATGCGCACGACTTTATCGAGAGATTACCTCAAGGGTACGATACAACCATTGGGGAACAAGGGGTCAAGCTTTCCGGTGGAGAACGCCAGCGCCTCTCGATTGCCAGAGCCCTTTTAAAGAATGCACCCATCCTGATATTGGACGAAGCAACCTCTTCTCTCGATTCCGATTCTGAAACAGAAGTCCAAAGGGCATTGGAAGAATTGATGAAAGGGAGAACAGTCTTTGTCATTGCCCATCGGCTCTCGACCATCCGAAACGCGCACCGGATCGTTGTTCTGTCTGAAGGCCGGATTGTGGAACAAGGAGCTCATGAGGAATTGATGGCCCTCGATGGTGAATATCGGCGTCTCTATGATCTTCAGTTCAAAGATGACGGAGTAAGAGTTTGGAAGGAAACCAAAGGAAGAAAAGTCTACTAAATTTCGGAATGCAGAATGCGGAGTGCGGATTTGTCCAATATTAGATTTTGGATTGCGAATTGCGAATTTTTGGTCTGAAATCCACAATCCGGAATCCGAATTCCGAAATCCGCATTTGGAAACATGGTTCTTAAGAAATTTAAAAAGAAAGTGGTGGCCTGGTTGGGTCCGTGGTTGGCTTACTGGACCATTAAGGTTTTGGGCCGTACCATGCGATTTAAAGAGATTAATCCGGAAATCCCAAGATCTTTTTGGGAAAGGGGAATCCCTGCTATCGGTGCCTTCTGGCACGGAAGGCTATTGATGATGCCCATGATCTATAAAGGAAAGAAATTAAGTTTCCTTGTCTCTCCCCATCGGGATGGCCAGATGGTAGGGAAGGCTATAAAACGGTTTGGTTTCCATGCGATCTTGGGTTCGACCACCCGAAAAGGTTTTGCCGGTTTCAAACAGATGGTTAAGGCTCATGGGTCGGATATCGCCATTGTGCCTGACGGGCCGAGAGGGCCTCGTTATCGCGTCCAAATTGGTGTGATCGAGCTGGCCAAACTGACCGGAAGGGCTGTGGTCCCATTAACTTTCAGTGCCTCGAAGAGGAGGGTCTTTAACACTTGGGATCAGTTTCTCCTTCCCTATCCTTTCTCAAAAGGAGTCTTCATTTGGGGAGAACCCATTGTTGTTGACCCCAATGGGGATCGGGCTCATCTCGAGGAAAGGAGAGCTATTTTAGAAAAGCGCCTCAATGAGTTGACCGAAAGAGCAGACCATTATTTTGAGAAGGAGAATTAATTTTAAATCTGACGGGAAATCCGGAAAGTCTGACGTAAATCTGACGAAAGTCTTCTACTCGTTAAGGACATAGTGGATTACCTTCCCAGAACCTTTCTGCTCAATACTAAAAATTAACATTCATAGCAATTTCCAGAGAGCGGGCGAACCTCTACTTAGATAATAGATATAGGATGATGATATCACACGGAGAAAACATGGGAGGTTGGTTGAATGCCAAGCAAAAGGACAATCATTACCATATCAGATATGGAAAAGCGTTGGCTCATGAATTACACGAAAATGCAAGGCATTTCGATGGCTGAAGCTGTCCGCAGGGGAATCGCCTGCTTAAAAGCTTCTCAAAGTTCGGGCTCGTATCAAAAGATAGTTAATCAGACCAAAGGCATCTGGTTAAAAGGAGATGGGCTGAAATATCAAGAGCAGTTGCGGTCAGAGTGGGAGTCCTAACCATGTTGGAACGCCTTCTGGATTCTATTATTCTTATCGGCGCCTTCCGAACAATTGCAGTGACTTGAGTACTTCCTTCTCATCAACAAGGCGGTCGGTAATGTACTTGTGGAGCACACTCGATATCAGAGTTTGGTAGCGCATGCCCTCCTCTTCCGCTTTCTGTTTGAGATGGGCCAGATCGTCTTCGGTAATCCGAATATTAATGTTCTTGGTCTTGCGGCTCCTCTCGATTATGGTTTCAATGCGACGACGTTTTTCACCAGTGACGGGAACGAATTTGTCAACATGTGCTTCTATTTCCTTCTCGAACGAATCGAGTTTAATCTTTTGTTCCATAATGGCCTCCGTATCGTTTAGAAAGCTTCCGGCTTGGATAAGCCGTCTTCAAGAAAATGGATTTGTCCTCCTCAACCATAAAGGGAACAGCCCATATATACCCTCTGATCTCTAATACAAATACTTCCTGCCCTGTACGAGATGGGCTCTCAAGAATGTCTATATAATCCCCTGCGAGAATACGGTCTGCAATTTCCTGGAAAGAGATACCCCGGGTCTTTCTTAGCCAAAGATCCTTCTCCAGATTCCATCTGATCACAGGCGAAAAATAGCACATTTAATAGACATTGTCAATAACCTCGTGGAACCCTTCCTTTCATCCGCTCCAAACACGTCAATTAAAGTCTGAGGTTTCAATCCATCTGGATTGCAGCACAATGCCTACCCCTCCAATGCGAACAAGCTTTAATTGAATGAAAGAACCTGTTATGATAGCGTACAAAACCAAAGAGAGATTGAAGGCTTAATGACTTATCTACTCTACAACATCTTTTCCACATTTTTCCTTATTTTCGCTGCACCTTATTTCCTGTCCAGAGCGCTTGTTGACGGGCGGTTTCGAAAAGAGCTGATGGAGAGAATGGGATTATTTCCAAGCCTCCCCTTCAAAAGGCCGATTTGGGTGCATGCCGCATCTGTCGGGGAAGTATTCTGCTCAATTCCTCTCATCAAGAGAATCAAAAAAAATTTCCCTCACTCTGAGATTGTCATAACCACAATGACCCGGACTGGAAACAAGGCTGCTGAGACCTCCATCCCTGAGGCAGACCGGGTCCTTTTCTTTCCGATGGACCATCCCCTCACCGTTCAAAGATCGATTGAGAGAATTCAGCCTAACCTTCTCCTCATTGCGGAGACAGAGGTCTGGCCCAACCTTCTTCGGTCTTGCGGAAAGAAGGGAATCCCCATCGTCCTCTTCAACGGAAGGATCTCGGAAGAGTCATTCCGTCGGTACCACTTCTTTAAATTCTTTTTTAAAGAATGCCTGGCATACATCTCGCTCTTTTTGATGCAAACAGAAGAAGATCAAGAGAGAATCGTTGAGATGGGCGCAGCAATCGATAAGACACGGGTGGTGGGAAATTTAAAATTCGATCAGCCCTTCCCCTCCTTGACCCAAGAAGCGTTGGCTGAAATGACCAAATCCCTCAATCTTCGAGGAAACGAAACCCTTCTCATCGCGGGATCCACTCACTCTGGAGAGGAAGAGATTTTGCTCAGCCTTTTAAAAGATCTGACAAAAATCGATCCCCATCTCATGCTCATCTTAGCTCCACGCCACCTCGAACGGTTGGAGGACGTGGAGAGGATCTTAAAAAAAGAGTCCATTTCGTGGGCGAGGAAGACATCGCTTTCCATGCATCACAACCGGTACGGTGAAGGGGAGAAAGAACTACCCAAAGTGATCCTTCTTGACACGATGGGTGAACTGATGCATCTTTACAGCCTCGGAACTTTGATCTTTATCGGCGGAAGTCTTGTCCCCATAGGCGGTCATAACCCTATAGAACCTCTGTTCTTCAAAAAGTGTGTCCTCTTCGGTCCTCATATGTTTCACTTCTCAGAGATCTCCCATCATCTGATCGAAGTGGGAGGAGCGATCCAGGTGGGAGGGAAAGAAGATCTTGCCTTCCAGTTGAAACGCCTCCTTTGTGACGAAAGAGCACGAAAGGAAGTGGGAGAAAAAGGCTATCAATTCCTTCAGAGGCATCGAGGGGCAACCGAAAGGATGTTTGAGGAGATAAGGCCATTCCTCACTTAATTGCCGAATGCAGAATGCGGATTGCGGAACCTCTAAATTTTAGATTTCAGATTGCGAATTGCGGATTTGAAATCCGAAATCTAAAATCCGAAATGGAATGAATCCGCAATCCGAAATCGGAATTTAAGATGCGAATCGACCGACTCCTGTATAAAAAAGAGAAATCGTTCTGGACAAGGATGTCTCTCCTTCCTCTCTACCTTTTCTCCCTTCCTTATGGAGGAGTGGTTCGGGCAAGGGCCCTTTTTTATAATCTCCATCTTAAAAAGCCCAAACGTCTTGCCTGTCCTGTTATCAGTGTAGGCAATATCAGTGCAGGAGGAACAGGGAAAACTCCTTTGGTGATGCTATTGGCCAGAGTTCTGAGGGAGAGAGGAATCAAGATTGCGATTCTGAGCAGAGGCTATAAAAGAAAACAGAGTTCAGATCCGTTGGCCAGTGATGGCCAAAATCTCTTTCTTTCCCCAGAAGAAGCAGGAGATGAACTCTATCTAATGGCGACTGCCCTTAAGGGTGTTCCGATCCTCGTCGGCAAAGATCGGTTTAGAACCAGCCAAATAGCCCTGCAACGATTTGACGTCCGCGGCCTCCTGCTTGACGATGGCTATCAACATCTTCAACTCCATCGGGATTTAAACATTCTGCTCATCGACTCACACATCGGTTTTGGAGATAATCATCTCCTGCCGAGGGGCATTTTAAGGGAGCCGCTCTCCCATCTCAAGAGGGCCGACCTTTTCATCCTCACGAAAGTGGAAGAGCCCAAGGCCTGTCTCCCCCTGGAGATGAAGCTCCAGCAGATCCATCCCCAAGCACAGGTTCTTCACAGCCATTATGAACCCATTGGCCTGATCAGCCCGAAGGGTGAGAAGGAAGACCTTCAGGCCCTTCGAGGAAAGAAGATCCTCGCCCTTTCTGGGATTGCCAACGCTGACTACTTCTCTTTCCTGCTGAGGAGGTGTGGAGTGGAAGTTGGAAAAGAAGCCATCTTCCCGGATCATCATTTCTATGCAACAGAAGACTTGGCCTGCATTGAGGAGAGTAGTAGGGGAATGGATCGAGTTGTTACCACGGAAAAAGATATGTTAAAATTAAAAAATTTAAATATTCATCATCTTTCCATCCAAGCGCTACGTATCGAG
>Ga0187770_10002179_pt1 | contig 10848 bp, 9 predicted proteins | sample 0116_SJ02_MP02_2_FD_133154 | JGI IMG/M metagenome (GOLD analysis project Ga0187770, IMG submission 133154) | Tropical peat soil microbial communities from peatlands in Department of Meta, Colombia - 0116_SJ02_MP02_20_MG | ecosystem: Environmental > Terrestrial > Soil > Wetlands > Peat | place...
CAGTTCGCGGCCAACGTGGTCTGCACCTTTCATCTCGCCTTCATATTCCAGTTCCAGCTTGCCGGTGATGGCAGGCATGGCCGCATACACATCGCCGATTCGCGGCACGACCAGTTTTTCTTCATGACGGATGGAACGCCGTTCGGCGTTCGAGATCACGTTCTCCAGGCAGGATATCGGCAACCGCTGACTGACTCCCGAACGCTTGTCTACTTTCTTGTCCTCGCGCGCAGCGAAGGCAATCCGCTCGATGACCTCTTGCACATATTTCGGCACATGCAGCTTGTGTGCGTTGCGCTGCGTCCAAGCTTCTTGCGTGGTGATCGCAATTCCCTCTTCCACGGTCGCGGGATAGTGTGTGCGAATCTCCGACCCAATACGGTCTTTCAGCGGCGTAATAATCTTTCCGCGTGCTGTGTAATCTTCCGGATTGGCGCTGAACACCAGAGCGACATCGAGCGGCAGGCGAATCGGATAGCCCTTAATTTGCACGTCGCCTTCCTGCATGATGTTGAACAGCCCGACCTGAATCTTCCCCGCCAAATCAGGCAACTCGTTGATCGCGAAAATTCCCCGATTCGCCCGCGGCAACAAGCCATAGTGAACGGTCATCTCGCTGCTGAGCTCGTGGCCGCCGCGCGCGGCTTTGATCGGATCAATGTCGCCGATCAGGTCGGCGATGGTGACATCCGGCGTGGCCAGCTTCTCCACGTAACGTTGCTCTGGCGCGAGGTACGTGATGGGAGTGCTGTCGCCGTGTTCGGCCAGGTACTCGCGGCAGCGGCGGCAGATCGGCGCGTAAGGATTGTCGTGAATCTCGCACCCGGCGATATACGGCATCTGGGGGTCCAGCAGCGAGGTGAGCGCGCGCAGGATGCGGCTCTTCGCCTGGCCACGAAGTCCCAACAGAATGAAGTTATGCCGCGAGAGAATGGCATTGACGATCTGTGGCACCACGCTATCGTCATAGCCAACAATGCCCGGGAAAATAGGGCAGCCCTGGCGCAGTCTTGTTAGTAAGTTGTCGCGCAACTCGTCCTTCACCCGCCGAGTTCGCAAAATTTGTTCCGAGAATGGACTATCGCGCAGCTCGCCGAGTGTCCGCGGAAGACTCATGACTAGACAACCCCCAGGAAGAACAGCTTCGTGCCTCGATTATACCCCGTCCTGCTAGCCCGCATGCCCGTTGCCTCCGGCTTTGCGGCGCACGTGCATGGTCCGCCGCATGGTAGGTAAGAGGGCCTCAAAGAACGAAATGACGGCTTGCAGGCGCTCGGGCTCGGATTTCATCCCAAGCAGTGCTTGTTTGAAGTCGAGATCGAGCGGCAAGGACCCAGCCAGGTGAAATGAGAGTTTCTGCTGGTCGATCTCTGACGCTTTCTCCGGCTCGGCCCCCGCCAGCGTCATAATCTCGCTGTGCAGATTCATGGCGCGATTGATTTCTTCGGGCGAAGGCGTACCCGCTTCATCCCGCAAATACAGGACTTCGGCCTGCAGGAACGATCTTTCGTGGCTGACGTGGAGGACCTCGAAGCGTTCCCGGCCCTGAGTAACGATATCCATGCGGCCGTCCTCATACTTCTTGGTTACAGTGACGATTTCGGCCGTGCAACCAATCTCGGCGACGGCACCTTCTTTAGCTCGCACCACGCCAAAGACTTCGTTCCGCTCAAGGCAATCCGCGATCATTTCTTTGTAACGAGGTTCAAAAATGTGCAGCGGCAGCGGAGTGCCGGGCAGCAAGACCACGTCCAGCGGAAATAGAGGCAGCAGCGAGCTCAACTGCGGCCTCCTGCCCGATTCGATGGGAATTGCAAAAACATCCTTGGATTGTACGCCAACGCGGGGCCGGTCTCGGCGGAACGATGTCCTAATTTCAGCGCAAGCTCTTACCCAAAGTGTGCCGAGATTGCGCGAAGATCGCACAGCCGGCGTCTTAATGAGCTAGCGGCGAAACTCAGCTATTGACTCATCGCGCCTGGAAGACTAAAAGCACGGCATGGGTTCCAAGAATCTCTCAGGAAAGGTCGCGGTCGTAACCGGGGCGTCAATGGGGATCGGCGAAGCGATTGCGAGGATTTTTGCCGATTACGGCGCCAGCGTGGTTCTGTTATCGCGGGATGCCGGGCGCGCCGAAGCTGCCCGCCAGCGTATCGGACACCCGGGTCGTACCGTTGCGCTCGCCTGCGACGTGCGCAATCGCGAAGAAATTGACCGCGTTGTCGGCCTGACGATGCATCACTTCAACCGCATCGACATCTGGGTCAACAATGCCGGGCGTGGACACATAGGTTCGCTCGCGAACGTCGACATGGCTGCCGTGCGCGACACGTTCGAAACCAACCTTTTCGGCGCGATGGCCGCGATGCAGGCGGTGATTCCGGTGATGAAGCAGCAGGGCGGCGGGACCATCATCAATATTTCCAGCGTCGCCGGACATATTCCGCTGCCATTTCGTTCGGTCTACAGCGGGACCAAGTTTGCCTTGAATGCCATCGGCAAAGCGGCGCGAAGTGAATTGAAGAACCACGGCATCAATGTGCTGACCGTATGCCCGGGCTACGTGCGAACCGATTTCGGGGCCAACGCCGTCCGCGGCGGAGAACAGAAGGAGGTGCGCCCGATGTCCGTGCGCGGGATTTCAACCGAGCGGGTTGCCCGAGCAGTTTTGCGTGGCTACATACAAGGGAAGCGGGAGGTTGTCGTGCCTTGGTCCATGCACCCGATGATCACGCTGTACCAGCTTTTCCCGGGAGTGGTGGAGTGGGGGATGGCAAGGATGTTAAGACGGCGGGAAACAGAAGAAAACCACTGAGGACACAGAGGAACACAGAGGAACACAGGGTCTGTAGTTCATCTTCTTAGACGGAAACCCTCCGTGTCCACTGTGTCTTCTGTGTTTTTCTTTTAAGATTTCAACTCATCCAGCATCGCCGTCATCTCGGATTGCGCATGTTGATTGCCGGTGCGCCGGGCCGAGGCAATTCCGTCCACCAGCATTTTCCTGGCTTCGTCGGTGCGGTTGGCGCTGACTAAGGCCTGTGCAGCCATGAAATAGCCGGCGGTGTAATCTGGATGGGCAGACAGCAGTTTGCCGAATTCCTCGAGCGCCCGTTGCAGATCACCAGTCTTCGAGTACTCCATCGCCAGACCGTAACGGGCAAAGGCATCATTCGGGTTTTGCGAGAGAATTTCGGCCAGCGTGCCGATGCGATCCATAATCCCACTCTCGATTTTTCGGCTCTCAGCTTAGCAGACTGGGCGTCGCCGGATAAATGCCGGATAACGGGTGTTGGTGTCCGCGTTCCATGGGTTCTCCAGAACGAATCAGGAGAGTTAGCAACTTCCTTCGCTCCGGCTGAGGTGAGCTCTGTTTTTTTGTGTTGAGATTGCCGATAATTCGTTAAACGACACTCCAATCGTGAAGGTTAACGCATGCTTCGGCCGTCCCTCAGATGCCGCTGCGGATATTTCATCCAGCTTCCCTGTTCCAGCCCTCAGGAACAAGAAGTCAGTCAATCGACCTGGACGCCCCGGGGAATCCTGTTCCGGGACATAGCCTGCCTGCAATGCGGTCGTGTGTCTTCCTACACCACCCGAGATGTTCGCTGGGTGCAAGTTCCGCAAGAAAGTCACAGCCCGGATGGTGGAAATGTGATTTGCTGGTGCATAGAAACCGCGTGCGACGAAGAGTTGTGCGACCTTCCAATTGAATTTCACATACTATCGCGGGCTCAGAAGGGACAAGAAGAAGTTCGTTTTTCAATGCTCCGGTTGTTCGAGAAAAGATTCCTTCAGGGGCTGAGTTGCGGGCGAGGCCATCCGCCGGGAAAAAACGGAATTCGCGCCGTCCGCAAGGTGGATGAGAATCCGCGATGAGCTGGAGCTGTTTGTGCGCTGGGTAATTGGCTTCGCCACTGGCGACTGGCCTCGCCTCTGAGTACAATGGCCGCATCTCGAAAAAAGTTATGGCCTGTCCATTCTTCATGCCTACTGAAAAATGCGACGATGGGGGCTGGATTCATCCCGCACGGCTTCCGCTCGGGGCCGGCTGGCAGGGTCGCTGCTGCGCACCGGGGCATGAAGGCTCGGAACCCAGCTCCGAAGAAGTCACGGAGTTGTGTAATCTTGGCTACGCCTCGCGCTGTTCGCATCTGCCTCGCCAGCGAGATGCCGATGCGGTAAGGTTTTCTGTCACGCGTGACCGCGGCGATCAGCTGACAGTTTGCTTTGTCCGCGAGCTTGGTCATCGGCCCGCAGGCCACGGGACGCTCGAATATGATCGGCGCTTTAGCAAGTGGATGTCTTCCCACCCCGACCCGTGCATTCAGCGAATGGCCGAGTGTTACCTGCAATCTTACATAGTGCGTAGAATCCAACCTGCCACGGCAGGCTGCAGTACGAGCACAAATTCATGAACGAAGATCAGCTATTGCCGCGCCCTGTCCGCGATTCCCAATCCGAAATGGCCGAGATTGTTTTGCCCAACGATGCTAATCCGCTCGGGGCCCTGCTCGGCGGGCGCCTGATGCACTGGATTGACATGGCCGGAGCGCTGGCGGCGCATCGCCATTCGCGAAATTATGTGGTGACCGCCTCCATCGATCACCTGGATTTCCTGGTTCCGGTCCATATCGGTGACTTGGTGATCCTGCGGTCGTCGGTCAATCGCGTGTTTCACACTTCGATGGAGGTTGGCGTAAAGGTGTGGGTGGAAAACTATCTCCACGACGATTGCCAGCACGTCAGCTCTGCCTATCTCACTTTTGTGGCGGTGGATGGCGCGGGCCGCCATATCGAAGTTCCAGCTGTTGTCCCCGAAACCGACGAGCAGCGCCGCCGCTATGACGACGCGGGCAAGCGCCGAGCCATGCGCCGGGAACATTTGGAACGCCGCCGCGCCAACACGCGCTGATTGTCACATTCTGTGACACCAGTGACATCCGTCACATCGGGATCGAGCCGCCATCCGCGATAATGCTTTTTCTTTACAATTGGAACGAGGCGTCACTATGGATAGTGCCCTGCTGGTCCATCGCCTGCACTTTGCTTTCACAGTAACTTTTCATTACTTATTTCCCCAGCTCACCATGGGGCTGGCGCCGCTCATCGTGGTGCTCAAGTGGCTTGGCCTTCGTCGCAACGACGAAACCTACAATCAGGCAGCACGGTTCTGGGCGAGGATCTTCGGCATCAACTTTGTGCTCGGAGTGGTTACGGGAATCCCGATGGAATTTCAGTTCGGAACCAACTGGTCGCACTTCTCGCGGTTCGCCGGAGGCGTCATCGGCCAAACCCTCGCGATGGAAGGCATGTTTGCGTTCTTTCTTGAATCGGCCTTCCTCGGCCTCTTTTTGTACGGTGAGAAACGGCTGAGCCCGCGCGCCCACTGGTGGTCAGCCGTCGCTGTATGCGCCGGTTCGTGGCTCTCGGGTTATTTCATCGTCGCCACCGACGCCTGGATGCAGAATCCGGTCGGATACGAGCGTGCTGCCGATGGCTCGGTTCAACTAACCAGTTTCTGGGAGCTTGTGTTGAATCCATGGGCGTGGTGGCAATACGCCCACAACATGAGCGGGGCGGTCATCACTGGCGCTTTCGTGATGGCTTCGGTGGGAGCTTTTTACTTGCTGTGGGGCAAATACGCGGAGCATGGCAGAATTTTCGTCCGCACCGGCGTCGTGGCCGGTTGCATTTTCAGCATCCTGCAGCTGTTCCCGACAGGAGATGGCCAGGGCCGCATGCTGGCACGCTATCAGCCCGTGACTCTGGCCGCGATGGAGGCGCTATTCGCGAGTCAGCCTGGCGCGCCGCTAATCATCATCGGCCAGCCGGATGTCGATGCACGAAAGATCGACAATCCACTGATTGTTCCAAAGGCGCTAAGCTTCGTGACCTATCGGCGCTGGTCGGCACGCGTCCAGGGGCTGGATGAATTTCCGCAGCAACTCTGGCCGCAGAACATCGCGCTGCTTTATTACAGCTACCACATCATGGTTGGGCTGGGCACGATCTTCATCGCGATTCTGGGAATCGCCGTTTTCCTGCTGTGGTGCCACAAACTTTTTGCCGCGCGCTGGATGCTCTGGATTTTGCTTTTGAGCCTGCCATTTCCCTACATTGCCAACACCGCCGGATGGATTACGGCGGAACTGGGCAGGCAACCGTGGCTGGTCTATAGTCTGATGCGCACCGCCGATGGTTATTCCAAGACCGTTTCGGCGGGAAACGGCATGTTTACGCTGCTCGGGTTTATGGGAATGTACACGGTTCTGGGAATTCTCTTCCTGTTCCTGGTGCGCCGCGAGATTGAGCGTGGACCGGCCTTACCGGCCGGTGCTCACTAGAGGATTTATGGAAACACTTTGGTTTGTTGTTGTAGCCGTAATGCTGGTCGCGTATGTGATTCTGGATGGATTCGACCTGGGCGCGGGAGTCATCTATCTCTACGCTGCCAGGAATTCCCAGGAGCGGCGGACCATCCTGCGCGCCATCGGACCGGTCTGGGATGGCAATGAAGTCTGGCTGCTGGCCGCTGGAGGCACGCTGTACTTCGCTTTCCCTCAACTTTATGCTTCGAGCTTCAGTGGTTTCTATCTGCCGCTCATGATGGTGCTGTGGCTGCTGATGCTGCGGGCCGTGGGCATCGAGTTCCGTTCGCATATAGAAAACCCGGTCTGGCAAGGTTTCTTCGACGTGGTGTTTTTCTTATCAAGCACCCTACTGGCAATTTTCTTTGGCGCAGCACTGGGGAACGTCATCCGAGGAGTTCCGCTCGGCCCGGACGGCTACTTTTTTGAGCCCCTGTGGACGAACTGGAGAGTTGGCCCCTATCCCGGCATTCTCGACTGGTACACGGTCATGGCGGGAGTGATTGCGCTGGTGACGTTGACGGCGCACGGAGCGCTCTATGTCGTGACCAAGACCGCAGGTGACGTGAATCTTCGCGCCCGCGGGGTGGCGCTGGTGATGTGGCCCATTCAGCTCCTGCTGACGATTGTGAGTCTAATCGCGACTTACGCGATAAAGCCGCAGGTTATGAATAATTACAGCGCGCATCCCATTGCCCTGCTTGTTCCTGTCGTGGTGCTGGGTAGCCTGGCTCTCATGATCTGGGGAATCACCGGTCAGAAGGAAAGAGCTGCGTTTCTCGGCTCAAGCTTCTATATCGCCGCCATGCTGGTCGGCGCGGCGTTTGCGCTCTATCCGGTGGTTCTTCCTGCCAGCACCGATCCCGGTTACAGCCTGACCATCTACAACTCCGCCGCCGGACATCACGGCCTCACCGTGGGCCTTGCCTGGTGGTGTATCGGAATTGTGTTGGCGCTCGGATATTTCGTTTTCATCTTCCGCATGTTCCGGGGCAAAGTCAGCCTCGAGGGCGGAGGGTACTGAGGCTTTGACCGTCCTTGTCAGAAACTGTGTGTCCGTCTCAGGCTTTCTTCGTCTAAACTGTCGTCGTGAATCGCCGCCTCAAGGACAAGGTCGCCGTCGTTACCGGAGCCGGCAGCGGTATCGGGCGTGCTTGTGCCCTCGCCTTCGCGCGCGAAGGCGCCCGCGTAGCACTGGTCGGGCGGCGGCGAGATCGCCTCGATGCAGTGGCCGGTGAGATCGGTAACTCCGCTCTCGTTCTTGGGGCCGACGTTTCAAAGAAGGATGACATTGAGCATGTAGTGGAGAGCACAGTCTCTCATTTCGGTGCTCTCAATATTCTCTTGAACAACGCCGGCGTTCTCCACATCGGAACTGCCGAGCAGATCAGTGAGCAGCAGTGGGACGAGACTTTCAACATCAACGTCCGCGGCCTTTGGTTGCTTTCTCGCGCGGTGCTGCCCGCTCTGCGAAAGGCCGGAGGCGGTTCGATCATCAACATGGCGTCGGTGCTCGGGATCAACGGCCTTTCCAACCGGGCGTCGTATGCGCCGTCAAAAGGAGCGGTCGTTTTGCTCACCAAGTGCATGGCGATTGATCATGCGCCCGACAAGATTCGCGTGAACGCGATCTGTCCGGGATTTGTCGAAACAGATCTGACGGCTGCCGTGATCAATCGTGCTCCCGACCCGGAAGCTGCCCGCGCCGAGCGCATCAAAGTGTACCCCATTGGGCGTCTTGGAAAACCGGAGGACATCGCTGGCTTGGCCGTCTACCTCGCCAGCGATGAATCGTCATGGGTAACGGGAGCGGTGTTCCCAGTGGATGGAGGATACTTGGCGGTGTGAGTAATCAGCAATTAGCACTTAGCAATTGGCACTTAGCCTTCGATTCAACGGACGACGGCAATGCAAATCCTGCCGACTGCATCAGCAGCTCGACCCGTACCTGTCCAAATGCCAACTGCTAAGTGCTGAGTGCCCCCGTCACATCCGCCTGTGACGTCTGTATAATCGAAGATTGAGTCCAATTGGAAAGGTGATTCTTTGAGCGCTCACATGCCTTCCCGTCCCGGCCAACCGCCACCGGGGCCGCAGCCGCTTCCCGGGGTTGACGCTATCGTCGCTGTGGGCTCCGGCAAGGGTGGAGTGGGCAAGACCACGCTCGCAGTTAATTTGGCGATCGCGCTTGCGAAACTGGGACACAAGGTCGGCCTGCTCGATGCGGACGTGTACGGTCCCAACGTACCGCTCATGCTTGGCACGACCGGCCAGCCAAGGGTGCTCGCTGATCAGCGAATCGAGCCGTTGGAAATTTACGGGCTCAAGGTTATTTCCGTCGGTTTCTTGAATCCCGGCGACAAGCCGCTGATCTGGCGTGGGCCGATGCTGCATTCCATCATCCGGCAGTTTCTCGGCTCGGTCGAATGGGGCCTGCTGGACTATCTCATCGTCGATCTTCCTCCCGGTACCGGAGACGTTTCCCTGTCGCTTATTCAGACGGTGCCGCTCACCGGCGCCATCGTGGTTTCAACGCCTTCGGACGTTTCCTTGCAGGATGGGCGCAAAGCCATCGAAATGTTCCGCCAGATGAAGGTGGACGTGGTGGGCATGGTCGAAAACATGAGCTACTTCGTGTGCCCGCATTGCCAGCACGAGATTGATATTTTTTCTCGCGGCGGCGCGGAGAAGACTGCGCACGAGTTCGGCGTGGCATTTCTGGGAAACATTCAGCTTGATCCCGACATCCGCAAAGCGGGAGATACCGGCAAGCCTGCCGTGCTCGAAGGCGAGAGTTCACCCCATGCGAAGTCGCTTTTCGATTTTGCACGCAAGGTGATGGCGCGCGTGGATGAGATCAAATCGAGCGCTTCGGAAGGCGTGATCCAGATTCAATAGCAAGCCTTTCGCCGTACCATTCTGAAGTCCACAATACATCTCACCGTGTTGACCTGCCTTCCCTTCCACGCATTGTCGGCCTTGTCGCAAACCGGCTCCCGTGACCAGCATCACTGCTTAAGGTGCGTAGGGCTGCTCAAATAAATTAGCGATGCCGGTTTGGTCGAGAAGCCGAGCAAGGACGTGTCGAAGGCGGACCTCCATTCTTGCGTGGGAGACGCACGCATGAGCGCTGCGGACGATCGCAACCCGAACTTCCTGAGCTCGGCATTGGAGAAAGGTGAATTCATATCCACCGCCGAACTTGTGCTCGGGCGGGATCACAATGCTGCGGAAGCTGAGCAATTTGTCAAAGAAGCCTCGCAGCAGGCAGACGGAATCAAGGTCATCAGCCTGACAGATCTCCCCGGGGGCAATCCTGCACTGCCCCCGGAAGCGTTTGCTTCGTATGTGCGCGAGCACAATCTCACGCCGATCGCCCATCTCACCGGCAAGGATGGGAACCGCGCGTTCCTCGAAGCACGACTGCATGCACTGGCGCGCCTGGGCGTCGAGAATATCCTGGCCTTAACAGGCGATGCCCAGAAGGCGGGATTCGCGGGTAAACCGAAGCCGGTTTACGACCTGGATTCAGCGCTGATTCTTCGACTGATTGGCGGGTTGCGCAGAGGTCTCCGGGACAACTTGACACCGAATACGACCACAGCGTTTGATTTTCTTGCGGGCGCGGTCGTGAATCCATATAAGGTCCGCGAAGCCGACCTTCTGATGCAGCTTTATAAGGTGCGACTGAAAATAGCAGCGGGCGCACAATTCATCATCACGCAGCTTGGGTACAACCTGCGAAAGCTTTACGAACTGAAGCAGTACATGGCGCGGGAAGGCGTTGGCGACGTACCAGTGCTAGCCAATGTTTATGTCCCGACCGCAAAGATCGCCCGCATGATGCAGTCCGGTGAGATAGCGGGCTGCGTGGTTACGGATGAGTTCATCAAGCGCCTGGAGGGAGAAAAGAAATCGCAGCGGCTGGAACGTGCCGCGCTGATGGTAGCCGCGGCCAAAGACCTTGGGTTTGCCGGAGCCCATATTGGCGGGTTCGGCCTTCTCCACAAGGATTTCATGGCCATTATCGAACGGGCAGCCGCGATCGGGAAGGACTGGCGCGGGCGGATCGATGAGCTGGTGTTTACGTTTCCGGGCGAATTCTACCTCTTGCCTCAGAACGGAGACGGCTTCAGTGATGGTGCAGGTGAATATCAAACTAGCCGTGCAAAGCCGAACCCGTCTGCGGTGCAGCGCCTCTCCGAGATGGTGTATCGGCATTTAATAAAGGAAAGCTCGCGTGGAGCACGCTTCTTCAGCTCACGATTGAAAGCTGGAGGCGAGTCAACTGAAGATGGTTCCAGGCGGCATGGCCTCTGGTACAAGCTTCTCGGACTTTCGACACTCTACCGCAAGGCAGCTTTCGGTTGCATCAGTTGCGGGGATTGCCTTCAGGACCACCTTAATTATGCAGGGTGCTCGATGCGCTGGTGCTACAAGGAGCTGCGAAATGGCCCATGCGGCGGCTCCAGGGTCG
>Ga0187770_10002180_pt1 | contig 10848 bp, 9 predicted proteins | sample 0116_SJ02_MP02_2_FD_133154 | JGI IMG/M metagenome (GOLD analysis project Ga0187770, IMG submission 133154) | Tropical peat soil microbial communities from peatlands in Department of Meta, Colombia - 0116_SJ02_MP02_20_MG | ecosystem: Environmental > Terrestrial > Soil > Wetlands > Peat | place...
GAGGAGCGGCGGCCGCTTCAGCAGGCTTTTCGCCGGCTTTGGCTTCTTTCTCCTGCGCACGCAGGTCAGTTGCGAAGGCGCTCAGGCACAATCCAAACACTAACAGCAAACGAAAAGAATTCACACGGATCATCAGCTCTCTCCTTGAAAGCGCGATTGATTTCGCGGTCCGACGAACTTGGGATTCTAACTCTACCTACGAAACACAGGGCTATTTTGTTCGACGCCGGAGAAACTGAAACGTCTTGTCGGCGCCGTTGAAATCGAAGGATAAGCCGGAACAGTCATCCACAATCCAGTCGGCGCCCGCGTCGAGGAGCTCCGCGTCCGCGGCGGTGGTGCGCAGAGCCACGACTCGTGCGCCCGCAGTTTTGCCAGCGCGGATTCCGGCCGGGGCGTCTTCCATGACGACGCACTCGGCTGCCGCGAGGCCGAGCAGCTCGGCGCCTTTCAAGTACGGCTCGGGGTTGGGCTTGCCGTGAAGCACATCGGTGGCGGTCACGAGGTGCTTCGGCTTTGGGAGTCCCGCAGCGGCGATGCGCACGCCGGCGAGGGGCCGCGTACAAGAGGTCACAATGGCCCAACTTTCCAGGGGGAGCGTTTGCAGCAACTCCATCGCGCCGGGCAAGGGAATCACGCCGTCGGTGTCGGCGATTTCGCGGCGCTCCACTTCGTGATTTTCCGCTTCATGATCCGCATGGGGGAGCAATTCGCGGATGGTCATGATGCTGGGCCTGCCGTGAGCGATGCGCACGATTTCGTCAGGGTCGCGAAAGCCGTGCTCGCGCGCCCAGCCCGCCCACACGCGCGCCACCGCGGGTGTGGAATCCACTAAAACGCCATCTAAGTCAAACAACACGCCGCGGCACCGTATCGGATTCATCCAACCAGTGTAACTGGAAGGCTTAACTCCAGGAAAAAAGTAAACTTGACCTAGTCAGCTAACCTAGTCTAGCATAGGAATATGAAAGAAGTGAACACGTACGAAGCAAAAACGCAGTTCTCGCGGCTGCTCCGCCGTGTGGCGGCCGGCGAAGAAATCACGATCGCCAACCGCGGTGTGCCTGTAGCCCGCCTAGTCCCGGTGTCCACGAAAAAGCCCAAGCGCAAACTCGGGTTCTACGGCGATACCATCAAAATTGCTGATGATTTCGATGCGCCGCTTCCCGACGAGATTCTAGACTTGTTTGAAGGCCGGGAACGGGGCATCAAAAAGAAGACATGAAATACCTTGTGGATACGAGCGTACTGATCCACAGCATCATCTCCCAACCCAAACTAAATGCTCGGGCCTTACGGCTGCTTGCCGACGTAAGATCGGAACTCCACCTTTCCCCGGTCACTTCTTGGGAAATCGCTATCAAATCCGGCAGTGGAAAGCTTCAGCTACCGGGAAAGCCGAGCGAAGTTGTGACTCGAGCCATAAGATTGATGTCCTTGCAGACTTTGGATATCACGCATCTTCACGCGCTAGCGTTCGAGGACTTACCCAATTACCACAGAGATCCATTTGACCGCTTGTTGATTGCCCAGGCGCTCACTGAGCGGATGGTATTGCTCACTGCGGATCGCGTCTTTGAGAAATACACGGTCGAGCAGATTTATTGCGGAAAATGAAATTTGGGGTGGGAGATGGGATTTGAACCCACGACATTCGGAGCCACAGTCCGACGCTCTACCAGCTGAGCTACTCCCACCACCGCCTGACTATTTTATTTTACGCTAGTTCTGGTTTTCTAAAAAGCGGCCCCAGCGGCCACTTGCTTGCAGCGCCGCCGCGGGCTTTGATCTGGAGGTTTTCGATTTTGGTGAGCACTTTCGTTGTTGCGCTCCCCGCAACGGCAGATACGACACACTCTTGCCGCGTCCTGAATGACTGCCCTGTGAGTGGGTTGATATTCTAAAAATTGCGCCCATGCCGGTATTGACCGAAACCACCAAAGACACGAGTTTTTCTCCCTCGCAAGCAGAGCCTGCGGGAGTTCGCTCCCCTATCTTCAAGCGGACAGAAGAGCCGGCCGCGCCCTGGGACACCGTTACGATTGCCGGCCTCCTGTCGCTAGTGGCCATTTGGGCGGCGTGGTTTTACGGAACCTGGGCGACCTGGGGCTGGCTCACTGCGGACTGCGGCCGCGAGATGTACGTCCCCTGGATACTTTCGCAGGGAAAAACTCTCTACAAGGATGTTTGGTATCTCTATGGTCCTGCGGGGCCATACTTCAACAGCTTCCTTTACCGCGTGTTCGGCGCGAACTTGAGCACTCTTTATTGGGCCGGCTCGCTCTCCGCGTTGGGGTCAGCCATTTTTCTCTACCTCGCGGGAATGAGGCTTTCTTCCAGGCTGGTGGGCTGGGCAGCGGGAGTAATTTTTCTCACACAATGCTTCCATCATTCGCTATTCAGTTTCCCGCTTCCCTACAGCTTCGCTTCTGTCTATGGCTGCCTGACGGCGTGCGTTTTTCTTTGGTTGGCGATCCGCGCGGCGGGTTCCAGCAGTTCGGCGTGGGTATTCGGCGCGGGCACGGCTGCGGCGGCCGCACTTTTGCTAAAGCTGGAGATCGGCACGGCATGCTATGTTGCACTGGCGTTGCTCATAGCCGCGCGCTGGTTTCGCGACCGGTCTTGGAAGCGTGCTGCAAGTGATTTGGCCGTTTGCCTGCCCGGTGTCGTAGTGTGCGCGGCGGTCCTGCTTTGGATGATTTCGCTGCGCGGCGCCGAATTCCTGACGCAAGAAAACATCATGAGCTGGCCTACGTCCTTCTTCATGCGCGCCTATGGCAAGTTTTGGCTTGCCACTACAGGACTGAGCTTGTCTCCCAAAGCGTTTCTGGAAGCTGCCAAGCGCGCCATTATCTTTTTTGGGTTTTTCCAGGGCTTCCTCCTTTTGCTTTCCTGGAAGCGCGTGGAGCGCCGCCTTTTGTACTTGAGAATTGCGCTTTTTCTGGGCTCGCTTCTCTATTTGTGGGTCTACCTGAGGTCGTTCGACGAGTTGCGGTATCATCCTCTTTACATGACCGGCCAGGAGGCCATCCGCCTTCTGTTTTTCCCGCAGGACATGGTTCTTTACATCGCGGTCATCGCGATCTTTGTGTGGTGGAGTTTCTGGAGGCAGCCATCTGAAGAGAACTCTGCCGCAATTGCTTTGACACTTACGTTTGCTGCCTTGCTGGCTCTGCGAATTCTCTTGTTGACCACGCCGATGGCTTATCCCATCTATTACGACGGACCAGGCATTCTGTGTTACTTGCTCCTGGCTCGGAATGTGGTTTTGCAAGTAGGGAGGTCGAGCCGCTCCGTGGTGCTGGGGGAAGCAGCTCTATGTGCCTTGTGTTTGGCGGCTGCCTTATTGAATACAAGCAGTCAAGTTGAGACACCGTTTCCGCCCACGACCCCGCTCGTCACCGACCGGGGGACCATCATCACTTCCAAACATCGCGTGGAACAGTACCAGGCGGCCATCCAATTCATGAAAGAGAAAAACGCGCTTGGAGAGCAGGTCCTGTCCGTTCCGGAAGATACGGGGCTCTACTTTTTCTCCGGCATCGAGTGTCCGACGCGTGTTTTCACTTTCGATCCAGGTGTCGTCGCTCCCGGCAAGATGACCGACGAAGTGATTCAACAGATCGAAAAGAAGCCGGTTCGTTATCTCATCTGGTCGAATCGCACGTATCCGGAGTACAAAGTCATGCGTTTCGGCTACGATTTCGATCAGACTTTGGGGCAGTATTTTTTCACCCACTATCACCGCGTGCGAATCCTGGTGGAAAACCCGGTTCCTTTCGGCGAGTGGAACGCCTATATCTGGGAGCGCAATGCGGAGCCAAGGCCGCAATGATTGCTGTGGAGCAGGAAACCCAAGCGCAAAAGAGTTGGGGGCCCCAGGCCCTGGACGAAATGCGCCGCGCGCGACGCGAGTTTCAAGACGCTAACGCCGCTAAGCGTGACGATTGGATTCGATCAAACGAGTATTTCTACGACTGCCTGAAACGCGTCCTGCAGCTCATCGTCGAGCCAAGTAAGCGCGTCCTACACATTCGCTGCGAAACGGGCCACCTGCTAGCTGCGGTAGTCCCCGAGTACGGAGTGGGCGTCGAGATCGGCCAGGCGATGGTCGATTATGCCGGCGGGCAGCATCCCAACCTGCAGTTCGTCAAGGGCGATCCCGAGGATCTCGAGCTCAACGAAAAATTCGACTACATCCTCTTCGACCACATCTTTGACACTGTCGATATTCTGAGCGCCTTCGAGCGCGTGCGCCAGCACTGCACCAGCGAAACGCTGGTGGTTGTGATTAATTATAACCATCTCTGGCAGCCCGTTCTGCAATTTGCCAGCAAAATCGGCCTGCGCTCGAAATTTGTTGAGCCCAACTGGATCAGCGAAAACGACATTCGTGGTTTCCTGCGCCTCGCGGGTTTTCGCCCCGTCCGCAAACACCGTTTTTTGCTTTTTCCGAAATGGCTCCCGCTTTTTTCCAGTCTGATTAACAAATTCATTGCGCGTTTGCCGGGTATACGCCGTCTTTGCTTGATGCAGGTGATGGTCGCGCGTCCTTTGCCCGAACCCGTTGACGAACGCGACGTAACAGTCTCGGTCATCGTCCCCTGCCGCAATGAAAAAGGGAATATCCAGCCTGCGGTCGAGCGCATACCAGCGATGGGCGGCCAAAGCGAAATTCTTTTCTGCGACGACAAATCCACTGACGGCACCGCGGACGAAGTCCGCCGCATGCAGGCGCTCTATCCAGAAAGGGAAATTCGCCTCATCGATGGCCCCGGCATCTGCAAGGCGGAAAACGTCTGGACTGGTTTCCGCGCCGCTCGTGGCGACGTGCTCATGATCCTTGATGCCGACCTCACCGTCATGCCGGAAGAATTGCCTATGTTTTTGCGCGCGCTCACCAGCCGCCGCGGCGATTTCGTGAACGGCAGCCGGCTGATTTACCCGATGCAGCAGAAAGCCATGAAATTTGCCAACGAAATTGGCAATAAACTCTTCGGCCTTATGTTTTCCTTTTTGCTCGACCAGCGCATCAAGGACACGTTGTGCGGCACGAAAGTGCTTTGGCGCAGAGACTGGATGCGCTTAGAGATGAACCTTGGAACCTGGGGCATTCGGGATCTTTGGGGCGATTACGAGTTGCTGTTTGGCGCCAGCAAGCTGCATCTGGAAATTGTCGAGGTGCCCGTGCACTACCAGGAACGGATTCACGGCGTCACAAAAATGACCAGAGTTTTCGCCAACGGGCTGCGCATGTTGCGCATTTGCTGGCACGCCTGGTTCACGCTGGAGGGGTAGGTTCTTGCCCGGATCGTTTCTACGGCGTTTGCTGGCTCATCCTTTGACCGCCGGCCTCCCATTGGATGATCCCACCACCACGGAACTTCGCAAACAGATCATCGCTTCGAAGCCCTTTCTCAAAGCGATTTACGACGAGTGGTACAGTTCGCTAGCCGCAAAGTTGCCGCCGATCGACGGTGCCGTTCTGGAGTTGGGTTCCGGAGCGGGATATTGCGACCGCTTCATTCCCGGGCTCATCACTTCGGAAGTTTTCCCGTGTCCCGGTGTGCAAGTGGTTGCCGATGCCCGGTACCTCCCATTTCCTGATGCCTCGTTGCGCGCCATTGTCTTTACGGATGTTTTGCATCATATGCCGGACGTGCGGCAGTTTTTTGCCGAGGCCTCGCGATGCCTCCGCCCGGCTGGAAAAGTGGTCATGATCGAGCCGTGGGTTTCGCCCTGGTCCCGGCTGATTTACACGCGCCTTCATCACGAGCCATTTTTCCCCGAGGCGGCGGACTGGTCGTTTCCGTCGAGCGGCCCGCTTTCGGGAGCGAACGGCGCAATCCCTTGGATTGTCTTTGTACGGGACCGGGCGGAATTTGAAAGGGAATTTCCAGTTCTTAAAATCGAAGAGATTCGGCCGTTTCTGCCTTTTCGCTACCTAGTGTCTGGTGGCGTGGGAATGAGGAGTTTGATGCCAGGCTTTACGCATTCGACCTGGAAAGGTCTCGAGGGCATGCTCGAGCCGCAAATGTCGAAACTGGCTATGTTCGCGCTGGTGTCTCTGAGCAGAAGCTAAGGCGTCACACTTGGAAGCGCGTTGCCAGTTGAAGCTTGAGCGCTGGTCAGTGCCTGAGGTTGACTCGCCGCGCGGGGATAGGGCTTCAATTGTCGTACCTTGGGATCGATCTCATCCGGCCTCATGAGCCAGATTTGTCGGTCCTTGAAATAGGCGAGGAGACGCTCATTTTGCGCGGCGTCCAATTCCCGCGCCCAGAGAATTTTTGCCGAGTCAATGTCCGCGCCGTTGTAAACCCATTCGAAGTGGTAGTCATGGTTTTTATAGTAGCGCACCATCACCAAGTGTTTGCCGGGCATGCTGTTGAGTTCGTCGGCAATTTCCGCGCGTTCGATGTTTTTCCAGCATCTTCGCAGGCCTTCGTCGCAGGTACGGTCCAGCACGCGGTCGAGCGTCGCAGCAAACAACGTAATGACCACAACACGAACCAACAAAGCTCCGAGCCGCCTGCCTTTGATCTCGATTGTGTTGAGGTGTCTCATCGTTTGGACCAGCAGCGTAATCACGACACAGACCAGCGGCGCTGCGTAGTGCGGATGCCCCCACACCAGCACAAGGACACCAAGCATCCCCACCACCAGCGTCGTTAACAGAAACCGAATTCTCCGGTCGCGAAAGAGAAAGGGCACCATCGGAACGAGCAACCACTCTGCCGGACTGAAGAAATAGCTTCCAAACATTTCGAATTTCTCTTTGGTGAGACGGCCGGCGTCCGCCCAGCTTTTGTGATAGTAGTTTCGCGCCCAGCCGTTGAATAAGCCTTCGAATTGTGCGTTGTGGTAATGCAGTGGTGGATTTAGACCCTGCCATAGAAAAGAGCGCGCGCTGTAGTAGGTGTTCGTGTACTGGACATGAGGTAGAAGTAACGGATTGCCGGTCAACCGCCAGTTGTAATAGGCCATGAAGCTGCCCAAGAGAAGCATGCATGCCAGCAGAGGAAGGAACACTTGAACGGTTCGGTCGCGAAGGGTGTCCCGCGTTTTGATCTTTCCCACCATCCACCACAAAAAATAAATGGCCGTGGGAATGCAAAACACCATCCCTTCAAATGGCCGGCTGTTGGCCAGAATAGCGATGCCCAATCCCAGTACTAGTGAGCCCTGCCACATGGCATGGCGTCGAATTCTTCCAACCGCACCGAGCACCAGCGCCCCGCCGGTAGCGGCAACCGCGCCTCCCCAATAGCTGTTGATCCAATAGCTCGTCACGCTGAATTGCAATGCGGTGATTACCCCCGCGAGAAATGCCCAGCGGGCAGGAATCCAAACCTGCAGCATCCATACGATCGCCGCGCACATCGCCGCATTGCTCAGCAGCACACCAATCCACGGGTGCCCCATCAATTGGCCGATTGCCAGGAAAAAGCCTTGCGCCGGCGGATACATTGAGTTGTAGGTCGGAGTCCAGTTGATGTCCATCGACTCGAAGCTGACCCAGAGGGGATGCGTCGGATTCGTGAGCCACCCATGCGCGAAGGTGTCGCTCAGCAGCAGATAGCTGTATTCATCTTGTACGCCAGGGACAGGGGTTTTGAAAGCAGGCAGAACCATCAGTCGAACACCGATCACGGCGAAAAACAAGACCCATACCGCAAATGTCTTTCTTTCGGTAAACCGGATTACGGGGCTCTCAAGCTTGCGGAGTCTGGAAAAGCTCGGCAGCACTGGCAAGATTCCCACCGCGGAGAGGACAAGCAGCCCCAGCAGCGTGTAAATTTTCTCCGGAATCATCTAGAAAGCTCCTCGCCTTTCTTCGCGAGCGAGAGATTGCCCGTCTCGCAGCCATTTCTTCCAGTCTAGCGAGTTTTCTCTGTGTGGCTGGAGTGCGGTGTCCGGAATCGTAATGCTTCCGAAGAAACAACATTTTTGAAGATGGGATTTCGAGCCAACCTTCCTCACGGACATAGGGCAATAAGAGGGCGTTATCGATCCGCAACAGCCCGTTGCAGTCTTGCGCACGCCCCGCCTACTGGCTCGCGCGAATTGCTAAACTACATTGGACACGCGTCCCCGCGCATGAGCCCCCATCAAACCGACCGGAACCATTTCGAGCGGCAAATCGTCGTTGCCCGCCCGATTTTCATTTTGCTTGCTCTTCTTGCCGCTCTTGAGCAGTCTTCTCCCCGCGAGGCGCACCGCTCCGTTTCCTTCCTCATCTCCTATCTCATTGCCGCGTTGCTGGTCATCCAGGCGGAACGACTCTTGCGCCAACGTTCGTGGCACCTTCCGCTGGCTTGCGACTTGGTGGCGCTTGTTTTTTTCCTGTTCACCAGTCCGACCACCGTGCCGGTCTGGTTTCCGTATCTTTTTATTTGCTACGCCGCAGGCATTCGATGGGGACTGGAATATACACTCCCGCTCGCTGGCGCGCTTTCACTCGCCATCGTCTTGCTCACTGCCGGCAAGGGCGAAATTCATTTTATGCGTGTGCTGGCCTGGCTTGGTCTCACCATGGGCACTTTTGCCGGCGGCGCGGGCCTTGCTTATCTCGGTGATCGCAACCGTCGCTACGCCTCGCAAATCGAGTTTTTCTCGCGGATCAACGCCACCATGCAAGTGGACCAAGGCCTCGCCGAATCCCTGCGCCTTTTTCTCCAGGAACTTGCTTCGACGTTTGATGTTGGGGAAGCGCTCCTCCTCTATCGGGATCCAGACCTCGAGCGCATCTTCCTCTGGCGTATGAAATCGGGCGAAAGCGAGCGTTTGGTCCCGGAAAGCTTTCCGCTTTCTCGCACCGATGGTTTTCTCCTCGACGACATGGATGCCACCATTTGCTGGAACTCCCTCGCGGGACCCGGAGACGGCTTTGGCTGGGACCGCCGCGACGGTCGCCCCATCAAAAACCTGCTGCGGCTCCCCGGCCCGGCCCAGCAGGAGCTTAAAGTGCGTTCGCTAATGACTGTGGCTTTTGACCAGGGAGGCCAGGCCAGTGGACGAATCTTCCTCCTGAATGGCCGTAAGCCATTCCAGAAGCAAGACTTAGTGTGGCTGGAAAGCATCGCTGGCCACGTTGGCCCAACTTTAGAAAACATCTTTCTTTTGAGGCACTTACGCGCCCGCGCCATCGAAGCCGAGCGCAGCCGCATCGCCCGCGACCTCCACGACGGCATTCTCCAAACCCTCCTCAGCATCGAGATCCAGTTGGACGTTCTCCGCCGCCGCGTTCCCACGGCGCCCGAACAGTCTGTAAATGCCTTGGCTACGCTTCAGCAAACTGTCAAGAACGAGGCTGCCGAGCTGCGCCAGATCGTGACGGACCTTCGTCCCCTCCGCGTGCAAAGCGCCGATCTTGTTGATTTAATGCGGGGTTTTGCCGAGCGCTACCGCAACGAATCCACCGTTGCCCTAGACCTCCTGGTAGATTCGACACAATTGCGCGCTCCGGACCGTGTCTGCCGCGAGATTTTCCAGATTTACCGTGAAGCACTCAACAACATAAAAAAGCATGCCAAGGCTTCCCATGTCGTGGTAAAACTGTCCCAGGATGACAGCCGTCTAGTACTTGTAGTAGACGATAACGGCGAGGGGTTCAGTTTTGCTGGCAGATTTACGGGTGATGAGCTGGATCGTCTGCGGCTCGGTCCGATTTCCATCAAGGAGCGTTCGCGTACGGTGGGCGGGGTTTTGACTGTTGAGTCGAACCCGGGGCATGGTGCGCGTCTGACAATCGAAGTACCGCTTGGGTGATATGGCGAAAACCAAACAGCAAATACGGGTACTACTAGCCGATGACCACGCCATCTTCCGGGATGGCTTGCGCAAGCTCCTCGACTCTGACGAAGAAATCACCATTGTTGGCGAAGCGCAAAACGGGGCGGAATGCATCAAGCTGCTCGCCAAGCTCAAGCCCGATATCTTGCTGCTGGATTTGCGAATGCCCGACAAAGACGGTCTTGCGGTGCTCGAAGAAGTGAATTTCGATCAGCTTCCCACTCGTGTCGTTGTGCTGACCGCCGCGGAAGATGATCGCGATGTTGTCCGCGCCATGCGCCTCGGTGCGCGCGGCGTTGTGCTGAAGCAATCCGCCACGGATTTGTTGGTGAAGAGCATTCATCGCGTGCACGCTGGCGAAATCTGGCTCGACAACCGCATGACCGCCGAAGTCATGAAGGCATTCTCGAAATCTTCCGAGTCCGGCCCGCGCCGCGAAAAGCCTCTTCTTAGCGACCGCGAAAAAGAAATTGTTCAGCTTGTCGCTCAGGGTTTCCGCAACAAGGAAATTGGCGAGAAACTTTTCATCTCCGAGCAGACCGTAAAAAACCATCTCCACAACATTTTTGACAAGCTTGGTGTCTCCGACCGCCTCGAACTCGCCCTCTACGCCATCCACCACCGCCTCATCGATCAGTCTTAGCGCCTTTCCCACGCCCGGTTTCTGCCTCGCCGGTAATAGCACTTACGGAAACCAACGATAGTTCTATTGCCCGTCGCTGCATTCGCTCGGCTAAAATAGATCTAAGGACGGATACCAAGGAGATTCCCCGCCGTGCGCCGCCAGATGATCCTCTTTGCGCTTTTTTTCCTGCTGGCAGGAGCCGCGGCCTTTGCCCAGACTCCCGATTCTGGCACTTCCCAACAGCCGACTCCGCAGCCGGCCCCTCCCGCTTGCACGGGAACGGACTGCCCGCAAACGCCTGCTAAACCCGTGAGCATTCCGGTGGCTTCTGCCAAACCCGCGGCCAAGCCCCACAAGGTTTACACCAACGAAGATTTCGACGCGCGTCCTCATGAAATCGTGGTGCAGGGCGGCCGCGACCTGCTGCAAAC
>Ga0187770_10002181_pt1 | contig 10847 bp, 13 predicted proteins | sample 0116_SJ02_MP02_2_FD_133154 | JGI IMG/M metagenome (GOLD analysis project Ga0187770, IMG submission 133154) | Tropical peat soil microbial communities from peatlands in Department of Meta, Colombia - 0116_SJ02_MP02_20_MG | ecosystem: Environmental > Terrestrial > Soil > Wetlands > Peat | place...
AACGAATGAGTGATTTCAATCAGTGCTTCAACGTTCTTCCCAGGTGACCATTTTTTTCTCCCCGTCCGGGGGGTTGATCTGGATTTCGAAGGTGATCGATTCCGGTTTTTCTTCAGGCATTGAAAAGCCGATGACGAGCACACGCCCTGTTCGGGGAGGGAGTGGAAAGTCAAGAATAGCTTCCCCTGGGAATAAGGCCAATTCGGCCGTACCGTTTATTCCTTTGTATTTCGCCTCTTTTGGGACCACGACGACCTTTATGGAATTCGGAGGAGCCACGAGCCGCTGGCTCCGGTTAAGGATTTCGATATGGGCCTCTAACATCCTGAGAGGAGAAGGTGTCGATTCAATCTCTCTGATTTGGAAAGTGACATTTTTTAGCCCGATCTCGGGCTCTTTCTCTTCTTGGAATAAAGATTGGGATAAGCCCGCTTCGATTCCCAGAAGGAACAAAAAAATGAGCAGTGATAAGCAACAATGACGTTTCTTCATCGGTCCAATTGACAAGACAAGAACAATTTACCACATTTGCAGTCAGATGAGAAGCATTTTTCAACGATTTTTTATCTGAGAACCCTATCATCAAAATACTCTCTCTATCAGAGTGCTGAAAGGGTGATTTTTCCCAATCTGATCAAAAATGACCTCGTTCTGGAAAGGAGAGGTTCACTTGACGAAAGATAAGTTCCCCGTTACATCAGCCATTCGTTTTTTGAGGGAGAATCAGGTAGATTTCATAGAGCGGCCTTATAAGTACGAGGAGGAAGGTGGCACCGAGGTAGCAGCAAAAATGCTCGAGGTGGATGAACACCTGGTAATCAAGACCCTTGTCATGGAGGATGATCAGAAGAGGCCCCTTATCGTACTGATGCATGGAGACAGGCAGGTATCGACCAAGGAATTGGCCCGAGTGATAGGAGTCAAATCAATCGACCCCTGCGCCCCTGAGGTGGCTTTAAAGCATACAGGTTATATGGTGGGTGGGATTTCCCCCTTTGGTACAAAGAAACGCCTGCCGGTTTATGTTGAGGAAACCGTCCTCAGTTTACCTCGAATATTTATCAATGCAGGGAGGAGAGGTCTGTTATGTGAAATTTCCCCTGCGGACTTGGTTAGAGTTCTAAAGCCAGTATCGGTCAGGGTCGCCAGGTGAAAACCAAACAGAGTAAATTATAAAGGAGTTATCACTTTAGCACTTTGAAAAAGGACCACCATGACCTGTAGTGAAGGGCTTTATGCCCGTTCGCAAAATAGGAACAAATTCAACCTCCAGGTCCAATGCACGGCTACAAAAGGCTACACTATTTGTTTTTTCAAAAGGCTAAAGTGTTACTAAAGGAGGCATCTTGGAAACGAAGAAGAGGCTGTTGGTGATTGGCGGAGTGGCTGCAGGTCCAAAGGCAGCAGCCAAGGCGAGAAGGTGTGACCCTGACATGGAAATCATTATCTATCAAGAGGAGGACGATATCTCCTATGCTGGCTGCGGATTACCCTACTATGTCAGCGGACTCATTAAAGGAAGGCAAGAGTTGATCTCTCGAACTCCCGGAAAGTTTGCCCAGGATGGGATTCGGGTTCAGAAGAATCGCCGGGTTGAGAAAATTGATATTGGAACGCGGACCGTTTCTGGCAGGAATCTTGGATCCGGCGAGGCGTTTTCGGAAAGTTTTGACCGGTTGGTTGTTGCCACAGGGGCTCAGGCGATTCGGCCAAGAATTGAAGGGATTGATTTGGCCAATGTTTTTTATCTTCGCTCCATCTTCGATGCCGATGCCATCCTCCAACGAATCGGATCAGGGGATATCCGGAATGTGGTGATTGCAGGAGGAGGTTATATTGGGCTTGAGATGGCTGAGTCCCTTGTCCGGCTAGGCAAGAAGGTGACGATTATTGAGTTGGCCTCTCAAATCTTGACGCTCTTTGATGAGGACTTCGCCAATACCCTCCGTCAATATCTTGAGAAAAAGGGGGTTCAGATCTTCACGTCAGAAGGCATTAAGGCACTGAAAGGAGACGGGAAGGTGACCCACGTCCAGACGGTGTCACGCGAGATCGAAGCGGATGCGGTTCTCATGAGCCTCGGAATTCGGCCTCAGGTTGAATTGGCAAAACAGACGGGGCTGAGAATCGGTGAGACAGGAGCGATTTGGGTAAACGAAAGGATGGAGACGAGCGTCGAAGGAATTTATGCAGCAGGGGATTGTGCAGAGACCACTCATCTCGCAACAGGGAAAAAGGTGTGGATTCCTTTGGGTTCGACCGCAAACAAACAGGGAAGAGTGGCCGGAGAGAACGTCTGCGGTGGGAATGCGACTTTCCCGGGCGTCATGGGAACAACGGTCTTTAAGGCCTTCGATTTCAACGTGGCCAAAACCGGATTGAATATGAAAGAGGCAGAGAAGGAAGGGTTCCATCCCATCCAGGCCATTGTCAGGGGATATGATCGGGCTCATTATTACCCGGGCAGAAGAGAGTCGACTTTGAAGGTGATCGCCGATCAAGAGACGGCTCGCATTCTTGGGGCGCAGGCTATTGGAGAAGGGCCTTCAGAAAAATTTATTGATATCGCGGCCATGGCCCTTCATACCAGAATGACCTGTCGGGAACTGGCATCCGTGGATCTCGCCTATGCACCTCCGTTCAGTCCTGTCCTTTCCCCAATTATCGTAGCGGCCAACGTATTGCTGAACAAATTGGAAGGGAAGGTGAAGAGTATTCAGGCTTCTGAGGTGAGAGAGAAATTGGAGAATTCAAAAGAGGTTTTCCAAATTCTGGATGTGAGGGAAGAAGATGAGGTGAAGCAGAAGCGGATTCCCGGGTCGACTTGGATTCCGGTTGGCGACCTTAAAAAACGTGTCGGCGAACTGGACCCAAAGAAAGAGATCGCCGTCCACTGTGAGTCAGGGCTCCGTTCATACAAAGCTTGTCTAAGACTCCAACATGCGGGCATTGAGAATGTAAAGAATATCGACGGCGGACTGCTCTGCTGGTGTTACGATTTGGAATCTGGAGGAAAATAGGGACACATACAATTTTTGAAGAGCGCGAAAAATGTTCTTCAATTCATGACACGATAATCTCATCCACGTATTTCACCCAATCAGATCCGTAGAGGTCTTCGTAGACCAATCTTAAAGGGAAGCCGTGTTTCTGAGGAAGAGGTTCTCCATTCACCCGGTAGGCTAAAAAGATTTTTTTTTGATCGAGGGCTTTTAGGGGAATCCTGACGCCCTTTCCGTTAGCCCCGTTGATATCGACATATTTCGCTCCCTTCTTGACCTGTGCCTCTTGAAATAACGCCTTTAAGTGGATCCCTGTCCATCGTCCATTATTGGAGAAAAAGCCGGGACAGATGAGGAGGACAATCTCAGTGACGAAGGGGTATTTGAGAATCTGATCATAGCTCAACGAAAGAGGCCGCTCCACCTTTCCCCTAACCTTCAGCCGATAAGTTTTTAGATCAACGGCTATATCGGTCGGTCCCATCGTCCCAAATTGATCAAGGGGGTCGATCTCAAGATTCCGGCTGTCGATGTCAGCTGGGTTCATATTCTTCAGTTCTTCCCTTAAGAAACCTTTTGGCAGTAGCTTCTTCGCCTTGGCCCAGGAATTTGAGACAAATTTCCAATCTATCAAGAGTGCCCCAAGGCCCATTCGTAAGAATATTCTTCTCGTCCACATACCTCGCTCCAAATTCGCATGGCGCTAAGCCCAGTCACCCCCTCTTCCCACAGGGGAGAGGGGGTCAGGGGAACGCTATGCCCCATGCCCTATGCACTTTGCTTCTTTTCCGGTCCACATGAACTAATAATAAAACGCTTTTTAGGATAAAGAAAGGGTAGGCGGTTGGACAGCGGCTCAGTTTCTGAATCGCAGAGGTACTTAACATATAAAACTTCCATATCAAGAGAGATGGCTTAAATTCAATGGCTTTCGAGGTTTATCAAAATTCTTGACAATCGGTATAACTGAAGTTATACTGCCAATATGAAGACGGCTATATCTATTCCTGACAAAGTGTTTCGTTCAGCCGATGCTCTGGCGAAGCGCCTCGGTATTTCTCGGAGCGAACTCTACAGCACCGCAATTGCTGAGTTCCTGTCGAAGCATCAAGGCCGCCATATCACAGCGCGTCTCGATGCGGTTTATGCGGAAGAAGATTCTTCTTTATCGCCCAATCTCACCCGACTTCAGGTCAAGTCATTGACCCGCGAGGAATGGTGATGGAGCGGGGGGAGATTTGGTGGGCAGAGTTGCCAGATCCTACAGCCTCGGAACCTGGTTTTAGACGACCAGTCGTTGTCGTCCAATCGAACGCTTTTAATCGCAGTCGAATTCGAACGGTCATCGCTGTTGTTCTTACATCGAATCTTCGCCTGGCAGAAGCGCCAGGCAATGTACTGATTCCCGCATCTGATTCCGGCCTTCCTAAAGATTCCGTTGCAAACGTATCACAAGTTATTACGGTGGACCGAACATTTTTTACAGAGAGGTGTGGCCGTTTGCCAGCGCACTTGATGAGGTCCATCGATGAGGGTTTACGTCTCGTCCTTTCCTTGTAGAGGCTTTATAGCCCAACCAAGTGGGGAAAAAAGGGATGGGTCTATTTTTTGATGCAAGAAGAGAATGGGGTACGGTCCTCCAGTAATACATTCTATCAACGGGGGAACGTGAATTCTAAAACAGCTTGATAACTTGAGCAGAAGGGTACGATGTGCCGATATGCTGGGAAGGGGATTTTTGGGTCATAATCAAAAAAAGGGAAGCAAATGAAAATGACTTGTCTTGAAATTGGCCGAAGGTGGAGTTTTTAAAAAACTTATTTTTTCTACAGGTTCGGCAGGGGTAAAATGAAAATTCTTGATATTTCCACAATTCAAATGGCTCTTGCTGTGCTGATGATTGTTCTCTGTGCGTTTTTCATACTGATAGATCTCTATTTAGCATTGGGATGGATTTCTCCATATTTAAGTATAAGAGTCGATCAAAGGATAAGAAAGGTTTTGAACAAACCGGCAGTAATAATTCTTGATCCTTGGTATATCCGCAAAAGAAACTTTAAATTGTTTATTTGGGTCTATGTGTCCTCTCATGTGCTGATTTTGGGAATTGCGTATATTATCATATCAATTGGATGATGCCTAACGATCACTCCAGCGGATGGCTTAAAGCCCGTGCTGACCTAAATCGTTAGCCTTTGTGGAGAGACATGTGACAAAAACACTCCTTGCGTTGGCGATGAGCTGTATTCTTTGGGGCTGTCAGGCGGCAAGCGTCAGCCTGACGCCTCCTATTCCTCCAAGCGTCACTTTCGCAGGTGGCGACGGCTCGAGCTGCGAGACAGCAATCCTGATCAAAGGCGCAAAGGAGGATACCGGCGTTCAGTCTGAGTACGGATGGCTTGCTCAGCGATACCCAGGATACTATGTCGAGAAGCAGTCATTTGAAGAACAGAATAAGCGATTTTACGACGTGGTTGAGATTACGACGCGTGAGGGCATCCGAAAGAAGGTTTACTTTGATATTACCGAGTTCTACCAAAGGTATTAGGCTTACAACTCGCTCGAGCCCACTCGCGCCCTGGCGGGCGCTCGTGGCCCAGGTCATCCATCTTATTAGGAGGAAACAGCCATGTGGAGTTTACATTGCCACAAGGGATAAGAATGAAAAGTTCAGGGCGGTAATGGGCAATCTCTACGGAACAAGACCAGAGGAGACCGAATGTCTTGGCTGCATGCAGCCCGATCCACCTAAGAAGCTCTGTAGTTATTGCAAGGGATGCAAGATCAGGAAATGTGTCAGATCGCAAGGCTATTATTCCCGTCATCAATGTGACCAGTGGCCATGCAGCAGGATAGAAAATTTCGGTTTCGCCACTATTCCTCCCTGAGGGGAAGACTGCCACATCCGCGTGGTGCGGCGAAGGGAAGTTGAAGGAATAGAGGGCTGGGTGATGTTGGGGTACAGTATTCCAATAAATCAATGAATTTCCTTTAAAAATCTTATAGTTTTAAAAAATCATATTGACAAAATAGTATTGACTGAGGTACAGTTTTTCAATGAGGCGATTGGTCATCAAGGACAGCAAAACCATTCGCAGAAAGATTTACGACCACCTTCGGGAGCAGGTTTTAAGCGGAGAGATACTGCCCCATCAACACTTGATAGAAACCAAGATTGCACAGGACGTTGGAACGTCGAGAACGCCGGTGAGAGAAGCCCTCCATAGTTTGGAATTGGAGGGTCTCATCGAGTCGATTCCAAGGGTGGGTTATGTGGTCAAGGCCATTAGCGAAACCGAAGTGGAGGAGATATGCGAGATCAGGGGAGCGATAGAGGGGGTGGCGGCCCACTGGGCAATGGAGAAGGCTCCTCAAAAACTGATCGAGAGATTGAAAAAAAACATTTCAGATTCAGAAGAAAAAGCCGTCCGGGGAGATCCAAGGACCTTTATCGATTTGGATGCGCAATTTCATGACATCATCGCAACACAGAGCGGAAGCAAGCGCCTCCAGGAATTGACGCAGACACTAAGACGACATATGTTGAGGTACAGAATTCAGAGCATTTATTCCTTGGACAACGTTTTAAGGGCGATCCAGGGCCACAAAGGTATACTCGAAGCGATCGAAAAGGGTGATTTGGAAGAGGTGAACAGGGCAATAAAGCGCCACCTTGAGCAATCAAAGAAGGATATATTGAGATACGCCTTTAAAGAGATAGGGGTCGAGGGGGCAAGGGATCGAGTGACAGCAGAATAAACACTTAAGCCCTCGAATCCTCCAACCCTTTAATCGTTGCTTGGGTTGATATGATCGAAATCAAATTTAAAGGTCGCGGAGGACAGGGAGCGGTCATAGCTTCGGAGATTTTGGGAAGAGCCTTTTTTCTCGAGGGAAAATACCCCCAATGCTTTTCACTCTTTGGGGGAGAACGCCGTGGCGCTCCTGTGGTCGGATTTTTGCGGGTCGACAATGATCCCATTCTTTTGAAATGTCAGATCAAGCACCCTGATCAGATGATTATTTTTGACCTGTCTTTGACAGATGAAAAAGAAATATTTCAGGAACTCAAACCAAATGGACTGATCCTGATCAACTCGAGTAAGGAAATCGATTTTTTTAAGAACTTGAGAAAATTTAAGATTGGTCTGATCGACGCAGGTTCCATTGCCAGAAATGTGGGTCTGGGAGGGACCTTTAATATGGCCATGTTAGGGGCCTATATACGTTTGACCCATCTGGTCAAGATGGAGACCCTAATCGAAGCGGTGAGGAGAATGGTGCCTGGAAAGGTAGAGCAAAATATTGAAGCTGCCAAAAAGGCTTACGAACAGGCAAAGGTGTTTGAGATCGAGGGATAAGTCGAGCATGGAAATTAAATATGATTCTTCACCTGAGTTTGTCATCCCTATTTCTTATGGGAGCTCCGAGGTCATTGAGACAGGAAAATGGGGTTTTCAAAAGCCTGAAGCGGCGTTCATGACAGCTCCCTGCCAGGAAGCCTGTCCTGCTGGAAACCCCATTCCGCAATTCCTTTATTTGGCAAGCGAAGGAGGATATGAAGAGGCCCTGGAGGCCATATTGAAAGAGAATCCTTTCCCCGGTGTGTGTGGAAGAGTCTGTTTTCACCCCTGTGAAAGTGATTGTCATCGAAGCCAGTACGATGAACCCGTGTCCATCCATGAACTGGAACGATATGTGTTTGATCAAACCTCGGACCATCCCCCCCATATTCAACACCTATCCCATCTCGATTCAAAACGAATTGCCGTCGTGGGATCAGGTCCCGCGGGGCTGTCAGCGGCCTATTTTCTCAGGCTTCTGGGACACCGGGTGACCCTTTTTGAGGCAAGGAAGGAATTGGGCGGGGTCATGCGCTGGGGGATCCCTGAATATCGGCTCCCTAAATCCATTTTGAAAAAGGAGATCCAGAGGATACTTCAACTCTCCATTGACGTTAAGACAGGGGTGAGAGTGGGAAAGGAAATCTCTTTTAGGGAATTAGACCGGTTTGATGCCGCTTTTCTGTCTCCTGGGGCTGGGTTGAGTTTGTCCCTTGGTATCGAAGGGGAGGACCTGAAAAAGGTTTGGAGGGGAGGAGATTTTTTAGATCGAATGAGTTCTAAGGATAAGATAAGAATAGGAAAAGAGATCATTGTGGTGGGCGGGGGCAGTACGGCGATGGATGTTGCCCGCTCCGCATTGCGTCTCGGTTCCAATGTGATCGTTGCTTATCGCAGAAGCCGAGCAGAGATGCCCGCGATTCAGGATGAGATCCGTGAGGCAGAGGAAGAAGGCGTGCGATTTGAATTCCTGATCCAACCCGTAAAAATAAGCCTTCTTCAAAGCAAAAGGATCCGAGTAAAATTTCAACGGATGAGGTTAAGGGGACGGGACCAGAGCAATCGGCCCCAAGCCATCCCTATTAAAGGAGACTCCTTCACACTCGAAGCAGATGGACTCATCGAAGCTGTGGGTGAGGGTGTAGATCTTTCATGGATACCTGAGCCTCTGAGCAAAAATAGTCTGATCGACCGGAGTTCCTCCCTCGCCACCCCTTATCCTAAAATTTTTGCGGGTGGGGATGCCGTTGATCAGCCTCGAACCATTGTGACGGCCGTTGCCTCAGGGAAAAAGGCTGCCATCTCCATCGATCTTTATCTGAGGGGATGTTCTGGCGACGACGTTTTCTCTAAGATTCAAGTTGGGAACAAAAGTGCTCTCTCAATGGAAGCTTATGTTTCGAGCAGGAATGGGGGGAAGTGGCCGGAACCCAAAGAGGTGATTTCCTATCCACAGATCAACACCCTCTATTTTGAACACAGCAAAAGAACCGAAATGCGCAAACTGGATCGTCATAAGGCATTGAAGAGTTTCTCAGAGGTTAACCTCGGTTTGACTTCTGATGAAGCTAGAATTTCTTCGTTGAGGTGCTTTTCCTGTGGAACGTGCAATTATTGTTACAATTGTTATTTCTTTTGCCCTGAAGGAGCGATTTCACTTAATCCTCGACACCGGACGAAAGCCGTTGACCTCGATCACTGCAAAGGGTGCGGAACGTGCGCAAAGGCCTGTCCGAGAAGCGTCGTTGAGATGAGGGAATTGGGTGGATAGGAGATCAATGCAAAATGTAAAGTTAGCAGTGCGAAGTTATCAATGGAAGAATGTTTCTTTCTTAATGTTAATTGCTAACTTTGCAATGTTAATTTTGCAATGAGCTTTTGAGAATGTTTTCATAAAGGCATTCCCATGAAAGAATTTATGACGGGGAATCACGCAGTCGCCCATGCCGTTAAACTCTGTCGAACCCCTTTCATTGCAGCCTATCCTATCACGCCGCAAACACCGATCTATGAAAAGCTCTCGGAATGGGAGGCATCGGGTGAGGTGAAGGGGATCATGATGCGGACAGAGTCCGAGCACTCGGCCATGGCGGCCTGCATTGCGGCCTCCTTAACGGGTGTCCGGACGTTTACCGCGACATCCTCCCAGGGCATTGCCCTCATGCATGAGATGCTCCATTTTGCCGCTGGATGTCGGGCCCCGGTCGTGATGGCCAATGTGAATCGATTATTAGCTGCCCCATGGGGATTCTGGGCTGACCAGTTGGATAGCCTTTCCCAGAGGGATACAGGGTGGATTCAATTTTATTGCGAAAACGGACAGGAAGCTCTCGACACGGTCATCCAGGCCTATAAAATAGCAGAACAGGTTTATCTTCCAACGATGCTCTCTCTGGAGGCTTTCTTCGTCTCTCACTTCATGGAGCCTGTGGATATTCCAAACCAGGAGCACGTGGATCGTTTCCTGCCCGCGATCAACATCCCTCACCGATTCGATATGGATAGACCTGGTTACCTGGTTCCCGTGGTTCCCCCTGAGTTATATCGAAAGTATAAGCATATGGCGCAGACTTCCATGAATTCAGTTAAAGAAATTGCTATCCGAGTCGATCATGAATTCAGAGAAGAGTTTGGCAGGGGATATGGGATTATTGATTCGGTTATGTTGGATGATGCTGAGATCGTGATCGTGACAGCTGGATCGATCACCAGCACGGTCAGGGCTGCGATGAAGACCCTCCACGAACAAGGCTACAGAGTCGGATTGCTTAAAATACGCCTCTTCAGGCCTTTCCCCGTGGAGGCCATTCAACAAGCACTTATGGGAAAGAAAAAAATTGCCGTCATCGACCGAAATATATCTCTTGGCGGCGGAGGGATATTTTGTCAGGAATTGAGGGCGGCCCTGCTCCATTCTCCGGATCATCCTCTTACCTTCAGCTACATTGCTGGGATCGGAGGGACGGATGTAGATCCTGAGGTGATTGAAAAAATTGCTTTGGATGTGATGAAACGAAGAGAACCCGTGGATACGCCGATCTGGATCATGGAGGAATAGTCCATCGAAGATTGCGGATTTCGGATTGCGGATTGAAAAAATCCGAAACCTAAATTCTGAAGTTTGAAATTTTCGATGGACTTGCAAAAGGTGGAGAAAATGCAAAAAGTCTTGCCAGTGGAGGAACCCAACTTACTTCGGCCCGGTCATGCGGCCTGTGCGGGCTGTGGCTTGGCCATCGCGATGAAATTGGTCCTGCAGGCGATGGGGCCTCGAACCATCGCCGTGATCGTTCCCTCCTGCGAAGGAGCGATTGGGGGGGTGTATCCGAACACGGCCTACGGCGTCCCGACCATTCATTCTGCTTTTGAGATCGCCGCGCCGACTGCAGCCGGCATTGCAAATGCCCTTAAGATTCAGGGAAAGCACGCTGTTCAGGTGCTGGCGTTTGCAGGGGACGGTGGCACGTTCGACATCGGCCTGCAATCCCTTTCGGGAGCTGCA
>Ga0187770_10002182_pt1 | contig 10841 bp, 10 predicted proteins | sample 0116_SJ02_MP02_2_FD_133154 | JGI IMG/M metagenome (GOLD analysis project Ga0187770, IMG submission 133154) | Tropical peat soil microbial communities from peatlands in Department of Meta, Colombia - 0116_SJ02_MP02_20_MG | ecosystem: Environmental > Terrestrial > Soil > Wetlands > Peat | place...
ATCTTGCTCGCCGAGCAAAATGCCGCGATCGCGCTTGGTATTGCCGATCGCGCTTATGTGCTTGAGTCAGGAAGGATTTCGCTTCACGGCCAAGCTGCGGTGCTGAAAGAGACCGCCGAAGTTCGCCGATTCTACCTCGGCGCCTGAGGCGAGCTGTTTAGCGTTTGACGGCACCACGCTTGTGGTCTATCTGTGATATATCACGCGGCCGGCGGCTATCCAGCAAGAGGCCATTATGACGCCCGAACAGATCCTTGCGCTCAAACCACGCATCCTCACGCAAAAGCAGCGCGAGTTTTATTTCACCAACGGTTATCTCCTCTTAGAGAAGTTCCTGTCCGACAGCTGGATCGAACGTTTGCGGGCGGCTACCGAAGAAATGGTGGAACGCAGCCGAAGGGTTTCGCAATCAGACGCAACGTGGGATCTCGATCGCGCCCATACGCCGGAACATCCGCGGCTGCGGCGGCTCTCCAGCATGAACGATCATCACCCGGTGTTCTGGGAATATGCCTCGAGCGACAGCTCGCCGTTGCCCGATGCCATCGCCGACCTTGTCGGTCCCGACGTCAAATTCCACCAGTCGAAGCTTAATTTCAAATGGTCGCAGGGCGGCGATGAGGTGAAGTGGCATCAGGACATTTCATTTTGGCCGCATACCAATTACAGCCCCTGTACCGCAGGTACCTATGTTTACGATTGCACAACTGAGCAAGGCCCGCTCGGTGTCCTGCCTGGCAGTCAGAACGGCCCAGTCGTCAATCAATATAATGACAAGGACGAATGGGTCGGCTGCCTTCGCCCCGAAGACGTAGCCAAAATCGACGTCAGCAAGGTGGCTTACTTGGAGGGCCCGGCCGGCTCGGTGACGATCCACAACTGTCGCACACTGCATTATTCTAAAGCGAACTGGTCACAAATCCCGCGGCCGCTGCTTCTCAACGTCTATTCGGCGGCCGATGCCATGCCCTATACCTATAATCCGCTGCCGTCGAAATATTACGGCGCCATCGTTCGGGGCAAGCCGGCGCGCTGGGCTTATCACGATCCACGGCCATGCTTGCTGCCACCGGATTGGTCCGGCGGCTATACCTCGATCCTTGCCGTGCAGCAGGAAGAAGACTGGGAAAAACACCGACCAAAGGCTGCCGCCGCAGCCATGTGACGGTCAACGGAGAATGACATGATCACTGAACGGCAAAAAGCCTTCCGCCAAGAGTATCGCTCGCGCATCATCGGTTGGTACGATGGTTATGTGCACATCGTAATCATCTATGCGATGGGCGCCGCTGCGTTTTATATTTATGTTCAGCACATCAGCAATGTGACTTGGCTAGAATGGCTGACGGTGCCACTCACCTTCTTGTTCACTAATATCTTCGAATGGGCGGTGCACAGATTCATCATGCATCGGCCGGTCAACATCAAAGGTCTGCGTGCGATCTACGAACGGCACACGCTCAATCATCATCAGTTCTTCACCGACGAGGAGATGCGATTCCGAGATCAAAAGGATTGGCGTGTGACGGTTTTCCCGCCCTACGCGCTCGTTGTCTTCATCCTAATGTCGATTCCCATGGCCGCAGTGCTCGGCCTGCTGCTGACGCCAAATGTCGGATGGTTGTTCATGTGCGTGACCACGGGCATGTATCTCATCTACGAGTTCATGCATTTCTGTTGCCATGTCGATGAGAATTGGTTCGTGCGCCATTGCCCATTCGTCAACACCCTGCGCCGACACCATACCGCTCACCACAACGCTCGGCTGATGATGGAAGTCAACATGAATCTGACTTTCCCGATCGCCGACTGGTTGTTTGGGACATCCGACTTGAACCGCGGTGTCATCGGGCATCTGTTTAATGGCTATGACACGCGATTCTCAAAGAAAAACCTGCGTGGACACCCGAAATTGCCGGACGAAGCCGCCGCCGTGCCGCTGGGAAATTATTGATACAGAATGGTTACTTCATCTATTTCGCGTTTGAGCACGGCGAGAGCTTCTATTCTTTGTTCATAGTTGAGACCGCGTTGAAAGGCGAGAAGCACGATGCCAAACGATGTAAAGGCCTATGTCTCAGCGGCTGTCGCTATCGTCGCGATCATCTTCGCGTATTGGCGAGGTTCGCCAATCCGGCCGGAATTCTCAAATTTTGTACTTGGCATTGCGGCATTCATGATCATTTCGATGTGGATTTTTCCGGAGGCTGGCGGAAAGAAACGAGTGCCAAAAGACGATAAGGATATCGCAATCAGATAGAACGCTAAAAGGGGTCGTTCAACGACATGCGAGTCGAACCGCATTCAGAATCGCCCGTTCTGGTTGGGTGACAGCAGAAAGGGAGAAAGACTTAGCCAGAATTTACAAAACGAACGCGACCGGCTCTTCGCCACGGTCAAAATCGGGTTCGTTTCTTCAAATATTTTCTTGCTGCGAGAAGTAGATGACTGCCATGGCGCGATTTGCCAAAACGAACCCAATTTCCGTCGGGGAGTGCGGTTACGTGGTGGATCGCCTTAAATACCATGCTTCTCGAGTTATTGCGCTTGCTGTTGTGTCCGCAATTACTTCGGCCCAAGCCCAAGTGCCTTGCGACGGACGATTGGACGCGCTCGGCACCGCGCGTATTCTTAATGTCGATGCGGTGACGACTCCGCGAATTGGCCGGAAGTCTTTTCCCGAAACGTTACCGCTCGCGCCGAAAGAGGTCGTTCTGACTTTTGATGACGGGCCCTGGCCGGGTACGACGCCACGCATTCTTGACGCGCTTAAGAATGAATGCGTCCGCGCCACCTTCTTTCTTCTCGGGCGTAACGCCATTGCGCACGGCGACCTTGCTCGTCGCGAAATAGCTGAGGGGCACACAGTCGCTTATCATACCTTTTCGCATCCGCTCCTCGGTCGGATGCGGCTAGATGCGGCCAAAGCTGAGATCGACCGTGGATTTACTAGCGTGGACAATGCGGTATACGGCAAAACCGGTCCTGAACCGGCCACTCCATTCTTTCGGTTTCCAGGTTTTGTCTCCTCACCTGCATTGCTCGATTATCTTGAACGGCGCGGAATTGTCGTGTTTGGCGCCGATGTATGGGCGAGCGATTGGCTTCCGATGCCTGCCAACCAGCAATTGCAGCTGGTATTTCGCCGAATCGAGATAGCACACGGCGGCATTGTTCTTTTTCACGACACAAAGACTCAGACTGCGGCCATGCTCCCGGGGTTGCTGCGAGAACTTAGGGGTGGTGGGTACCGTATCGTCCATGTGGTTCCCGCGCCCCGCACCTCCTCTCTCGCATTGCCCAAATGAGGCTGATAAAATCCGGTCCAGCACCACTCAAGACGGACGACTGCAATTGCGCTCGCCATGTCTTGTTGCAGCCCAGGGGCCACGGTCGATTTGTCGTCAGCAACGATGACTGCAACATGGAGATCACTGGAACCCTAAATGAAAACGGGACCCCACAAAATCACCCTCAATCTTCCTCGGTCCCGTCGCACGCCTAGCGCTTTGGCGCGATCTACTTCATGGCTCGTTGAGATTCGATTCAACTCATCCTCCCGAATTGCTCCGCGATGTTTAAGCACGCTGAGCCCGGATGATTTGGGATCTGCCTTTCGAGCTTCGCGCTCCGCGAAGGCCACGTGGGAGGCTCGTTAGGGAAGAGAGTAAGCGGCCGCAAATGGCATCGTGGAAGAAATGCCAGATACCGGTGTTGATCAGCTTAAGTTTAATGACCCGATTGGGAACCTAGCGGCGAGAATAAGATCGTATTTGAGAGAAACTTCAATTCACACTACCCACAGCACAGGAGGAACCATGCGCAAAACACCGTTGCTTGCAGCCGTCATCCTTAGCGCCGCGATCTCAGGTGTTCCTGAATTTGTCGCCGCGATGGGTTCGGACAATCCTACACCGCCGCAAAGCGGCCAGCCGTCGGGGACAACGACCACCAAGCACAAGACCAAAAAGCAAAACAGCAGCTCGGCCAAGGATTTCCTAGACCGGTATCACGCCGCCTATGCACTCATCTACGACAACGGCGACTACCAAGCGGGCATCGCCGCGCTGCGAGCCATGGGCTACGACGACAACGCGGATGTAGCAACCTTGCTCGGCTATGCCAGCCGCAAGCTCGGCCGCTACGATGATGCCAGGTACTGGTACGAGAAGGCGCTTGCCGCCGATCCCAATCACGCCCTGACCTGGTCCTATTACGGCATGTGGCATGCCGAGCAGGGCAACCTGCTCAAGGCAAAAGACGATCTGGAGAAGGTGCGCCAGATTTGCGGCACCGAATGCCGTGAATATGTGGCGCTCAAAGAGGTAATCGACGGCACCCGCACTTACTGAAGCGGGCCCTGTTCGTACTTCAAGGCGGGAAACGCCTAGCAGTCGGCCGTGGTCATTGCGGTATGGTGTCGGCCAAAAGCTTAAGCGCGGCAGCTGCAAAGGCATGCATGTTGGCGAGCCGCTCGGCGCTGCCGGTGTCAAGCGTAATGGCCCGCTCGACGGTGCCAGCGACCGCAAGACACGTGTGGCCGGCCGAATCGCCGTAGCGATTACCAGTTGGCCCAGTCGCGCCGGTTTCGCCCAGGCCCCAGGCTGCCGCGAAGCGTGCCCGCACGCCGCGCGCAAGCAGCAGCGCGTGCGGCTCGGTCGCCGGCCGAAACTGCGTGAGTGCGGCTTCGTCGAGGCCGAGCAGCAATATCTTGGCCTGACGGGTGTAGGCAACTGCGCCCCCGAGGAAGTAGGCCGACGCGCCAGGCAGCGCGAGAAGCGCCGCCGAGATCAGGCCGCCGGTCGAGGACTCGGCAATCGCGATAGACTCGCGCCGCGCCTTCAGGCGCGCTGCGATCGCCTCGGCAAGCGGGATCAGATCGTTCACGGCGCCATTCCTGCAAACAAGACCAGACCCACCTCACGGCACATCGCGACGACCACACATAAATGAAACTACGGCTTACACCGAGGTCCATCATTGCGGACCGACATCCCCCTTGGGTCAAAAGGAGACATTTCGCTACGTCGGCCCGATGTCCGCTCTACCCCCGAAAGCAATGCCAATTGGCGATCGCGTTGATATCGAAATGACGAAACCATACCTTAGCATAACACGCTTCACTCAGCCGCTGGAGCAAGCAATTCTTAAAACAACTGACCGGCAAATTCTCGAGAAAAATCAGGCGGCAAAAGAAAAAGTACCCAGCCGGATCCGGCTGAATTCGATCGACTTTTTGCGCGGCCTAGTGATGATTGTGATGGCCCTTGATCACACGCGGGATTTTTTTGCTGCTGGCGGCTTCAATCCGCGCGATGTAACCGAGCCGGCGCTATTCGTAACGCGCTGGATTACGCATTTCTGCGCCCCGACGTTCGTCTTTCTCGCCGGTATCTCTGCCTTTTTGTACGGCACGGAACGTAAGACCAGTGAGGTTAGCCGGTACCTGTTTACGCGCGGTTGTTGGTTGGTTCTCATCGAGTTCACCGTCGTTCGCTTTGGCTGGACCTTCAGTTTTAAAATCGATTACCTTGTCTTTCAGGTCATCTTCGCGATTGGTGCGTCGATGATTGCGCTCGCGGCGCTTGTTCATCTGCCGCGATGGGCAATTGCTACAGTTGGTCTTGCTCTGATCGCTGGCCACAACTTATTCGACAGGATCAAAGCTGAGCAGTTAGGTGCCGCCGCGCCCGTTTGGCACTTGTTGCATCAGCCCGGGGCTCTCGATCTAACACGCAGTTTCAAACTGATCGTGCTCTATCCGCTGATACCATGGATCGGCGTGATGGCAGCTGGCTATGCGCTAGGACCGGTGTTTAGACTTGAGCGCGAGACCCGTGTGCGGCAGCTGTTCGCCATCGGAGCCCAGATCACAGTTGGCTTCGTCTTCCTGCGCGCCATCAACCTCTACGGCGATCCCGAACCGTGGGCCGTGCAAAATGGGGTTGTGGCCACCGTATTGTCGTTCATTAATTGCGAAAAATATCCTCCGTCGTTGCTCTTTCTCGCGATGACGCTCGGACCGGCGCTTATGCTGGTCGCGGTGTTAGACGGAGCGCAAGGAATCGTCGCTGGCTGGATTACGACATTCGGGCGCGTGCCGTTGTTTTACTACATTGCTCACATCTATCTGCTGCACGCGTCCGCCATCTTGTTCGCATGGATTACCATAGGCAGTGCGGTTTTTGCGACCAGTTATAAAGCTGATGGTCATGGTCTTGGCCTAGCCGGAATCTATACAGTTTGGCTGGCGCTGGTCATATTGCTCTATCCGCTCTGCTACTGGTTTGCTGCGATCAAGCGGCGGCGCATCGAATGGTGGTGGAGTTATCTTTAATCTTTTGCAGACCTACCAAATCCGCCAGCGATACCGCTGAGACATAGGCTTTCACATCGTTTGGCATAGCGTCCCGCCTTTCAGCGTCAGCGGACATTTTCCGTTTGCGGTCGGTAGCGACAAGCTGCGAACACCGATTGGTACACTTGTGATCGGCGCCACCCTCCTCAGCTCGGAGTTCGCTGCAATGCTTATTGGGGAGGCTCGCCAATTCGGCCGGAGTTCTCAAATTTCGTACTTGGCATCGCGGTATTCATGATCATTTCGATGTGGATTTTTCCAGAGGCTGGTGAAAAAAACGAGTGCCGAAAGATGATAAGGATATGGCCGTGACGCGCAGCGCCGTCTTGCAAACGGGGCCTTACGCCACAAGCCGTGCTTGAGTCGGGAACAGCTGGCCTACTTGTGACGCCGGAACAGCTTTACCAAACAAAAATCCCTGGGCCTGATCTATGCCGTGCTGGAGTGCGGCCATAGCTTGTGCCTCAAGTTCGACCCCTTCGGCCGTAATTGACAAATTCAGCCCTTTGCTAAGGCCAACCATCGCGCGAATAAAAACCGAGCTTTCACCGGCAATGATGAGCTCCTGGATGAAGCGCCTGTCAATCTTAAGCCTATCAAACCGTAATTCGTAGAGGTGATAAAGGCTGGAATATCCCGTGCCAAAATCGTCGATCGCGATATGTACACCCGCCTTCCGCAGCGTTTCCATCGCGTGGCGTGTTGCTTCCAGGTCCTCGACGAGAGCGCTCTCGGTGATTTCGGCCTCAAGACGCTGAGCTGAAAGCCCAGTTTCCCGCAGTACGGCAAGAATTTGATCGGCGAAGGTTCTGTCACTGAATTGGGATGGCGAAAAATTGAATGTCAGCACAATATCTTCCGGCCAAGTTGTGGCATCGCGGCAGGCAACGCTGAAGAGTTGGCCTGAAACTACGTTTAGAATGCCCAGCTCTTCAGCGAGTGGAATAAAGGTATTTGGTAATATGAGGCCGCTTACCGGATTGTGCCAACGAGCCAAGCTCTCAAAGCTGACAATCCGTCTCGATCGCAGGTCAACTATGGGCTGATAATACGGCCGAAGCGCATCGCTGCCGATCGCGGCTCTCAAGTCCTTCTCCAACAGCGATCGTTCGCGGATATGCGCATCCATTTTCGGATCGAAGAAACAATACTCGGTGTGCAGACTGCGAGCGCGGGAAAGCGCGACGTGGGCGCATCTAAGAAGCTCATCGACGGTCGTGTGCCCGCGGCCGGTTTGGGCGATCCCTACACTTGCCTCAATACAGTGGCTCTCGATGCTAATTTGAACGGGCTTCTCGACAGTTTCGACCAAAGCGCAGGCAATTCTACGCGCCCTATCGGGATCGGCGCCTGCCAAACACAGGGCAAATTCGTCATCGCCAATCCGGGCGAAGATGTCACCTGGGACGGCACGGTCGTGAATCCTCTTGCCGACCTGTAAAAGTGCTTCATCGCATCCGAGGTGGCCGTAAACCTCATTGAGTTTTTTGAACTGGTCGAGTCCCAACAACAACACGCTCATTTTGTTGTCGGAATTTTTCAAAGCGGCACCGACGTCGCGTTGGAATTGGCGGCGGTTGGGCAATTGCGTCAGGGGGTCGCGCATCGAGATAGTTATCGCGTTGAGCTCCGCCGTGAGACGCTTTGCGCGTTCGCTTCTTTGATCCCCCATACGGCGAAGGCTGAACGCTACCAATGCCATACCGAAGAAAATCAAGAAGGAAGGTTCATCGACCTGCGTACCGAGAATTCTGCGAAGGATCCACATCCCTCCCCAATCGGTAATTGCCTCGTATGCCAAGAGCGAGATGGAGAAGATAACCAATACGTCGATCAGCTCCCGAGCAGAGGTGGCAGACAACGCAAAAGTGAAGGGATGCTTTTGGGGCTCGCTTACGTCTCAAGTCCAACGAATGAATATTCTCCGGAACCGTTCACTGCTTTATGAATCAAATACGCCAATGATCTTTCGATTTTTTTATGAATCAAATGCCACACAGGGCTTTGGATTTAGAGCTCGTTTACCACGCCGCCTGAAGACAACGGCTTTGCCTTGTTCCACATTCGTGATTTTGATGGACATTTGTTGCCGATTATCAAGCGGCTTTTGCGGACCACGGTTTTTGTGCCGTAGGCGACAACGATCCGGCATTTGATAAGGATTGCCTTCGCGATGGTAACGGCTTTGCAGTTCCACCGACGGGATTGACCAATCCACTGACTTGTCGACAACACAGCGCGACGGCCTTTCGACCTTATGCCGAACGGATGCGCTGGGTGCGCACGGCGAACGACTCTTATTTTACCGCAATGACCTATCCGTGGACTGCGCATAGTCTTATGGACAATCCTAATTATATCTATGACGGACGTTGGGGCCTGACGAGCGTGGTTTATGGCGGTGCGCTGCATCCGACAGCCGAGGGACAAGCGGCAATGGCAGAACCCGATGTGAAACAGATTTTGCAGTAGAATTTGCACTTCCAATCGCTGGCATGGTTGTTGCTAGCCACCAAGCAAAGCCTAGGGACTTCCTTCATGAACCCGGTGCTGATGACTGTGATTTTTGTGCTCTCTGCAATGTCCGCGTATGCGCAGAGTCAACAGCCAAATGCTGCGAAGTTGAAGGGGGACGCAGAAAACGTGGTCAAAATCATTAGCGGCGACAAGCTTAAGATCCAGACATATTGCGAATTTGCTGATCTCAGTGATCAAATCGAGCAAGCTATTCAGGAGCAAGACACTCAAAAAGCCAAGGAGTTGTCGGAAAAGGCAAATGAAATGCAGAGAAAACTAGGTCCTGAATTTGCTGCGCTGGCTGACGACCTGAAGGTCATGGACCCAAATTCCCAAGAGGGTCAGGAGATTGGTTTGATACTCGATAAGCTTGATGAGTTTTGTGGGGATTAGCACAACGCGTAATCACGCCGCTCGCGAAATAGGCATCGAATTAGAGCACATGGCCGACGCGGCGGCCGTCGATCCAACCCAATTGATGTAGGACTTCCTTGAAAACCGCGAAATTGGCCTGCTGGTCTGTCTTGATTGCTGCGCTCATAAGCACGCCGATCCGTCGCATCCTCAAGGCCTAAGGAGCACGCTGATACTGGCTGATTACATCAGGGATTTGCGGTAAGTGAAATGGGATTTGGGTCTAGGGGCGGCAATCCCAAACCGTGCATGTCCCTTATGGTTCAATAAGCGACATCGGCGTCGTGCTGATCTATCTCGGTTTTACCCCTGAAAGCAGACATCGGCTGAGCGCATCGGGATGTCCGTTGAGTGCCAAAAGGCGACGAACTGCATCGCAGCAAACTGCACCTTTATTCGATCACCTCGTCGGCCCGAACGAGCAGAGACGAGGGCACCGTGAGGCCGAGAGCTTTGGCCGTTTTGAGGTTGATCGCCAGCAGCATCTTGGTCGGAAACTCGACCGGCAGGTCGCCCGGTCGAGCACCATGCAGGATCTTGTCCACGAAAGAGGCGGCACGGTGCCAGCACCACTCCAGATCCACACCATAGCTGGCGAGCCCGCCGGCGATGACATGCTCGCGATATCCATAGACCGTCGGCAGCTGCTTCGCCAATGCCAACGCAGCGATTTGCCGGCTGTTGGTGAAAAGCAGCGAGCTCTGCAGCACGATCACGACGTCCACGTGTTGGCTCGCCAGCACCTGCAATGCGCTCTCGATCTCCTCTGGTCTATTGGCATCCGAAGACGTGATGTTGATTTCGAGGCCGCGCCCCACCGCCTCGAGCTCCGGCGCCTGCGGCGCCGCTTTCGGATCTGAAAGATTGGTGAGCAGCCCGACCTTGCTCGCGCCTGGCACGATCTCGCGCGCGAGCTCCATCTGCTTGGCGGGCAATCCGGCGATATACGGTTCTATCCCCGTGATGTTGCCGCCAGGCCGAGCTTCGCTTGCGATCAATCCAAGATGAACTGCGTCAGCGAGCGTCGGCGAAACGATGGGTATTGTGTGCGTCACCTTGCTTAGAGCGACGGTCTCGGCGAGCCCGGCTACAACGATGATATCCGGGTTCAGTCCAACCAGCTCCTCCGCAAGTGCGGGCAACCGATCCTGGTATCCGCCGGAGCTGCGATACGTGATCTGGAAGTCGCGCCCTTCGAGCAGGCCGAGCTCCTGCAGACCCTGCACAAAGGCTGGCCGGACGGACGTTGGCGTCAGGTAGCCAATGAGAGCCGGTTTGTGCGCACTCTGGGCGAGCGCCGTAAGCGGCCATGCGGTTGCGGTTGCGCCGATAAGCCTGATGAACTGCCGTCGCTTCATGGGAAGCCCTCCCTTGCCGAGGCCATCGAGCAAGTTGAGACTATCACAGAAAGCCTGTGTTGTGCGTCACAGCAAAATCAAATGCTCGACTTCCGCAACGGGTCATCAACGGACATCACCACCTGTCCGCGCCACGTCCGCTTCACCCCTCTAAGCAGACGTCCCCATTTCACGCGGGGTGTCTGCTTTCGGTC
>Ga0187770_10002183_pt1 | contig 10841 bp, 5 predicted proteins | sample 0116_SJ02_MP02_2_FD_133154 | JGI IMG/M metagenome (GOLD analysis project Ga0187770, IMG submission 133154) | Tropical peat soil microbial communities from peatlands in Department of Meta, Colombia - 0116_SJ02_MP02_20_MG | ecosystem: Environmental > Terrestrial > Soil > Wetlands > Peat | place...
AATGCCATTGCCACGGCCAATCAGACCCGGGCGCTCATCCGGCTGCCTCCCGGCCAGCGTACCCGGATGGCCATTGCGGTGGCCGACTTGGATGGGAGTTTGCTGGCGCTCTATCGTATGCCCGATGCGACCGTATTCAGCATCGATGTGGCCGTGGCCAAAGCACGCAACATGGCCTATTTCAACAGCGGCAAGGTGAATCCAAATGACCTTCCGGGCGTGCCTGTAGGAACTGCGGTTACGGACCGCACCATTGGCTTCGGTGCTCAGCCGCTGTTTCCTTCCGGAATCAACGGCACCTCGCCGGGACCGTTTTTCTCGCTGTACGTGAACGATGTGGCCAAACCATGTACACAAGGCTCACAACCGCCGAACGCGAACCAGAGCGGCATTGTGTTTTTCCCGGGAAGCGAGGGTCTGTATCGTAATGGCTCGTTGATTGCTGGATTCGGTGTCAGTGGTGATGGCGTCGATCAGGATGACTACGTGACCGCTGGAGGCGCCGCTGGCTTCGAACCTCCGGAATCAATGCGCGCGGACCAAATCCTCATCAACGGTGTTCGGCTTCCGTACCAGAAATTCCCGCGAAACCCAACGCAGTGACGCGGAATTTCAAATCTACAGTGAACGCTACTGCTTGGAAGCGCTCGTTTGCGCTGGTGGCACCAGCTTGGCTACCTTCTGCATCTGCGTCGCGAACCGTGGTGCATTGTAAGCGGAAGGATTGTCGAGCTGCTGAAACAAGGCCGTAACCGCCGCGCGGAGTTCCGTGGGATTGCCACCCTGCTCGTTTTTCGCATAGGCCAAGGAAAGCGAGTCAAGAGCCATGGTGGCCTGCTCCGCGGAGCGTTCTCCTTCGGCCGCAATGGCTTCCGAATCATTCGCAATGTCCTGCAAAAGCCTAGCCGTCAGATTCCGGTTGTAGGTGACCGACTGCACCTCTTGCGCAATCCGGTCCGCCAGCCCTGCCGCGTTTTTCGCATTCGCCGCGAGTTCCTCTTTGCTGCCGGGTTTGCCGGATTCTTCCTGGACCTTGTTTAGCTGCGCAATCAACTGTTCGGTCGTGGCGGCATCCACGACTCCAGCAATATGCCGGAAAACTACATACGTGGACGGATTCCAAACCGGTGCGCCCGGCTGCCTATTCGGGTAGCCTCCGGCCTGCCGCCAGCTCGCCTCTGGTTTGGTCAAGCTGTGATGACACGCGAAGCACTCATATTCTGCATACTCCGGCCAGTTTGGCCCGGAAGCCCTCCGGCTCAGTCGATTTAAGGCTTCGCGCAATTGAACGGCTTGGCCCACAGCCAATTCCTGGACGTCCAACCAGGGGCTGGCGTCGGCCGGCGGCTTCCAGTGCCGTGGCATGGCGGCACTGAACGTTTCCAGCTGGAACGTCAGATCAGGGTGCCCGGCGGCAATCATGGTGTGGTCCACTTCTTTTTCCGCCGTGCCCAGATGGCACGAGAGACACTTCTCTGTGCGTTTCGTTAGATCGCGCGTGTCGTACATCCCCAATTTCAACGACTGCTCGTGGCTCCAATTCTTCAACGTGTGTGAACCCAACCATCCGACTGCCGGCCCGTGGCAGCTTTCACAGCTAACGCCTCCATCGATGGACTGAAAGGTCTCTGCGCGAAGTTCTGGTTTCACATTCAGGGCATGGCAGCTCAAGCATTTGTCTGATTGGTCCGGCCGTTGCGCCAGTCCAAGAATCTTCCCCATCCGCACGGAAACCGAATTCGAAAGCACCGTGTACGCGCGAGCGTGCTTATCCTGGAGGGCCCAGATGCTGTATTCGTTCTGGGCAATGCGCACGACGTTCTTGGGCTGGACCCCGCCGTGACAGTTGCTGGCAGCGCAAGAACCCGGCCCGGTGTATTTTCCGGCCTGCGCTTGTTGAGGCTCACGCGTTTGCGGCTGCTGTGGCGGCGTTTTCGTACTCGGCGCCACTTTTACTTGTGCCACCAGAACCGGAGCAGCCAGCAAAGTGGAAAGGAACAAGCAGGGCCACCGACCAGTTTTCACTCGCATCGCGACCATTCCTCCGCTTTCGACAACCGCAAGCCATCAACACTCTCGGGCCCAAAAGGGCCTTGTGAGGCCCTATACTCTACACCCGATTTCCAGTTTTTGATGGAGTATTTCTGTTTTGTCCCGATGCACCCTCGGTGGACAATACGCTCCGCGTTTTGATATGCTACGCCGCATTTTAGTGGTGGGACGGCGCGCGTAAGGAGCCCTCCTTTGTTCGATGAGCTACGGGCAATCCAGGCATCTTACGGGTATATCCCTGCTGATCAGCTGCACAGATTATCGAAAAAGCTTCAAAAGCCCGTTAGTGAACTTCACGCCGTTGCCAGTTTTTATCCTCATTTCTACTTAAAGCCGCCGGCCAAAGCGGATGTGCGCGTCTGTGGCGACATGTCGTGCCATTTGCGTGGCGCTCCCCAGTTACGGCGAACGCTCGAGGAATTGGTCGGCGTTCGGAAATCTGAAGAAGTCTCCATTCGTGACGTCTCTTGCCTTGGCCGATGTGATACGGCGCCCGCCATATCGATCAATGACCAGATTTATTCGGGTGTAAGTTCGCAATTTTCCTCGGAATTGATCCTGTCGGCCATCGACGGCAAGTTGCCCCGGCCGCCCGCTCGCCGGCGACACCGCACGCCCCTCGAAATCGACCCGTACGAGGGGCCGAGCAGCTACAAGGCGGTTCGACACTTCGTGGAGAACCGCGACTTTCTGATGGTGCTAAATGCGCTCAAGAGTTCTGCGTTGCGTGGCATGGGCGGCGCCGGCTTCCCGACTGGCACAAAGTGGGAAATTGTACGCATGGCCCCGGGAGTCCAGAAATATGTCGTGTGCAACGCGGACGAGAGCGAACCGGGCACCATTAAAGACCGCTACATCATGGAAAACGTCCCGCACCTGGTCATCGAAGGAATGATTGTCGCGGGATTGGTTACTGGCGCGACCAAGGGCTTCGTTTATATTCGCCATGAATATGAAGAACCGCGTGAAGTTCTCGACGAAGAAATGCGGCGATGCTACCGCGAAGGTCTGTTGGGCGCTTCCGTTCTCGGTTCCAATCTTAAGTTCGACTTGGAAATTTTCGTCAGCCCCGGCGGATATATCTGCGGGGAAGAGAGCGCACTGCTCGAGGCTATGGAAGGAAAGCGCTCCGAACCACGCAATAAGCCGCCGTTTCCCGGCACGAATGGCTTGTGGAATGCGCCAACCGTCATCAATAACGTAGAAACGTTTGCGTTAGCGACCGCGATCCTTGTGAACGGCCCCGATTGGTACAAAAAACAAGGGATTAACGGAATCTCCGGGTTGAAGTTTGTGGGAATCAGCGGCGATGTAGTTTATCCCGGCGTTTACGAAGTCGCGATGGGTACTTCCTATCGGGATTTGATTTACAAATTCGCAGGCGGTATCCCGGATGGGAAAGATCTTCTGGGGTTTGCGCCCTCGGGACCCTCTTCCGGGTATCTGCCCGCTTCCCTAGTCGATTTGCCGCTCGACTTCAAAGCGCTGGCGGACGCTGGCTCTATGGTTGGGTCCGGCGCCATCGTTGTTTGTGCGGAAGGCCGTTGCATGTTGGACATGGCCATCAATTCCACCAGGTTTTTCCGCAACGAATCTTGCGGCAAGTGCGTGCCTTGCCGGATGGGTTCGCAAAAACTGGTCGACATTCTAACCCGCTGGACCTACGGGGAATCTGGCAAGAACGATTTGGCTTTGATTGACGAGCTGTTCAACGCCATGCGCCTTAGTTCCATCTGCGGGTTGGGGCAGATTATCCATGCGCCCCTGGCGTCGATTCTTAAACATTTCCCTGCGGTTATAGACGATCACTTGAAAGCGCGCCGCTGTCCGGCCGCGGTTTGCTTCCAAGTCCGGCGTTAGATTTATGGAACAGGATTTCTCAGCAACATTCGTTCCTCGCCAGCAGATTCAACTCACCATCGACGGGAAGCCCTTCGTCATTGATCGCGCTCGCGGAGAAACCACCACGATCTTTGAAGCCGCACAGAAATGCGGCATCAAGATTCCCACGTTGTGTCACCAGCAGAACGAGAAGCCCGTTGGAGTATGCCGCCTTTGTGTGGTCGACGTTGGCCAACGAGTTTACGCGGCCTCCTGCGTCCGGCAAATCGAATCCGGCATGCAGGTGAAGACCTGTACGAACGAAATCAAAGCCGTCCGGCGGACTCTGCTGGAACTCTTACTGGCTGATCATCACTCGCCTTGTGCCCGCCAGAAGCTCTCCGGTGACTGTGAGCTCGAGCGCCTGGCGGTGCAAGCGGGCATCACTGCCTCGCCGTTTACTCCACGACTTACGCCACGCGGCAAGGACGATTCCTCCCTGGCAATTGCCGTGGACCACGAGTCATGCATCCTGTGTGATCGCTGCATTCGCGGCTGCAACGAGATTCGCCACAATTTCGTCCTGGCCCGTCGCGGCAAGGGCTACCAAGCAGGTGTGGCGTTCGACGACAACTTGCCCATGGGTACGTCCAGTTGCGTCAGTTGCGGCGAATGCATGGTGAGTTGTCCAACCGGAGCGCTCACCAACAAACAAATCATCGGTACCAATCTTGGCGAAGGTGATGCCATCTCGTTGACCGATCTGCAACAGGTAGAGGTGTTCCGCGATGTATCCGGGACATTCTTGAACCTGAACAGCAATGCGGTTCGCAAACGCTCCTACCGAGCAGGCGAGGTGATTTGTCGGGAAGGGGACTACGGCTCCACCGCATTTTATATTTTGCAAGGCCAGGCCGAAGTGTTTCTGTCGTCACCGCTGGCCCACGTAAACACGAAAGGGCAGAAAGGCTTTTTCAGCAAACTAAAAACCATTCTCGAACCGCCTAGCCCCTCCCTCGGCGGGGATGGATCGGCTAAAGCGTACATCCCTATCGATGGTCCTGTGGACTTGCCGTATGACAGCCGTCTGGCCGCGCTCGGGCCCGGGGATTTGTTCGGCGAAATGACTTGCATGAATTACTATCCCCGCTCCGCGACGGTCCGCGCCAAAACCGATTGCGTGATGTTAGAGATGCTTCGGAACGTGCTCGATATCATGCGGCGCAATCGAGCCTTTCGCGCGCGCATTGAGCAGAATTATCGCAAGCGTGCGCTCGAATCCCATTTGCGGGGGATTCCAATCTTTTCCTCGGTCACCCCGGAGTTCATTTCTTACTTGCGCGATCGCGTCGAATTGCGCCAATACGCGCCGGGCCAATTGATCTGTCGCCAGGGCGATCCAGCGCACAGCTTCTTTTTGGTCCGTATCGGTTTTGTGAAGGTGACCGAAACTCATCCTGGCGGGGACCTGGTCTTGGCCTACATCGGACGCGGCGGATTCTTTGGCGAGCTTTCGCTGCTTGGGGGCGGTGTCCGAACCGCGAATTGCATTGCCCTCGACCATGTGGAAGCGGTGCGCATTCCCGTCGAAGACTTCAACCTGATGCTGGAGCGTTTCCCCGAGGTGCGCCTCGGCCTTGAAGCCATCGCACGGGATCGGATCAGGGAGAATCGCCAGCGTTTTACGCAGATTCAAACCGTTCCGGTTGATTCGTTTTTGGCGCAGGGCCTGATGGAAGCCCAAAGCCTGTTGGTTTTGGACCTCGCAAAATGTACCCGTTGCGATCAGTGCGTGCGCGCATGTGCCGATGCTCACGATGGTGTGAGCAGGCTGATTCGCGATGGCTTGCGTCTCGATCACTACCTTGTCGCTACCTCCTGCCGGCAATGCAAGGACCCCTTATGTATGGTGGGATGCCCGGTGGGCTCAATCCGGCGGCGTAACAGCTTGGAGATCACCATCGAGGATTGGTGCATAGGATGCGGATTGTGTGCCGATAACTGCCCCTACGGAAATATCAATATGCAGCCTTTCCAGATTGTCGGTGACGATCCTGCACACCCCGGCAAAAAAATAGCCGAAGTGAAGACCAAAGCGACCGCCTGTAATCTCTGCCCCGACCACGACGAGCCGAATTGTGTTTATGCGTGTCCGCATGACGCCGCTCACCGGGTGAATCCGCGGGATTTTTTTGCTGAGTTCGCCAGTCAATCCATGCAGGGATTCCTGGAGCGATGATCATCGATCGCACCCACCGTGCTTGGTTCATCGGATCGCTATTTGTCCTCGCGCTCGGGGGGCTGCTGTACATCCCCTATGCCGTGTTTAGCGTGGCTGGTGTCAGCGGCGGTAGCGCGGTTGGGCTTACTTATGCAGGGGTGGGTTCCGCGATGATGATTTTCGCCGGCCTGCTGGGTGCCAGAAAAAAGTACCGCATCTGGCGGATCGGCCGGGCTACTTGGTGGATGCGAGGGCACCTCTGGCTCGGATTCCTCGGTTTTCCTTTCATTCTTTTTCATGCGGGGTTCCACCTGGGCAATGGAGCGCTGACGCGCGTGTTGATGTTGCTGTTCCTGGTGGTCTTTATCAGCGGCATTGTCGGCGCGGTGCTACAGCATTTCATGCCGAAGTTGATGACCGAACGCTTGCCCATGGAAACGGTTTTCGATCAAATTGACCGCGTCCTGGGACAGTTGGTCACCGAAGCCCAACAGATTGTCTCCGAGATAAACAAAGGGGTTGAGCACGAACTCGAACGCGTGGAGGACAATGAGCCGGCGCCAAAGCGCAGCAAAGGGGGAGTGGCGGTTCTTGCCGACGAACGTGTGAGCACGAAGATCACCGCGTTCTTCCAATCGCAGATGAAGCCCTTTTTGTTGTCCCGGCACACGCGAGGGCGCTTGCTGGCCGATCCCGTTCGCGCGTCCGCAGCATTTCAACAGATGAAGGTGTTCGTGCCCCGGATGCTGTGGCCGAAGTTCGAGGATTTGGAAAACATCTGCGAAGAGAAACGCGAATTGGAGCGCCAGCGGCGGCTGCATAAAATTCTGCACGGCTGGCTTTTGTTCCACATTCCTGCTTCGTACGCGCTGCTTCTGTTGGGAGCGATCCACGCGGTCATGGCCTTGAGGTATTGACCTATGCCGCGCGTCCGCACGACGAAATCGCTCGCGAAGCGGATTGATCTTCAGTATTTCACTCGCCGGGATACCTTTCGCAGATGGCGGCTATGGCTTTCAGTAGCGGTTCCTGTCGTTGCTCTGGGTTGGCTGGCTTACGCCAGCGTCTCACGTGACCAAAACATCTACACCAGGGGTCCGCTCTCTCCGGCGCACGCAGTCCTGACCACCAACTGCGCTCTGTGCCACATACGCACAGCGGATTACCAGGCCAGCGTGCCCGACAAGGCGTGCCTCGCTTGCCACGACGGTCCGCTGCATAACGCACAACAAACGTTTACGCCAACGTGCAGTTCCTGCCACGTGGAGCACACCGGGAAAGTGCGCCTCGCTGAAGTTTCGGATTCCGCGTGCACCCAGTGTCACAGCAGCCTGAAAACCACCAATGGCGCGCCAACCATCAATGCGCACATCTCGAGCTTCGATAAACGGCACCCGGAATTTGCCGCCCTGCGCGCCGAGCAATCCGATCCCGGCACGATCAAATTGAATCACTACAAGCACTTGTTGCCTACCACTCGTGGCCCCAACGGTCTCCCGGTGCAAATGGTTTGCGGTGATTGTCATCGGCCGACCAACATCGATGGTGTATGGCCCTATTCTGTGGCCGTTATTCAGCCTGCATCGCAGCAGCCGATGCCCGTTGCCGCGACCGACACGCAACAGCGAAAACGCCGTTCAATCGAGGCCGGTGCTGGGGCCTACATGGCCAGCATCAAATATGTAAACCAATGCGCCGCCTGTCATCCCCTACAGTTTGACAGTCTGATTGCGGAGCCGGCGCCACACGACAAGCCTGAAGTCGTGCACGCCTTCATCGTCAAAAAATACACTGAATATATCGACGCGCACCCCGAAGTTCGACGCACGCCGGTGCTCGCCATTGATGATGGCATGCCTCTCGGTCTTACTCTCAGCGTTTTGCGGCCAACCGGTCCTATCGTTCAAATGTTGGCCAATTCACCGGTCGACTGGGTGCAACAGCGCACCGCCGAGGCGGAACGGCTGCTCTGGAACAAAAACTGCAAACTTTGCCACCTTTCTACCGACCATCCAGGGCCGGGACTGCCGCAATCGGTAAAGGCCATTATTCCCAGTCGCTGGTTCCCGCGGGCGGAGTTCGATCACCAAGCGCACGTCATGCTCACCTGTGTGGCCTGTCACGTTACCATTCCCAATAGCCAGAAAACCTCCGACACGAATCTTCCCGGTATCGCGTTGTGCAGGCAATGTCACAAAACCGCTGGCGCCTCACGCCAGGCGGCGGAGGGGCGCTGCTTCGAATGCCATAGCTACCACGATTGGCGCAAGGAACAGCGCGTGAATGGAATCATGAATATCTCACAGCCCTAGCTGCAATCCTGTTTGCGACGTCTGCTACTTCAAGGTTGATGCGGTTGCTGACTTGCTCCCAACCGGTGGGTTCCGCGGCGAATCCGTAACCAAGTACAGCTTTCCGTCCTTAAGGTACAGAGCTTGCATCTCGTGGCGGTTCAACGGACGCGACCCGCGTCTGCCGAACACCGCTAATTGGTTGCCGGTTTCGTCGACCGCACGATCGCGGTCTATCCCTCTGGAGATTGCCAGCGCCGGTTCTTTAGTACGATAGCTAGCAATGAGCTTTGGCACCGGCTTGGGGCTGAAGCCCGCGAACTTCGGAGTCGCTTCCGGGGAAAACAGCTGCACGACCTGCAGCCCATTCTTCCCATCAGCTACGAAAGCAAACAGGCTTGAGCTCACCATTCCCAGCTTCACGTCGTTGGTATCGTTGAGCTTTCCGCCGGCGTCGAACGATTGATCCAGCACGGGTTTCTCGGGATGCTCCACGTTGACGATGGCGATGCCATGCGTTCCCGCGGAAACATAAGCGTACGTCCGGGCAACGTAGATGTTTCGTGCATCGTCGATGGGCAAATCCGCATTCGGTACCAGCACAGGTGCGTCAGCGTGCGTGATATCCAACACCTTCAAACCGGTGTGGTCGACGACAAACGCATACCGAAACTGAATGGCGATCCCAGTGGCACGGTCCAATGTGGGCGCCCCAATCTCTGCGGTCACTTTGGGCTGTAGTGGGTTGTCCAGGTCAACCACCACCAGTCCACGGTCGCACAAAATGTACGCATAGGTCCCAGCAAAGGCAATACGTCGGGCTCCTTTGAGAACGCCGCCGGGATTAAACGCTAAAGCCCGTTTAAGAAAGTTGTTACTCGGGTCGCCATCGAGCAACGTACCCACGCCTGGAGTCTTGGCCTTCAAGTCCGGATTCCCAACCACTACCAAACCTTCGTCGCGGTCCGCCACATACAGAAACCCGTACATGAGGTGTATGGGTTGTTCCTCGTTTTCGCGCCGATGCGTCCGTAGCGGATCGACGGCCAGCGTGCTGGGCGACGCAATCGCCTGCGCGTATTTGGTTCGGACGTAGAAGCGCTGTCCCAGCGGAGAAACCGGCGCGGTCACTGTGCGTTCCGAGAAATCCTTGTCATCAATGTTGGCAATATCGAATACGCGTATTCCTTCCTTGCCCATTGCGGCATACAAGTATTCCCCGCGCGCTTGCACGTCAAGCACGTCGCCTTCGTGGTGATAGCTTTCCGTGAGTCGGTTTCCACTACGCACAAACTTCTCATAGTCAGATGGGTAAGCAATTTTATGAAAGTCGCTGCCGTAAATGGTCGGTGGCTCTTCGTGTTCGGCGACCGCCACAGCCTGGTATCCGCCCTTGCCAGTGGCTATATAAATGTAGCGGCCCTCGAAGTTCATTAGGCCGCCGCCAAGCAGCATCACCTGCGCCAGCCAGGCGTTGTTATCCTCTTGGGCCGAAACGTGACAGTCGGAACAAGTACGCGTTTCTTTGGTTCGCACTGTATGCGGAACAAATGGGCTAAATGCTTGACCGCTGAAGCCCTCGGCAGACACCGTTTGTTGCTGGTAGTAACCCCAGTCGCGATCGGCGTTTTGCGAACTGACCAGCACCGCGCAGGCCGAGCGCACCGGAGCGATGCGATTGCCCGTGACTGTCCCATCGACTCCTAGCATGTAGATGTCGTCGCGCAGAATCTGAAAATTGTACGACGTGTAGTTCCGTGTGGTCAGACCCTCATTGTGCAGCATGGGCATGCGCTGGTTCGCGGCCATTTGCAGGTGGCATCCAAAACATGTCGGCAGCCAAGCCGAATGGCAGCTATAACAGGTCATGCGGCTATTCGAGTGGGCGTACGATGTGGTGTCGTTTCCGCCCCAAGTGGTGCCGTCTTTTTGGATAGTCTTGGCAAATCTCGCCTTTTCGTTGTAGTTCGCATTGCCCGGCGTGATTGAGTCCAAGACCTGTACAATCTCCCATTCCGTTCCTTGTTCGAGCATGGAACGTTGGAACACGCGATTGTCCCTTCGATAGAACTCGGGTTGTCCCCAAGGGGTGCGCAGCAATTCCAGACGAGTCCCACCTTTTGGCGCGGCCGGTCCGGAAGTGATCAGAGTCGCGCGCGCATCCACTTTCCCGTGGCAATCCACGCAGTCAATCTCGATGGCATTGCGGGTCTCGCCATACAGCTTGCCGTTGCCGTGCCCGTCTTGCGAGAAATGGCAATCGACACAATGCATGCCCTTTTCCAGGTGAATGTCTTTCAGGTGAACCGCTTTGTGGAATTTGTCAGGATCGTCGAACGAAATGATGTTGTTCTGCTCGTCGAGCAGATCGCCTTGCCGGTCCTTCTTATACACGGCCCGGAAAAGCCATCCGTGGCTGTCAAAATCCGCAAACTGCGTGTGCATCAGGGATTTCA
>Ga0187770_10002184_pt1 | contig 10841 bp, 10 predicted proteins | sample 0116_SJ02_MP02_2_FD_133154 | JGI IMG/M metagenome (GOLD analysis project Ga0187770, IMG submission 133154) | Tropical peat soil microbial communities from peatlands in Department of Meta, Colombia - 0116_SJ02_MP02_20_MG | ecosystem: Environmental > Terrestrial > Soil > Wetlands > Peat | place...
CCGTGTGGATACCCGCGCAGGCGGCAGGGCATTGGGCGAGAGCCAACGCGCCCCCGATCGGGACGCCAACCGCCGCGCAGTCGTTCATCATGGAAGTGATTGACGGCAAGACGATGCTCGTCGTCGGGTTGGGCGGGATCGGCACCGAGGTGGCGAAGCGGGCGCACGCGCTGGGGATGCGGGTGATCGCGACGCGGAACAGCGGGCATAACGGTCCCGATTTCGTGAGCTACGTCGGGTTGCCCGGCGAGCTCCTGACGCTCGCGAAGGACGCGGACGTCATCGTGAATGCGACGCCGCTGACCGACGAAACCAAAGGGATGTTCAACGCGAAGTTTTTTGACGTCCTGAAGCCGACCGCGATCTTCATCAATGTCGGCCGTGGCGGGAGCGTTGTCACCGCGGACCTGGTCGATGCGCTCAAGAGCAAGAAACTGGCGGGCGCCGGCCTCGACGTCACCGACCCGGAGCCGCTCCCGGACGGCCATCCGCTCTTCAGCGCACCCAACGTCATCATCACGCCCCACGTCGCGGGCCGCGCCGACGTCCCGCGGGAGCGAATGGAAGCGGTGGTGAAGGAGAACGTCCGCCGGTATGTGGCGGGCGACAAGATGCTGTCGGTGGTGGACCAGGAGCGCGGGTATTAGCCGGCTTCGGGCTCCACGCTCTGGGCTCCTGCGGGCCCCCAGGGTTCACGCTGCGTACACGGAGTACCATTCATGACTCAGCGGTCCCGTGTCACAGGTGGATTGGTTGCGCTGGCCGTCACGGATCCGGAGCCACTGCCAGACGGTCACCCGCTCTGGACGTTCCCCAACGTGCTGATCACGCCCCACGTGGCGAATTTGTCGGACCTGAAGGGCCAGAACCAGTGGCTCATCATGAAGGAGAATATTCGCCGCTACGCCGCGGGTGAGAAGATGCTATCGGTGGTGAATCCGAAGCTGAGATACTAATCGGGCTCAGAGCTCAGGATCTAAGGCGCAAGGCTTCCGCCGTGCCGTTGGCGCTCCTACGTCGCCACGTTGCCCACGATCTCTCCGCTGCGGACGTGCTCGTATTGTCTGCCCAGCATCAGGGCGATCGGGAACCAGATCGCTGAGACGACGATGCCGAAGATGGCAAGCCCGGCCACGCCGTAGGGTAGCACGGCCGCGCTGAACCATGCCGAGCTAACGTCACCGAACCGGTAGATGACCGTGTCGATGACGTTCTTTGCTTTGTATTTGCTTTCCTGATCGACGACCGTGAACAGCATCTCGCGCGTCGGCTTCGCGACTGCGTATTCGGCCACGCGACGGAACACCTGCATCGACGCGAGCACCATCAGCACGGGTGAGAACGCGATGGACAGGAACGCAATGACCATGATGACCGGGTTCAGCAACAGGCCCGTGGTCACCCCATAACGGCGGATGATCCGACCCGTTCCGAACAACTGGATGAAAAAGGCGGCGCCGTTCACGATGAGGTCGATGACCGCATAGGCCTGCGTGCGTGCCTCGCGGCTGGCGAACGCTTTCGAAATCAAGTCTCCCAACTGGAAATATACGATCGTGGAGATCCAGGTCATCAGGAGAATGAACAGCGAGAGCAGCAGCAGATACCGCGATTTGAACAGCAGGCTGAATCCGTCGAACGGATTCCCCGCCAGCTTGCGATCGAGCGTCGTCTCCTGCGCATCGCCCATCGCGCGAAGCTTCTGTTTTTCTCTTTCGAGCAGGCGAACCAGCCACGCCGTTACGACGAAGCCGCCCGCAGAAATCAAGAGCAGCGTGTTCGTCCCCACCAGGTTCACGAAGAGCGTCGTGATCGCCGGGCCCGCCACGGTGCCGAGTGTGCCTCCCGCCGCGACGACGCCGAACAGCCGCTTCGCCTGCGTGCGCGAAAACGTGTCGGCCATGAGGCTCCAGAAAACCGAGATCGTCAGAATGTTGAACGTGCTGACCCACACGTAGAAGGCGGCGGCCACCCACCGGTCGTGCGCCACGCGCGCGAACAGCGCGTAGAAGACGAGCATCGTGAGAGCGATGAAGCCATAGACCCACGGAAGGAAGTTGGACAGTTTGACCCGCGAGGCAAGCCCGGCGTACACCGGCGCGAACAGGAAGCTGACCACGAACGTGCCGGTGAACAGCTCCTGTAGGTGGCTGACGCCGTAGACGGTGCCCATGGCATCTCGCACCGGCCTCAGCACGAAGTAGCTGGCCATCAAGAAGGCGAAATAGATGAAAGACAGGATCACCGCCTTCATCTCGTAGGGTTCGATGACGGCGGCGGACGTAGAGAGCCGGGCGAGCGGTGACGCGTGGGATCGGGTCATGGACGGCAATCCTTGTAGACGCGGAACTCAGGGATCAGGGCTTAGGCTCTCCTACACGCTGTCGATCAGCCGTTCCATTCGCGCCCTCATCTCCGTGCTCGGCGATCGACCGCGTGCTGCGCCGAGATTCTCGGCGACGTCCTTGACTTGTGCGGTCCCGGGAATCGCGCACGTGACCGCCGGGTATCCGATAGTTATCACGGAATGGCCGGCAACCTGCGTGTCATACGCGGGTTCACCAGCTAACCGACGAGCGGCCAGAGCCACACAATCCGCTGGTTGGAAAATCACTCGATGAACAACCCGATCCGAGCGCGGCCGGGAGCGGCGGACCACAGGGAGCAGATGACCGCCGAGACGGCCGAGCCAGGGACAACGAATACGGGAAACCCGGCGTTGAGGGGGACGCTACCACTAGCGGAGTGGCGGGTCAAGCGGGACCTCGCAACCTGGTAGGATCGAGGACTGGCGCGGTTCCCGCAGGCGCCCCTCTGGCCGTATCCACCGTTTCCAGCTTCATGCCCGTTTAGGGGGAGCCGTGAGCCAGTCTCCAGTCTCACCCCTCAGGATTCTGTTCGAGGTAGGCCTTGATGAACTTGTCCGCCAAGTCAGCCACATCGCCCCGCACGTCGCGGAGCCTTTGGGCACCTATGATGCCAACCTCAGCGACACTCCAGGTGGGGGCAGAAAGGCTAATATTCCGATCGCGCCCCAGGATAACCCCCTGCTCGAATTCGAGCGAGATGTGATACGCGTACAGCCCGGAGGAGCCTTTTACCGGGTTCACGTTGAGATGGAGGTATGACCACTCACTCTCTTCTAGTGAGGACGTTACTCTGATGCCGGCTTTCCGGAGGCGGAGTTCCACGTCAGTCTGGAGTTGGTCCTTCGTGAGGCCGTCGCGTTCGGCTTCTGGGTTCAGGGGCTCCACGACCACCCTGATGGCCGTGATGCCCTTCAGGGTGGCCCGGTCATACGGATCATCACCAGGCCACGTCGGGACAGGGAGCCCGAGGAGAAATAGGGTCATTAGGGCGAAGCTCAACCGTGCGCGTAGACTGAAGGCGGCGGGGTGCATGACGGTGCCCTCCTCTGCTAAAGCGAGCCCTGTAGCGTCTGGAGGCTATCAGTCCGGGGGAACCGCGTCAATGGACGGCCTGGGGTTGTGCGTGAGCCGGAGAAAAGCCGGTGAGTGAGACTAGCCCTCGTGCCGAAAATTGGCTCTTGACAGGCTGCGAATGGGTGCGGTCTAGTTGAGGCCATGTCAACGAGAGCCACGGGGGGCACATGCACCCGAAGGAGGGCACGGCCATGACAGCGCAGGCACCGGAACTGGCGGCAGTGGTGGCGCGGCTGGAGAAGGTGGAGCGGCAGAACCGGAGGTTGAGGGGAGCGGGCATTGCGGTCTTGGTGTTGGCCGTTGCTGGGCTACTCATGGGACAGGCAATGCCCAAGGCGCGGATAGTGGAGGCGGAGGGGTTTCAACTCAAGGACAGGGGGGGGATGGTTCGGGCCGAGCTGGTCGTGGACAAGGACAGTCCGGGGCTGCACCTGCGCGACGACAACGGCAAGGAACGCGCCAAGCTGGACGTGACCAAGGACGGGCCGAAGCTGGGCCTGTACGACGAGGACGGCCAGGGGCGCTTGTGGCTGACCGCGCTCAAGGGCGAGGCGGGGCTGGACCTGGAAGACCACGGCAACACTCGCGTCCATCTGTACACGCGCGCGGGCGGGACGTGGCTGGTCGTGTCCGACGAGAAGGGCCAGGGACGCGCCACGCTGGTCGTGACCAAGGACCGGACGTGGCTGGCCCTGTTGGACGAGAAGGGAAAGACGATCTGGTCGGCACCATAAATTCCCTCTTAATAGGTTGTGATAATGTGCTATCATATATGATATCATGACACAACGAACAATAGCTCAAGCGCTGAAACACTGGCGGGAAGTCCGGGGCATCAGTCAACGGGATCTGGCCGACAAGTCCGGCGTGGGTTATGCGTCCATCGCTCGCATTGAGACTGGGCGGCAAGACCCGACCGTAAGCCTGTTTTCCCGGCTGGCCGAGGCCCTGGAAATATCGCTGGCGGATCTCGTCACCGAAGCGAAGGCATCACGGCCCGCCCGGAAGCGGGCAAGGGGGAAGTGACGAACACCGAACGCACACATGCCACGGTGAACCCCGAGACATGGGCAGCGGCCCGAGTCGAAGAGATTGCTAAGGGTCTGGAGCAGAAGCCAAGGCGCACCAAGCGAACCCCGCCCCCGAAGGTGCGGGGGGTGTTCTTCCGGCTGTGCCCAAGCGGCGAAGTCAAGGACCACCTGGGGGGGCCGGGGACTGGTGGGTACGGTGGACCGACACCGAGGGACGAGAGCATCGGGAGAAGGCGGGGACACGACCGACGGCAATTGACCTCTGTAGCAGGCGGCGGGCTGAGGTTCGTATGGGCCACCACTTCCCCGAGATGCGTCGAGACGCGTCGGGATTGACCGGTGTGGTTATCTATGCGATACTTCCCCGCCCGATCGGACGGAGGACTGGACAGGCGTGCAGGCAATGTGGAACGGACTCGACAAACTGCTCGAACTGCAGAAGCTGGATCTGGCGATCGCCCGGTTGGACATTGAGACCCGAGCGATCCCACAGCAGATCCAGGCGCTGGAGGCGCGTGTAGCAGGGGCACGGGCCGGCCTGGATCAGGCCAAGACCAAGGCGGACCAGGTCCAGAAAGACCGGCGCACCAAAGAGCGCGAGTTGGATGAGGCGACACTGAATATCAAGAAAAAACAGGCGCGCCTCTTCGAGATCAAGACGAACGAGGAGTATTCCGCCGTCCTCAAAGAGATCGAGGCCCTGAAAGAAAAGTCCTCTAAGCTGGAAACGGAGATCCTGGAGCTTTTTGAGCGTGCCGACGCCGCGGCCAAAACGGTGGCCGACGGGGAAAGAGAGTTCAAGGCGGCCGAGTCGCTCCACCAGAAGGAGCGGGCGGAGAAAGAGGCGCAGCTTGCCGGGCTGCGGCAGGACCTGGCGAGCCTCAAGGAATCCCGCAAGGGTCAGGCCAGCCGGCTGGATGGCGCCTTGCTCCAGCAGTACACGCGCCTCCAGAAGACGCGCGGCGAAGCCGTGGTGGCCGTGAAAGACGGCTCGTGCACCGGCTGCGGCATTGCCCTGACCCCCCAGACCTATAACGAAGTTCGCCGCAACGATCGCATGTTCACCTGCAGCTCCTGCAACCGCATCCTCTACTTCGCCGGGTAGCGGCGTGGACGCCGCAGATCTCCTCGCCCGTCTTCGCCGCCTGTGTCATGCCCTCCCGGGCGACGGTGTGTTGCGCCTGCCTGCGGGCCTCTCTGCCCCAGAGGCCATCCAGAGCATTCGTGCCGCATTGAAGGCCCTGGAGCCGCAACCGGCCGCGCGGGGCAAGCCGGTAAGGGGGCGCGGTAGCATTCGCATCCAAATTGATGGGGCTGCCCGGGGCAATCCAGGGCCGGCCGGCGTCGGAGTCGTCTTCATCGCACCGGACGGCAAGGTTATGGAGCGGATTCATCGCGGGATCGGCGAGGCGACCAATAATGTCGCGGAGTATCGCGCCCTGCTTCTGGCGTTGGAGCGCGCCCAGGCACTCGGATACACGGACATCGAGGTCTATTCCGACTCGGAGCTCTTGGTGCGCCAGCTTCAGGGGCGCTACCAGGTCAAGAATCCAGCGCTCAAGGAACTGTATGCCGTGGCCAGGGACCGTATCGCGAGACACCGACGCTTCGGCATTCAGCACGTCCCTCGCGAGCAGAACGCCGAGGCGGACGCCCTGGCGAATCGCGGCATCGACGAGGCCTATCGACTGGGTCGCCGGGGGACAAAGTCCGATCCGGACAGCCAATGGTCCGGAGGGAAGGAATGAGCCGGTTCACCTGGCGCCAGCCCGTCAGGATCGCTGATGCCATCTCCGGCGCATTCCAGCGCCTGGGCCTGGACGAGCGATTCCGCCAGAGCGAGATCTGGAGCATCTGGCCCTCGGTAGTGGGTCCGCAGATCGCGCGGCACGCGCAGCCGCACGCCATCTTCCATGGCCGCCTCATCGTTCACGTCACCGATGCCGTGTGGCTGCACCACCTGAGCATGATGCGCCCGCAGCTGATCTCCGCCCTGAACGAGAGGCTTCGGACCTCGACCGTGCGGGAGCTGATCCTCCGGGTGGGAGAGGTGGCTGTGCCCCCCGCAACTCCCCCGGGCCCGCCGCAGCCCAGCCAGGAACCGCCTCCGGATCCGGCCCGGGTCGCACGGGTGGAGACCTTACTGGCTCCCCTCGGTGATACTCCATTCCGCGAGGCCCTCCAGCGCCTCCTCCTTCGCGCATATCGGCTCGCCGATCGGCACCCGTCCCGGTAAAAGCGCCACACTCCGTTGCACCCGAACCACAGGCGATGGCGCTTCAGCCGAGGTCGGGCTCTTCGGATGGCCGAGAAGAAAATTCCCCCCTATACTTTCAATAGGTTAGCCATGCCATGGGAGGGGTGGAAGTGGTATCGGCCTTGCATGGCTGAACACCGATTCGGGTGCACCACTCTCAGTCCGTTTTGCAGTTTGCTCATCCAGAGGGAGAGAATCTTGAGCCACCAGCGAACCCTCGAGCGACCGGTCCGGTGCGAGGGGATTGGACTCCATACTGGCGAGAGGGTGGTCATGTCCCTTCACCCGGCCCCGGCCAACCGCGGTGTGATCTTTCGCAGGATGGACCTTCCTGGGTCCCCCGCGATTGAGGCACGGCCGGACCGCGTGGTGAACACGCAGAACGCCACCACCATCGCCAGGGACGGGGTGTCGGTCCGGACGATCGAGCACCTGATGTCCGCCCTGTCCGGGATGGGTGTGGACAATGTCCAGGTGGATCTCACGGGCCCCGAGGTGCCGATCCTGGATGGGAGCGCCGCGCCATTCGTGGGGCTGTTGCGGCAGGCCGGGCTGCGTCGGCAGTTCGCCCCCAAGACGTTTCTCAAGGTCCGGCAGCCGATCACGGTTGAGGCGGGGACCCGGAGCCTTTGCATTGTCCCCTCCCAGCGGTTGAAGGTCATCTACACGATGTGCTTCGACCATCCTCTCCTGGGCGAGCAGACCACGGGCCTGGAGATGAGCCGCGAGCGCTACGTGCGCGAAGTGGCGCCCAGCCGGACGTACGGGTTCCTCAAGGACCTGCAGATGCTCACACGGCTGGGCCTGGCCAAGGGCGGCTCGCTGGAGAACGCCCTCGTCATCGGCGAAGATGGCGTGCTGAACGGGCCCCTGCGCTTCCCGGACGAGTTGGTCCGGCACAAGATCCTGGACCTCTTGGGCGACCTCTACCTCCTGGGGAAGCCGCTGGTGGGCACGATCATTGCCCACGGCGCTGGCCATCAGCTCCACATGCAGCTCGTGCGCCGCATCCAGGAGCACCTGGGGGCACAGCCCGAGCCGTTCAGTCTCTCGGCCGCCGCCGTAGAGCAATGGGTCTCCCCGCTCCTTCCCTCTTCCCGCCCCCTGAAGGCGGCCGCGGTCTGATCCCTCCCGGCGGTCCGCCAGATTGTTCCACGGCGCTACGCCGACCCTCCTTAGTGGCTCCCCGCGCTGCGTCCGTCCGCCCCGGGTGACGTGGTGGGCCGGCCCGAGGGGGGTTTTGCCTTGCCTTCGCCTTTCCCATTCCCCTATACTCTGCACGGATTCTCCCCGGAACGGGGCCGCATCCGCCCATGGCATGCGGTGCCGGGCGAACGGGGGTGGCGAGGCGGGTGCACGGCCCTCGCGTGATCCCCGTCGGGCGGTGAGGCCGGCGGAATCTCGCTTCCTAAATTCGAGGCAATGACACCGACCCAGCAGAGCGACACCGCTGCGCGCACGCGGCGGAACCGCATCATCCTGGCTTCGGTTCTGGTCCTGGTGGTGGGCCTGACCGCGGTGCAGGTCCTCATCCAGCAGCTCCGCTTTCCCAGCCCCATCGCTTCCAACATCCTCATCTTCGCCCTGGTCAACATCAACATCGTCCTCCTGCTGCTCCTGCTGCTCCTGCTCTTCCGCAGCCTGTTCAAGGTCTACCTGGAACGGCGGGAGAACGTCCTGGGATCCAAGTTCCGGGTGAAGCTGGCGGTCGCTTTCGTCGGCCTGGCGCTCTTGCCGGCGACCCTTCTGTTCCTGGTGGCGAGCAACCTGATCACCACCAGCGTCGATAGCTGGTTCAACATCCAGGTTGAGGAATCCCTGGACATGGCGCTGGAGGTGGCGCAGACCTACACGCGCGCCAGCCAGGAGAAGACCCTGGGCATGACCCGCCAGCTTGCGGCGCGGCTGGGGGAGGCGCTCGCCTCCGAGGGGGGAGTGGAGGCGGCGCGCCGCGTGGGGAGCGACAAGTTCCGGGAGTATGGATTGCACGCGGTGCAGCTCTTCAACCGCCAGCGGGCGGAGTTGGCGCAATGGCGAAGCCCCGACATCCCCGAGTCGGCCATGCTCTCCCCCGGCTCGCGGCTGCTCCGCCAGGGGCTGGACGGCGAGGCGTTCACCACGATGCAAAGTATCCCGCAGGGCGATCTGATCTGGGCGGTGGCGCCCGTGGCCCGCCCAGGCGCCCCCCAGACCGTGGTGGCCGTGGTGGCCGTGACGGCTCTCATCCCGGAGGGCCTGCTGAGCAAAGCGACGCAGATCGGCACCGGGGTCAAGGAGTACCAGCAACTCCGCATGCTGAAGAACCCCATCAAGGGCATCTATCTGATGCTCTTCCTCATGGTGACCCTCGTGATCGTCTTCGGGGCCATCTGGGTCGGCGTGTATCTGGCCCGGGGCATCACGGGACCGATCCAGCAGCTTGCCGAGGGCACGCGGAAGGTGGCGGCGGGCGACCTCAGCTACAAGGTGCAGGTCAAGGCCGACGACGAGATCGGGATGCTGGTCGACTCGTTCAACCGGATGACGGAGGATCTCAGCCGAAGCAAGGTGGCGCTGACCCAGGCGTACCAGGAGCTGCAGACGTCCAACGTCGAGCTGGACCGCCGTCGAGGGTACATGGAGACCGTCCTGGAGACGATCTCTGCGGGGGTCCTCTCCCTGGATGCCGAGGGTCGGCTGAACACGGTGAACCGGGCGGCGGCGCGGATGTTGGGTCGGAGGGCGGAAGAACTTCTCCATCGCCCCTACTCGGAGGTCTTTGCCGGGGAGGCGCTGGCGCCGCTCCGGCGGCTGGCGGGTCGCCTGGTGGAGACCGGCCAGGAGACCACGGACCAGCAGGTCAACCTCACGCTGAATGGGCGGCTGGCCACGCTGGTGGTCACGGTGAGCGGCCTCCGCAGCCCGGAGGGGCAGGCGCAGGGTCTGGTGGTCGTGCTGGACGACGTGTCGGAGCTGATCCGGGCCCAGCAGGCCATGGCTTGGCGCGAGGTGGCGCGCCGCATCGCCCACGAGATCAAGAATCCCCTGACCCCGATCCAGCTCTCCACCCAGCGCCTGCGGAAGAAGTTCGCCGAGGGCGCCCCGGACGCGGCGCGGGTCTTCGACGAGTGCACTCAGACCATCATCCAAGAGGTGGAAGGGCTGAGGAACCTGGTGGACGAGTTCTCGCGGTACGCGCGCATGCCCAGCCCCCACCCTCGGCCCGGCGACCTCCATGCTGTGGTCCAACAGGTGGCGCAGCTCTACGCGGGCGTCCGGCCTGGAATCAAGCTGTGGACCGAGCTGGATGCCTGGATCCCTCCCGTGAACCTGGACCCGGATCACATGAAACGCGCCCTCATCAACCTCGTGGACAATGCCGTGGCCGCCATCCCGGACGAGGGGGAGGTCGTGGTCCGCACGCGGTACGTGCCCACGCGGGGGCGCGTCCAGCTCGAGGTTGTGGATACCGGCCAGGGCTTCCCCGCAGAGGATCGGGACCGGCTCTTCCTCCCGTACTACTCGACGAAGAGCCCGGCCGGCGGCCTGGGCCTGGCTATCGTCTCCCGGATCGTTGTGGAGCATGGCGGAGCGATCCGGGTGGAGGAGAATCAGCCGAAAGGGACCCGGGTGGTCATCGAGCTGCCGGCGCTGGCCCCGGCAGCCGCCTGACTCGGCCAGTGGGCAATCGGGCCACCTGGCCATCCGGCAATCAGGGGGTTCCGAGTTGCCAGGTTGCCTGATGGCTATTGTGGGAAGACATGAGCCACGAAGAAATCCTGGTCGTTGACGACGAGAAGAACATCCGGAGCTCCCTGGAAGGGATCCTGAAGGACGAGGGATACCGCGTCCGCGGGGCGCCCACGGGCGAGGAGCTGCTGAAGCAGGTCGCGCAGACGATTCCCGACCTCGTCATCCTGGACGTCTGGCTTCCGGGGATGGATGGGCTGCAGGCCCTGACCGAGCTGAAGCAGCTGCACCCCGAGCTGCCGGTCATCATGATCTCCGGCCACAGCACGGTGGAGACCGCGGTCAAGGCGATCAAGCTCGGGGCCAACGATTTCATCGAGAAGCCCCTCAGCCTCGACAAAACGGTCCTGACGGTGCGCAATGCCCTGGACCGGCAGCGCC
>Ga0187770_10002185_pt1 | contig 10839 bp, 10 predicted proteins | sample 0116_SJ02_MP02_2_FD_133154 | JGI IMG/M metagenome (GOLD analysis project Ga0187770, IMG submission 133154) | Tropical peat soil microbial communities from peatlands in Department of Meta, Colombia - 0116_SJ02_MP02_20_MG | ecosystem: Environmental > Terrestrial > Soil > Wetlands > Peat | place...
CCGTCGGCCACGTAGCCGTACAGCGGCTCCCCGGCCTGCAGCACCGCCGGGAAGACCTCGCCCGAGAAATCAACCGAGCGGCCTTCGGGAATGCGGTCGAAGATCTTCGGCTCGAGCACGTAGATCCCCGTGTTGATGGTGTCGCTGAACACCTGACCCCATCCCGGCTTCTCCAGGAAGCGCTCGATCGTCCCATCCTCGCGGGTGATGACGATCCCGAACTCGAGCGGGTTCTCCACCGCGCACAACGCGATGGTGGCCAGCGCACCGTTCTTCTCGTGGAAGGCGATCACCGACGACAGGTCGATGTCGGTCAGTACGTCACCAGAGATCACGAGGAAACGCTCCGTCAACTGCTCGCGGGCGTTACGCACGGACCCTGCGGTGCCGAGCGGGGACTCCTCGGTGGCATACGACATGCGCACCCCAAGCTCGCTGCCGTCGCCGAAGTAGCTGCGGATGGCGTTGGGCAAGAAGGCCACGGTCACGACGATGTCCGTGATGCCGTGGCGGCGCAGCAACGACACGATGTGCTCCATCATCGGCCGACCGACCAACGGGAGCATCGGCTTGGGCAGGTTCGACGTCTGCGGCCGCAACCGGGTGCCCTCACCGCCCGCCATGATCACTGCTTTCATGCTGCACTCCTTCGTGCCGCCCGACCGGCGCGCAGCGCACGGCGGGCGGGCTCGATGTAGCTCGCTGCCGCGTACCAGGCCAGTGCCAGGCCGGTGAGACCGGTGACCCAGGCGATCACCTTGAACGGTTCCTGCCATGTGGCGTCGCCGTAGGCCAGCAGGAAGGTCGGGTAGGCGAACATGAGCCCGAACGTCCCCGCCTTGCCGACCCACAAGACGTCGATGCGCGCCGCGCCGAATGCGGCCAGCAGGACCACCATGACCGAGACCAGCACCTCGCGGGCGATGGTGGCGATGCCGAACCACAGGGGCACGGCGCCGTAGACCATGATTGAGATCACCGCCGTGCCGACCAGGAGGCGGTCAGCCGTCGGGTCCAGCACCTTGCCGAAGGTGGAGACCTGCCCGAAGCGGCGGGCGACGTATCCGTCCACCCAGTCCGTCGCGCCGAGCACGCCGAGGAGCACCGCCGCCGCCGACTGACGGTGCGCCCCGAAGAGCAGCCACAAGAAGAGGGGGATGCACGCCAAGCGCACGAGGGTGATGACGTTGGGCGCGGTGAGAATCCGGTTCAGCCCGTCGTCGACCACGGACCGATTCTAGGGAGTGCCCCGCCACCTCCCGTGAGAGCGGCAGCGCGACGGCGCGTCGCGCCCGCACGACCATGGCGGCGGTGTGCCAGAGTGGCCTGGTGCCCCGCTTCGAGCCGTTCACCGGATTGCGCTACGACGCCGGGGTGGCACCCATCGCCCAGGTCATCGCTCCGCCCTACGACGTGGTGTCGCCCACCCAGCGGGGGCATCTGGCTTCCCGCCATCCGGCCAACGCCATCCTCGTCGAGCTCCCCGAGGCCGACCTGCCGGGAGCGCGGGACCGTTACACCGTGGCCACCGACTTGTTCACGCGCTGGCGGGCTGAGGGGATCCTCGTCGCCGAGGCGGCGCCCAGCCTCTACCCGTACCGCATGACGGACACCTCGGGGCGGACCACCACGGGCGTCATCGGCGCGCTCGGGCTGGCCGAGCCGGGCGACGGGGACGACGTCCTCCCCCACGAGCAGACACTCCCCAAGCCGCGGAGCGACCGGCTGGACCTCCTGCGCGCCACACGGGCCAACCTGTCACCGATCTGGGGCCTCTCCATGGCTGCCGGCGTGACGGCCACCTTCGACCCCACCGACGACGAGCCGGTGGCCGACGCCTACGACGACGACGGTGTCCGCCACCAGCTCTGGGTCCTGAGTGACCCCGACGCCGTGGAGGCGGTGCGCGCCGCGATCGCCACGGCGCCCGTCGTCCTGGCCGACGGGCACCACCGCTACGAGACGGCCCGGGCGTACCAGGCCGAGCGACGGAGCGAGACCGCCGGGGCCCCCGGGGCCTACGACCTCGTCATGGCCCTGGTGGTGGAGCTGGCCGAGACCAGCTCACGGTGGGCGCCATCCACCGGACGCTGAGCGGGCTGCCCGAGGACTTCGACCTGCCCGGTGCCCTGGGCGCCTGGTTCGACGTCGTGCGGGCCGGGGCCGCCGACGAGCGCACCCTCGGTGCGCTGGCCGACGCCCGCTCGCTGGCCTTGGTGACCGGCGGGCAGGCGTACCTGCTCCTCCCCCACGAGGACTTCCAGGCGCGCCCGGGCAACGACCTGGACGCCAACCTGGTCGCATCGGTCCTCGAGCAGCTGCCGCCCCACGACGTCGTCCACCGCCACACCGTCGGAGAGGCCATGGAGGCCTTGGCCACCGGCGCCGGACAGGCCGCCTTCCTGCTCCGCCCGGTGACGGTGGCCCAGATCGCCGAGTGGGCCGAAGCGCGGCGGCGCATGCCGCCCAAGACGACCTACTTCAGCCCCAAGCCGCGGACCGGCATGGTGTTCCGGTCACTCGATCTCCCCTGAGGTGACCTCGTGCACGACGCCGTGACCGTCCACATGACCGCCCCGCCCGAGCGGGTGTGGGAGCTCCTCAGCGATGTCACCCGCATCGGCAGCTTCAGCCCGGAGACCTTCGAGGCGGAGTGGCTCGACGGCGCCACCGGCCCGGCGTTGGGGGCGCGCTTCCGGGGGCACGTGAAGCGCAACGGCAAGGGCCCCGTCTACTGGACCACCTGCACGGTGACCGAGTGCACCCCGCCGGCGACCTTCGCCTTCGGGGTCGGGGCGCCGGGCAAGCCGCCACTGAACGTCTGGTGCTATGACATCGTCCCCGCTGGCGACGGCTGCGACGTCACCGAGTCCTTCACGCTGCGGCGCACCTGGTGGCTGCGCCTCTACTGGGCCCTGCTCGGCTGGGCCCGGGGCAAGACCAACCGCGAGGGGATGCGCACCACACTCGAGCGCATGAAGGCCGAGGTGGAGCGCGAGCGTGCCGCGTGACGGATCGGTGACCGTTCGCTGAAACCCTCGACGCAGGGCTGATGCGGCGTCATCGAGAGCGTGGCTACGACCCCGCCGAACCGACCGAAGGCACCCTCGTCGCGTTGTCGGCCCCGCACAGCAGCCCGAGGGGGCTCTACGGCGTGACGGTGGTCTCCGCCGCCGTGGCCCTCTCGTCGTGGGCCTGGATCTCCACCGGCTACCGGCACTGGCGGCGCCGCCGGGTGCGAGGCCACGCCACCGACCACCGGGAGGACCCGTGGGCGGGGACCTCCGACTGCGCCTCGCTAGGGCTGCAGGGTCCGCTGCACGAATTGCGCCAGCGCGGTCTCCAGCTGCGGTGAGAACGGCAGCGGCTCGGAGTAGTCGGCCGCCGAGCCGGAGGGATCGACCTTGAGCACGTGATCGACGTCCGTCAGGTGCACCATGTCGACCCGGGCGTCCGCGGCGTGCAGCCCGGTCAGGAGATGGGACACCTCGGCGCACGACACCTGCACGTCGGCGTCGCTGCAGCTCACGAGCACCGGTGTCCGGGCCGGCAGCGCAGCCGCCACCGCCGCGGGGTCGTCATGGTCGGCCTGGCTGAGGAACAGGGCGGTCGAGGAGTTGAGCACATTGGCCAACTCGTCGGGCAGGCCAGCGGGCACCGTGCCGTCCCGGCGGAGCTGGGCCACGGCCCCGGCCAACGTGCGGTCCACGTCGCCCGCCAGCGCCGGCGTGATCTCCCCCGCCTGCTCTTGGGACCCGACCTGCGCCTCGATCTGGGTGCTGAGCACGGTCAGGTAGCGCTCGCTCAGCGGCTCCAGCAGCGCCAGGGCGCGGACGGGCGGCGCCGGCCCGGCCCGACCGGTGGCCAGCAGGAGCGCGAAGAGCGCGCCTTCGCTGTGCCCCACCACGCCCAGGCGGCGGCGGTCGATGTCCTTCTGGGCGGCCAGGAACCGGAGGGCGGACCGCGACTCCTGCTCGAAGGGGGCGATCCCGATGGAGGCGGGGTCGAGGGCGAAGGGCCCCAGGCCGGTCTGCCCGCTCCCCAGCTTGTCGTAGCGCAGGCTGGCCACGCCGTCGGACGAGAGCCAGTCGGCCAGGGTCTGGAGCGTGCCCACCGGCCCCGGCTCGAGCGCGCTGTTCCCGTTGCGGTCCGTCGGCCCGCTGCCGGCGATCAGCAGCGCGGCCGGTACCGGCACCTTGGCGCCGAGCGGGTGCCGGAAGGTTCCGTAGACGGTCAGGCTGCCGGCACGGAACGACACCGGCTCGTCGACCCAGGTGAGCGCCGATGTCGGGACCGTGGCCGGCGCCGCCGAGGCGGGCGGTGCGGCCGCCGCCGCGCCCGCCACGGATGCCGGGACGGAGACCAGCGCCGCCACCACCAGAACGACCGGCCGCGCCAGCCCGCTCACGTGGACCCGTCTCGTCGACGGTCCAGCTAGTCGACGGTCCAGCTCGAGCCTGACCGCAGCAGGGCCGCCAGGTCACCCAGCCCGCGCTTGGCCTGGGCGTCGGTGATCTGCTCGGACATCTGGGCGCCGTACTCGGGGCGCTCCACGGCGCGGAAGACACCGATGGGCGTCGGCTCGAAGGGTCCGCGGGACAGGCGCGAGAGCGCGAAGGCCAGGCCCGGATCGTCGCGGGCCTCGTCGTGGACGAGCAGCGCGTCGACGCCCACGTCGGCCACCGAGACGATCTCGAGGCTCCCGTCGGCCCGCTGGACCACGCCGCGCTCCTCCCCTTCGGCGCCGAACATGATCGGCTTGCCGTGTGCCAGCGGGATGAGCATGCTCGCCCGGGCGTCGCGGCCGGTGATCTTCTCGAAGGCGCCGTCGTTGAAGACGTTGCAGTTCTGCAGGACCTCGACGAAGGCGGCCCCGTTGTGCTGGTGCGCCCGGCGGAAGGTCTCCTGCATGTGGCCGCGGTCCATGTCGTGGGTGCGGGCCACGAACGTCGCTTCGGCTCCCAGCGCCAGCGACACCGGGTTGAAGGGGGTGTCGACCGAGCCGAAGGGCGTCGACTTGGTGACCTTGGCCACCTCGGAGGTGGGTGAGTACTGCCCCTTCGTCAATCCGTAGATCTGGTTGTTGAACATCAAGATGTTCAGGCGCACATTGCGGCGCAGGGCGTGAATGAGGTGGTTGCCTCCGATGGACAGGGCGTCACCGTCACCGGAGATGACCCACACGTCGAGGTCGGGTCGCGTGGTGGCCAGCCCGGTGGCGATGGCCGGAGCCCGTCCGTGGATGGAGTGCATGCCGTAGGTGTGCATGTAGTACGGGAAGCGCGCCGCGCACCCGATACCCGAGAGGAACACCGTGTTCTCCCGCCGCACGCCCAGCTCGGGCATGAGCATCTGCACGGCCGCCAGGATCGAGTAGTCGCCACAGCCCGGGCACCAGCGGACCTCCTGGTCACTGCTCCAGTCCTTGCGCGTGGTGACGGGCACCGCAGTGGCCGTGCCGGCCGACGCCTTGCCGTTGGACCCGTTGGACTCGCTCATGACTCCCCTCCGAGCAGCGCCGTGATGGCGGCCTCGATCTCCCCGACCCGGAACGGCACGCCCTGCATCTTGGACATGCTCTGGGCGTCGACCAGGTACTCAGCCCTCAGGATCCGGCTCAGCTGTCCCAGGTTGACCTCGGGCACCAAGACCTGGGAGTAACTGCGCAGCACCTCACCCAGGTTCGGTGGCAGCGGATTGAGGTGGCGCAGGTGCACGTGAGCCGCCTTCATGCCCCGGGCCCGCACCCGTTTGACCCCGGCCGCCACGGCGGCGTAGGTCGAGCCCCAGCTGACGAGCAGGAGCGATGCGTCCACGTCGCCTTGCACCTCGACCGGCGGGACGTCGATCCCGGCGACTTTGTCCTGGCGCAGGCGGACCATGCGCTCGTGGTTCACCCCGTCGTAGGAGACGTTGCCGCTGCCGTCGGCCTTCTCGAGGCCGCCGATGCGGTGCTCGAGCCCGGGCAGCCCGGGCGGGGCCCACGGGCGGGCCAGCGTCTCGGTGTCCCGCACGTAGGGCCAGAAGGAGGGGTTGCCCTCCTCGTCGACGTGGTTGGGCTCGGTGGCGAAGCCGGGCTCGATGGCCTCCAAGGAGTCGAGGTCGGGCAGACGCCAGGGCTCGGCCCCGTTGGCCAGGTAGCCGTCGGAGAGCAAGATGACCGGCGTCCGGTACTTCACGGCGATCCGGGCCGCCTCGATGGCGGCGCCGAAGCAGTCGCTCGGCGAGCTGGCCGCCACGATGGGGAGCGGCGCCTCGCCGTGGCGGCCGTACATGGCGTGGAGGAGATCGGCCTGCTCGGTCTTGGTGGGCAGCCCGGTGGACGGGCCGCCCCGCTGTACGTCGACGATGACCAGGGGGAGCTCGAGGTTGATGGCCAGGCCGATGGTCTCGGACTTGAGGTCGAGACCGGGACCGCTCGTCGTGGTGACGCCCAGGGCGCCTCCGAAGGACGCCCCCAGGGCGGCGCCGATGCCCGCGATCTCGTCCTCGGCCTGGAAGGTCCGCACGCCGAACTCCTTGCGGCGGCTGAGCTCGTGGAGGATGTCCGATGCCGGCGTGATGGGGTAGCTGCCCAAGAAGAGGGCGAGACCAGCCAGCCGGGAGGCGGCGATCAACCCCCAGGCCAGGGCCTGGTTCCCCGTGACCTGGACGTACTCGCCCTTCTCGAACGACGCCGGACGCACCTCGTAGTTCGACTCGAAGAGCTCCGCCGTCTCGCCGAAGTCGTAGCCGGCCCGAAAGGCGCGGGTGTTGGCCTCTACCACTTGGGGCCGGGCGGCGAAACGCTCGCTGATCCACTGCAGCGTGGTCTCCACCGGCCGGGTGTAGAGCCAGCTCACGAGGCCCAGGGCGAAGAAGTTCTTGGAGCGCTCGGCGTCGCGGGGCTTGACCCCGGCCTCCTTGCAGGCCTCCTGCGTGATCGAGGTCATCGGGACCTCGTAGACGGTGTAGGCGGCGAGCGACCCGTCGGTGAGCGGGTTGCCGTCGTAGCCGGCCTTGGCCAGGCTGCGGTCGTCGAAGGCGTCGCTGTTGACGATGAGGACGGTCCCCTGCGCCATGAGGTCGATGTTCGCCCGCAGCGCGGCCGGGTTCATGGCCACCAGCACGTTCGGCGAGTCGCCGGGGGTCAGGATGTCGTGGTCCGAGATGTGGACCTGGAAAGCCGAGACCCCGCCCAGCGTGCCGGCCGGGGCCCGGATCTCGGCCGGGAAGTCCGGAAAGGTGGACAGGTCGTTGCCCAACAGGGCGCTGCTCGTGGTGAACCGGTCGCCGGTGAGCTGCATCCCGTCGCCGGAGTCACCGGCGAAGCGCACGATGACCTGGTCCAACTGCTCCGTTGCGTGTTGCGTTCCCGATGCCACGGGGCTGCCTCGTCTCGTCTCGAGGACGTCCGAGAGGCCTGGTCCGCTGCGGTGGGCCCTGGTCGTCACCCCTGCCCGCACGGCGCGCCGCACTCTCTGTCCGAATGGTTCGTTCGGGACGATCCTACCCCCGGGTACCGCGCATTCCGTGCCTACGGGGGCGGTTTCGTGCCACGCCGGGTGTTTCTCGGCCCGGCGCGTCGCGGCCCGGTCCCCGAGGGGCGGCCGGTGCCCCGGGCGGGGCCGGACGGCGGATCAGGCGATGGTGACCTCGTCGCTCAGATACACGTCCTGGATGGCGTGGATCAGCGCGGCGCCCTCCGCCGTGGGCCGCTGGAAGGCCTTGCGGCCCACGATGAGCCCCATGCCACCCGCCCGCTTGTTGATGACGGCCGTGCGCACGGCCTGGGCCAGGTCGCTCTCCCCCTTGGACTCGCCGCCGGAATTGATCAACCCGATCCGGCCGGCGTAGCAGTTGACCACCTGCCAGCGGGTCAGGTCGATGGGGTGGTCGGTGGTGAGTTCGTCGTAGACGAGCGGATCGGTCTTGCCGAAGCCGATGGCGGTGTAGCCGCCGTTGTTCTCGGGCTGCTTCTGCTTGATGATGTCGGCCTCGATGGTCACGCCCATGTGGTTGGCCTGCCCGGTCAGGTCGGCCGAGACCTCGTAGTTCACGCCGTCCTTCTTGAACGAAGAGTTGCGCAGGTAGCACCACAGCACGGTGAACATCCCGAGCCGGTGTGCCTCGGCGAACGCCCCGGCCACCTCTTGCAGCTCGCGGTCCATGTCGGGCGAACCGAAGTAGATGGTCGCCCCGACCCCCATGGCGCCGAGGTCGGCGGCCTGTCGAACCGAGGAGAACATGATCTGCTCGTAGGTGTCGGGCACGTGCAAGAACGCGTTGTGGTTCAGCTTCACGATGAACGGGATCTTGTGCACGTAGCGGCGCGAGGCCAGGCCGAGCGTGCCCAAGGTGGTGGCCACCGCGCTGCACTCCCCCGCCAAGGCGAGCTCGAGCAGGTTGAGCGGGTCGAAGTAGCCGGGACTCTTGGCGAAGCTGGCCGCGGCCGAGTGCTCGATCCCCTGGTCGACGGGGAGGATGGAGATGTACCCGCTGCCCCCGAGGCGGCCGTGTTCGAACAGCGTGCCCAGGTTGCGCAGCACCGTGGGATTGCGGTCGCTGTGGGCGAAGACCCGGTCGAGGTAGTCGGGCCCCGGCAGGACGAGGTTCTCGGCCGGGAAGGCCTTGGCCGTGTAGCTGAGGAGGGCGTCGGCGTCGTCGCCGAGGAGAGAGTGCAGGTCGAGGCTGGTACCCATGGCCCGCGAGCCTACCGGAGGCCGCCTGCGGGGTCGGGTGGCCCTGCAGCCGGCGCTGACCCGACGTCCGACACGCGCACCTGACCCGTACGATTGGGCCCCGACCGACGAATTGGTGGCGTCTCGAGCGAGCGGAGGCCATGGACGTTCCCGAATCGAGGGGGGATCGGGCGGTGCGCCCCCGGTGGCGGCCCCTCGTCGTGGTCGCCGCCGTGCTCGTCGTCGCCATCGGCGTCGGTGCCGGCTGGGCCCTGTCCCGTCCGTCCTCCCCGCCGGCCTCCTCGTCGGCCGACTCCCAGACGACCGCCGCTCCGCATACGGGTGCGGCCGCGGACACGCTGGCGGTCCGGGCCACCGACCCCGCCGCCGGCGCCCAGGGGGTGGCGTCGAACACCACCATCACGGTGACCTTCACGCAGCCCCTCGCCGCCAACTCGCCCACGCCCCAGCTCTCCCCCGTCATCGGCGGGACCTGGGTCCGGACCGGCCCGAGCACCCTCTCCTACCGGCTCGACTCGCCCCTGATCCCGTCCTCCGAGGAAGTGATGACCATCCCGGGCGGGAGCACCGGCGTGCGCTCGGCCGGCGGGGCGACGCTGGCCTCCTCGCACGCCGTCTCCTTCACGGTCGCCCCGGGCGACACCATGCGCCTCCAACAGCTGCTGGCCGGCCTCGACTACCTCCCGGTCGCCTTCGACCCGAGCGGGCCGGCCCCGGCGCGGGCCGACCTGGCCATGGACCAGCCGGGCTCCTTCACCTGGCGCTGGCCGGGCCTGCCGGCCGAACTGACCGCGCAGTGGGCGGAGGGTACCGCCAACGAGATCACCAAGGCCGCCGTCATGTCCTTCGAGAGCCAGAACGGCCTCGGTGTGGACGGGATCGCCGGCCCGGCGGTCTGGACGGACCTGGTCAACGACACCATCAACGGCAAGGTCAGCAGCGTGCCCTACGTCTACGTGCTCGTCAACAAGGTGCTGCCCGAGACCCTGACGCTCTGGAACAACGGCACGGCCCAGTACAGCGGGATCCCGGTCAACACCGGGGCCCCGGGAGCCGACACCACCGACGGGACCTATGCCGTGTTCGAACACGTGCGCTTCTCCGAGATGAAGGGGACCAATCCCGACGGAACCACGTACGACGACCCCAACGTGCCCTATGCCAGCTACTTCAACGGCGGCGACGCGCTCCACGGGTTCATCCGCGCCACCTACGGCTCACCGCAGAGCAACGGCTGCGTCGAGATGAGCTACGCCGATGCGGCGCTCGTCTGGCCGCTCACTCCCGTCGGCACCCTGGTGACGGTCGAGGGTCCCAACTACGGCTCCGCTCCCCCGTCGACCACCACGACGACCACCACGACGACCACGGCGCCGCCCGCCACCACGACCGCACCGGCCGCGCCCGCGCCGGCGCCGACGACGACGTCGACCACGGCGGCCGCCGCCTGAACGGCAAGCCACGGGGCCGAGCGACGACAAGGGGGACGCGCGCCGCGCAGTAGCCTCCGGTGACCGCGGCGGTTCGAACCGGGCGATGGTGCCCTCCGGAAGGCCCGGCGCAGAGGAGCGCGCATGTCCAGCACGACGGAGGCGGCACCGGACCCAGAAACGGTGCACGGCGCTGAGGGACACGATGGTCGGCCACGACCTCCCCATTCTGGTGGTGGTGTGCAACGACGCGGGCTGGGGGATGTCGCTCCACGGCCAGCCGGCGATCTACGGGCAGGACCCATGAGGCGCCGGCCACGCGGGCAGGTCCGCCGGTGAGGGCCGCCGTGGCCGCCGGGCGGGGGGTCGAGGTGCTCGACGTGCCCGAGCCCACGCCGACGGCCAGACAGGTGCTCGCGGTGCCGCGTGCGGCCGGGATCTGCGGGTCGGACCTGCACCTGGTGGACGCCTACGACGCCGCCGGGCCGGGCGTACCGCCCATCGTCTTGGGTCACGAATTCTGCGCCGAGGTGCTCGAGGCCGGCCCCGGAGCCGTCGTGCGACCCGGGACCCGCGTCGTCTCGGTGCCCTTCGCCATGGGATCGGCCACGCCCGAGCCCCTGGGCCTGTCCCCCGCACTGCCCGGCGCCTTCGCCGAGCGCATGGTCCTCGACGAGCGGTCGCTCGTGCCCGTGCCCGACCACCTCGGTGACGACCTTGCCGCGCTC
>Ga0187770_10002186_pt1 | contig 10838 bp, 9 predicted proteins | sample 0116_SJ02_MP02_2_FD_133154 | JGI IMG/M metagenome (GOLD analysis project Ga0187770, IMG submission 133154) | Tropical peat soil microbial communities from peatlands in Department of Meta, Colombia - 0116_SJ02_MP02_20_MG | ecosystem: Environmental > Terrestrial > Soil > Wetlands > Peat | place...
ACGTAGACCTCCGGGTGGCCGAAGATCCAGAAGAAGTGCATCCACATCACGACCGACCCGCCAGCCGTCGTGTCGAAGAAATGCGAGCCGAGATAGCGGTCGCCCATCAGCATCAATTGTGCGGCGGTCAGCGGGCTGATCGTCACCAGGATCAGGCCTCCCAGGACCGTGTTCATCCAAGCCAGCAGCGGCATTTTGCTGAGCGTCATGCCCGTGCAACGCATCGTCAGGACGGTAGCGACAAAGTTGACGCCGCTTGCGATGCTGCCGACGCCGCCCAGAAGAATGGACAAGTTCCAGTAGTCTGCAGTGTGCCCGGCAGAAAAAGCCGTCGACGTCAGGGGTGCGTAGGCAAACCAGCCGAAGTCGGGTGCAGCGCCGGCCTGAGTGATCGAAGTGCCGGCGAAGAAGCTTCCGTAGAGCAGCAACCCGCCGAACGCCGTCATCCAGAAGCCGAACGCATTGAGACGCGGGTATGCCATGTCCCGCGCTCCGATCATCAACGGCACGAGGTAATTGCCGAAGCCGATCAAGATCGGCATGGCCACGAAAAACACGCCGGTCGTACCGTGCAGCGTGAACAATCGGTTGAATACTTGAGGAGACAGAAAGGTCGAGTTCGCGTGCGCCAACTGAATGCGCATGAGGACAGCTTCGATCCCCATGACGACGAGGAAGAGCAGCGCGTAGACGATGTACATCAGGCCGATCTTTTTGTGATCGGCGGTCCCGAGCCACTCATACACGACCGCCAAGGGGTTCTTGTGAACTATCAGAGGTACCGCTTCTGAGGCCATGATCCTTTCTCTCTCAGTGCAGCGTCATCAAGTACGCCACAATCTGGCCCAACTCCTGATCGGTCAGATCCTGCGCTGGCATCAATGTCCCGGGCTTGAAGCTCGCCGGATCGCGCACCCACTTCCGCAAGTTGTCCGGCGTGTTCGGCACCGAACCGGAGCCGATCGTGTCACGGCTCATCACGTGAGTGAGATCGGGCCCGACCTTTCCGGCTGCGATTGTTCCACTGACTGTGTGGCACGCAAAACAGGCCTTTGAAATGAACAGCGCGCCGCCAGCCACGACGTCCGCGTTTGCAGGAGCGGACTGCTGCTGTTGGCCGTGTACCCATTGATCGAAGTCTTCGCGACTCTGAACGTAGACTCGCAGCAACATCTTCGCGTGCTGCGTCCCGCAAAACTGCGCGCATTGCCCGAGAAAGATTCCGGTCTCGTGAGGATCGATCCACATATTATTCGGATGGTTTGGAATCAGGTCCGTCTTACCGGCCAACCGCGGAACCCAAAAGCTGTGGTCCACATCTGCCGAAAGCAAATGAATATAGGTCGGGGTGGGATGGTTTGGATCGCTGACCGGGACGTGCAATTCGTTTGCGGCAACGAATCCGTATTGAGGATAGCGGTACTCCCACCAGAATTGATGTGCTACGGCAGTGACTTGAATCGTACCTTCGGGTGCGCGAGCATCCTGCACTCTGTGAATTACCTGCGCGGTGGAGAGAAACAGAACGACGACGATCAGGACCGGGAGCACGGTCCAGGCGAGCTCCATCTGGTCGCTGCCATAGATTTGAGGCGGTTCGACCTCGTCATGGTGCTTTCGTTCGCGAAAATTGACCACCGCGTAAGCAAGCAGGCTGAACACGACAACAAAGATGGCGCCAAGGATTTCAAGCTCGAAGATAGAAAGCCGGTAGATAGAATGAGCCGGCGTCGAGACAGGCGCAAAGATGTTCGTGGGACTGATCGGATCACCGTCGGAGCGGGCCCATGCTGCGGTATTCGCGAGCGAGAACAGCGCGAAAGTAAGTGGTGCGCGCTGGAACCAGCGCCGCAAGCGTCCGCGAAACGCTCCAGCGCGGCCCGAACTCGAGTTCATGGCTGCGTCAATTTCTTCGCTTGGGGATTGTGTCGGCACAAACTTCCGCGTCAGAACAGCGCACGCTAGCCGAAGTCGCGAATTCGTGATGTGACGGACGTCACGATGAATGGTGATATTCGACACAGAAAATCTCGGATCTCGCGGCCCAGGCGCAAACACGAAAATGCCCCCCTCGCGCGCCGACAGTTATACGTAATTCGGCTGTGAATATCTAGTGCCTGCACGCCCGTGCCACAGCTCTTATCTTAATGAAGATGTCGCCTTGATAGACAGGATCAGCGTTAGCGTGCTGGTTCGAAGACGGGATGGGGCGGAGTTGTACGAGGATTTTTTGCAGAGGGATTTGCCGCCATCTCGCATCTGTTTCGGCCCAGTTCTTTCGCACGATAGAGCGCATCATCGACGCCAACGAGTAGCGCATCGGGTGCAATTGAATCGGTAGGATCACTCGCCGCGACCCCAAAACTGGCCGTCACGTTCACCGCTCCGGCGGGTGTCGCAATTGGCGAAGAGGCGATCGTTTCCCGCATCCGCTCGGCAAGGCTCAATGACCCCGCGGCGTCGGCAGTCGGCGCGATGATTAGAAATTCTTCACCGCCGTATCGGCCGACCGTATCGTAAGGGCGGACGCAGCTCACCATTCTGCGCGCGGTCTCCTTCAACACGGCATCGCCGAGGAGGTGTCCATAGGTGTCATTGATCTGCTTGAAGTGATCGAGGTCCGCCAGAATTACGCCGAGCGCTCCACCTTCGCGTGTCTGGCGCGAGCGCTCGCGATGTATCGCTTCGAGAACGGCGCCCCGATTGAACAGTCCAGTGAGCGCATCGTGCGTCGCCTGGAAACGCAATTCCTCTCTCGCGGAGATAAGGCTCTGCTGAAGGCTCAGGATACGCAGGCCTACGCGCACACGGGCTCGCAATTCCTGTGCGTCGAAAGGTTTTGTCAAATAATCGTCGGCGCCCGATTCGAGACCCTGCAGCACGTTCCCTTTTTGAGTAAGCGCCGTGAGCAGGAGGATGTAAACGTAAGGCCGGTCGCGCCTCTGCCGAATCCGCTGGCATACCTGTGGACCTTCGAGGCCCGGCATCACCCAGTCGAGCACAGCCAGCGATGGGGCGTCTTCGCCTTCGAGCACGCGCAGCGCCTGCAAACCGTCAGAGACGGCGATGACGTCGTAGCCAGACTTGACGAGCAGGGCCTCCAGCATCCGCCTCAGGACGGGGTCGTCCTCGGCGATAAGAATTCTGCTCGCGCCAGCGTCCGCTGCCGGCGTCTCGGATCCTGATGGCGTGTTGAACTTGATCTGCATATTTCTCTTCTGGGTTTCGAATTGCCGCCGGCTAATGAGCTGTTTCCTTAAGAAACGAATCCAATTCAGGCACGAGCCGCTCGATCTCTCTCTCGAGATCGGCAATGGGCCGGACCGCACTTTCCAAGTTTCCTGCGCGCGCGAGGCGCTCAATTGTATGAGCAACCTCGGAAACAGCGTTCGCGCCCACGTTTGCGGACGAGCCCTTCAGTGTGTGTGCCAGTCGACCGAGCGCGCGAGCATCGTGCGCGCTCCAACTGTCACGAATCTGCCGCAAGGTTGCCTGACACTCATCCACGAAGAGCCGCAGCAGCTCTTCAAGGAGCGACCGGTCTCCCTCCACGCGGTCCAGTGCAGCCGCGACGTCCAACGCGGGGCGGGCACCTGCCGGTTCCGCGGCAACTTCTATTGCAGGTGCGTTTCCTTCTCTCGCAAGCTGACTCACGGCAGCCAGCAGGCTATCGGCGCGAACTGGTACTGGCAACACCGCATCGGCCCCGCTTTCGATAAACCGCTGGCGATTTCCGGGCGTATCGCCAATTGCCAGCGCGATGATCGGTGTGCGTCTGCGCCCCGCGCGTTCATGGACTCTAATAGTGCGGATTAGCTCAGCGCCGTCCTTTTGCGTGTCGGCCAGGACGAGGTGGATCGACCCGCTGCGGATTGCTGCGAGCGCTTCTTCACGCTCGAAGACGGGTGTGGAAGCGTGGTGATGCTGCTCCAAGATTCCAGCAACAAGCCTTCGACTTACGGCGTCCAGTTGGTAGAGGAGAGCCTTCATGCGTCATTGCCCCGACTGCAGGACGAACGAGCGCCTCGACGTGGAATACCAGGCCACACTAGATACGTTATCGGCACGTCTCGCTCGCGACTTTAGCCGATGTTGTTTGAATTCAATGGAAAAGGAGGCTAAGGAGATCTGCCAAGTGGCGCTGCGCGGCCGAGGTTATGCTGGGCGGCGACGCTTAGTGAAGCGAGAATTTCTGCCAGGGAATCGAATCCACGGGAACGGTTGTCATGAAACCGGCGATGTCGTCACGACCATAATAGGTCGGTGCTCCTTCGGAATCTTGTGCCATCAGGACGACCGGTTTTCCTTCTAGGACCTTTTCAATCGCCGCAATAATGGAATTCGCCTCGTGTGAATTTGAAATCACGTCGCGTTTGACGATCACGACTGCGAAAGTCGTGCCCTCGGCGTCCATCACGGCGGCTTCGAACTGCATGAATCCCCCCAGACTAGCAGCAGAATCCGTCGAATTGCGTCGGCGCGCCACTGTCCTTCGGTACAGTATCGGGACAGCGAAATCCAAGTTTGCACTCCGGGGTTTTCCCGACCCGCTCAAGTTTCTGCTGCTTCCCGCCGATGGTGACGTTGATAGGCAACCGCTCGTTCTGCGTCTGCCGTTTCTCGAAACGCACCATGAAGAATCTGTCTGCGCTAGTACTGACGCTGGCCTCGATCGCGCTGATTTCCAGTTGCGGCGATGCGGTTTCTTCTCCGCCCGCGCCTCCTTCGCTGGGGATTTCGCCTAGTACAGCGCCGAGTGGCACCGTAGGATTCGCTTACAGCCTCGCGCTCAGCGCGAGCGGAGGACAGGCCCCCTATTCTTGGTCGGTCAGCGCAGGCACTCTGCCAGGCGGATTGAGCCTCAACGCGTCTACGGGCATGCTTTCGGGAGTTCCCGCCGCGAGTGGTTCATCGAACTTCACGGTTCAGGCCACGGATTCCTCGGTGCCAGTCCGGACTGGCAGCATGCCGCTCACCGTCATCGTGAACGCGCAGCTCGCGTTCTCGATATCGTCTCTGCCGGACGCCGCAGTGAGCGTGCCATACAACACGACGGCTTCCGTTTCGGGAGGAGCGGCGCCCTACACATGGAGCATTGTTTCGGGCAGCCTTCCTCCGGGCCTTTCATTGAACAGCGCGACCGGAGCGATTACGGGCACGCCCACGACAGCCGGCGGTTACGGATTGGGATTGAAGGTGACGGACTCTTCCAATCCGCAGCAGACCGCAAAGTTCTTCAGCGGAATAAATGTCTACGCACAGTTGGTGATTTCCTCGACGAGCCTGCCTGACGGAAATGTCGGCAGTTCTTATAGCGCGACACTCACTGCGACAGGAGGCACCGGTTCATATTCGTGGTCGATCAGTTCGGGAAACCTACCGGATGGAATCAGCCTCGATCCCGGCACTGGAGTGCTTTCGGGAACTCCCACCTCCGAGGGGCAAGCGAGTTTCACCGTACAGGTCACTGATACGGCCAACCCGCCGCAGGACCCTGCCCTTCCGCTGACGCTGAACGTCGGGCCTCAGGGAGCCAACGACAAACTTCTCAAGGGGAGCTACGCGTTTCTGTTCCAGGGCGTGGATTCACACGGGGCAGTCGCTTTCGCGGGGACACTGAATGCTGATGGAGCGGGATCGATCACGGGTGGTGTTCTCGACATCAATCGTTCCGGCGGAGCGCAAGAAAACGTTGCAGTCGAGGCTGGACAATTCGCGATCGGCTCAGACAATCGCGGCACCTTGACGATTCGCTCGACGCTGGGAAGCCAGACGTTCAGCATCGCTGTGAATGTTGACGGAACGCTCGTGCATTTCATCGAGTTCGATGCAGCAGCGGCCAATGCGATTCGCGGCAACGGGATCATGAAGAAGCGCGCCGACAGCTCCGCGCAATTTGATTGGGACGGCAACTATGCGTTCTCATTTGCAGGTTCCACTTCGACAGGGTGGCCATCGGCGATGCTTGGAAGTTTCGCAGCCACTCCCGATGGACAGATCAGTGCTGGCCTTGCGGACGCCAACTCGAACGGCGCCACCGAGCAGGAAGCGTCGATTCAAAGGACGTCAAGCTACAACTTCTCCGCCAATGGCCGTGGCACACTGAAATTAGTGGTCGACAGAATCGGGAGTATTTCGGGCGCCGCTTACTTCGTATCTGCGAATGAGTCATTCTTCGTGCGAACCGACGCGCCGCGCAGGGACTTGCTGTCGGGTGAGATCCGGCAGCAGTCGGGCGCTCCATTCCTTGCGCCTGCGTTCGCAGGAACTGGAGTGCTGCACGTTGAAGGCGAATCGCTGGCCAGATCGACCAACGTCGGTGTCGGTCTCGTATCGGCGAACGGGCTGTTCGCCTTGTCCGGGAGCTATAGCGCCAACGAAGGCAGCGGACTCATCTCCACGCCGGTTGCCGAAGGCAGCTACACGATAACTTCTTCCGACTTCGGACGAGGCACGATGAACTTCGCTGGCAACGACTTCACATTCTACGTCGTTGACTCGGCGTCAACCTTTGTGATGGGGGCGAGCGGAACGGATGTGAAGAGCGGATTGTTGGAATCACAGCCGGGGGCCGGGTCTGTGGCTTACGAACCAGTTGGGAAATTCGCCGCTGGCACAGAGAGCGGATCGAGTGCCAGCAATGAATTTGAGTCGGGCATCGTGGGCATTTCGCCGAACGGAAGTTTCGCAGGAACGGTTGACCTGATTCAGCCCGGCAGCTTGCTGTCTTCGGGCGATGCGATCAACGGCAGTTTCGTCACCGCGGCGGAAGGCAACGTAGAAATGCCGAGAGGAACGATCCTCTATGTCATCTCGCCATTGCGGATCATTGAAGTGGATTCCCAAGCCGGGCAGGCCAGTCCGAAGGTTCTATTCCTCGATCGATAGAGAATGGATTCCGACCGTGGACCTCTAAGAGCCTACGTACGAGACTCACACGCCGCCGATCTGATATCCAATTCCCCGGATCGTGTGGATAAGCGGGCGCTCAAAGCCGGAGTCGACCTTCTTCCTCAGGTAATTGATATAGACGTCCACGACGTTGGTCATCGAACCTGGGTTCAGCTTCCAAGCCTGCTCTACAATCGCTTTGCGTGGCACCGGCTGAAGCGCGTGCTGCATCAGAAAATCCAGCAACACGAATTCCTTGTGCGTCAGTTCAATCGTGTAACCGCCGCGCCGCACGGTTCGCTTGATTCGATCGAGCTCGAGATCCTCCACTTTCAGGACGAGCTTGGCAGGACCGTTGATGCGCCGGAACAACGCGCGAATACGCGCGGAAAGCTCGGCCGCCGAGAACGGCTTGGTCATATAGTCGTCGGCACCCGCTTCGAGACAGCGAATGCAATCTTGAACCGACACGCTTGAACTCAAAACGAGCACGAGAGTCTCGGGATGAGCCGAACGCAATCGCGTGAGTAACTCGAGGCCTCCAGTGATCGGCAGTCCCAAGTCGAGGATGATGACGTCGTAGCTATCACCGCCGGCATGGCGCTCAGCTTCCGCGGCGCTCACGGCTGTGATCACATCCTGTCTTTCGCTTTGCAGATGCCGGACCACGAAATCGGCCAGTATCGGATCATCTTCGATCACGAGAATTCGCATGCGTCCCCCCTGATGGGCCGTGCATAATTCATTAGAATTTTTCAATCAAACCCCACGCCGCGGAACGGGCCCCAAGATCTGTGTTTCTCCCATGCAATTCAACTGCACTCATGAAATCTTTGAAATCGCTTATGTATCTAAGCAGCATTTCGAAAATTTCGAACGTGATCGCAAGGCGCGCACGCGAGTCATGCCACCGTATGATGATGGTCTTGCTCGGCCCACAAAGCAGAATCAATACGAGGAAAAAAGCATTCTGCTTTGCGTGCCGGTCGCCGCGCTGCTCTGAGCACACACCCGCGTCCTACGGTCAATATGCCGCAACTCAGAACACACGTGAATTCGGCGCATCCCCTAGGGCAAATCCTGTAGGGCAGCGTTCCAGGGCCAGCTAGCTAGATCGGTCTCTTCTCAGCGCGAAGAAGTACACGCACACACGTTCGACGTTCACGAGAGCGAGGTAGTGAATGATTAGAGATTTCTATTCTTTCTAAAGTTAACTCCTTCGCAACACAACGTGATGAGGTTGCTAAAGCCTGCGCGAGCTTACCGACTTCTTGTGATAAAGAATTAAACCACGCGTCACAAATCAACAGCACATTTCAAATTGCGGGAGAAAATCAATGTCAAGCGGCGCCCAGCCCATTTCCAAGTCCGAGAGCACTCGTCTTTTGATCGCAAGTCCCGATGCGGCTTTCAGACGAACATTCACACAGTCGAGCGTCTCGTCGCAGGGGCGAGTGGAAGAAGTTGCGAGCGGCTCGCAAGCGCTCTCCAGATTGGAGTCGACGCCGTTCGACGTGCTCGTGCTGGACAAACATCTTCCGGATTTGAACTCGCAAGAAATCGCCGAGATCGTTCGACGTCGGTTCGCGCCCATGGAAGTGAGGCTTGTCGATTCGCGCGCCGGCACCGACAGAGGGTTCGTCGAGCAGCCCGCTCCGGCACCCATCGCTAGCGCCGCTGTGGCTGCGCCCGCACGCCCCCAATCGACTCCAATCGATCCGCAGCCGCTTCCCGCCATGGTCGGAACATCGCAAGCAATGCAGCACGTATATCGACTGGCCCGACTCGTCGCACCGCGCGACACGGCCGTACTGATAACGGGCGAGACGGGGACTGGAAAAGAAGTTGTGGCGCGTGCGATTCACGAGCTGAGCGCAAGGGCCGAGAATCCGTTCGTTGTCGTGAACTGCGCAGCGATTCCAGAATCGCTGCTCGAAGCGGAATTGTTTGGTCACGCGCGCGGCGCGTTCACGGGAGCCGTGCAGTCGCGCGTCGGGCGCATCCACATGGCTCATGGTGGAACATTTTTTCTCGACGAGGTTGGAGATCTGCCGCTGCCAATGCAAGCGAAATTGCTGAGATTTTTGCAAGACGGAGAAGTACAGCGACTCGGCAGCTCGGAAGTGTTTCGAGTCGACGTGCGCGTAATCTGCGCGACGAACGTCAGATTGCTCGACAATGTGAAGCAAAAACTCTTCCGCCAGGATTTGTACTATCGAATCGCGGTGTTTCCGATCGAGCTTCCGCCGCTGCGCGAGCGTAGGGAAGACACAGCGGCGCTGGCGGAGCACTTTCTTGCGGAGCTTTGCAAGAGCGCCGGTCTTCCGCCAAAGAGAATTTCTGCGTCTGCGCTTGCGGTATTGCGCCAGTCGCCGTGGTCGGGAAATGTGCGCGAGCTGCAACATGCCGTCGAGCGCGCGTTCATTTTGGCCGGAGATGAACTTCAGCTCCACGTCGAACACTTCAGCCGTACTGACGATCCCGTACAGTTTAGAGAAATCTAAGTTATCCGCCCTGCCCTTGGCATCCCAGATGCAACGAACGCGCTGGGATGCCGAAATTGCCCACAACCCGGCAAAATCGCCTAAGCGCCGGACAGCGCCGGAATCGGGCGGCGGATCGCAAATCGCTGGAGCGCGCGTTCCGAACCTTCACGCAGGTGGCGGGATCGCTTGAGAAGTCGTACGCGCAGCTACAGAGCGAAGTCGGACGCCTTCGCGGGGAATTGGAATTTGCGAACACCGAGCTTTCGCGAAGCGTAGAAGACAACGCGCGGGTGCGTGCTTTCCTGACGCGTATTCTTGAAGGGCTTCCCTGTGGCGTCATCGTTGCGGATTCTCTTCGGCGTCCGCGAATGATGAATCCTGAGGCCCGGCGGCTGCTTCAGCTCCATCCTGCATGGATTCCGGGAAAGGGTGCTGATTCGCCCGCGATCCTCGAAGAATTGCTCTCCTCGGCTACGTCTTCTGCCTTTTCATGCGAGCGGGAATGGTCTTGCAATTCGTCGCAAGGCACTCGAACCCTCGTAATCTCGGGCTCCCACGCCGAGACAATGCAGGACGACGAAGGGGACACAATTTGGATCATTCGGGACATCAGCGATCAAAAACGACTCGCGACCGAGCGCGAAGCCGCTCGCAGGGCGCACGCTTTAGCTGAGATAGCCACCGTCCTGGCGCACGAGATCCGCAATCCTCTGGCGAGCATGGAACTTTTTGCCGGTCTGCTGGCGGATGCGATTGACCACACGCCAGAAACGCAAGAATGGATTGCGCAATTGCAAGCTGGGTTGCGCTTGTTGGCGGGCACCGTCAATAACGTGCTGCAGTTTCACAGTGAGCCATGCGGGCAAATGCTGGCGACAAGCCTCGCCCAGCTGCTCCGCGAAACAGTCGGCTTTCTGGGCCCTCTCGCGCGACAGCGCGGCATATCGATCGAAATTCAGAACTCGTATGAGGAAGCGTTGGTTCTCGCTGACGCGCAAGGGCTGCGCCAGGTCTTCTTTAATCTCGCGCTCAATGCATTTGGCTCCATGAAACAGGGCGGCACTCTCACGATTCGCGTTTACTCGATTGCGAATTCCACGGAATCGGTCGGGCTCGAGTTTGAGGATCAGGGCGCGGGAATCGACAGTGACACGCTTCCGCAGATTTTTGAGCCGGGCTTCACCACCAAGGCCGGTAGCCCCGGACTCGGCCTTTCGGTTTGCCGAAAGGTGATCGACCAACTCGCGGGGACGATCAGCGTGCGCAGTGAACAGGGAAGAGGCACTACATTTTGTATTTTTCTGCCGGTCGCGGAGGAACTGAATGAGTCACGTGCTTGTGGTCGATGACGAAGCGTCGATGTGCCGGGCGCTCGACGCGAATTTTCGCCGCCGCGGATGGCGTGTGACGACGGCAAATGGGGTCGCGGACGCACTCGCGAAATTCCGGACCGCGCCCTGC
>Ga0187770_10002187_pt1 | contig 10831 bp, 11 predicted proteins | sample 0116_SJ02_MP02_2_FD_133154 | JGI IMG/M metagenome (GOLD analysis project Ga0187770, IMG submission 133154) | Tropical peat soil microbial communities from peatlands in Department of Meta, Colombia - 0116_SJ02_MP02_20_MG | ecosystem: Environmental > Terrestrial > Soil > Wetlands > Peat | place...
CTTGATTTCACTCATTCTCGGGGCCAGGGAGCCGCGGAATGGCGCAGCTGGATCCGAGGGTAACTAACGCTACCAACCTACCCTGATCTCTCAGATAGCTGATACAAAATACGGGAACAACGTTGCAAATAGGTGGACCGCGCAGCACCGAACGAAACTAACTCGCTAACTGGACCTGAAGAAAAGCAAGCTGTACGCTAGGCAGGATCTTGATAGCGAGATCAACCCCATCAAGGTTCCCTGCGCTGCACCTGACGCAAAGTTACCTCCCTCTTCCAACGCCAAGAAGAACAGGACCGGGCCGGAAGTCGACGGAAGGCCGATCATCAACCCGCCAACGGGTGTGCCTCATCGGCGAATCACGATACTGACAGCGAAAGTGAAAATCGGAACATTGACCAGCTTAAGCGCGAGAAACGCCCATGTGCTTATCAACATAATCTCTTTCCAAAACGTGGGGCATAGATATTGCTGGGGTTGGGTTGCAGCGAGTGCGTTTCCTTGCTTAAAACTCAACCAAGCAGAGATAAATCATGACGTCCCTTGTTATTTGGAGACTAGCAATGTTTGAGATTTCTGAACTCTACGCGTACGCGTCTCGTGTCCGGCGAAGGTTTGCGGGCAAGCTTGAGGACTTATCTTGGGCTGAGGTTGAGAGGAACAGGGAGGCGAGCTTCTACAGCATGAAGAATATTCTGCTCCATATGTTAGACAATGAGGATTGGATCGTTAACTGGGTTATACCGGGGCGGGGTGGAGAGTACGTGCGGAGGAAGTGGGCTGAATATACCAGCATGGGGATGGTGCTCGTGCATTTGGAAGAGGTTGAAGGAAGAACTCGGGCTTGGCTCGCGGGCTTGGATGAGCAAGCTTTGAGGCGGAAGGTGAACTTCACGCTCTCCTCGGGGGCAACCTTCGACCTCACGGTTGAAGAATGCCTCATCCAATCCTTCACCGAGCAAATGTATCATATGGGCGAATTAATTGCCTTAATGTGGCAGGACAATGTTGAACCGCCCCAGATGCAATGGTTCTGGAACAACCCTAGAACGTAGGAACATGACACTAAATGGTGGTGACGTAGGCTCTTATGGCTCAAACCGCTTCTGAACTCTTGGCTTCCCTCGCAGATGAGTATTGGGAGTCGCTCTTGTTCAATGAGCCGGTCTTCGCAACTGCCCTCGGGGACCGACGGTACGACGACAAGCTACCAGATATCACACCGAAAGGCCGAGAGCGCGTCGAGGGGAAGTATGGATTAATCCTCAGGCGAGCGAGTGAAATTCCAGAATCTATTCTTTCGGCTGCGGAAAAGTTGACGCGGACTGCGCTCATGGTGGAGTTGCAAGCGCAGCTAGACCATTTGTCGTGTCACCTTGAGGAATGGACCGTTGACCCGCTTGGTGGGCCGCAGGTTGAATTCTTGAACGTGGAATCATTCCAACCCATACGCAGCGTTCAGGAGGGGCAGGCTATGGTGAAACGCTGGCAGAGCATAGAGCCATACATGGACGACCACGTTGCGAACCTTCGACGGGGACTCGGCATCGGTAAGGTTGCTGTCAGGGCTGGTGTCGAGAAAGTCATTGACGAAGTTCGGGAATTAGAAGGAAAACCTGACAAGGAGTGGGCACTCATGCGCCCGCTAAGCGTGCCGCATGATGATTGGACGGCCGCCGAGCGAATTCTATTTCATGACGGGCTCAGCAGTGCTGTACGAGAATCCGTTCGCCCTGCATTCCTTAGATACCTCAAATTCCTAGAGTCCGAGGTACACCCGAAAGCGCGCCCGCAAGAACTCCCGGGAATTATGCATATTCCTGGCGGTTCGGATTGCTATCGGCGATTGATCCGCATACACACATCATTGGATCTCTCCCCTGAAGAATTGCATATGACCGGTCTTCGTGAGGTCGCCCGAATCAACAAGGAGATGGAGTTGCTTGGAGAGAAGTTGTTTGGTAGCCGGGACCGGAAGGAGGTGCTTGGGCGGCTCAGGACAGACCCATCGCTTTACTTCAAGACTCGTGATGAAGTGGCTGAGAAGGCAGAATCCGCACTTGCACGTGCGAAGAATGCCATACCGAAATGGTTCCGCCGCCTCCCCAAGGCCGACTGTAAGGTTGTCCGAATGGCTGAACATGAAGAGAAACACTCCACAATCGCCTACTACCGGCAGCCCTCAGCGGACGGCTCGCGCCCGGGACAATACTACATCAACACGTATGCACCCGAGACCAGGCCGCGGTATGAGGCCGAGGCTCTCGCCTATCACGAATCTATTCCAGGCCACCACTTGCAAATCGCAATCGCCCAAGAGCTTGAGGGCCTACCCGAGTTTAGAAAACACGGTGGGGTGACGGCTTTCATTGAAGGGTGGGGGCTATACTCCGAACGCCTCGCGGACGAAATGGGCCTCTACTCATCAGACCTAGACCGGATGGGTGTTCTATCATATGACGCTTGGCGTGCTTGCCGCCTAGTTGTGGACACGGGGATGCATGCAAAGCAGTGGAGTCGCAGGCGCGCGATTGACTTCATGCTTGAGAACACAGCCCTAGCGGAGAACAATATCGTAAACGAAGTGGACCGATACATCGCGTGGCCCGCCCAAGCAGTCGCATACAAAACCGGGCAGATCGAGATCCTCCGCTTACGAGAAGAGACCAAACAGAGATTGCGGGACCAGTTCGATATTAGAGAGTTCCATGATGCGCTCTTGGGCGACGGTGCGGTACCATTGAAAGCGTTACAACAACTTGTAGACGTGTACATTGCTGACCGCTTGGAAGTCTAATCCCTGCTCAGAGTAGCTGTGGACATAGGCGGGACCTTTACTGACCTAGTGGCCCTCGACGATGAATCGTCTAAATTGTTCGTTCTCAAAGTCAAGAGTACACCCAAGTCTCCCGAAGACGCGCTCATTCATGCCGTCAAACGCCTCCTCGCGGAAAACCAGGTTTCACCATCAATGGTTGATTGGATCATCCATGTCGGAACGATAGGATCCAACTTGTTTCTGGGGCAACTCGGGATCAGGATACCCACGACCGCCTTGGTGACTACTCGAGGTTTCAGAGACATTATAGAGATTGGGCGGCAAAACAGGTCGGAGCTTTACAACGTATTCTTCCAGCGTCCCAAACCGCTAATCCCACGCAGGTTGAGGTTCGAAGTGGGAGAAAGAACCGACGCGCATGGAAACGTAATCGTTGATGTTGACGATGAAGAACTCAGAAGCTTAACACGAACTCTAAAGGACGTTGGTGTCGAATCTGTTGCAATTTCCTTCCTGAATAGCTACCTGAACCCAGAGAATGAAAGAAAAACAAAGAGCGTTTTGGCGACGGCTGCGGATTTCGTGTTCAGCTCTTCGGAGGTTGACCCTGAGCATCGGGAATACGAGCGCACTAGCACCACTGTCGTGAACGCAGTTCTTGCCCCCGTTATATCTGAATACTTGGACTCTGCTTTGAGTAAATTGAAGAATATCGGAATTTGGGCACCCCTGCAGCTGTTCTCATCATCCGGAGGGCTCGTTGAGCTTGAGGTTGCAAGGAGGAAACCTATCGTCACGGTAGAATCAGGCCCCGCAGCGGGCGTAGTCGGGGCCGCTGAACTTGCGAAAGCTTTGGGCCAGCACAACATACTCAGCTTGGATATGGGTGGAACTACAGCGAAAGCAGGATGCGTAATCGATTACACCCCATCGGTCATTCCTGAGATAGAAGTCGGGGGCCGAGCCCATTTGGGTAGGGTGATCAAAGGCAGTGGTTACCCTGTACGGTATCCATCAGTTGACCTTGCAGAGGTTAGCGCCGGTGGAGGTACAATAGTCTGGGCCGACGAAATCGGTGCATTGAAGGTTGGGCCAATTAGTGCGGGGGCCGACCCTGGGCCCGCGTGTTACGCCTCCAAAGGCAAGGATGCAACGATCACAGATGCTAACTTGTTGCTTGGCAGGCTTGGCTCCACACTGTTAGGGAGAGAGATGGAACTCAATGTCAAACTGGCCGCTCAAGCCATGGAGAAAGTCGCGGAGAAAATTGGAATGAACACGATCGAAACCGCGGCGGTTGCGATCAAGCTTGTTAACCTGCACATGGCGAGGGCAGTCGACATTGTAAGCCTCGAACGAGGGCATGATCCTCATAACTTCGCATTAATCGCGTTCGGTGGCGCAGGCCCAATGCATGCTGCAGAGCTTGCTGAACAGGTTGGAGTGAATATGGTCATCATCCCGCCGTACCCAGGATTGTTCTCCGCACTAGGAATGATGATGACCGACATGAAGTACGCTTACGTCAAAGGAGTTTTGAAACCTTTGGATGACCTTCCAGACGGATATTTCGAAAACACGTGGAAGCAGATGACTCTGGAATCCGACCGAAGCTTGGAGCTAAGTGCGAAAGATGGAGACGCGACGAGATCTGTTCTAAGAAGTGTCGATGTGCGTTATCTCGGGCAAGGGTACGAATTGGAAATTCAGGTGGCAGAGCAATTCAACCGACAAGAACTCAAAGAATCATTCGAAAAGAAACATGAAATGGTTTACGGATATATTCACCCTGGAGAACGCCTCGAAATAACCGCGCTCAGGCTTACCGTAATGGCTCCAGTGAAGAAATTGGATTTGAGAGCCCTAAACATTTCGGGAGGCGAACTTGAGTCAGAAAACCGAAGGCATGTATGGTTCGCTGATGAGTGGCTTGACACGCCAATCCTGAGGCGTGATAAGCTGCAACCAGGTCTAGCGGTTCTTGGGCCAGTAATTTTCGAAGAATATGACTCAACAATCATTATACCTCCCACCTGGTACTGCCGGAAAGAAACCGGGAACTGCCTCGTCTTGGAGCGAAGGTCATGACCGACAAGCTCCTGATAGAAGTCACCCGCCATACCCTAACTTACATTTCCGAGGAGATGGGTGTTGCACTTAGAAAGTCCGCCTATTTACCGAATGTTCGGGAACGAGCAGACTTCAGTTGCGCAGTGTTAAATGCCGAAGGAAAAACAATAGGGCAAGCTGAGCATATACCAGTTCACATCGGCTCCCTGCCTCTTGGCTTAAGAAATACGCTCGCATATCTCAAGAGCAATGGCATCGAACCGTCCGCCGGCGAGATGTACTACCTGAACGATCCCTACATTGCAGGAACCCACCTCAACGACGTTACTGTTCTAAGGCCCGTATTTCTTGGCCAGCGATTAGTTGGTTATACCGCGAACAAGGCCCATCAAGTAGATGTTGGTGGAATCTCACTTGCAAGCATCGGGGTTCAGGCGACCGATCTTAGCCAGGAAGGAATCGTTCTCCCCCCAACAAGGCTCGTAAGGTCTGACCACATAGTAGCGGATGAGGCTAACCGATTTGCTGAACGGACTAGAATGCCTCGGGCCGTGCTCGGTGACCTTAGAGCTCAGGTCGCAGCGAATCTACTAGGTGACAGGCGCTTAGTTGAGCTTGTCTCGAAAATTGGCATCGAAGCTTTCACAGAGGCGTGCCAGGCAATTCTTGAAAACACCTACAATTTCACTCTAGCCGAGTACCACAAAATTCCCAAAGGCACGTTTACCGGTGAAGATTTCCTGGAACTCGACGATCGCTTATTGCCGATTCGCGCAAAGGTTCAACTAATGGATGACGGTGTCGCGGTCGATTTTTCTGGAACGCACGCTCAAATGAGAGTTCCTCTGAACACCGTCTTCGGTGTTACAACGTCAGCGGTGACGTTTGCAATTAAGACCTTGATGCCACCTGAACTTCCATCGAATGATGGCTTCAACCGCACCATAAAGATTGAAGCGCCCGCAGCGTCCATTGTTAACCCTGCTAAGCCTGCTCCTGTTGCAGGGGGCAATTTGGAAACAAGCCAAAGAATTGTAGACACCATCTACAAGGCTTTGATCGTAGCACTCCCCGAACGGCTTCCAGCAGCTTCTCACGGAAGCATGAACAACCTAATGATGGGCGGCACTCTGCCTGAGAGTGGGGAAACGTGGGCGTTCTATGAGACTATTGGCGGTGGTTACGGGGGCAGGTACGGGTTGGACGGCGTCAACGGAGTTCAGGTTAACATGACGAACACACTCAACACACCAATCGAGGTTATGGAACATTATTATCCAATAACCTTCGAATCCTACGCGCTCCGACCCGGAAGTGGAGGAGCGGGGCAATGGAGAGGCGGCGTTGGAATAGAACGAGCGTTCACAGCTCTAGCACCAATTCAAATCTCATTGCTGGGAGAACGCAAGAAGGTCCCGCCTTGGGGAATTAATGGAGGCCTGCCCGGGCAACCGTCAGACTATTCGGTCCGCAAGGAGAATGGCAGAAGCATCCAACTTGGAGCGAAGGATTCTACTGTCTTAGTTAGTGGTGATACGCTCGTAATACAGACCGCTGGGGGCGGAGGCTACGGGGACCTTCGCAGGCGCGACCCGAGCCTGGTTAAGGCAGACATTGAAGACGGGTATGCGTGAATGCCAGGAAAGTTCTCGCCTGAACAAGTACATGTTCGCCAGCGAATAGGTCCATCTTTCCGGGCCACGTGAGGTCAGGTCTAGATTCGAGAGTATATGTTCGGGGACCCTGTACCTCTACTTTGGATTTCTTGGTCTATCTGTCTCAACAGGAGTATTCTTTTGAATGTTGGTGGATGGGTGGCGAAGGCTTCGTTGATGGAACGCCAATGGGACTTTGCTTCCTCCTCCATCGCCAGTTCAAGTTCATGTTCATCAAGCACGCCGTCGTGATCCAGGTCGTATTTACTCTTCTGTTGCAGAATTCCAGCAACCTCCTGCTTCGCTAACGCAGGGTCGGAGATGTAGAGGGCTCTCGCGCCATGGGTATCCTGCGGGGCCAGTGAGAGGCCGTAAGTTATCCTCGTCAGTGCGCTCTCCAAATTCCTCGGTGATTCAGTCAGATACGCCGAGAAGACATCGGCGAAACTCTCCCTAAGCCGGCTGAGGCGAAGTACTAGGAGTTGCGAGATGAAATAGACTACTAACGCGACCGCCCCAGCTACGAGAATGTATGCAACCCCGTTTTCGCGTTGACCCCTCCGGCCGCCTCCACCATATACTTGGAAGCCAAACGCAGCGCGAACGACCACGTACGCCATCAACGGAATCGCAGACATGAAGGTCATCACGATCGAATCTTTATGACGGACGTGGCCCAACTCATGCGCAATCACTCCTCGAATCTCATCCTCGCTCAGCTGAGATAACAGGCCCTGGTTGACGGCCAAAGTCATATTCGAGGATGAGTTGCCGAAGACGAAAGCGTTGGGTGTCTGGTCGGGAACAATCGCCAAGCGCGGCTGCTTCACGCCCGCTTCCTGGGCCAGCTTAGCCACATTCTGTTCCAACCAAGCATTCTCGCCAGGCATCAAATATCGAAGCCGAGTGGTTAACCTAACAATATAGGGGCTAATGGCGAATTGGATTAACATGAATATTAAAGCCAGAACCAGAGCTCCCGAGAGTATTCCGACAGGTGAGACATCTACGCCGACCGCAGCGCTAATGAAGACCGAGACTACGGCGATAAAGGCGACAAAGATGAAGAGCGTAATGATTACGGTCGAATACATGGTCCCTTTGAGTTGCCCCAAATTAGCCAATGGCGATCACATTTGTTTTCCCCTTGCGAGAGAAATAGAGACCATTAAACATTAGCTCTCACAAACCACGGAAGGATTAAGCTTGGTTGAGGTCACAAAAGAAATAGCTTGTCCGCACTGTGCTGCCCCCCTACAGGTTCAACCTGGAGAGATTATCGTAACCTGCAAGTATTGCGGATTCACAAGCTTCATTGAGACCGGCAAGGCCTTCGAATTCGAGCATTCCCTTATCCTCAACTCAATTCAGGCGCCCCAGGTTTTCAAACTGGTTCAAAGCTGGATGGCCAATAGCTTCATCGCCTCAAAGGACCTACCGAAGAAATCTTCCCTCGCAGAACAAAGTTTGACCTACCTTCCTATCTGGGTCGTAAGTGCCGAGGCACAAACACACTACAAAGGCATCATAGAACGAATCGCACCGCCTGCCCAACAAGAAGGCGACATCTCTAACCATTACGACTGGTTGGTCCTGGCACGAAGGCAAAGCAGCTTTCCAATCCGCTCCTACCACTTATCCTTGGCCGGGAAGATCCCATTCGACGCGGCTAGGATAGAAGGTGGCGCAAGGATCCTGAACAGTGAGATAGATTCCGAGGAAGCTGGTATGGAAGCTCAGGACGAAATCCAAAAGCTCCATGAGTATCTTGCAAAGCAAAAGATCGACCGCATAGAGGACATCAAGACCGAATTCAATGTCACAAGCAACGTCTACCTACACGCTCCAATATGGTTCGTGACCTACGTCTACAAGAATTCCCGATACCAAGTCCTGCTTGACGGTTCCTCATCCGACGTAATAACAGGGGACTTGCCCAATACAGACTTCAAAATGCTCTAATTCCATTCAAAGACGATGAATCCTTAAAAGCCAAAGCCATACGTGAGTTGTAGAGAATTTCCATGGCCGCGAAAACGCCACTCGAACGAGTACAGGAAAGCGACAGGGCCCTAGAACGTATAACGCTGCAACTCCCTGGCTTCCGAGGATACAAGGTTAGGGAGGAACGAAGAGAAGCGGACAGAATCGTAAGGGACTACATTTACCGGGCCCTCAAAGGCGCCAGAGACGACCTCATGGCCTGCTTCCAGTTACTCAGTAACGCTGGGACGCCGGAGTTGATGGAACCGACAAACCAGCTCATCGCAAAGTTCGACCGAATTGTAGAGAAGGTAAACCGCGCCTCATACGGCTACAGCGGGTTCTTTGACTCCGTACGCATCGAAGTACCTCAACTAGATCAAATGCTGGCCTACGACACGCAAATGATTGAGGCCGCGCGAAAATTAGCTGATTCAATCTCAAACTTCAAAGTGCAACTCAGCCAGGGAAAATTCGAAGGAACTCGGAGCGTGGAAAGTGGTCTGGAGACCTCAATCTCACAGCTTGAAATCACGTTTGACAAACGCAAACAGGTGATCGAAGGGGTGGCCATCTAATGCCTCAAGTTATAGAATGGGTCAACGCGGGTCCCGACGATCTTGTGTACCGTTACCCCGACGAGAACATTATGTGGGGAGCGCAGCTGGTCGTTCACGAGTACGAGTACGCTGTTTTCTTCCGTGACGGTAAAAGCTACGACACCCTCGGCCCTGGGAGGCACACGCTAACAACACTCAACCTGCCTCTCATTACGAGAGTGTTGTCCAGAATTGCGGGTTTTCAACAGACACCTTTCAAGGTGAACGTTATCTTCGTCTCCAACAAGCAGTTCGTAGGGAAATTCGGCAACAGAGCCCAAACTACCGAACTCGCCCCGCTTATGACCTTTGGTTCCTTCTGGTTCAGGGTTGAAGACGCATCCATTTTCGTCAACGAGGTTGTGGGTGGGCAGAATGCGTATACTACAGCGGATGTTAACAATTTCCTGCGCGGGTTCGTCAACGAAAAAATGATCGACTCACTCTCCAAGTACGACCTTCAGACCGTATTCACTAAGCTTGACAGCACGTCAAATGATGTGAAAGCCAACCTTGTCGACTACTTCAAACGAATAGGGGTACAGATGATCGACCTCAAGTTTGAAGGCATCGACACTACGCCCGAATTCCGGGACAGGCTGTTTTGGCTGAAAACAGGCCGCGTGTCACCCGACGAGGTCATTAGAATGGAAACTGTAAAGGACGCTGCCGCATCTTTGGGCAAATCTACGGGTGGGGGGGCAGCCTTCGGCGCCGGCATGGTCCTCGTCCCGCCACTATTCCAAACATCAAGCGGAACTGCCCCTGCTATTGCATTAGTCGTTTGCCCCAACTGTCAGGCACACATTCCCTCAACGTCAAAGTTCTGTCCGAACTGCGGCACAAGCATTAGTTCAGAAACGCAGACCACCGCAGCTCCAGGAAAGAAATGTCCAAAATGCAACAGCGTGGCCGCCGCAGGCGCAACCTTCTGCCAAAACTGCGGGGCGAAACTCCCCTAACCGACTATAACAAGGGAGAAATGTCGATTCAGGCGTGGATATGAATTATGCGTCCTACGTCCCCACATTTCCTCTCCGCATCGTTACCTGAGCGATCTGGGTTTCCGTTGGGTTGACAATATCGCGAATCGCCTTAGCCTTGATTATTTCCCAATGATCAGAAAGCTGGTAGCCTCGAACATCGATAAATTCCCAGCCGAGTTTCTTGTACATTGTTTTTGCAATCGCCCTGCCCACTGCTTCGCTTCCTACACCGATGGCCTCGTATAAGCTACTGAGGAACTCGCCGAGGCGGTCAGGAATCTCCGTTCTACCGATGCGGTGTTGGCGTTCTAGATTATCATAGAGCGCCTCTCTGACACGAGTTCCGAAAATGTCACTTAGAGTATTATCGATGGATTCGAGCAGCAGTATCGTAAGGTAGCCTCTAAGAAACGGACTGAAAACGGCTTCCTCACGCTCTTCGAGTGACAACGTGAACTCTGTGCTTAGGCATGTGGACTAAGCATTGAGTAGAGCGTCACTGCAGACAATCTGGTGCAGTGACATTGCCATGAAATAGCCCAAATTGGATCGAGACTTGATTATGCAAGATTACCACACAGTTTGGCGAAGAGAGCTCGTACTTGGGCGTGCGCTCTAGGTTGGGCGCACACCTTCCACACATTGTGGTCGTCTGGTGGGGCTAGAATGCGAGGTCTTGAAGGGTCAACGCCCAATTAACGTAGGTCATATCGCTCACGAGGCTAGAGTAATCTGAGAGGTATCCGTCCTTGTACAGGA
>Ga0187770_10002188_pt1 | contig 10831 bp, 7 predicted proteins | sample 0116_SJ02_MP02_2_FD_133154 | JGI IMG/M metagenome (GOLD analysis project Ga0187770, IMG submission 133154) | Tropical peat soil microbial communities from peatlands in Department of Meta, Colombia - 0116_SJ02_MP02_20_MG | ecosystem: Environmental > Terrestrial > Soil > Wetlands > Peat | place...
CGCTATCGTCGACAACTCGCCGCACGCGACTTTTGACGGTTAGGACGCGCAACTCCATGATCCACGTGCTCCTCGACAAGCTGAAGGCGGGCGCCGGAGCACAGCCTGCGGGTTAAGCGATCGAGCGACCAGCATTTTCAGCAGGCTCGTCCGTACGGAACTCCGATGCTCGATCTCGCCTGGTTGTCGCCCTGGGCTGGCCGCAAGGTCCGGCCAGGGGCACGAAGAGCCTTCGTGGTGGCTGAAGCCGAACGTCTGCTATCGCCGAAGTAAGGCGACCTTCGCCGAAAGTCGCATTAACGGGCGGTCCACCGGTAACGGTCATTCGCGCGATGTTGAGAGAAGGTCTCGCTACATTCGTAACTTTTTTGTGCAGCCTCAGGACTTTTTGTGCAGGATCGACGTGCTGTGCAAAGCCCCGCGAGCGGGGCAGCGGGGCAAAATATGGGTTATTCGGCGGCGATCCGCGGCGGGTCGTGCTCGTCGAACGCGGCGCGCAGTTTCGGGGGCGACATTGGCAGATCGCGCAGTCGCAGCCCAGTCGCATCGGCAATCGCGTTGGCAACCGCCGCCATCGGCGGCACGATCGGGACCTCGCCGACGCCGCGTGCACCAAACGGATGGCGCGGGTTCGGCACCTCGATCAGGATCGCGTCGATCATCGGCAAATCGGAGCAGACCGGCACGCGGTAATCGAGGAAGCCGGGGTTCTCCAAGCGGCCGTCCTCGTCATACACGTACTCCTCGCTGAGCGCCCAGCCGATGCCTTGCGCGACACCACCTTGCATCTGGCCCTCGACATAGGAGGGATGGATCGCCCGGCCCACATCCTGGATCGCCGTGTAGCGTAGGATCTTGACGTGACCCGTCTCCGGGTCGACCTCGACATCGCAAATATGCGTTGTGAATCCCGGCGCTTGGCCCTGCGCGTTGATCTGCACCTCGGCGCTGATCGGTCCTCCGGTGCGGGCCGAGCGTAAGGCGATGGCGGGCAAATCGAGCGGCTCGAAGCTGCCGGCATTGGAGCCAGCCGGGAACACCTTGCCATTTTTCCACTCGACCGCGTCCGGGCTGATGTCCCACATGATCGCAGCGCGCTTTTTCAGCTCCTCGATCACCTTCTCGGCCGCCTGCGTCACCGCCATGCCGCCAGCGAAGGTAACGCGACTGCCGCCGGTCGAGGCGCTGAAGCCGATCGCTGTCGTGTCGCCGACCACCGGCCGGACGTGCCCGAACGGAATGTTCAGCACCTCCGCGACCATCATCGCCATCGAGGCGCGCGAGCCGCCGATATCGGGATGGCCCTCGGTGACAGTGACAGTGCCGTCCTCGTTGACGTGCACCGCGGCGCTCGATTCACCGCCTGCATTGTGCCAGTAGCCCGAGGCGATGCCGCGGCCCTGGTTGGGCTTCAGCGCGACCTTCATGTGCTCGCTGGCGCGCGCCGCCTCCAGTGTCTTTTGATAGCCGATATTGACCCAGGTGACGCCGTGCGTCGCCTTGACGCCGTCTTTGGCGCCGTTGATTTCGCGCATCCTGAGCGGATCGATCCCCAATTCGCGCGCCAGTTCATCGACGCAGCTTTCCAACGCGAACGACCCGATCGGCGCGCCGGGCGCGCGGTACGCCGCGACCTTCGGCCGGTTGCACACCACGTCGTAGCCGACGGTCAGTGCGTTCGGGAAGTCGTAGACCGCCATGCCGCAGATGCAGCCCTGCTGCACCGGCGAACCGACGAATGCTCCCGCCTGGTATTTGAGGATGCTCTGCGCCGCGATGATGCGACCGTCCCGCTTGGCGCCGAGCTTGACTTCGACAACGGCGCCGGAGGTCGGGCCGGTGGCGCGGAACACCTCCTCGCGGCTCATCACGATCTTGACTGGCCGCCCCGATTTCTTCGACAGCATGTAGGCAAGCGGTTCGAGGTAGATGATTGTCTTGCCGCCAAAGCCACCGCCGATCTCGGCAGGGATGGCGCGGATATTGGCGATGTCTGCGCCGCAGATGCGCGCGGTATAGGCGCGCACCATGAACTGGCCCTGGCTTGAGCTGAAGATGATCGTCTGGCCATCGGCGCCGACCGAGACCAGACAGGCGTGCGGCTCGATATAGCCCTGGTGCACCGGCTTTGTCGTATAGCGCCGCTCGATCACTAAGTCGGCTTCCTTGAAGCCGGCCTCGACATCGCCTTGGGCGAAACGCACCACCTTGGCGATGTTCGAGGGCTTCTCGGGCTTCGGCTCGATTCCCGCAGTAAAGATGTTGTCGTGCAGTAGCGGCGCGTCCTCGGCCATCGCCGCTTCGACATCCATGACGTGCGGCAGGACCTCATATTCAACCTCGATCAGGTCGAGCGCCTGCTCGGCGATCAGCTGCGAGGTTGCGGCCACCGCCGCGACCGCGTGACCCTCGTAGAGGGCCTTGGCCTTGGCCATGCAATTCAGCGACAGGTCGCGCAGATTGTGCGGCCCGGAGTTGGCTGCCACCTGAGCTGGCGTCAAGTCGGGAAAATCGGCGCGGGTAATGATTGCCTTCACGCCGGGCAATGCCCGCGCTCTTTCGGTATTGACCGATACGATCCGGGCATGGGCATGCGGGCTGCGCTTGATGCGGCCCCACAGCATACCCGGCATGGTCAGATCGGCGCCGAAATTGGCCCGGCCTGTGACCTTGTCGACCCCGTCGGGGCGGATCGGCCGGGTGCCGACTACCCGAAGCGCGGTCTTGTCGAGATAGCTCATCTGCACCCTCCCGTCGCCCCTACGACGCCCGACATGGCACTACCAACCGTCGGCCGGATACCTTGCGCTGAACGTATTCGAGATATGCACCAGGATCAAACTTCCGCCGACGGCGCCGAGAGTTTCGGACCCCAAAAAATACCAACGGAGCGCATGCCACCTCAGCTAACGGACTCTCGCGGTAGTCCGGTTTGGGGCACGAAGAATAGTCCCGGCCGCAGAGAATGAGCGGCGTCAGAGGGTTCAATCAGCGGACCTTTGCCGGAACGCCCAGCGACGGCGCAGTTGCGCCGATAGCGGTCACCCGCTGTACCGCTGCCTCCTGTCTTTTGGTCGCTCTGGCCGAATGGCGCGACATCCCGCGGTCGTAGGCTTTGTCCATTTTGCGGTTGGGCATGGTTCTGCGCGACAACCGATCAGAATTTGAACGTCAGGTTGGCATCGAGATAGACCGTGGTGCGGCCGCCGGCCGTGCGGATCGCCGAGCCCGGGTCGAAAACCCCAAATTCGAATAGCGTCAGCACATGCGGCGTGATCGTCCAGGTGCCGCGCAGATCGGATTGCCGGCCGATCGTCTTGCCCGGTGCGAGTATCGTTACCGCGTAATTGTTCTGGCCATTGCCGCCGGGCCATGGCGCGCCGGTATAGATCGCGTCGGAATTCGTATAGCGCCACAGAAACGAATAGTAATATTCGACCACCACCGCATCGGTCGGCTTGACGCTGATCCGCGGTGCGAAATCATAAAAATTGGTCGGCGCGAACTCGTTGTTCGGTACGTAATACTGCGTATTAGGGTACATCGGTTGATAGGTCGACATAACTCCGTCGGCCTTGCTGGCGCCGCCCGAGGCGACATCGGCGTGCGCGCCTAGGCGCGGCTTCCATGGCAGGTCGTGAAACGTGTAGCCGGTGTCGGTGTTGGCTGCGAACGCGTCGACAGTCAGCCCGGCGTAGCTGCCGGTCTGGTACGCGCCTTGCCAGTCGAAATCGACATCGCGCCACTCGCCATGGGCGCGCAGCCCGAATGTGCCTCGGTGGTCCTGGCTGGTGATGAACCCCGCGCCGGTCGCGGCGACGATCTTGGCGCCAGTGAGAAACGCCGCGTCGTTATAGATTGCCGAGCCCTTGCCGTTCGCGAACGCTGCCGAGCGCCAGCCGAAATAAAATAGGTCAACCGAGGTCTTGGCATCGGCGCCCGCAAACGCATAGCGCGGCAGATCGTAACTGCTATAGACACCCCACAGATTGGTGTGGGCATTGTCGCGGTCCTGCAGCACGCCGTTTTCGAAATCGACGACGTTGTAGGCAAACGCGTCGATCCGCGCGAAACCCCAGTCGCGATAAGCGCGGAAGCCGTCAAAGACCGGCGACGGCAGATTGGTCGAGACATTGGCGCGCACTTGCAGATCGTTGCCAAAAAAAATCTCTTGGCGGCCGCCCCGCAACCCGGTTTCGGTCGTTGCGGTGTTGTCATGGATTTCGCCAAACCCGTTCACCACTGCGAGATCGTCGCGCAGATTGCCCGGGATCGGATCGCCAGCATCATGTCCGGTCTGCTGACCGTGATAGAGGTCCCCGTAGAATCGGATGTGATCGCCGAGATGTAGATCCCCGCCCAGCTCATAGCGCTGCTTATAGAGCTCGTTTGACGAGATCCCGGTCGCCGGTGTGAAAACGGGCCCCTTGCCATGCGTGCCGGGGGTCGCGGCAGGGGCAATGCCAAAATTCTTGTGGTCGGTATTGTCGTAGCGAAAACGGATTTCACCGTTGAGCGTCAAGTAGATATCGCCCGACGGGTCAAGCGGGATGTATTTGAGCGGATCGAACCACGGGTCGGTCGACAGCGCCGGGTCGCGCAGGTAGGTGTAATCCTCCTCGTAGCGCTCGACATAGGAATTGCCGCGGCCGGGACCCTTGCCTTTGTAGAATTGCGGGGCTTGTTGCGGTTGGGTCGCGGTCACCGCGTTTGACGGCAGTTCTGGGCTCTCCTGCGCGCTCACCAGACTGGGGAAAGCCATCCCCGCGATACCGAACCGCGCGGCAAGAAGTAAGGTACCGCGCGAAAGGATCACGGGGTCGATAGGCCAGACACGTAATCGGCAAGAATGTCGATGTTGCTGTCGCTGAGCGTCGCGGCGATCGATGTCATGTTGCCGTCGATGTCACCGCGATTGCCGGCGTGAAACGCACGCAGTTGCGCGGTGAGGTAGTCGATTTTTTGTCCGGCGATCCGCGGCACGCTCTCCTGGCCCGCAAGGTTGGGACCGTGGCATTGGATGCAGTGGTTTTGCTGCGTCAGCCCCGGCCCGGCACCGGCGGCCTGGGCACTGGCAGTGCGCTCCGCCGGCCACGGCTTCAGCGCGCTGTAATAAGCCGCGAGATCGCCGAGATCGTCATCGGCGAGGGGCTCGGCGAGCGGCCCCATGACCTCCGACGGGCGGTGCTTGATGCGGAACTGGTAGAGCGCGAGCACGACATAATCATTCTTCTGTCCGGCCAGCGACGGCACGATCGGTTGCTCGGACACACCGTTTTTGCCATGGCATGGCGCGCACAGCTCCTCGGCCTTTTGCTTTCCGGCCGCGGCGTCATAGGCGGAGGCCGGATGGCAGAAAAGCGGCGCCCCGACAGTCGCCAATAGGATTCGTCTGGTTAGACTCATTGGACCTGCCCGACTCGCCTTGGCCGGGCCTGACCCTGGCCATGCATGAATAGGTTAGAGCTATTCATGGATGGCCTGGGCCAAGCCGAGGGAGGCGATTTTGTTGTCAGGACGCCGCGGCGATCACGTCTTCTTGTATGAGATGCGATAGATCGCGCCGTTCCAGTCGTCGGAAACCAGCAGCGAGCCGTCAGGCAATTGCTGCACATCGACGAGGCGCGCCAGGATGTTCTGACCGTCGAGCACGCCGGTCATAAACGGCTCGCTCTTCACCACCCTGGTGCCCGCCGGGTCGAGCACGACACGGGTCAGGTTGTAGCCCGACTTCTCGGTGCGGTTCCACGAACCGTGTTCGGCGATGATGATGTTGTTCTTCCAATCGGCCGGGAACATCTGGCCGGTGTAGAAACGCATGCCGAGTGAGGCGACATGCGGCCCGAGCTTGACATCGGGCGGCACAAAACTGTCGCAGCTCGCATATTTGCCATAGACCGGGTCGAGAATGTCGCCTTGGTGGCAGAACGGGTAGCCAAAATTCTCGCCCTGCTTGGTCGCATGGTTGAGTTCGTCCGACGGCGTGTCCTCGCCGAGCCAGTCGCGGCCGTTATCGGTGAACCACAATTGCCCGGTCACCGGGCTGAACGCCATCCCGACGCTGTTGCGCACGCCCTGCGCATAGATCTCCATGATCTTCTTGTCGGGCTGCACCCGCAAAATCGCTGCCTGTATGTAGAGCGGCATCGTCAGATTGGTCGGCGAGCCTTGGTTGAAATAAAGCCAGCCATCCGGTCCCATCACCATGAATTTCCAGAAATGGCCGTCCTGATGCGGCAGCCCGTCGATCACGACCTTGGGCTCGCCCGGATTGTCGAGATGGTCCTCGATATTGTCGTAGCGCAGGATGCGCTCACGCTCGGCAACAAAAAGCGTACCGTTGGAAAACGCGATGCCGTTTGGCGAGTTGAGCCCGGTGAGGATTTTCTTGACTTCGCGATGGTCGCCCCTGTCGACGATCGCAAAGACGCCGTCATGGGTGCGCTGGCTGACAAACACCGTGCCCTTGGCGCCGATAGTCATCGAGCGGGCTTCCTGAAGGTCGCCCGCCCAAAGCTCGATTTTGAACCCGGTCGGCACCTTGAACTTGTCGATTGGAATGTCCTTGGCCGGGTGACCGAGCATGTTCGCGACATTGGGGTGGAGCGGCGAGTTCGCCTGTTCAGGGGTCATCCCCTCCATCCAGGACGGCTGGCCCTCGGCCTGTGGCGTGTGCGCGCCGAGCGTCGGAGCCTGCACGACGGGGGCGGCAGACTGCGCCTGGGGTGCTGCCGGCGTTTGCGTCGAGGTTTGAGCGTCAGCGGGGTTGCTCGCGATCTGCCCGCCGAAACAGAGCAAAGCGGCGGCCAGAACACACGAATTGATATGTCTACGAGTCATCGCGGTCCTCCCATATGGCGGGCGCTAGTTTCGGCGCCTCTCGACTTGTATGGCATTCTATGCGCCACGCGCGGCATTGGCTCAAGTCCAGGTCGCGGCTTCGGGGCAAGAGCGGTTCCCACCGCCCACACTGAGCGCGCCCCCTGGATCGGCCCCTAGATCACGGTTTCGGCGCTAAGCGGCCATCGGAGGAACTCTGCTAAGCGCCGACAATGATCATTTGCGCCCTCGCAGGCGGAAAGCAGGTTACTCCGCCGGTGTTGGCGACAGAGAAACTCGCACGCCGTTGAGCATCCGGGACAGGCTGGTCATGACGCCGGCAAGCGTGAATCCAGCAGCACAGAAGATTGCGACCTTTGCCCCGTGAGCGCCGCCTAGAAATCCGAAGATCATCGCGACAAAGGCCGCGCCGATCGATTGGCCAAGCAGTCGCGCCGTACCTTGGATCGCGCCGACCCCGCCGGTGCGCTCGGGCGGCGCGCTCATAATGATCGAGCGTGCGTTTGGTTGCTGGAACAGCCCCATACCGCTACCGCAGACCGCGATCCGCCAAGCGATACCCAACAGGCTGATGTCCACGGGAAGAAAGGCCAACAGCAAGAAGCCGCTTCCGAGCATCGTCAGGCCGCAGGCCGCCATGATGCCCGCCGGAAGCTTGTCCGCGAGCCGGCCGGCCAGCGGTGCCATCAGCGCCGCCGTCGCCGGCCAGGGAGTCATCAAGAGCCCAGTCGTGACCGCGGAGATGCCAATCACGTTCTGGAAATAGAAAGGTATCGAGACGTAGGCGATGCCCTGGGCAACAAAGCTGAGCACCGATGTCGTCACCGACAGCGCGAAGATCGGTCGCCGGAAGAGATCGACCGGCAGCAACGGCATCGGATTGCCAACCTGTCGCCGCACGAGAAAAAAGCCGGTCGTGATGGCCATAACGAACGCGGGCAAGACAACCTGCACGGCGGCGCCGTGGCCGAGGCTGCTGATACCCGTGATCAGCGACCCGAACATAAATGCGCACAGTACGGCGCTGAGCAGGTCGAAGCGGTGACCGCTTGGTGCGGTATCCGGTAGGAAGCGCATCGCCAGGAGCAGGGTGACGACGCCGATCGGGATGTTCACCGCGAACAGAAACGGCCACGGCGCCACGGAAAGCACCGCCGCCGCAACTGAAGGGCCGGCGGCGGATGACGTCGAGACGGTCAACGAAATGAGGGCGATGCCTCGGCCCAGCTGCCGATGAGGATAGGTGAAGCGGACGAGTGCGGTGTTGACGCTCATCAGCCCGGCCGCGCCGAGTCCCTGCAAGGCCCGCCCCAAGGTGAGAACTTCGAGCGAATGCGCGGTGGTGCTGATGACGGTCGCGCTCGTGTAAAGCAGAAGGCCGAAGCGATAGACGCGGCCGTAGCCGAAAATGTCGCCAAACGAGGCGAACGGCAGTAGCGAGATCATCACCGACAGCTGATACGCGTTGACGACCCAAATCGAATTGGCGGGGCTTGCGCGCAAGTCCCGCGCAATCGTCGGCAGCGCGACATTCACGATCGCGGTGTCGAGACAGGACAGCGCCAGTCCCGTCATCAGTGTCAGCATCGCCCAGTAACGCTGGGGACCGGGCAGTCCATCCTGTCGTAAGCCGACGGCCGACTGCGGCGGGTCCGGGGGCTCGTTCCGGTAACGCGAGACCATGCAACAGAGGGGTATGGGGATCAGCGCAATAAGGCCAGCGCTCTCGTTGCATCTCTCTTATACTCGATCGCAACCATCGCCGTCATGAACCCACGTCACCGCATCGCCAACATGGGGCGATCTCAGCCGGCTCACCCACCGCATTTCTAGATGCCGACGGCACGTGTGCATCGGCTGTTGGCTTCCGACCGCTGAGCCCGCCGCTAAAATCGCTCACGCCGGCCTGACAGCCGGGCCGGCAATCTCACCAGCCCACCGCGTCGCTTCGCGTTCGGGGCGGATAAGCGCCATCCCGATCGCTCCGCCAACCACCATGATCCAGCCACAAATGGTGTACCCGAAGTTGAAGCCGTCGAGGCGCGTTGCCGCGTTCTGGACGACGCTGCCCATGACGTAGGGCGCGAGGAGCCCGGCCGAAGTGGCGATTGCCGTGCCAATCGCAAGCAAAGCGCCGCGCTGAGGCGCCGGCGTTACCTCGCCCACGACAGCATTTCCGGTGATATAGATGACCGAAGGCAGCGCCAGGCCGAAGCTGGTCATCAACACTTTCGCCGTGATGCCGGGCACATAGGGCATCGCAACAAGCGCTGCGCCGCCAAGCGCGACACAGAACCCGCCGAGAACGCCGCGCGCCAGCCGGCTGGAGACGCCGCGCGACAAAAGGTGTTGGGAGAACCAGCCCGCGGTGAGCATGGCGATGACACTGCCGCCTGACGGCAACGCTCCCAGAATGCCGATAGAGCCCTGCATGAGGCCGAGCCCCTTGATCAGAAACGCGCCCTGCCAGGAGAGCGCTTGCGACAGCGCCCAGTTCGCGCCGAATGCCGCCGACCAGCAGGCCAAGATCGTCGGGCTGAGCAGCAGCCCCGTGTAAGCGACGCGTTCCGGCACCGGCGAGCGGCGGGCGCCCTGTACACCGGCGGTCAACGCGCCCTCGCGCCCTAATACCAGCCACAGCGCGCACCAGCCGAGCCCCACGGCGCCCAGCGCGCCAAAAGCCCAATGCCAGGAATAGCGAATGATAACCCAGTTGAGGAGGGGCAGCGCGATCAAGACACCGAGAGCGCCGCCTTGAACAATGAGTGCGGTTGGAAGCGTGCGTAACGCGTCCGGAAACCATTTATAGGTCGCGTGGAGCGCCACCGGAACCGCCGGGCCCTCACCGGCGCCGAGCGCAATGCGGCAGGCGACTAGCGTCCCAAAGGTTGCACCGCCCATCATCGGAAACTGGGTGAGCGCCCAGACCAGCCCCATCGCCAGCAGCGCCCAGCGCGTCTCAAGTCGGTTGACGAGAAAACCCGTCGCGACGGCCGAGACCGCGAACAGAAGATAAAAGCTCGAGCCGATCAGCCCGAATTCGCGCGGGCCAATCTTCAGCTCTTGCATGATCGGCACGGCCGCGATGCTAATCACAGCCTTGTCGGCGAAGTTGATCATCGTAAACACGAGGAGCAAACCGACGGTCAGCCACGCCCTTTTTTGGTCGCCCGTTGGCATTTTCCCTCCTGATAAAGGGGCGTTTGCTATATCCTCCTCTAAAGGTAGTAACTATCTTTTTTTAAGTCTCTATAAATTTGATCACAACTCGGTTACCGTGAGCAGCGGAGGACTGCCACGCCGATGACTGAGCCGCTCAAGATTTTTGCGCCGTTTTATTGCCCGATCGCCCGGACGCTCGATGTCATCGGCGAACGCTGGACGATCCTGATCCTGCGTGAGCTCGTTCGGCACGGGCCGCGCAAATTCCAAGACTTCGAACAATCCCTGCCCCGGATTAGCCCGAACACCTTATCGGCGCGGCTGAAACGCCTGGAGGAGACGGGGATCGTGGAGCGACGTTTCTACGCGCAGCATCCTCCCCGGGCCGAATATGTGCTGACCCAAATCGGTGAGGAGGTGCGGCCGGTGCTCAAAGCCCTGTTCGAGTGGGGCGAGCGGCATACTGAGTACCGGGCGTCTGAGATTTCGACCTAGGCCGAGAACCGACTGTTGCGTTGCCGCCAAGCAGGGTGATCATTCCCCGGGCAACGGACCTTGACTGAGCAGTCCAAATTTTCGGACGCCGAATGACCGCTTCGGGGCAAAAAGCAGTCGTTCAGCTGGAGCAAGGGGAATGTCGGCTGAGCGCCGAAAGCGGCCATTTGGCAGCACAGGTATGACCCGATGATTCCGGTACAGGATTTCTTGGTCAAGCTGGAGGCGGGACGAAGCGTTGCGCAGTCCTGGGCAGTCTCGGAGCAATGCTTTGGTCTTTGATTTGTTATTAAATGTCTCGAAATTGCTATAGATCATCTGTTGCGTCTCGCGC